>VFQN01002543.1_pt1 | contig 27850 bp, 20 predicted proteins | sample 3512371 | NCBI WGS metagenome assembly VFQN01 (sample SAMN10412370, study PRJNA504923) | tailings metagenome | isolation source: Replicate 2 from Balatoc abandoned mine | place: Philippines: Itogon, Benguet | collected 2017-08-28
GGGCAATCGCCGGACCGCGCCGGCCTCGTCGGGGGCGGGGCGCGTCTGGTAGCGCGCGAGCGCACGCGCCGCGTCGGCGGTCGGGCCGAAGGCGTGGCGGATGCTCATGCCGAGGCGCGACAGCCGCATCTCGGCATCGGAGGCCAGCCCCGCCTCGTCGTCGAAGAGATGTTCGGCGCCTGCAATGTCGAGGATCAGCCCGTCGGGGGCGTCGAGCGCGACGAGCGGGGTATAGCGGTTGCAGCCGAGCGCGAGCCGGTCGAGCCAAGCGTGGTCGGCGACCGGATCGTGCTGGACGGCGATCAGGTCGGGCACTCGCGCGCGTGCGTCGGCGAGCGGCATGCCGACAGCCAGTCCGACCGCCTGCGCTTGGCTGTCGACGCTCGCGATGCGCAGCGCGCCACGGACCTTCTCGGCGAAGATCAGCGGGGCGTCAGGCGGCCGCGGCGCCGTGCGGCACAGCCGCTCGGCGGGCAGGTACGGGAAGAAGAGCGCCAGATAGCGACGGCTGCCCGAAACTTTTGTCGTCATGGTTCCAGTCCAGTCGCCAGCGCCCGCCCGCAGGGCCGGCGCGCCAGCGCAGCAGTTCGAGGTCGAAGGCGGGGGCGCCGGGGGCATTGGCCTCGAGTTCGCGCGATGCGGCAGCAGCGACGCTCCAGCGCGTCTCGGCGGCGCTCGGGGTCGGCACGGCGTTGAGGCGCAGCATCAGCAGGGTCGTGCCCGCATCGCGCGCGCCGAGCGCGAGGCGGCGGCCGGCGGTGAGGTCGAGCAGCGGGAATTTCCCCCAGCTTTCGACGATCACCGCTGCCGATCCGGCGCAGCGGATCGCGTCGTTCGCGCAGGCGAGCAGCATTTTGGGATCGGGGGTCTCGACGAGCAGCAGCCGGTCGGGATCGCCGCCAAGCTCGGCGATTCCGGGGGCATAGATATGCCCTGTGCGGCCCGCGGCGTCGGCTGTGCGCAGCCAGATCAGCGGCGCGTTGCCGGGGGTGCGGAGCGCGAGCAGCGCGGCAAAGGCGGCGGCGCTGGTGCCGTCGAGCGCGTCGGCGGCGAAGAACTCATGCGTCTTGCCGATCGCGAGCCCGCCGCCGATCGCGGCGTCGAAACTCGCGTGCCCGCTCGCCAGCCAGCCCTCGGCCGGGCAGGCTACCTGACCACCATCGGCGGCTAGCCGGGCGATATGCTTGCGCAGCCCGGCGAGAGATTGGGACGACTCGCGCATATTTGTTCCTGATTTGTTCTATTAGTGCCCGACGCATGGCGCTTGTCAACAAGACTCAAGAAATGCAGCGTCTGGAAGGGGTTAGCGCGGCGCGGTTTCGCTGCCGGCGCCGCTGTCGCCGCCGAGCGCCCGGAACAGCGCGATTCGCGTGCTGACGAGCAGCAACTGCGTTCCGATCTCGCTCCGCCGCGCCGAATAGAGGCTGCGCTGCGCATCGAGGCTGGCGAGGAAACTGTCGACCCCGCCCTTGTAGCGCGCGTCGGTAAGCATCGCGGTGTCGGCTGCGGCTTCGGTGTTCGCGGCGGCCGCGCGAACGCGTTCGGCGATCGTGCCCTGCACCGCGAGTGCGTCGGCGACCTCGCGGAAGGCGGTCTGGATCGCGCCTTCATAGCCGGCGAGCGCGGCATCGCGCTGGGCCTTGGAGACATCGACCCCGGCTCGGCGGCCGCCGAAGTCGAAGATCGTCGCACTCGCATCGCCGCCGACCGAATAGTTGAACGACCCGCTGTCGAACAGGCTTCCCAGCGCGTCGCTCGCGAAGCCGAGCAGGCCGGTGAGCGAAATCCGCGGGAACAGCGCTGCACGCGCGACGCCGATATCGGCATTGGCGGCGCGCAGGCGATATTCTGCCTCGATCACGTCGGGGCGGCGGAGCAGGATTTCGGAACTGACCCCGGCGGGGAGCTGGACGATACCCGGCGTCACTTCGGCGAGACCCGCCGGGAGCTGGGCGCGGTCGAACTCGGCGCCGACAAGCAGGCGGATCAGATTCTCGTCCTGCGCAAGCAGGGTCTTCTGCTGCGCGATCGAATCCTCGGCCGTGGCGAGGATCTGTTCCGCCTGACGCAGGTCGGTGCGGGGCGCGACGCCGCCGTCGAGCCGCGCCTTGGTTAGCCGCACGCTTTCGCGCGCATTGGCGGCGGTATCTTCGGCGATCTTGAGGAGATCGCGGTCGGCGCCATAGGTGGCCCAGGCATTAGCCAGATCGGCGATCAGCGCGAGGCGGACGGTGCGCGACGCCGCCTCGGTCGCGAGCGCACTATTGCGGTCGGATTCGGCGGCATTGGCGAGACGGCCGAACAGGTCGAGTTCGAAGGCGGTGATCCCGCCGCGGAGCGAGAAATCGCCGCTGCCGCCTCCGGTCCCGCCGCTGTCCGAATAGCCCGCACCGGCGCTCACCCCGAGTTCGGGGAATTGCCCGGCGCGGCTGACACGTGCTTGCGCGCGGGCGGCGGCGAGGTTTGCATAGGCGACGCGAAGATCGCGGTTGTTGACGAGCGCCTGCTCGACGAGCGCCTGCAGCCGCGCGTCGGTGAACACCGTCCTGTACGACAAGACCGGCAACGCCGCCTCGCTCTGGAGCAGATAGGCGTCGCCGACGGGCCAGCTTTGCGGCACCGGCGGCGCGGGCAGCACCGTCTTGGGCGCGAGCGAGCAGCCGGCGAGAAGCATCGGCGCGGCGATCAGGAGCGAGGCGCGTTTCATGCCGTTGCCTCCTTGCCGCCCTTGCGCTTGTCGATCTGACGCCGGACCGCCGCGAGCCCGTCGCGCACGCCGCGGCGCACGAGGACGAAGAAGAGCGGGATGAAGAAGATGGCGAGGAAGGATGCGGTCAGCATGCCGCCGATCACCGCCGTTCCGATCGCGGCGCGGCTGTTCGCGCCCGCGCCGGTGGCGATCGCGAGCGGCAGCACGCCGAAGATGAAGGCGAAGCTCGTCATCAGGATCGGGCGAAGGCGAATGCGCGCGGCCTCGATCGCCGCCTCGATCACGCGCTTGCCCTTTTTCTCTTCCTGCTCGGCGAACTCGATCATCAGGATCGCATTTTTTGCTGCCAGTCCCATCGTCGTCAGCAGGCCGATCTGCAGATAGACGTCATTTTCGAACCCGCGCAGGTTCACCGCGATCACCGAGCCGATCAGGCCCAGCGGAATGACCAGAATGACGGCGAAGGGGATCGACCAGCTTTCGTACAGCGCTGCGAGGCAGAGGAAGACGACGAGCAGCGACAGCGCATAGAGCAAAGGCGCCTGCCCCGACGAGAGGCGCTCCTGATAGGAAGAGCCCGACCAGGCGACGCTCGTGCCCGGAATTTCGCCCGCCATCCGCTCCATTTCGTCCATCGCTTCGCCCGAACTGGTTCCCGGCGCGGGCTGGCCCGAGATTTCGAAGGCGGGGACGCCCTGAAAGCGCGAGCTGGTGCTGGGTGTGGTCGACCAGCCGACCTTCGCAAAAGCCGAGAAGGGCGACATTTGCCCGTCGGACGAGCGCACATACCATTGGCCGAGGTCTTCGGGGGTCGCGCGATAGGGGGCGTCGCCCTGAACATAGACGCGTTTGACGCGTCCCTTGTCGATGAAGTCGTTGACGTAGCGCCCGCCCCAGGCGGTGGCGAGCGTGCTGTTTACGTCGCTGTTGGTGAGGCCATAGGCGGTCAGGCGCTGGGTATCGACGTCGATTTTGAGCGTCGCGACGTCGGGAAGGTCGGAGAGGCGGACCGAGGTCAGCTTCGGATTGGCATTGGCCGCCGCGAGCAATCGCTCGCGCGCGGCGACGAACTCGTCGCGGCTCATCCCGCTCCGATTCTGCAGCTGCATTGTGAAGCCCGAGGAATCGCCGAGGCCGCGCACGGCGCCGGGGACGAGCGCGAACACCTGCGCATCGCGAAGGCCGCTCAGCGCCTTGCGCGCACGTTCGGCGATCGCGTCGGCGGTATTTTCCTTGTCCGGACGCTCGTCCCAGTGGACGAGGTTGACGAAGCCCTGTCCCGTATTCTGGCCCGCCGCCGAACCGCCGCCGCCGCCCGCAATCAGGAACAGGGCACCGACGTTGGCCTTTTCTTGGGTCAGCATATATTTTTCGATTTCGTCGCGCACTTCGAGCGTGCGCGCCTGCGTCGCACCCGCGGGAAGGCGGAACTGGACCTGCACGCGCCCCTGATCTTCGTTCGGCAGGAAGCCGCTCGGCAGGCGCAGGAAGAGCAGCGCCAGCGCGACGAGCAGCACGGCGTAGAGGCCGAGGAAGAGCCACTTGCGATCGACGACCTTGGTCACGCTGCCGACATAGCGGTTCACATAGGTGTCGAAGCGGCGGTTGAATCCGTCCTTCGCGCGCTGGAGAAATGCATTCGCTCGTGGGAAGCGGCCGCCCTGCGTCGCGGCGGCGCCATGGTCCTTCGGCTTGAGCAGGCTCGAGGTCAGCGCGGGGCTCAGGATCAGCGCCACGAGCACCGACAGCGCCATCGCCGAAACGATCGTAACCGAGAATTGGCGATAGATGACCCCGGTCGAGCCGCCGAAGAAGGCCATCGGCAGGAACACCGCCGACAGTACCAGCGCGATCGCGATCAGCGCGACCTGCAGCTCCTTCATCGACTGGATCGTCGCTTCGCGCGCCGACATGCCGGGATTTTCTTCCATCAATCGCTCGACATTCTCGACGACGACGATCGCATCGTCGACGAGCAGGCCGATCGCGAGCGTCAGGCCGAACAGCGTCAGCGTGTTGATGCTGAAGCCCAGCAAATAGAAGACGCCGAAGGTACCGAGCAGCACCACCGGCACCGCGATCGCGGGGATCAGCACCGCGCGCCAGCTTTGCAGGAAGACGAACATCACGATGATGACGAGCAGGATCGCCTCGAACAGCGACTTCTGGACCTCGCTGACAGACAGCTTGATGAAGGCGGTCGCGTCGTTGGCGTAGCTGTAGGTGAGGCCGTCGGGGAAATCGGCGGCGAGTTCGGCCATGCGGGCCTTGACGCGGTCGGCGGTTTCGAGCGCGTCGGAGCCCGGCGACAGCGAGATCGACATGCCGGCGCCGGGGTGGCCGTTGATCCGGCTGATCACCGCATAGCTTTCGGCGCCGATCTCGACGCGCGCGACGTCCTTAATCCGCACCGTCGATCCGTCGGGCAGCGTCTTGAGGACGATATTCTCGAATTCCTCGGGCGTCTGCATCCGCGACTGGGCGGTCACGGTTGCGTTGAGCATCTGGCCTTGCGGCGAGGGCAGGCCGCCGACCTCGCCCGCCGCGACTTCGCTGTTCTGGGCGGTGATGGCGGCGATGACGTCGCTCGGCATCAGCGACACGCCCGCAAGCCGCTGCGGATTGAGCCAGATGCGCATCGCGTGCGGCGCGCCGAAAATCTGGACCTCGCCGACGCCCTCGACGCGCGACAGCGGGTCCTGGATGTTCGACGCCATATAGTCGGACACGTCCTGGTTCACGCGCGTGTCTGTTTCGTCATAGACGCCGACGAGCAACAGCGTGTCGGAATTCGCCTTGGTGACGCGGATGCCCTGCGCCTGCACCTGTTGCGGCAGGCGCGAGATCGCCGACTGGATCTTGTTCTGGACCTGCACCTGCGCGATGTCGGGGTCCGTGCCCTTTTCGAAGATCGCGGTGATGTTCGCCTGTCCGCGCGAGCTCGACTGCGAGCTGAAATAGAGCAGGCCGTCGATCCCCGTCAGCTGCTGCTCGAGAACCTGGGTAACGCTATTCTCGATCGTTTCGGCCGATGCGCCGGGATATTGCGCGCGGATATTGACCTGCGCCGGGGCGATATCGGGGTATTGCTCGATCGGCAGGGCGCGCAGCGCGCCGACGCCGGCGAGCATCACGATGATCGCGAGCACCCAGGCAAAGATCGGCCGTTCGATAAAGAGGCGCGACATCGGGCGTTATTTTCCTTTCGCCGCGCTGTCCCCGTCCGCACCCTTGCCTGCGGGCGCCCCCACCCGCTGCGGACTGCTGGCCGGAACCGGCTTGATCGGTGCGCCCTGCTTCAGATTGCCGACGCCCTGCGTGATCACCTTGTCGCCAGGCTTCAGCCCGTCGGTGACGACCCAGTTCGCGCCCACGGCGCGATCGGCGACGATCTTGCGCCGTGCGGCCTTATTGTCCTTGCCGACGAGATAGACGAAGGCCGATCCGTCGAAATCGCGTTGCACCGCAGCCTGCGGGACGAGCATCGCGGTCGGGTTGATCGCCTGATCGAAGAGTGCGGTCACGAACATGCCGGGCAGCAGCAGGCCCTGCGGATTGGGAAAGCGCGCGCGCAATGTCACTGTGCCCGTGCCCTCGGCGACCGTGACTTCGGAGAATTGCACCGTGCCGACGAAACCGTAGTCGCTGCCATCCTCGAGCTTCAGCCGGACCGAGGTGCTGCCCGGAGTCACTCCGCCGCTCGCCAGCGCCTGCCGCAACCGGGTCAGGTCGGCGCTCGACTGCTGCATGTCGACATACATCGGGTCGGTCTGCTGGATCACCGCAAGCGGGGTCGCCTGACCCGAGCTGGCGAGCCCGCCCGGGGTGACGAGGCTGCGCCCGATGCGCCCGCTGATCGGCGCCGACAGCGTCGTGTAGCGGAGGTTGATCCGCGCGGTTTCGAGCGCGGCGGCATTTTGCGCGACCGATGCGCGCGCGCTGCGCGCCTGCGCCAGCGCGTCGCTGTAATCCTGCTGCGACACCGCCTGAATCCTGGCGAGCGGCTCGAAGCGCTTCGCTTTCTCTTCGGCCGCCTGCGCGCTGGCGCGAGCGCTGGCGAGATTGGCGGCGGCTTGGTCGACCGCCGCCTGATAGAGACTTGCGTCGATCTGGTAGAGCGGCTGGCCGGCGCGCACGAAGCCGCCCTCGGTGAACAGGCGGCGGCGGATGATGCCGCTGACCTGCGGCCGGACCTCGCTCGTCTCGAAGGCGACGGTGCGTCCCCCGAGCGAGGTGGTGAGCGGCACGGGTTCCTGTTTGACGACGACGTAGCCGACCTGCGGCGTGCGGTTGCCGCGCCCTCCTTCTTCTTCGCCCGAGCAGGCGCCGAGCGAAAGCGTCGCGATGCACAGGGCTCCCAGAAGGAGCAGTGGCTTGGGTCTGGTCATTCGAAAAATCCGTCTCGGGTAGGCCGGGCGGCGGGGGGATTCGGCGCTATTCAACCTATTGCAATGCACCATGCAAGCGCTTTCAGGTGCTTGCGACAAAGTGCGACACTTTTGATTTTTAGGGATCAGGTCGGCGAGGGTTCGATATTGACACCGGTTACCTCGACCTTTAATCCTTGCCGAAATCAAATCTTTTGTGAGGATGCCCCCGATGTTCGATCGCACTTATTATGCCACGCACCCTGCCATGATGGAGGAAGTGTCGAACGCGGAGCTGCGCGATCGCTATCTGATCCAGGGCCTGTTCCGCGAAGGCGAGTGCGTCCTCAACTACACCCATGCCGACCGTTTCGTGATCGGCGGCGTCGCCGTCGGCGGCGCGCCGGTGAAGCTGCCCGCGCAGACCGAGCCGCCGTCGGCCGCGGGGCATCCCTTCCTCGAGCGCCGCGAACTGGCGATCGTCAACGTCTCGGGGGTCGAAGGCACGGTCACCGTCGACGGCGAGGCTTTCACGCTCGGCAACAAGGACTGCCTCTATGTGACGATGGGCGCGAAGGACGTCGAGTTCGCCGGCGCCGGCGCGCGCTACTACCTGGCGTCGTGCCCCGCGCACAAGGCGTTCACGACGCGCAAGCTCGGCATCGCCGACGCCAATGCGCTCGACCGCGGCAGCCTCGCCGAATCGAACGAGCGCACGATCTACCAGCTCGTCATTCCGGGCGTGTGCGACAGCGCGCAGCTCGTCATGGGGCTGACCGTGCTCAAGGAAGGCAGCGTCTGGAACACGATGCCCCCGCACATCCACGAGCGCCGCAGCGAGATTTATTTCTATTTCGAACTCGACAATGTCGATACCGACCGCGTGATGCATTTCATGGGCGAGGGCGAAGCGACGCGCCACATCGTGATGCAGAATGAGGAAGCGGTGATCTCGCCGCCCTGGTCGATCCACATGGGCGCGGGCACAAAATCCTACGCCTTCATCTGGGCGATGGCGGGCGAGAATCAGGACTATACCGACATGAACGTCCTCGACATCTGTCAGCTATCGTAATGGCGGGTCTCTTCGACCTGTCGGGCAAGGTCGCGCTGGTCACCGGCGCGAACACCGGCATCGGACAGGGGATCGCCGTCGCACTCGCTGAAGCGGGTGCCGACATCGCCGCGGGTGGCCGTTCGGCGGCCGACGAGACGGTGGGCAAGGTGCGCGGCCTCGGCCGCAAGGCGGAGAATTTCAGCGCCGACCTGTCGAGCGCCGGCGCCGCGCAGCCGCTGGTCGACGCAGTGCTCGCCGAGTTCGGGCGCATCGACATCCTCGTCAACAACGCGGGGATCATCCGCCGCGCCGACGCGGTCGATTTCACCGAGGCCGACTGGGATGCGGTGATGGACACCAATCTCAAGACGCTCTTCTTCCTCTGCCAGGCGGTCGGCAAGCATATGATCGCACGCGGCAGCGGCAAGATCATCAACATCGCCTCGATGCTGACTTTTCAGGGCGGCATCCGTGTGCCGAGCTATACCGCGTCCAAGTCGGGCGTCGGCGGCCTCACCAAGCTGCTCGCGAACGAATGGGCGGCAAAGGGCGTGCAGGTCAACGCGATCGCACCGGGCTATATCGCGACGAACAACACCGCGGCGCTGCAGGCCGACGAGACGCGCAACCGCCAGATCATGGAGCGCATCCCCGCGGGCCGCTGGGGCGATCCCGCCGACATCGGCGGCGCTGCAGTCTTCCTCGCCTCGTCGGCGTCGGACTATGTGCAGGGCCATATCCTCGCCGTCGACGGCGGCTGGCTCGCGCGCTAGCATCGCGCCATGACCGGCCGCCTTGTCTTCTTCGGCGAACTGCTGATCCGCCTGACCGCGCCGGGCAACGAACTGCTGATGCAGTCGCCCTCGTTGGCGCTGCATGTCGGCGGCGCCGAGGCGAATGTCGCGATCGGGCTCGCGCATCTCGGCCATGATTGCGCGATGGTCAGCTCTATTCCTTCGAATGCTCTGGGTCGCGGAGCAGTGGCGGCGGTGCGCGGCGCAGGCGTCGATTGCACCGCCGTCACGCCTTCTCCGGGGCGGATGGGGCTCTATTTTCTCAGCGTCGGGGCGGGGCTGCGCGCGTCCGAGATCGTCTATGACCGCGCGGGATCGAGCTTCGCGGCGACCGGGGCGGAGGATTATGATTTCGACCGGCTGCTGGCAGGCGCCGGTCTGCTCCATCTGTCAGGTATCACCCCCGCGCTCGGGCCGCGCTCGGCCGAGGCGGCGCTGGCGGCGGCGCGCGCGGCCAAGAGGCTCGGCGTTCCGGTCAGCTTCGACGGCAACTATCGCGCGATGCTGTGGGAGGCGTGGGACAGCGATCCGCGCGGGGTCTTGTCCGAACTCATCGGCGCGGCGGATATCCTTTTCGGCAACCACCGCGACCTGTCGCTGGTGCTGGGGCAGGAGTTCAGCGGCGAGGGCGAGGACCGGCGTCGCGAAGCGGCCGAAGCGGGCTTCGCCGCCTTTCCGGACCTCAAACTGATCGCCTCGACCGCGCGGCACACCGTCACTGCCGACCATCATCGCATCGCGGCGCGCGTCGACCTGCGCGACAGCTGCCACCAGACCGACGAGATCGACGTCACCGGAATCGTCGACCGGATCGGTGCGGGCGATGCCTTTGCGGCCGGCGTGCTGCATGCGCATCTGGCGGGCGGCGATGCCCGGGCGATGGCGGCAAGCGGCCTCGCGCTCACCTGCCTCAAACATTCGCTGCCGGGCGATGCGAGCCGCTTCGGCCAGAGCGATATCGATGCTTTCCACGGCGGCGGGCTGGATGTCCGGCGCTGAGCTGACGCGCCGGGGCCTGCTTGCGGGCGGGCTGGGGCTGGCGGTCGCCTCTGCGGCATCGGCGCGAACCTATGTTGCTTCGGCGGAGACGCGCGTGACGGTCAACGCCCCTGTCGGCCCCTATGTCGGATCGATCGTCGTGCCGCCGCGCGACGACGCGCTTGCCGCGATCCGCTTTCGCGGCATCCGTTATGGCCTCGACACCGGTCGTCGCCGCTTCCAGTCGCCCGTCGCGCCGCCCGACCACCGGAAGCCCTTCGACGCCACCGGCGACTTCGCGCCCGCCTGCCCGCAGCGGGGCGACCGCTATGTGCCGGTCAGCGAAGATTGCCTGTTCCTCAACGTCTGGGCGCCCAACGTCTTGCCGCGGCCGTCCGACAAGCGGCCGGTGATGGTCTATTTCCACGGCGGCGCCTATTCGACCGGCAGCGTCACCGATCCGGTCAACGATGGTGCGAAGCTCGCCGCGCGCGGCGACGTCGTCGTGGTCACGGTCAACCATCGGCTGAACGCGCTCGGTTATCTCTATCTGCCTGACCGTTTTCCCGACAGCGGCAACGCGGGGCAGCTAGACCTGATCCTCGCGCTCCGCTGGGTGCAGCGGAACATCGCGGCGTTCGGCGGCGATCCGGGCAACATCACCGTGTTCGGCCAGTCGGGCGGCGGCGCGAAGATCGCGACGCTGATGGCGATGCCCGAGGCGAAGGGCCTGTTCCACAAGGCGATCACGATGAGCGGGCAGCAGGTCACCGCCTCGGGGCCGCTCAACGCGACGAAGCGCGCAGAGGCGTTTCTCGATGTGCTGGGGAAGGACGTCGATCCTGCGACCGCGCCGGTCGAGCAGATCGTCGCGGCGCTCTCGGCGACCGATCCGGTACTCGGCGGCGGTGTCTATATGGGACCGGTGCTCGACATGAAGCATCTGACGCGCCACCCCTTCTGGCCCGACGCCGCGCCGCAGTCGCTCGGCATTCCGATGATGCTCGGCAATGCGGTGATGGAGACCCGGGCTTTTTACGCCCCCGACAGCAAGCAGCTCGCGGGCCTCGGCTTCGACAATCTCGCCCAGCGCATCGCGCCCGAGATGCGGATCGATATCGAACCGTCGTGGGTCGTCGGCGAGTTCCGCCCCCGCTACCCCAAGGCCGAACCGCTCGAACTGTTCCACCGGATCGTTACCTCGGCGCGGAGCTGGCGCGGGCAGGTCGAGGAAGCCGAAGCGCGCGACCGCGCGGGGCATCCGGGCTTCGTCTATCAGCTCGATTTTGAACACGCGAAGCACGCCGACGATATCGCGCTCAGCTTCGGAACGGTCCCGGATCCGACCCCGGCGCAGCAGGCGATGAGCGACCGGGTGATGGACGCCTTCCTTCGCTTCGCGCGCACCGGCAATCCGGGCTGGCCCGCCTATACGCTGCCCCGGCGGCAGACGATGATTTTCGACACGGTCAGCCGCGTCGAGAACGATCCGCGGCAATGGGAGCGTGAGCTGTTTGCGCGCGTGCCCTATATCCAGCCCGGGTCATAAGCTTCGTCATTGCGAGGAGCGTAGCGACGAAGCAATCTCTAGCCATCGTCGTGGCGGGGAGATGGCTGGAGATTGCTTCCCCCGGCTGTCGCCGGGGTCGCAATGACGAATGGTTAGACGATCTTTCGGGCGGCGAGCCAGTTCCAGAAGAGTTCGGGCCAGATGGCGACGGGCAGACCGGCCGCCTTCAGGATCCCAAAGCCATGTTCGCCCTCGGCGAAATAATGCGCCTCGCACGGCACCCCGATTTTGCGCGCGGCTTCGTGGAGGCGCAGGCTGTTCTCGATCTTCACGACGCTGTCATTCTCGGCATGGAGCAGGAACAGCGACGGCATGTCAGGGCGGACATTGCGTTCGGGCGAATAGAGCGCCTCGCGCGCCGCGTCGGGACTCGCTCCGACCAGCTTCTCGCGGCTGACCGCATGCGCAATCGCCGGGTCCATCGAGACGACGGGATAGAAGCCCGCCGACACATCGGGCCGTGCCGACAGCGTGTCGGCGGCATCGACGGGCGCATAAACCTTCGCATCGAAGCGCGTGAGCAGGCTCGTCGCGACCTGCCCGCCCGCGGAAAAGCCGCCGAAGGCGACGCGCGCGGGATCGATGCCGTCGGCAACCGCGCGGCTTCGCACCAGCCGTACTGCGCGCTGCGCGTCGCTCAGCGGGACGTCGGAGCCGTTCGTCCAGCCGTCGCCGGGCAGGCGGTAGAAGAGGACATAGACGGTGACCCCGCGCTCCTTCAGCCAGCGCGCTAGCTCATAGCCCTCCTTGTCGATCACGACGTAACGATAGCCGCCGCCGGGGGCGAGGATGACGGCGGCGCCATTGGGCTTGGCCGGACGAAAGATGTCGAGCCGCGGGCGCGTGATCCCCTGCAGCATCCGGTCGCTCGCATCCGGATCGTCGCTGCGCTGGACGACCTGTTCGGCGAGGCCGGGCGGGGGCTTGATATGGCCTTCGGGCCAGAGCGCGATGCTCGCGTCGGGCGTCAGGCCCGCGGGCCGCGTCCACGCCTCTTTCGCGGCCGCGCTCGCAAAGGGCAGCGCGAGGCTGGCCGACAGCAGCGCGCGGCGGTCCAGCGTCATGGCGCAGGCGGCTTGTTCGGATAGGCGATGATCAGCACCAGCGGTTGATCGCCGGTTTGCCGGATGCCGACATTGGCGCCCTTGTAGAGCCACGCTGCGGTTCCTGTGGTCAGTTCCTTTTCCTCGCCGTCCGAATGGACAACGCCGGTGCCCGACAGGACATAATAGATTTCGTCATGGTCGATCGGATGCACCCCGATCGCCGCGCCGACGTGCAGCGCGCGCTTGCGGAATTCGAAGCTGCGCGGCGCGGGGACGCTGTCGCTGATCCGGTAGGCGGTCGACATGCCGATTGCGCCATGCGGCGGCGCTTCCTCGCGCACCGTCGCGGCTTCGTCGATCACGACCATCGCAGGCGCGGCGGCCCCGCTCAGCAATAGCGCGACCAGCGCGCTCACTTCACGCCTCCGCGCGAATCGAGGTCGCGCGCCGACAGATGCTCCTGCGGCATCGGCGCGGTCTGCGCGGGATACATCCCCGACTTCGGTTCGATCGTCGCGAGATTCCAATCGGCCTCGACGAAGGGCGCGCGGACGGGCGCGGCGACCTTCGGATAGGCGCTGACCTGCTTTTCGTCATCGATCACCTGGCCGCGGCCCTCGGCCACGAAGAACAGCACGCGGATCTCCTCGGCGTCGCGCGCCCACGGCCGCGCGCCGGCGGTTGCGAGGACGGATGTCTCGACATCGCGCACCGGCAGGATGCGATAGCCGCCGACCGGCGCGAGCGGCGCCTTGGCACGGATCAGCTTCGCCTGCGTCTCGCCATAACGGCCGAACTCGGGCAGCGCATTGCCGTGGCGGTCGACCGCCAGATTGTCCTTGCCATAATAGTCGAGATCGCCGTCGCCGCCGAGCATCAGGAAGGGCAGGCCCTCGTCGGTGTCGTTGCCGCCGCGCATGACATTGCCGATAGCGGTGATCTGGCCGGTGACATAGGGGTGGCCGGTCCATTCGAGATTCATCAGGTTATAATGCACCGCGCGGTGCTTGGGGTTGTAGATCAGATTGTTGATCATCAGTACCTGCGCGCCGCCCTTCACCAGCGGCGCGCGCTCGACGTTATGCGCCCAGACGTTGCGATAGAAGACGATGCCCGACGTGTTGTCGTGGATCAGCGATCCCTTGCTGTGCTCGCCCTTCGGGTGGCTTGCATCGGCGAGTCCCTCGGCGGCGAGATTGTTCGAGAAGGTGACGTTCTTGCTCGTTCCCTCGCGCCATTCGGCGACGCTCTTGCCGGTGAAGCGCGGGCCCGACGCGGACATATTTTCGTCGATCGCCCACAGGAAAGTGCAATGGTCGACGACGACATTATGCGCGCCGACGGTCGAAAAGGCATCGGCTTCCCACCCGCTCCGCTTCGGCTGGCCGTCGACGCCGGTGTAGACGCGCAGGTGCCGCATCACGACGTCATGCGTCTTCACGTCGATGCCGGTGCGGATCAGCGTGATGCCCGGCCCGGGCGCGGTCTGCCCGGCGATGGTGACATAGGGCTCTGTGATGGTCAGCGTCTCGCGGCCCATGTCGATCACGCCGCCGACTTCGAAGACGATTATGCGCGGGCCCTTGGCGTCCAGCGCCACCTTGAACGACCCGGGGCCGTCGGGCGCGAGCGTCGTCACGCGGATGATTTTACCGCCGCGCCCGCCCGGGGTCTGCCCCGCCGGACCGACCGCGCCGGGGAAGGCGGCGGGCGCCGAATCGGCCGCCGCGACCGGGGTGACCGCCAGTGCAGGGGCCATCAAAAGCGCCGCAAACCACAGCTTTTTCAGCATCGCTCTCTCCTTGTTGAAAGGGGTATTGACATAGACGTCACAATCCTTCAATTCTTTTTGACACCGGTTACCTAAACCGGACAAAACAAGAGCCATGGGGGAGAGGGCGCCCTGCCAGTCGCAAGAGCGACGGCCGTCAGCGTACTCTCTGAAATTTCTGGGACATCCGATCGGATGATTTGGCTGTCCCGCTAAGGTAACCGGTGTCAATTTCTGCCACAGGCGGGATGGCGCTGCGACAAGGGAGGATGATGATGGCAATTCACAACGCGCGGGGCATTCGCACGCTCACCAGACTGGCCTGCGGCGCGTCGCTCGCGGTGCTCGCGGTTTCGCCCGCCTGGGCGCAGGATACGACCGAGGCCGAGACCGCGGCCGACGAGGCGGCACCCGCCGCCGAGGACGAGATCGTCGTCACCGGCTTTCGCCAGTCGCTGCAGGCCGCGCTCAATGTGAAGCGCGACGCGGTCGGTTCGGTCGACGCGATCGTTGCCGAAGACATCGCCAAATTCCCCGACCAGAATCTCGCCGAATCGCTCCAGCGCATTCCGGGCATCTCGATCCAGCGCGACGGCGGCGAAGGCCGCGCCATCACCGTCCGCGGCCTCGGCGCGCAATTCACTCGCGTCCGCCTGAACGGGCTGGAGACCGTCGCGACCTCGACCGACGGCGCCTCGTCGAACCGCGACCGCGCGTTCGACTTCAACGTCTTCGCCTCCGAACTGTTCAGCAGCATTGTGGTCCACAAGACCGCCGAAGCCTCGCTCGACGAAGGTTCGCTTGGCGCGGTCGTCGACCTCAACACGGGCAATCCGCTGGCGGCCAAGGACGGCCTTCACGGCGCACTCTCGGTCGTCGGGTCGTACAACGACCTGTCGAAGGACCTCGGCCCGCGCGTCGCCGGGCTGCTCAGCTGGCGCAATGTCGACGGCACGATCGGCGTGTCGGTTTCGGGCGCCTATTCGAAGGGCGACACGCTCGAACTCGGCAACAATACGGTTCGCTGGGCGCAGGCGCGCTTCGACTCGGTCAACGGCACCAACTGCTGGACCACTGCGAACAGCGGCGGCACCTATGTGCCTGGCACCGCGTGCAACCAGGCCGCGCTCGCCTTTCACCCGCGCATTCCGCGCTACGGCGAAATCGACCATCGCCGCGAGCGTCTGGGCCTGACCGGCTCGATCCAGTTCGCGCCGACCGACAGCACCAAAATCTCGCTCGACGCGCTCTATTCGCGCTTCCGCGAGGATCGCGAGGAAAAATGGGGTGAGGTTCTGCTGCGTTCGAACGAGCGGTCGATCAATGTCGTCAACCCGGTCTATGACGCGAACAACAATATGATCTCGGCGACGCTCAACGACGCCTGGGTCCGCACCGAACATTATCTGCGCCAGTCGAAGACCGAATTCACGCAGTTCGGCGGCAGCTGGGATCAGGATCTGGGCGACAGCTTCCGCTTCACCCTGCTTGGCGGCTTCTCGAAATCGGATGCCGACATTCCGGTCGAAACGACGATCGTCTTCGACGACCGCGACGCGCAGGGCTACAGCTACGACTATAGCGACATGAAGCGTCCGGTGCTGACCTTCGGCACCAGCGTCACCGATCCGGCGAACTTCCAGCTCGCCGAAATCCGCGACCGTCCGTCGAACGTCACCAACAAGTTCAAGACCGCGCAGCTGCGCACCGAATGGGACGTCACCGACGGCTTCCAGGTCAAGGCGGGCGGGATGTGGCGCCGCTTCAACTTCGACTCGGTCGCCTTCACCCGCGACAGCGCGGTGTGCGGCAATGGCGGGACCAGCCTCGTCACCAGCACCTCGGGGACGATCGCCTGTTCGCCGACCAGCCTGTTCGGGCCGACCGCCGTTTACGGCTTCCCGGTGACCGCGGCGCTCGCCGAGCTGTTCACGCTCGGCAAGGCGGGCCAGCCCGCCGGCACCACGACGCAGTGGCTGATCCCGTCCTTCCCGGCGGCGACCGACTTCACCCGCCTCTACAGCCGCACGGCGAATCCCGACACGGGCAACACCCGCGCGGTGCAGGAAACGACCTCGGGCGGCTATCTGCAGTTCGACGTCAAGGGTGAACTGCTCGGCCTTCGCTACGCGGGCAATGCGGGCATCCGCTATGCCCATACGTCGCAGGAATCGACCGGCGTCCTTTCGGGCAGCACGGTGACGGTGAAGCGCAGCTATGACGACTGGCTGCCGTCGATGAACCTCGCGCTCTATCCGCATGAGGATGTCATCGTCCGCGCCGCGGTTGCCAAGGTTATCACGCGCCCCACGCGCGGCAACCTGACGCCGGGCGGCACGATCGACGGCTTCAACTATCGCATCAGCTACGGCAACCCGCAGCTCGAACCCTTCCGCGCGACCAACTTCGACCTCGGCGTCGAATGGTATTTCGCGCCGGGAGCGGTGCTGTCGGTCGCGGGCTTCGTGAAGAAGGTCGAAAGCTTCCCGATCAGCCAGGCCTTCACCGCGACCTTCGCGTCGACGGGCCTGCCCAAGGAAGCGCTGCCGCCGAGCTCGCCGGCGTTCATCAACTTCGATCCCAACCAGCTCTACACGATCACCGCCAACGTCAACGGCGCAGGCGCGACGCTGAAGGGCGTCGAACTGGCGGCGCAGGTGCCGTTCACGGCGTTCGTCGAAGATGGCTTCATCAGCCACTTCGGCATCCTCGCCAACGCGACCTTCATCAAGTCGGACGCCGACTATAATGTTCAGGGTCCGGCGACGGCGCCCGGCGGCGCGCTGGTCAACGCGGTGCGTTCGGCGACGCTCTTCGGCGTGTCGAAGCGCGCGTATAACGGCACGCTCTACTATGACGACGGCGCCTTCTCGGCGCGCGTGTCGGCGAGCTACCGCAGCCGCTACATCGACGCCAACAGCGGCACGGGCAACGTGTTCGAGGGCTATGGCGCGACGTGGAACATGGACGCGTCGGTCCGTTACAAGGTCACCGAATGGATGGAGGTCTCGGTCGAGGGCAACAACCTGCTCGACACCTATCGCTATCGCTTCACCGACTTCGACGCCGACCGCAATTACGAGAACAACCATTTCGGTCGCACCATCCTGGTTGGTGCGCGCTTCAAGATGTAATTTTCCGGGTCCCTTCCGGAACCAGAATGCCCGGTCTTCGCACGCGAGGGCCGGGCCTTTTTGTAAGGAGATCGATGTGACCGACCGGCGCGAGATGCTGAAACTGGCAAGCGTGGGCCTGATCGCGAGCGGCCTGTCCGGCGCGCCCCGCGCCTTCGCGGCGGAGGCGCCGGCCGCCTCCGCGCCGCCTTGGGCCAAGGGCCTCGACGGTCAGCGCAAGGCGGACCTCGGCGACGGGCGCTTTCTGAACCCGATCATGGCCGGCGACCATCCCGATCCGTCGATCCTGAAGGACGGGCGCGATTATTACATGACCTTCTCGACCTTCGATTCCTATCCGGGTCTGATCATCTGGCATTCGCGCGATCTGGTGAACTGGCGTCCGATCGGCCCCGCGCTCACGAAGAATATCGGGTCGGTGTGGGCGCCCGAACTCGTGAAGCACAAGGGTCGCTTCTACATCTACATCCCCACCAAAGGCCCGAACACGAGCTGGGTGATCTGGGCCGACCGGATCGAGGGGCCGTGGAGCGACCCCGTCGATCTCAATTTGCCTAACCATATCGACCCCGGCCACGCGATCGGCGAGGACGGGTCGCGCTGGCTGTTCCTGTCGGGCGGCGACCGCGTGCGGTTATCGGACGACGGCCTGAGCCGCGTCAGCGAGCCCGAGCATGTCTATGACCCGTGGCGCTATCCGGCGGACTGGGTGGTCGAAGGCTTCGCGCCCGAGGGACCGAAGATCACGCGGCACGGCGACTATTTCTACATGATCACCGCGGTCGGCGGCACCGCCGGCCCGCCGACGGGGCATATGGTGATCGCGGCGCGATCGAAGTCGATCCACGGTCCATGGGAAAATTGCCCGGCGAACCCGCTCGTCCACACCACGTCGGCGGCCGAAAAATGGTGGTCGCGCGGCCATGCGACACTGGTCGAAGGGCCGGCGGGCGACTGGTGGAGCGTCTATCACGGCTTCGAGAACGGCTATTGGACGCTCGGCCGGCAGGCGCTGCTCGACCCGATCGAATGGACCGATGATGGCTGGTTCCGCATGACGGGCGGCGATTTGTCGCAGCCGATCGCCAAGCCCAAAGGCGGCACGGCGGGGCCACACGGCATGGCGCTGTCGGACGATTTTTCGGCACTGGCGCTCGGCGCGCGCTGGAATTTCTTCAAGCCCGCGGCCGACGAACGCAGCCGCGCGCGCGTCGAAGATGGGGCGCTGGTGCTGAAGGCGCGCGGCAAGGCGCCGGTCGATTCATCGCCCTTGCTGCTGATTGCGGGCGATCAGGCTTACCGGTTCGAATGCGATATCGAGGTTGCGCCGGGCGGCACCGCGGGGCTGATCCTCTTCTACGATGACCGGCTCTATTGCGGACTCGGCTTCGACGGCGAGCGCTTCGTGACGCACCAATATGGTATCGAACGCGCGCGGCCCACCAATCCGCACGGCCGCCAGATGCGGATGCGCGTCACCAACAACCGCCATATCGTCACCTATGACACCAGCGGCGACGGCGGGAAGACCTGGGCTCGTTTCGATCGCGGGATGGAGGTGTCGGGGTACCACCATAATGTCCGCGGCGGCTTCCTGATGCTGCGGCCCGGCCTCTATTCGGCGGGCGAAGGCGAAGCGCGCTTTCGCAATTTCAGGTTCGAGGCGCTGGGTTAAAGCGTCACGCCCGACTTCCAGATCGCGATATCGCGCTCCTCATTGAGTTCGGCCTTGGTCGGCATGCCCGAGGCGGTCGCGGCGATCAGGTCGAGCAGCGCGTCGGCGCTGTCGTCGAAGCCGGCTTCGAGCACCTGTCCCGCATCGAAATCGATCCAGCCCGTCTTGCGCTGCGCCAGCGGGCTGTTCGAGGCGATCTTCAGCGTCGGGGCAGGGAACCCCAGCGGCGTCCCGCGGCCGGTGGTGAACAGGATCACCGTCGCACCCGCCGCGGTCAGCGCGGTCGACGACACCGCGTCGTTGCCGGGCGCTTCGAGCAGGGTCAGCCCGGGCAGGCCGGCCTCGCCGCCATAGCGCTGGACATCGACCACCGGCGCCTTGCCGCCCTTCTGAACCGCGCCGAGCGATTTCTCCTCCAGCGTCGTGATCCCGCCCGCGATATTGCCCGGCGAGGGGTTCTCGCTCACCGGCTCGCCGTTGCGGATGAAATAATCCTTGAAGTCCTGCACCAGCGCGACGGTCTCGTCGAACACGTCGCGCGACACCGCGCGGTCCATCAGCATCTGCTCGGCGCCGAAGATTTCGGGGATTTCGGTGAGGACGACCTTGCCGCCCGCCGCAGAGACGGCATCGGCCATGCGCCCGACGAGCGGGTTCGCGGTCAGGCCCGACAGACCGTCCGACCCGCCGCATTTGACGCCCAGCACCAGCTTCGACAGCGGCACTTCGGTGCGCGGCGCATCGGCGCAGGCGTCGACCAGTTCGTCGACCAGCGCGAGGCACGCCGCTTCGTCATCCTCGACCGCCTGCGCCGACAAGGTACGGATGCTCGCGCGGCGGCCGGGTGCGATGCCCTCCAGCAGCGGGGCGAGCTGGTTGCTCTCGCATCCCAGCCCGACGATCAGCACTCCCCCCGCATTGGGGTGCTGCGCGAGCGCCGCAAGCAGCGCGCGCGTGTGGCCGAGGTCGTCGCCGAGCTGCGAGCAGCCGAAGGGATGTTTGAAGGCATGCACGCCGTCGACGCGCCCGGCGTGGCGCGCGCCCGCGATCCGCGCGACGCGCGCGGCGAGATTGCCGACACAGCCGACGGTCGGGATGATCCATATCTCGTTGCGCGTCCCGACGCGGCCGTCGTCGCGGACATAACCTTCGAAGGTCTGCGAAGACGGGGCGGTTTGCGCCGTCTCGGGGGCTTCGTAATGATACTCTCCCGCACCGCTCAGCGCGGTTGCCAGATTGTGGCTGTGGACGTGCGCGCCGGCTTCGATGTCGGCGGTAGCGAGCCCGATCGGGAAGCCATATTTTATCACCGGCGCGCCCTTGGCGATCGGTACCAGCGCCACCTTGTGCCCGCGCGCGACCGGATCGGCGAGGCGCAGGGTGAAGTCGTCGATCGACAGATCGACACCCGCGTCCAGATTGGCGATCGCGGTTGCGACATTGTCCGACGGGTGGATATGCAGCGCAGTCACCGGTGTCATCGCAAGCTCGGAAGCATCATCAGTGGCCATCCTGTCAACCCTTCGGCGGCGCGACCGACTGGCGCTCGATGAAGGTCGAGGGCATCACCGGGCTCTCGTCGTCGGCGGGCTTGGCGTTGGGGCCGAGGAAGTCCGACACCAGCGTGCGGGCGGCGCGCGATCCCATCTCGCGGATCGGCCAGCGTACCGTGCTGAGCGCGGGCCAGATGTGGGTCGCGGTGGGTGAATCGTCGAAGCCGATGATCGAGAGATCGGCAGGAACCGAGAGGCCTTTGCCATGCGCGACGCTCATCACCCCCGCGGCCATTTCGTCGTTCGAGACGAAGACGGCGGTCGGCGGCTCGCTCAGCGACAGCATCGCCTCGCCCGCCTCGACGCCGGCGGTGTAGCGATAGTTGCCGGGCGCGTAGAGTTCGTCGGGCAGCGACAGGCCCGCTGCGGCGAGCGCCGAGCGGAAGCCCTCTTCGCGCTCGGCCGCCGAGCGGAAGCCGACGGGGCCGCGGACGAAGCCGATGCGCCGATGGCCGAGGTCGATCAGCTTGCCGACCGCTTCCGCGACGACCTCGCGGTCGTTCGACGACACGCAATGGCGCGCATCGTCGAGCAGCGCCGAACCGACGCGGACGTAACGCACGCCGAGGTCTTCGCAGAGCTTGGCGAGATCGTCATTCTCCGAAATCGGCGGCAGCAGCATCGCGCCGATCGGCCGCTGCTTTTCGAGGAAGACGCGCACGTCGTCGAGCATCTTGTCCGACCCGCGGTCGACCGGGCGGACGAGCAGCGCTAGGTCGCTATCCTTGATCGCGTCGAGCACGCCCTGCTGAAAGTTCAGCACCGTTTGCGCGTTCGGATTGTCGTGGAGCAGCGCGATCAGGAAGTTGCGGCGAAAGGCGAGCGCGCGCGCCTGCGGATTGGGAACGAAACCGAGCGTCTCGATCGCCTTTTGCACCGCATCGCGGGTCTTTTCGCTGATGAACTCGGACCGGTTGATGACGCGGCTGACCGTCTTTTTCGAAACCCCCGCAAGCGCCGCGACGTCGTTGATCGTCGGCTGCTTGCCATTTTGTCCGCCCGTGCGTGCCGCCATAAAGGTCTGCTTTCTCTCCGCCGCGCCGCGATGCCCCGGTTTCCGGCCCGTTCAGCCCCTAGTGGAGACTCGGCCGGGCAAAATCAACTCCGCCCATGGCTATTCGCTTGCTTTTGACACCGGTGTCTTTTAGGACATTTCGTGGAAGAGGGAAATCACAAAGATGCCGGCAACGAACGAACAGCAGACTATCGCCCAGGCGTTCCTTGCTGCGCGCCAGAAAAAGACACCGCTTACCTTGTATCCCGGCGCCATGCCCGAAAGTATGGTCGAGGCCTATGCGATCCAGGACGCGGCGATCGCGTTCGACGGGCGGCAGGTCGGCGGCTGGAAGGTCGGCCGCATCGCCGCCGAGCTGGTCGACACCTATGGCGACAACCGGCTGACCGGCCCGATTTTCAGCGACGAGATTTTCGACGGCAGCGCCGGCCAGCGCCCCGCGATGCCGGTCTATGCCGAGGGCTTCGCCGCGGCCGAGGCCGAAGTGCTGCTGTGCCTCGGCGAGGTCGGCACCCGCGATTACGACATCGATTCGGTGAAGAACTGCATCACGGAGGTGCGGACGGGGATCGAAATCGCCAGTTCGCCTTTCGTCGCGATCAACAAGAACGGCCCCGCGGTCACGGCGTCGGACTATGGCAACAACAAGGGACTCATCCTCGGCCCCGCGATCCCCGGCTGGCGCGACGCCGACCTCATCCGCATGCCGGTCGAATTCTTCGTCGACGATGCGCCGGTCGGCGCGGCGACGATGGAGACGATGCTCGACGGTCCCTTCGGATCGGCGCTGTTCCTGATCCGCACGCTGCGCGCGCGCGGTATCGCCATCGCGCCGGGCACCTGGGTGTCGACCGGGGCGATCACCGGAATCCATGAAATCCGTCCCGGCCAGCGGGGCGACGCACTCTTCGACGGAAAAATCCGCGTCGGCTGCGCGATTACGGGATAAGACAAGACAGAACGGGAGAGTTTTATGGCAGAGGCAGGTGTCGCACCGGTGCCGCGGGCGGGTCGCTACCGCTGGATGATCGTCGCGCTGCTCTTCGCGGCGACGACGGTCAACTATATTGACCGCACCATGCTCGGGCTGCTCGCCCCGGCGCTCGGCGACGAGCTCGGCTGGAGCGAGAATGACTATGGCAACATCGTCACCGCCTTTCAGGCCGCCTATGCCTTCGGTTTCCTGATCATGGGCTGGCTGATCGACCGCTTCGGGCCGAAGATCGGCTATGCGGTAGCGATCACGATCTGGACGATCGGCCATGTCGCGCACGGCTTCGCCTCATCGGTCGCGTCCTTCATGATGGCGCGCGTGATCCTGGGTGTCGGCGAGGCAGGGCATTTCCCCTCGGTCGTCCGCGCTTCGAGCGAATGGTTTCCGCAGAAAGAGCGATCCTATGCGATCGGCTGGGTCAACAGCGCGACGACGATCGGCGTGATCCTGACCGCGCCGACGGTGGCGCTGTTCATGCGCGTGCTCGGCCTCGATTGGCGCGACACCTTTCTCTACACCGGTGCCTTCGGCGTTATCCTGCTCCTGTTGTGGCTCAAATTCTACAGCAACCCGCGCGAGAGCGGGAAGGTGAGCGAGGCCGAACTCGCGTGGATCGAACATGATCCGCCCGAAAAGGTCGAGCGGCTCGGCTGGAGCGCGATCGTCACCAAGCGCGAGGCCTGGGCCTTTGCGATCGGCAAGTTCCTGACAGATCCGGTCTGGTTCCTGATGCTCTTCTGGCTGCCCAAATATTTCAGCAGCACCTACGACGTCGACCTCAAGGTCGTGCTGTTGCCGATGATCATCATGTATCTGCTCTCCGACGTCGGCAGCATCGCGGGCGGCTGGGTCTCGTCGAAGCTGATCCAGAACGGCCGCAGCGTGAACTTCGCGCGCAAGGCGACGATGCTCGGCGCGGGTTGCTGCGTACTGCCCCTGCTGTTCGTGACGGGGCTCGACAATATGTGGCTCGCGGTCGTGCTGATCGGCATCGCGCTCGCGGGGCATCAGGCCTTTTCGTCGACGATCCTGTCGATCCCGCCCGACATGTTCCCGAAGCGCGCGGTCGGCTCGGTGATCGGGCTCGGCGGCTTCATGGGCGGCGTCGGCGGGATGATCATGGCGAAGTCGACCGGGCTCGTGCTCGATGCGACCGGCGGCAATTACACGATCATCTTCGCGGTTTGCACGACGGTCTATTTCCTCGCCGTGCTGGCGATCCACCTCTTGAGTCCGCGCCTCGCGCCGGTCACCGTAGAAAGCGAAGCCTGACCCCTATGTCTCGCCCGTTACAGCTCTCCCCCGACCGGCTGTTTCCTTCGGATCCGGCGCAGCGCGACATCGCGCGCCGACTCTACAAAGAGGTGGCGGGGCTGCCGATCATCAGCCCGCACGGGCACACCGATCCGAGCTGGTTCGCGGGCAACGCGCCCTTCGGCAACGCGGCCGAACTGCTGCTCCACCCCGACCATTATGTGTTCCGGATGCTCTATTCGCAGGGCATTCCGCTCGATGCGCTCGGTATCCGCAACAAGGACGCCGATCCGCGCGAGAGCTGGCGGCTGTTCGCACAGAACTACCATCTCTTCCGCGGCACCCCGTCGCGGATGTGGATGGACTGGGTTTTCGCCGAGGCATTTGGCTTCGAGGTACAATTCTCGGCCGAGACGTCGGACCTCTATTACGACCGCATCACCGAGGCGCTGACGACCGACGCCTTCCTGCCCCGCGCGCTGTTCGATCGTTTCGGGATCGAAGTGATCGCAACGACCGAAAGCCCGATCGACACGCTGGAGTATCATGGCGTGATCCGCGCTGCGAATGCCAGCGGCGAATGGGGCGGGCGCGTGATCACCGCCTATCGTCCCGACCCCGTGGTCGATCCCGAGTTCGAGGGCTTCCGCGACAATCTTGCGCGCTTCTCCGACCTGTCGGGCGAGGACGCGTTCAGCTACGCCGGCTATCTCGCCGCCCACCGCAATCGCCGCGCCTTCTTTGCCGAAATGGGCGCGACCTCGACCGACCATGGTCATCCGACCGCGGCGACCGCCGACCGGTCGGACGCCGAAGCCGAGGCGCTGTTCGCGCGTGTGACGGCAGCGAATGTCAGCGCCGCCGATGCCGAGCTGTTCCGCGCGCATATGTTGACGGTGATGGCGGGGATGAGCCTTGACGACGGACTCGTCATGCAGATTCACCCCGGCGCTTTCCGCAATCACAACCCCTGGCTGTTCACCCATTATGGCCGCGACAAGGGCGCCGATATCCCGACCGCGACCGACTATGTCCATGCGCTGCGCCCGCTGCTCGGCCGCTATGGCAACGAAGCTGGCCTCACGATCATCCTCTTCACCCTCGACGAGACGAGCTACGCGAGGGAGCTGGCGCCGCTCGCGGGCCATTATCCCGCGCTGAAGCTCGGCCCCGCCTGGTGGTTCCACGACAGCCCCGAAGGAATGCGCCGGTTCCGGAACCAAATGACCGAGACCGCGGGCTTCTACAACAGTGTCGGTTTCAACGACGACACCCGCGCCTTTCTGTCGATTCCCGCGCGCCACGACGTCGCGCGCCGCATCGACTGCGGTTTCCTCGCACAGCTCGTCGCCGAGCACCGGATGGAGGAATGGGAGGCGGCCGAGCTGGCTACCGACCTCAGCTACAATCTCGCCAAAGCCGCGTACAAGCTGTGAGGCTGTCGGCGCAAACGTCGCTCCCTGCGTCGGTGCAGGCGCCTGGCTATGATCGCGCCGCGCAGGCGGCCGGGATCGTCCACATCGGCATCGGCGCGTTCCACCGTGCGCATCAGGCAGTCTACACCGACGACGCCATGGCGGCGGGCGACCGCGACTGGGGGATCGTCGGCGTGTCGCTGCGCTCGGGCGATGTCGCCGCGCAATTGAGCCCGCAGGACGGGCTCTACACGGTCAGCACGCGCAGCGCGGCGGGCAGCGAATTGCGCTTGATCGGTGCAGTGCAGAAGGTGCTGGTCGCGGCGGACGATCCGCAGGCCGTCGTCGATGCGATCGCCGCGCCGACAACGCACATCGTCAGCTTCACCGTCACCGAGAAGGGATATCTGCGTGGTCCCGACGGCGCCCTCGATCTTGCGGCTACCAACGGTGCGTCGAGCCTCTACCGCTTCGTCGGCGCCGGACTTGCTGCGCGCAAGGCGGCGGGCTTGTCCGGCCTGACTCTGCTCAGCTGCGATAATCTCGCGGGCAATGGCGGGACGTTGAAGGCGCTGATGCGCCAGTATCTTGCCGCCGAATATCCCGATCTGGTGGATTGGTTCGACCGCGAATGCCGCTGCCCGGCGACGATGATCGACCGCATCGTTCCCGCGACGACCGACGCCGACCGCGCCGCCGTCGAAGCGATGCTCGACGCGCGCGACGAAGGCGCGGTGGTCACCGAAGGCTTCAGCCAGTGGGTAGTCGAGGATGATTTCGCCGGGCCGCGGCCGCGCTGGGAGAAGGTCGGCGCCGAACTCGTCGCCGATGTCGCACCCTATGAGACCGCGAAGCTGCGCATGCTCAACGGCGCGCATTCGGCGCTCGCCTATATCGGTCTGGGAGCGGGACACGAGTTCGTCCATCAGGCGATCGCCGACCCTGCCATCCGCCCGGTCATCGAACGGCTGATGCGTGACGAAGCTGCACCGACGATCGACGCCGCGCCGGGGCAGGACCTGCCCGCCTATGCCGATGCGCTGCTCGAGCGCTTTGCCAATCCGGCGCTTCACCACCGACTGATCCAGATCGCGATGGACGGCAGCCAGAAGATCCCGCAGCGCTGGCTCGAAACGCTTGCCTGGCATCAGGCGCGCGGCGCGCGCTGCCCGTCGCTCGAGGCGGCCATCGCAGCATGGATCGCCTTTCTGCGGAGCGAGCATCCGGTCGACGACCCGCTCGCAGACCGGCTGCGCGAAGCCGCCGCCGCTCCCGATGCGATGCAAAGGCTGTTCGGCGAAAGCGGCCTGATCGCCTCGGATTGGCGCCCCGCCTAGGCCGGTACCAGCAACCCCCGGCTCTCGCGCACCTCGCTATCGAGCCAGTCGATGAACGCCCGGATGCGCGGTTGCGGCGCGACGTCGCGGTGCAGCGCGAGCCAGAAGGCGCGCGCGACGACCTGATCGGGCCGCACGCGCACCAGCCCCGGATCGCCCGCAGCGAGGAAGCAGGGGAGGACGCCGACGCCTGCGCCGCCTGCTATCATCCGCCGCTGCGCGAGGATCGACGACGAGCGGACATTGGCGCGCAGCCCCGGCTCGATCTCGCCCAGATAGTCGAGTTCGGGGGCGTAGAGGATGTCGGGCATATAGCCGATCACCGCAATACCCCCCCGCGACAGCGGCGCGGCGGCGACGGCTTCCTGCCAGTCGGGCCGGTCGGCGGGGGCATAAAGGCCGAGGCTGTAGTCCGACAGCTTGCGCGTGATCAGCGGGCCCTTGCGCGGCCGCGCGAGCAGCACCGCCATGTCGGCTTCGCGCCGCGAGGGGTTGAGGAAGCCCGACGAGGCGACGAGGTCGATCTCGAGTTCGGGGTGCGCGGCGACGAACCCGGCAAGCCGCGGCGCGATGAAGCTGTAGCCGAAGCCCTCGGAGACGCTGACCCGCAATTGCCCCGACAATGTCGAGCCGCCCGGCTGTGCCGAATGGATGCGCGCCGCCGCTGCCGCCATCGCTTCGGCGTGCGGAACGAGCGCCCGGCCCGCTGCGGTCAGAACGAAACCCGTCGGTGCGCGTTCGAACAAGGTCTGCTGGAGCGCCGCCTCGAGCGCGCTGACCTGACGGCTGACCGTCGTCGCATCGACGTGCAGCGCCGCCGCCGCGCGCGCCAGCGTGCCGTGACGCGCGACGAACAGGAAATATTGCAGCTTGTCCCAGTCCATAAGCTGCAAATATACAGGACGCGCCTGCAAGTCTATCCCTTGCAATCGCCCCGTAACTCGGCTGTGGCAGCGGCAACATTTTACGGGAGACTCGGATATGCGACAGATCGACCACCACATCGTCGGCGGTGCCGGCGGCAGCAGCCGCTTCGCGGATGTCCTCGACCCCAACAACGGCGGCGTACAGGCGCAGGTCGCGCTCGGCGATCGCGCCGTCCTCGACCGCGCCGTCGCCGCCGCCAAGGCCGCGCAGCCGGCATGGGCCGCGACCAACCCGCAGCGCCGCGCGCGCGTGA
>VFQN01002544.1_pt1 | contig 27849 bp, 28 predicted proteins | sample 3512371 | NCBI WGS metagenome assembly VFQN01 (sample SAMN10412370, study PRJNA504923) | tailings metagenome | isolation source: Replicate 2 from Balatoc abandoned mine | place: Philippines: Itogon, Benguet | collected 2017-08-28
GTGTGGTCGTCCGCCGCATCGAAGCCGAGGAGAAGACCTCGGGCGGCATCATCATTCCCGACACCGCAAAGGAAAAGCCGCAGGAAGGCGAAGTCGTCGCTGTCGGTCCGGGCGTTCGCGCCGAGGACGGCACGATCACCGCGCTAGACGTTCAGACCGGCGACCGCATTCTTTTCGGCAAATGGTCTGGCACCGAGGTGCGCATCGACGGCGAGGATCTGCTCATCATGAAGGAGAGCGACATCCTCGGCGTGATCGAGCAGGCCGAGGCACTCAGGCAGGCGGCGTAACGCCAATTCATCAACACTGAAAGGACAGCAAGAAGGAGGTTAAAATGGCTGCCAAGGAAGTGAAATTTGCGTCGGACGCGCGTGACCGCATGCTGCGCGGCGTGGATACGCTTGCGAATGCAGTGAAGGTCACGCTGGGCCCGAAGGGCCGCAACGTTGTGATCGAGAAAAGCTTCGGCGCGCCGCGCATCACCAAGGACGGCGTCACCGTTGCCAAGGAAATCGAGCTTGCCGACAAGTTCGAGAATATGGGTGCGCAGATGCTGCGCGAGGTCGCCTCGAAGCAGAATGACAAGGCCGGAGACGGTACCACCACCGCGACCGTGCTCGCGCAGGCAATCGTCCGCGAGGGCTCGAAGGCGGTCGCCGCGGGGATGAACCCGATGGACGTCAAGCGCGGCATCGATCTCGCCGTGACCAAGGTCGTCGAGGATCTCAAGGCCCACGCCAAGTCGGTCGAGGCGAACAGCGAGATCGCACAGGTCGCGACCATCTCGGCGAACGGCGATGAAGAAGTCGGCCAGATCCTCGCCGAAGCGATGGAGAAGGTCGGCAACGAGGGCGTGATCACGGTCGAGGAAGCGAAGAGCCTCGCGACGGAACTTGAGACTGTCGAGGGCATGCAGTTCGACCGCGGCTATCTCAGCCCCTATTTCATCACCAATGCCGAGAAGCTCAAGGTCGAGCTCGACGATCCGTACATCCTCATTCACGAGAAGAAGCTCTCGAACCTGCAGGCGATGCTTCCGCTGCTTGAAAGCGTCGTGCAGTCCGGGCGGCCGCTGCTCATCATCGCCGAGGATGTCGAGGGCGACGCGCTCGCGACGCTTGTCGTCAATCGCCTGCGCGGCGGGCTCAAGGTCGCGGCCGTCAAGGCACCCGGCTTCGGCGATCGCCGCAAAGCGATGCTTGAGGATATCGCCGTCCTCACCGGCGGCAATGTCGTCAGCGAAGAGCTCGGCATCAAGCTCGAGAGCGTCACGATCAATATGCTGGGTCGCGCCAAGAAGGTCGTCATCGACAAGGACAATACGACGATCGTCGATGGCGTCGGGTCGAAGTCGGATATCGACGCCCGTATCGCGCAGATCCGCCAGCAGATCGAGACGACGACCAGCGATTATGACCGCGAAAAGCTGCAGGAGCGGCTCGCAAAGCTCGCCGGCGGCGTTGCGGTGATCCGGGTCGGAGGCGCGACGGAGGTCGAGGTCAAGGAGAAAAAGGACCGTGTCGACGACGCGCTCCACGCGACGCGCGCCGCTGTGGAAGAAGGCATTCTTCCGGGCGGCGGTATCGCGCTGCTCCGCTCGCTGAAGGCGCTTGAGGGGCTCAAGGCCGCGAACGACGACCAGCAGTCGGGCATCGACATCGTCCGCCGCGCGCTCCGCGCCCCCGCGCGCCAGATCGCCGACAATGCCGGCGAGGACGGCGCGTGGATCGTCGGCAAGCTGCTCGAGAGCGAGGAGTATAGCTGGGGCTTCAACGCTGCCACCGGCGAATATCAGGACCTCGTCAAGGCCGGCGTGATCGATCCTGCGAAGGTCGTTCGCACCGCCCTTCAGGACGCGGCGTCGGTCGCATCGCTACTGATCACGACCGAAGCGCTCGTTGCCGAGGTGCCGAAGGAGGAGAAGGCCGCGCCCATGCCGGCGATGGACTTCTAGGAGGCTGAGGGAAGCCGGGCAGCACTCGCCCGGCTTCCCGAAGCCCTTGGATTACACCGACCCGTCGCAATCGATCGCGAACCGCGCGCCCGGCACCGGAGCCTCGTGCCCCGTCATCAACGGATCGCAGGACGTCCCGTTCTTCGAGAGAATGTGAATTTTCGCGAACTGACGAGTGGGGTTGCGCTCTGAATCCCATAAAGCCGCACCCGGCTCCGCCGGCGAGCTCTAGTCGATCCACAGACCCCGCGACCGGTGCCATTCCTCGGGACTGTCATCGGGATATTGTTCGAAGCATTTATCGCCCGGCCCGATTTCGGGTTCGACCCACGATGCCTTTGACCCCAGCATCATATGCACGAGCGTCGGAGCCTTTGGCAGTTCGCTGTCGATCACCGAGGCGAACGGATGGAAGAGGTCAAGATAGTCCGGGCTGAACACCCAAAGGGCACTGGCGCAATGCGCACAGAAATGACGCTGCGCGCCGCTGCGTTTACAGTCCCCCTCCCCGTCGTCGATATCTGCCTGGAAAACGGCGGTCTCGCCTTCCACTCGCAGCGTTTGCATATCTGCGTGGAGATTGATCGCATAGCCGCCGCCTCCGGCGGTTTTCCTGCAGATCGAGCAATAGCAACGCATGAAAGGAACAGGCGCGTGGCTCTCAGCGGAAAAGCGGACATGTCCGCAGCGGCACGACCCTTCAAGCGTCAGCGGCATATCAAGGCCCCTTTTTCACCGAACGTGCGAGGACGCGAGCGGTTGCCTAGGGTGTCCCCATGGCGCTTCGCGCACTTGACCGAAAACGCCGTCGCGCCGCCACGGAGCGGTTTGCTTCACCAAAAGCAACGGCCTCATCGCACGGTAAGAGCAGCGAGTTCCTCCGGTGCGCCGGTCGGAAACACCTCCCTTAGATAATCCAGAAACGCCGATACGCGCGCGCTCAGCAACCGCCGCGATGGATAGAGCGCCCAAAGCGCGATCGGGGGCGTGTCGGTTTCTCCCCAGCAGACGAGGCTACCACGGGCTATGTCAGTGCTGACGAGCGAGACAGGAAGCCGCGCCGCACCGACGCCCATAAGCACCGCGTCGCGGATCATCGGCAAAGAGGCCAGGCTGAGGACGGGCTTTATCGACAGCGACGGAGTCCATTCCCTTCCCGTCATTTTCCATTCCGGCCCGTCGGCCGCCGAGCGCACCACGGCCGGCACCGGGTCACGGCAGGAGGGCTTGGGAAGCTCGGGGTGGGCAACGATGACGAGCCGATCGCGCAAGAAGGCGCGTCCGACAAGCGCCTCGTCGGGATCCGGATTGACCCTTATGACGAGGTCGTAGCCTTCCTCGATCATGTCGACGGCGCGGTCTTCGGTCGTCACCTCGAGCGTTACATCGGGATAGCGGAGCGCGAAGCCTGCCGCGATCCGGCCCATCGCGGTTTGCGAAAAGAGAAGCGGAGCACTGACCCGGAGCCGTCCGTTCGGATGCTCGCCGCCCGACGCGATCGCCGTCGCCGCCTCCTCGAGTTCGGTAAGAAGTTGGCCAGCGCGTGCAAAAAGCGCCCTGCCCTCCTCGGTCAGTTTGATGTCGCGCGGTCCGCGTTCGAACAATCGCAATCCCAGCGAAGCTTCAAGCTCAGATACCCGGCGTGACAGTGTCGCCTTGGGGCGCGCAGCCGCCCGCGATGCCCGTCCGAAGCCGCCATGGCGAGCGACGAGCGTAAAATCTGCCAGCGCAAGCAAGTCCAACTGTTCCACTCCATAGACACTCTGTCCAAATCTAGCAGCTATTCGCTTCAATGTGGATCACACATTTATGCCTGACCAAGCAACCGAAACAGGAGTAAAGCCATGACCATTCTCGTTACCGGAGCCACCGGCCGTGTCGGCCGCGAAGTCGTCGATCAGCTCGTTCAGCGCGGTGCCAAAGTTCGCGTGCTGACGCGCGACCCAGCGAAGGCCGACGTTCCGCAAGGCGTCGAAGTCGCAAGAGGCGATCTGCTCGATCTTCGCGCGCTACGCGCCGCCTTCGAGGGTGTGTCCACCTTGTTCCTGCTCAATGCAGTGACCGGCGATGAATTTACGCAGGCCATCATCACTCTCAACATCGCCCGCGAAGCCGGCGTCAAACGCGTCGTCTATCTGTCTGTGTTCGAGGCCGATCGCGCCGTCAACGTGCCGCACTTCGCGGTCAAATATGGCGCCGAGCGGATGCTGCACGCGATGGGCTTCAGTTCCACGATCCTGCGGCCGACCTATTTCATCGACAATGACGTAATGGTGAAGGAGGTGATCCTCCAGCATGGCGTCTATCCGATGCCGATCGGTTCCAAAGGGGTCGCGATGGTCGATGCCCGCGACATCGGGGAAGTTGCAGCGATCGAGCTGATGCGCCGCGATCAAGGACCGGAGGATCTGCCGATCGAGACGATCAACATCGTCGGCCCCGACACGCTAACAGGCAATGATATCGCGGCCATCTGGTCGGACATCCTCGGCCGTCCCATTGTTTACGGCGGCGACGATCCCGGCGCATTCGAGGCTAATATGGCGAGCTTCATGCCCGAGTGGACCGCCTATGAGATGCGGCTGATGGCTGAGCGTTATGTTAGCGACGGCATGATCCCGCAGACCGGTGACGTGACGCGTTTGACGCAAATGCTGGGTCGTCCGCTGCACCCCTATCGTGAAGCGGCCGTTCGTATCGCCGCTTCGCGTTGACGCCCTTGGGATCGCAGCTGCGATCTGGAGCGCTGGAAGGGGCGGACCGTCTGCAGAAGCAAAGCTGAGAAGGGGCGGCATTTGCCCCTTCTTTTACTGCCGCCTGCATCGTTCCTTATTGACCGGCGCACTCGTGCCTATTGTGACGCCCATGCGTTCGATCCGCACCGTCGAGCCTTCCAACCCATTGAAATCGCGATATCGATTTTCCTATATTGCTGACGCAGCCGACCAGGCTGCAACATCCTCAACTTGGCATGGAGAAGAAGATGTCCAGCAAACATATCGATTACCTTCGGCGCGAGCATGCCCGCCTCGACGCCGAAATCGAGCGGGAAGCGCAGCAGCGCCGACCCGACGAGGTGCTGATCGCGCGGCTCAAGAAGCTGAAGCTGGCGATCAAGGACCAGATCGCTGCATGGCGCAGCGACAGTGGCGGCAGCCGCGTCGCCTGATCCGTTGCGGGGCCGCGCACGACGCGGCTCCGCAGCATGGTCATAGTCGCGAAAAGACATCGAAATTTGATGCGCGGCGACCTCTTGAAACCGAAAAACGGGCTTCCTAATTTTTTCACGGACGCCGGAATTTCCGGGTCTGATGGACATAGAGAGTGCCGGCTCTAAGTCCCGGCGCATCTCATGCCCGAATTGCTTCAATCAGGAGGATTTGGAAATGAGAAATGATTTTGACTTTACCCCCTATCGCCGGTCAACGGTGGGGTTCGACCATCTTTTCGACCTTCTCGAGAAGGGGCAACGCAGCGAAACATCCGATGGCTTTCCAGCCTTCGACATCGTGCGCGAGGCCGATGACCGCTTCCGCATCACACTCGCGGTGCCCGGTTTCAAATCCGACGAGATCGAAATCGTCGCGCAGCAGAACCAGCTTGCCGTTTCGGGCAAGCCTTCCGAGGATGACGGCAAGCGCGCCTATCTTCATCGCGGCATAGCGCGCCGCGCGTTCGAACGGCGCTTCCAGCTCGCCGACTATATCGAAGTCGGAAGCGCCAACTTTGTCGACGGACTGCTGACGATCGAGCTCAATCGCGTCATCCCTGAGGCTATGAAGCCGCGCAAGATCGAGATCGGCGGCAATGGCAGCGAACCGCGCAGGATCGGAGCAGCGAAGGAAAAGACGCTGGAAAGTGCCTGATCAACTGAATATGGCTCGCCGCCGCCCATGGGGTGGCGGCGAGCTTTTGCCGTCCGCGCTGCCTCCGCAATTCCCGACGTCCAGACAATGCTGATTTCGGCGAGGGTTCACGTCTCAGCCCAAGTAAACGAGATACACGCCTGCTGCCCGTTCTGAACGCGAGCGAACGCATTGCTGCATCCCGCTCGGCACCATCGCCTGCTTAGATCAGGCGCCTTGACCAACGCGGGTTAGAATGTGGGCGGCGCCAAGTGGTGCTCTATTCCTCTGCGGCACCGAAGTCGGAGGCTATACGGCGGTCGCCGTGCGGACCCGGCTTGGCGAGAGCCTGTGACACGCGGTCGAGGAGCTCGGCCTTTCGATACGGCTTGCCCAGCACGTCGCGCCCCGAGCGCTGCGGCTCCTCGGCAACAAGTTGTTCATTATAGCCTGTCGCCATGAGGATCGGCAGGTCGGGTGCAAGCTTGGCAACCGCATCGGCGAGCGCGATTCCATTGAGCGTGCCAGGCATCACTAGGTCGGTAAACAAAAGGTCGATGGGATCATCGGCTGAAGCCTGTTCGAAGGCAGCCAGGCCCGCGTCGCCATTTTCCGCTTCCGTCACGCGGTAACCCGCACCTTCGAGATTTTCGCGAGCGAGTGTCCGCACATCGGGATTGTCCTCGACCAGCAGGATATGCGCCGTCCCACGCACGTCCGCGGGCGATGAAAGCGGCGCCACCTCACCCCTCGACGCTTCGTCCGACGTCGCGACCGGAAAGAGCAACCGCACCGTGGTGCCCGCGCCCACCTTGCTTTCAATTTCCATTCGGCCCCGCGACTGCTCGACGAACCCTGTCGCCATCGCGAGCCCGAGGCCGGTTCCCTTGCCCGTCGCCTTGGTGGTGAAAAAAGGCTCGGCGGCACGGGCGATCACATGGTCGGGCATGCCCTCGCCTTCGTCGACAAGTTCGATTGCGATATAGTCGCCGGGTGTCAGACCGCGCGCCGGCGCATCGCCATTGAGATGGGTCTTCGCCGTCGAGATGGTGAGGAGTCCTCCTGCCGGCATCGCGTCGCGCGCATTGAGGGCGATGTTGAGGATCGCCATCTCGAACTGTTCGGGATCGAGCACGGCTTTTGGCAGACTACGTCGCAGCGACAGGTGAAGCTCGACGCGTGTTCCGAGCGAGCTCTCGAGCATGTCAGCGAATGCGTTGATGCATTCGTTGACGTCGATAGCCCGCGGCGTGAGCCGGGTTTTGCGGGCGAAGGCCAGAAGCTGACCGGTGAGTTTCGCGCCGCGCTCCGCGGCGCCTCGCGCGCGTTCCAGATAGCTGCGCTGCTTTTCGTCCTCGATCCGGGATCCGAGCAGTTCGAGATTGCCATTGACGACCTGGAGCAGGTTGTTGAAATCATGTGCGAGCCCCGCCGTCAGCTGGCCGATGGCTTCCATCTTCTGCGCCTGCTGGGACGCCTGTTCGCTCTCGCGCCGCCGCGTGACGTCGAGCTGGCTGGCGAAGAAATAGAGTAGGTTTCCGCTGGTATCGTAAACGGGGCCGATGAACACCGCGTTCCAGAAGGGCGTTCCGTCGCGCTTGTAATTGAGGATCTCGAGCGCGATCGACTGGCGATGCCCGATCGCGTCTCGAAGCTCCGCGACACTGTCGCGATCGGTCTGGGCGCCCTGCAGAAAGCGACAATTGCGCCCAAGCACCTCGGCTTCCTCATAGCCTGTGAGATCGAGGAACGCCTTGTTGGCGAAGGCTATCGGATTATCGGGCAGATTGGGATCGGTGAGGATCATTGGCATCCGCGTCATCTCGATCGCCGCGAAAAAGACGCTTCCCCGTTCGTCAAGCCCGGCATGGGTGACGGTGTTATCGCGGCGATGATCGCGGCCCGTCTCTAGGGTCGGCGCTAATGTTCCGCCTGACCCAAGCTCATTCTTGTCATCGTCATGCACGCGTGTTCATGCCTTTCTGCCGTGGCTTACCCGGACTGGGAACCCGGGCGGGATGCTCCGCACAATACACATGGCAGGACATTTCGTTGCCGGCGGCTTGCAAGGACGGCGGCCTAAGGCAGCGGGCAGCAATATTTGCATATTGGTCAGGGAGATCATGCAAAGGATAGGCCGGGCGCGTGATCATCCTCAAGGGAGCGCAAGCCGTCCGGCGGCGAAGTCGCGTGCGAGCGCAATAAAGGCCTGGAAGGCGGCGGAGGAATTGCGCCGATTGGAATAGTAGAGGCACAGCGGCGCCAGTGGCGGCGTCCAGTCTTCGAGAATGCGGATGAGCCGCCCCGCGGCGATGTCTTCACGCACATCGGCCTCCATGAAATAGCCTATTCCCACGCCGTTTGTTACCGCGATCCGGGCAAGCGATGCTTCGTCCAGGGTGATCGGCCCCTCGACATCGAGCTGTAATTCCTCGCCGCCCTTCTCGAACCGCCATCGGAACAACGCGCCGTTGGGAAGCCGGATGCGAACGCAGGGATAAGCAAGCAGTTCCTGCGGCACTTTGGGGATCGCCCCGCCTTCGAAAAAGGCGGGGGACGCCGTAACCGCCATGCGTCGCATCTGGCCTAGTGGAATGGCTATCGCATCGCTGGGCACCAGATCCTTGCTGCGCACTCCCAGGTCGAAGCCCGCCGCCACGACGTCGACCAGCCGCCCTTCGGTGACGATATCGATGTGAACCTGCGGATAACGCTGCAGATAGGTCAATATCAGCGGCGCCATGATTTCGCGCGCTGCCGTCGCGAAGGCATTGATGCGCAGCGTGCCCGACGGCATCTGCTGCTGGGAGCGTGCCGTATCCATCGCCTCTTGGATGCCCTCGAATGCCGGCTTGATCTGTGCGACGAAGATCCGCCCCGCATAGGTCAGCGAGACGCTGCGCGTCGTGCGGTTGAACAATCGCACCGCAAGCTCCCGTTCAAGTTTGGCTACCGCATTGCTGATCGCGGTGGTCGACATGCCCAGCTCGAGCGCCGCGGCCCGGAACGAGCCACAGCGGACGATCGCCAGGACAGCTTCGAGTTCAATGAATGAATGGCGAGTCATTGTCCCGATTTTCGTAACACGGCATGGCGATTTGTCTCGATTATCAGGCAGGATGTCCATCGTTAAATTGTCCTCGCAACAATCGAGGAGATGATCATGGCATTGGAATTACCCGCACCGATCGCTGACTTCAGCGAGGCCAATGCGCGCCTCGATCTTGACGACATGATGAAGCACTTCCTGCCCGACGCGGTTTTCACGGACAACGGCAAGGACTTTGTCGGACAAGCCGAGATCCGCAGGCTGCTCGAGGAAGAAGCGATAGCGGTCAAGGCGATCTTCGAGCCCGACAGTTTTCGGGAGGAGGACGGCGATATCGTGCTCGAAGGTCCGGCTCATGGCGAATTCCCCGGCAGCCCGCTTCGTTTCACCTATCGCTTCAAGATGGAAGGTGACGCCATCAAAGCCCTGGAGACGACGGTATGAGCATCAAACCAGATCCGACCGAGTTCGCCGGCATGCGTGTCCTTGTGAGCGGCGGCACCAAGGGGCTTGGCCGTGCCACGGTCGAACGCTTCCTTGCCGGCGGAGCCCGTGTCGTCACGGCCGCTCGCACGATCAAGGATCCCATAGACGGCGTGGACTATGTCCAGGCGGACCTCACGACCGCGGAGGGCGGTGAAGCTTTGGCCAAGACCGCAATCGAGCGGCTGGGCGGCATCGACATCCTCGCCCATGTCGTCGGCGGTTCGGCTTCGCCGGCGGGCGGCTTCGCCGCGTTGACGGACGAGCACTGGCTCGCCGAGCTGAACCTCAATTTGCTGGCGACGGTCCGGCTCGATCGGTTGCTCATCCCGCAGATGCTTGAGCGGGGCAAGGGCACCGTGGTGCACGTCACCTCGATCCAGTCGGTCCTGCCGCTGCCCGAATCCACCACCGGCTATGCCGCAGCCAAGGCCGCGCTCAGGACCTACAGCAAATCGATCTCGAAGGAGCTCGGCCCGAAGGGCGTTCGGGTGAACTCCGTCTCGCCGGGCTGGATCATGACCGAGGCTGTCGGGGACTTTCTCGAAATGCTTCGGGCGGCCAATGGCGGCACGATCGACGACGCGCGTCAGTCGGTGCTCGATGCCCTGGGCGGGATCCCGATCGGGCGAGGCGCCGAGCCCGAAGAGGTGGCAGACCTCATTGCCTATCTCGTGTCCGACCGCGCTGCCGCGATCCACGGCGCGGAGTTTGTCATCGATGGCGGTACGATCAGGACGGTATAGAGACGACTTCCCGGCGTTCGCGGGATAGCTGATGCCGGGAGGTCGCCGTCTCTCGTAGATCGATAACTGCGCCGCGCATTGCCGATATGGACTGGCGGCGATGGCCGGCGGCGTTTGAAAGAAAGGCCTTCCCCCATGCGTGACCCCTCCTCGTGTGAGCGCTGCAGCTGGGCGCAAAACGATCCGCTGATGCGGGACTATCACGATGCCGAATGGGGCGTAGCTCAGCGTGATCCGCGGATGCTTTGGGAAATGCTCATGCTGGAGGGATTCCAGGCAGGTCTCGCCTGGATCACCATCCTGCGCAAGCGTGACGCCTTTCGGGCGGCCTTTGCGAATTTCGATCCGGTGAAGGTCGCCGCATTCGACGCGTGCGACATCGATCGATTGATGGCGGACCCGGGTATCGTGCGGGCCCGTGCCAAAATAGAAGCGACGATAAGGGGGGCGCAAATCTATTGCGAAATGCAAGCGCGCGGTGAGGATTTCGCGCAGTTCTGCTGGTCCTTTACGAATGGCGAGCCGATCCTTGGTGACGGTCGGAGCTGGGCCCCAAGCACAGCTCTGTCCGAAACAATCTCCAAGGAGTTGAAGCGACGCGGCTTCAAGTTCGTCGGGCCGACCATCACCTACGCATGGATGCAAGCGGTTGGCATCGTCGACGATCACGCTGTCGGGTGTTTTCGCCGTCACCCCTGACCCTTGCGCGCGCCCCCAAGCAGCAGATCGCCTCCGGGACGCCGGGCGCCCTCTTTCCCAATCGGGCCAGCTACTCCAGATCGGCGGCAGCGTGCTCGAGCGCGGCAGCGGGATGGTCGGCAATTGGATCGCCGTGCGATACGATGATCCGGGCAAGTCCGGGCAAATTGGCCCAGCGTCGGAACTGCGCGGCGACGGCGCCACCATCCTTGACGAAGCGGTAACGCACGGTGCGCGACGTGCGCGGGCGGTTCACGCCGAAGGCGAAGAGCCGTGCCATGATCTGCGCACCCAATCCTCGGGGATGGCGCACGTTCGACAATATGTCGTTGAGGATCAGTGTGACGGCAACACCGCGAGTCACCACGAGCGCAAATTCGTCGAGGCTCGTTCCCTCGACAAGTTCGAACCGTAGCGACTGATCGTTTACGATATCGCCCGTCGCATCGACAGGCGCTGCCTCATCCACTGCGGCTCTGGCGTTCGGCGGTGCAAGAACCTTGGCTTCTGGATAGCGGCGGTGCCAGGCGCCAACGTCGAGCCGATGGCCGGCGTTCGGCACGATCAGGAAGCTCGGCGCGCCAAGCGCCTCGATACGCGCCATATCATCCTCGCGCAGCGGGATGGGGCTCCAGATCGCGGTGCCGCCATCCCCAAGCGCCACCACGGTCATGCGGCGCGGAAACCTCCCCAGCGGCATGACGATCGAGCCTTCTACCGTCAGAAGTCCGCTGTCGACCTCGACGAGTTCGCCGTGCGACTGGACGATCCAGTCCCGATTGAGCTTCGACATCGCAGCCGCTCCAGCCTTTAATTCGGAGGCGCGATCTTAACCTCGGCCATGGACGCCACATTGGCCTTGGTCAGCGGAGACGACAGCTTTAAGTCGTCGCCGCGCATGATCGGCGTGAGACCGGTCACCGGAACATGAACGAAGCGGTCCGGCTGGCTGTCCTCAACCTCGATCAGCAAGCGGTCGACCTTGCCGTCCTTGTCCCGCACGACCGCCGCGACATCGCCGAGTTCGACACCTTTATCACCGAGCAGTTCGGCATCGATCAACTGAGCCTCGGTGAGACCCAGTGCAACCTTGGCCGGGCCGGAGGCGGCAGCGCTCACTTTTGCCTGCTTCTCGATCCTGTCTTCGGCAGATTCGCCACAGGCGCCGAGGATCGAAATCGCCGCGGCGCCGACAAGGACTGAAATTCGCATGAGAGAGCCTTTCCATTGAAGCCGATGTTCGAGCGCCAGCGACACATGGCGGTAAAAGTCGAGGTTGCGGCATGGCGCGGTTGTCGTAGCGCGTTGTCCTCGCTTCGATTGTGAGCCGGCAACTACGGGACTCGTCCGTGCCCTGTCGGCTGTTTGCACGCCCGGCGAGATCGCCGCTAACACGGTCGGCCGATTGTAAGCCTCGGCGACCGCCTCGCGAACGCCCTCGTCAGCGAGGCTGTCCGTGCCTCTCGCGCCCAGCGCGCGTGTCATCTTCCTCGCCGACGCGCGTGCCAGTCTCGGGGTTATAATCGGCGGGAATGCTCCCGCCGCTTTCGGGATCGCGCTTCGGTTCACGGTCGAGCGTGTCGCTCGGCCTTCGCGCGGCGCCTTCTGGTTGGTTCTCGGTCGAGATATTCGGGTTCATGGTCTTCTGGGTGGGGACGTTTCCCACCTCGCGAGACTTGCTCATTTGTCGCCTCCCTGCGACGGCGCGGTTTTGTCGCGATCCTGCTGTGCAAGATCTTCTTCGGTCGGGCGTCCGTCGCCCGGGGTGCTAAGCGGCGTGATGTCGCGACCGCCTCCGTTACCGGCTTGCGGAGGGTAGCCCTTCGGGCGAATCTGCTCGCCGGGTCCGCTCTGCGTCCCATCGCCGCGTCCATCGGGTCGATTCATGATTCATCTCCTCGCATGTTGTTGAAGAGACGCACCCGGCTACAGCGAGGTTGCCTGGGCGAGCCAAACGGTCGCCGCTTTTCGCTCCAGATTGATCTGGATCAGTTTCCGCGCGGCCGCGGTCCTCATCGAAGATGGGCGCGCACGATGAAGAAGCATGATCACGAGCAGCGCTACCACGAAAAACCGGATAGCGGGCGCGCGCGCTCCAGCGGGTCGAAAGTCCGCGGAACATCCAGATGCCTCCGACCAAGAGCGTCGCTCCTGTGGGGCGACGCGCCGCAATATGTAGTTGCCAAGCAACGAATGGCGCCAAGGCGTATGTACCGTGCACGCTTCGATCGAAGGATCGGACTTCCGTAGAGCGCCGCCGAATTCTGCTTCGGAAATTACCGTCTCGACCGCAGACAAGGGTTAGCGCCCATTCGGTATGCCGGCCGACGCGGCGCGCATCCTTCTCTTCCATGCCGGGTTGGTCGAATAAATCTTCGACAGGAATCGGCAATGTCGCACACAGCTTTTCTCGAAGCGATGGCCCCACTTCTCATAGCGGTCGGCCTGCTTTGGGGCGCGATTATCCGAATTTTCGTCGCAATGCGCCGCGAGCGTGCACGTCGCGCGCGCAGAAAGGATAGACCATGAGCCGTGGCATCGCCGGTTGGCGGCTACCGGACGCTGATCGCCGCAAACTGCTGATGCGCTTCCCTCCCCGTTATGAAAGGGTCGTCGCTAACCATGTGACCCTTCGTCACGGCACAGATATCCGGACCGCGCTCCCGACCGAGCATTCGGCAGTTGTCATCGGCGAGGCGGACGACGGCACGGGCGTGCAAGCGCTCGTCGTCGCGATCGGCGGCCGGAGCGAGCGTGGCGACGGGAGCCACTTTCACCTGACCTGGTCGCTCGCGCATGGGCGCGAGGCGAAGGAGAGCAACGACGTCATCGCCGATCGCGGCTGGCGCCCCGTCGATCCACAGATCGCGATCAAGCTCGAGCCAGCGCGCTGGAAGTCCTGATGCAGCTTTATCTCGACTGCGATGGCGTCCTTGCCGATTTCGAGCGCGGTGCGACAAATCTTCTAGGCATGCCGTCGCGCGCCTACGAAAAGCGTCACGGTGTCGCTGCATTCTGGCGGGAAATTGCTCGTCATCCCGACTTTTACGGCACGCTGCCATTGATGCCCGATGCGATGGAATTGTTCGCTGCGGTGCGCCATCTCTTGCCGGTGATCCTGACCGGACTTCCGCGAGGAAATTGGGCCGCTGCGCAGAAAATCCGCTGGGCGGCCCGGCATTTCCCCGGAACGCAAATCCTGACCGTGATGGCGGTGAACAAGCGCGATCATGCGCAGCACGGCGACATCCTCGTCGACGATCAGCGCAAGCACGCCCATCTTTGGGAAGCAGCGGGTGGCCTGTTCCTCCATCACCGAAATGCGGCGAAAACGATCGAGAGATTAATGGAATTGATCCCTCATGAGATGAAGGCGAGCGCGTCGCCGCGGTAAGCCGGCCGCTCGGGGATTTGCGATGAACCGAGCCATATAGGTCGGATAGATGCCAGGCGCCGCGCGTTGCCATGGATATCCCCCACCGGAAGGAGAGACTTCATGACCACCGACATCGCCACCGATGAGACCAACCGTCTCATCGCCTCGAACAAGGTCGAGGGCACCGCCGTCTACAATCGGGATGGCGACAAGCTCGGGTCAATCTACGACTTCATGGTCGACAAGCGTTCGGGCCGCGTCGAATATGCTGTTCTGCAGTTCGGCGGATTCCTCGGCCTCGGCAGCGACTATTACCCGCTTCCTTGGGATGTCATCACCTATGAAACGCATCAGGGCGGCTATGTCGTTAATCTCGACAAGAGCCTCCTTGAGAGGGCGCCGCGTTACAGCCAGGACAAGGAGCCGGCCTTCGACCGCAACTATGGCCGCGGCGTCTATGATTATTATGGGGTGACCTATCCCTTCTGAGGCACCCGCGATCGCGAAGCGAAGGGCGCCATCGCCGGCGTCCTTCGTGGTTCGGTTCATCCGACCGAGAAATCAGTGACGCAATAAAAGGCGAGCTTCTCGATGAGGGCGTCTCGATCGGCGATGCTTTTCTCAACCGCAGCCAGAGCAGCCCCGTCGTCTTGACCCGAAAGGGTCGCACCCCTGGTGGCTATTTGCGCACGAAGATTGATGAGAGATTCGCGTTCTTGCCGCGTCTCCTCAAGAAAGCGGTCCATCAGTCGCACGACGGGCTTCCGGTCAGCGGGCGATTATCCGCCAAGCGGCTTATCCGCTTCGGGCGTCCCTCCCTGACTTTCCTTGCTCGCCCTGTCCTCTTCGGCGCGCCTTGCGCGCGTGGCCTCTTCGGTCCGCTGCTCTTCAGCACGGCTACGCCGATTGTTGAGCATCGCCCACGCGAGACCTAGCGCAAGCAAGATCGGACCGACAACGGTGATGAGGCTCCACTCCATCTCAATCTCCTTTGGCTCTGAGTAAGAACTAGCGGGCAGCGCAAAGGCTCCCGGCACTTGCTTGCCAAAGCAACCATGGTTCGATGACCCGGTCTCACCTGCAAGGAGCGGAAGGACACGGTCATGCCCGCGGCGACAAGTCGGGTGCGGCTTGGCAGGCCTGCCCCGCGTGAATCCTCGCGCAAGGACGATGTCAGCTCATCCTCGAAGTGACCGAAATCGCGCCCGACAATCGCGTTCTCGAGACCGGCCTGGGCTCGGAATATGCGGCGGACTTGAAGCACAGACGAGCCCGGTGCATCCGAAAGCAGGGTCGCCGTGTACGGCGGCTGGCGGCATCGGCAGGAGGATGGGTGTCAGCTTCGGCCCATGCTCGCAAAAGCGGTCGGTCAAACATCTGGAGAGTCTCAAAGCGCTTCGACCGCACTTCAATATGGGATAGCCTTTCCGTCCCAGGCGAAGAACCCGCCGCTATCCGTCGGCGATAGCTGGTCGATGACAGTCAATATGTGCGCCGCGCTATGATCTGCATCGACGAGCGATGATCGGGCTACTCGCGCTTGGAACGGCTCCGAGAGCCGCGTGTCGACGGTTCCGGGGTGGAGCGATGCGACGACCGCATCCGGATTGCTGCGGCCAAGTTCAATTGCGAAGCATCGCACCAAGGCTTTGAGCGCCGCCTTAGAGGCGCGATAGCTGTGCCATCCGCCAAGCCGGTTATCTGAGATCGAACCAACGCGCGCAGAGAGAAATATGGCCGCAGCCCGTCGACGGCGAGCCAAGAGAGGCAGGAAATGCTTTGCGACGAGCGCGGGCCCGACGCTGTTGATCGCGAGCACCTCGGCCATAACTGCGGCGTCGAGCTGCCGAAGGCTCTTTTCGGGACGGATGTCGGTCCCGCGATGCAGCAGCCCCGTCGCGACGATCAACAGGTCGAGAGCGCCCTCATTCGCGATTTGACGACCCGCTTCGGCAAGCGTGTGGTCGGCCAGTATATCCGTCGTCAGCCGTTTCACGCTCGGATCGTTCGACGCATGAGGCCGCCTGCTTCCCGCATAGATGCAATCAAATTGAGCCGACGCGGCCAGTTGATTCACGAGCGCCGCGCCAATTCCGCCGCTGCTTCCAATCACCAATGCGCGCTTGCCGCTCAATCCTGCTCTTCCCGGCTATGAAGTTGCTTCGGCTACCGGAGACTTAGTCCGTGGCGGCGCAATATCCCATATGCCTCAAAGGGAAGGTGAAGCGGCGCTTAGAAGCCGGCTTCGACCGCGAGGCGGATCGCGTCGGCCGTGGTCTCGACGCCAAGCGCGCGCAGCAGTGCAGCGCGGTGCATCTTGATTGTGCGCTCGGACAGGGAAAGCGTGAATGCGATCTGTTTGTTGAGTTGGCCGCTCGCCATCAGCTTCAGCACCTCGCGCTGCCGCGGCGAAAGCGCCTCGATCTGAGCGCGGGCGCGGGCACTCCTGCCACCGACGGCCTCGCCCGCCTCGTCGACCTCAATTTGCGAGCCGAGAAAATATTCGAGAGTCCCGCCTGGTCCGAAGATGGGAGCCACCAGCACGGCATTGCGAAAGGCCGTCCCGTCCTTTCGGTAGTTCAGGATTTCCACGAGAGCCGGCTTTCGCTCCAGGATAGCGGCCCGCAATGTCTCGGTCAGTTCGGGTTCGGTGTCCGGCCCGGCAAGGAAGCGGCAGTTGCGCCCGATGATCTCCGCCGCCTTATAGCCGGTGAGCGCCGAGAAGGCAGCATTGCACTCGACGATCGGATTATCAGGCAGGCGCGGATCGCTGATCACCGCGGCGATCGGGCTGGCCGCGATCATTGTCTTCAATGACATAAAGTAACGCCTGCTCTCCCCGGGCTGCCCCAAGGGACATGTTGCGACACTTGCCCCCGCTCATGCAAGCCCGTGTCGATGACAATTGCGACAAACCGGAAAAAATTGCGCCACAAGCCTCGGGCAATAATGGAACTGACGTCGTTGCTGGCAGAGGCTGGCGATCGTCAGCGCCACCTGCCGGGGCCAGGGATCATGATCTGATGCGGATCGCGATCATCGGGGCCGGTATTGCGGGGCTTGCCTGCGCGCGGCGATTGCGCGACGCCGGGCTGGAGGCGACACTTTTCGACAAATCCCGCGGCGTCGGCGGCCGCCTCGCGACCCGCCGCGCGGATCCGGATAGCCCCGAGCTCATGTTCGATCATGGCGCAACGCATTTCACGGCACGCTCCGAAGGCTTTACCAGGCTCGTCGCAGCGTGGGAAAAGGCAGATCTCGCCGCTCGCTGGCCGGCCGCGGGCGCCGACAGCTGGGTCGGCACGCCGACGATGACCGCACCGCTAAAGGCCCTCGCCGAAGATCTTGATGTCCGTTTGTCGCGACCGGTCACTGCCCTGACCAAATCCGGCGCCGACTGGACGCTCCACAGCGAGGCAAAGCAGCTCGGCAAATATGATGCGGCGGTGATCGCCATTCCTGCCGAGCAGGCGGCTCCCCTTCTTTCGCTCCACGATTTCGAGATGGCACGGGCAGCCATGTCGGTGCGCTACAATCCATGCTGGACTGCAATGTTCGCATTCGATGAGCGGATCGAAGAGCTTCCCGATTTCATCCGCGGCGCCGGGTTCCTCGTGACCGCGGCGCGCGACAGCGCGAAGCCCGGCCGCGCACCGGGCGAGCGGTGGGTCGTTCAAGCCGACTGGACCTGGTCGCGGGCCCACCTGGCCAGCGACAGCGCGAGCGTTGCGCCTTCTCTCCTCGCCGAGCTTGGCAAGGCCGCGGGCCGGGAGCTCCCCGTTCCGAGCCATATCTCCGCCCATCGCTGGCTGTTTGCCCAGCCCTCGGGTCAGGATCTGAAGCTGCTCTGGAATCCGCGCATCGGCCTCGGCGCGTGCGGCGACTGGCTCTACCACGGCTTTGCCGAATATGCGTGGCTTTCGGGCCACATCCTCGGCGCGGCGATCGCGGCTGAGGCGCCGCGATGACGCGCGCGATCGTCATCGGGGCCGGGATCGGCGGCCTCGCGCTCGCCATCCGCCTCCAATCGGCGGGCATCGACACGCTGCTCATTGAAGCACGCGACCGACCGGGCGGCCGCGCCTATGTCTTCGAGAAGGATGGTTTCACCTTCGATGCCGGGCCGACGGTGATTACCGACCCGGCCTGTCTTGCCGAACTGTGGGACTTGAGCGGCCAGCGGCTCGAACGCGATGTCGACCTTATTCCGGTATCGCCCTTCTACCGGCTGAGCTGGCCCGATGGATCGACGTTCGATTATGGCAACGACAAGGCGTCGCTGGCCCGTCAGATCGCCGCGCTCGATCCGGCCGATGTAGCCGGATATCAGGGTTTTCTCACCTATTCCGCTGCGGTTTACGAGGAAGGCTATTTGAAGCTCGGCGCGGTGCCGTTTCTCGATTTTCGCTCGATGCTGAGGGCGGCACCGGCTCTCCTGCGGCGCCGCGCATGGCGCTCGGTTTACAAAACGGTCGCGAGCTATGTGCGGAGCGAGAAACTGCGCGAGGCGCTATCCTTCCATACCCTGCTCGTCGGCGGCAATCCGATGGCGACGAGCAGCATCTATGCGCTCATTCACAAGCTCGAGCAGGATGGCGGCGTCTGGTACGCGCGCGGCGGCACCAACCGGCTCGTCGCCGGCATGGCTGCGCTGTTCGAGCGCCTCGGCGGAACGCTGCGGCTTGGCGATCCGGTCGCGCGCATCGAAACCGAAGGCGACCAAGTGACCGGCATCGGGACGCGAAGCGGCTTCACCGCGCGTGCTGATCTCGTCGCCTCGAACGCCGACCTCATGCACAGCTACCGCGATCTTCTCGCGCACCCGCGCGGGACGCGCGAGGCCAAGCGCCTCGCACGCAAGAGCTGGTCGCCCAGCCTTTTCGTCCTTCATCTGGGAGTCCGCGGACGCTTCCCCGAGATACCCCATCACATGATCCTGTTCGGACCGCGTTATCGTGGGCTTCTCGACGACATCTACCGGAATGGCACACTCGCAGAAGATTTCTCGCTCTATCTTCATCATCCGAGCGCAAGCGACCCGGGCGTCGCGCCTGCCGGCCACAGCAGCTTCTACGCGCTCGCCCCGGTTCCCCATCGTGGTCATGCGCCGCTTGACTGGGAGGTTGAAGGGCCGAACCTGGCAAAGCGCATTATTGCCGAGATCGAGCGGCGCCTGATCCCGGACCTCGGCGAGCGGATCGTCACGCGGTTCCACTATGCGCCGCCGGACTTCGAACAGGATCTTGCCGCGCATCTCGGGAGCGCGTTCAGCCTGACGCCGACCCTCCTGCAGAGCGCTTATTTCCGCGGTCACAACCGCGACGCGCGTATTGCAAACCTCTATTTTACTGGTGCCGGCACCCATCCCGGCGCGGGCATTCCGGGGGTCGTCGCGAGCGCGAAGGCAACGGCGAGCCTCATTCTCGGCGACCTCGGCATCGGGACCCTAGCTGGTCTAGACCCGGGCGCGCGCCACCCGCAATTCTCCGGTTATGATGAAGAGGCAGCAGATGCCATGTCGCCTTGATCGGATCGGCATTCAGCTTCTGCCGGCGGCCAGCACCTTGCGACCTATGCCTGGCCGCGGCGGGGGGCGGTGATCCACCATCGCCGGGCGGTGCGACGCTATGTCGCACCGCCCAATCCCTTCCCTGTTCAAGCTCTCAACGCGGCTCTTCATTGTCTGCTCGTCCCGAAGGATCATCTTTCGCCGGCGGCAGCGCCTGCCAAATTGCGGTGCCGTCGATCGCCCGCGCCACAGTCTGCCAAAAGAGAACCGCCGCCATGCCACCCTCGATCTTATGGTTTCGTCAGGATCTGCGAACCACCGATCATCCTGCGCTCCTCGCGGCGATCGCAGAAGGTCCTGTCATTCCTCTCTATATATTGGACGATGAGAGCCCGGGAACGCGTGCGATTGGTAGCGCCCAGCGCTGGTGGCTCCATCACAGCCTCGCCGCGCTCGATGCGAGCCTCGGAAAACGCGGCAGCCGGCTCATCCTGCGCCGCGGCGCTGCTGCGGAGATACTCGAACGCGTTGCAGCGGAAAAGGGGCCCGCGAGAAATTGCGCCAAACCCCTCCGGGGATCGCAAGATCAGCACGCCAGCGCGGGCATTGCAGGCACGATTCTCAGTCGCTGTTCAGGACCGATCTCGGTCTGGAGATAATTCCGGTTGAACTCGCCAGCGGCGGCCAGGCGCTTCCAGTCGAGCACGCGCACTTCACGATTCACCACTTCGGCAATCCCATCGGCTCGCAAACTCCTGAGGATACGGTTGACATGCACACTGGTCAGCCCGGTGGCATCGGCGATCTGTACCTGGGTGACCGCGAATGCGAAGCGGAAGCTTTCCTGCTCGCCGGGCGAGCGCAGCCGCGTCGCGACTTCACAGAGAAGATGCGCGATGCTAGGGCGCGCGTCGCGGCGGCCGACATTGACCACCCATTGCGAGAGAATCGCTGCATCCACCATACAGTCGCGCCAAAGCGCTTCCGCGAGCGCCGGCAGCCGCGCCGTAATTTCCCGGATTGCATCGTGCGGGATCCGCAGGATCGTTGCAACCGAGAGGGCCTGGAGTGCCGAGGTCGCCTGCGGCTGCACCACCGAGTGAAGGTCGGCCATGTCGCTGGGAAGATGGATGGCAGTGATCTGCCGCGTGCCGTCACGGTTCTGGTCGAAGCGGCCGACAAGGCCGTCGACGACGAGGCTGGCATGATCGAACTGCTCATGCAGTCCGACAAAATCGCGGTTGGCCTTCACCGTGTCGAATTCGCAGGGCAGGTCGAGGATCGCACACTGCTCCTCGTCGGTGAGGACCGAGCGGCTCAGGAGGCGGTTGAGAAATTTCTGAAGATCAAGCCGGTTCGCAAATTGCATGGCGAAGCTCCCGTTTCGCAAGCGGGAGCATAGGAACTCTCAGTCACCGATGCCTGCGGGCTGGTCGTTCGGCAATGGCCGACGTTAACATCGATCAGGTCGGCGATCCCTGATCCAGGTTAAAGTCTTTCGCTCCGCGGTTTTGCGGGTCCACGATCACGCCCTCAAGATGAAACCCTCAATCCTCGGTCGCGCCATGCTCGCGTTTACCGCTGTCGAACGCTTCGGCTTCGTCCTTTCGATCGTCACCCGAGCGGAGCTGAAACCGCATACAGACAAGGAGCGTCCATAGCAGCATGATCGCGATGAGGAGCGGAAGCATTGCGTCAAGAAATTCGCGGTGGTCGCCCATTATCCGCCTCCCGCTGTCAATGCCGCAGATGCAAGGTCTCTCGCTCGTTTGGCATCCGGTTTCCGACGGTCCTCTCGCACCGACGGTACAACTTCCAGAGATGCGAGCCGCTGTTGCTCATCCGCACGTGGCAGATGTTGCCTTCCCAGAGTTCGACCGAAGAGTCGCCGGTTCGGTTGCGCGCGGTTTGAAACGCTTCGTCGATGCTGCCTGCTTCGAAATCGATCCGGCGCGGATCAAGCGTACCCGAGCTTTGCAGTATGAGATGAAAGGACGGCATGATTGCTCCGTTCCAGTCGAGAGCGAGCGCTACCAAGTTCCCAGTGTGAGGGATCAGCGGTCCGTTCGAACGGCGAACCTGCGGACAGGTGCCAAACCCCGAACTGCCGATCAAGATTACCGCTAACGTTGTGGCTACCTTACCGCCTTTGCAGCGAAAACCCGCTGATCGAGATCAGCTTTCCAACCATTTTTTTGCGGAGCCACGGCACCCCAGGACGCGCCGCGCGGGAATGAAGCACCGCTGGCAGGCGGCAATGCCGACTTAACGAGATGCAGCGAAGCCATGCCGGATACCATATCGACTTCCAACTGAAAGGATGGCAGTTTGCCAAGGTGGGTGTGGGGGACGTTCATGAAATATGCGGCTTTTCTTGCATTGCTGGCGCTGCCGGCAACCGCCTTTGCGCAATCGACGGGCGATCTGACCAACTATCCGGAGATACCGAAAGCGGAGCCTTTTACCGAGAGTGTTTTCGGAGTGGCGATCGACGATCCATACCGCTGGATGGAAAGAGCGGACCGTCGCACCGAGCTCGAGACCTGGGTCAACGCGTCGAGTCTTCATAGCACGACGCAGCTCGCGAAGCTTCCAGGCCGCGAGGACCTCATCAGGGCGTTGGAAGCTGCCAGCCGCTCGACCGATGCCTTCAACGAGGCGAAGCTCGTCGGCAACCGGCTTTTCTACCTGAAGCTCAGCAAGGAAAGAAATGTCCCCGCCCTCTACGTCGTCGAAGACGGCAAGGAGCGGCTGTTTCTTGATCCCCTCGCCGGGCGCGATGAGAGCACCCCCCGGTCGATCGGTAGCTTTTCGGTGTCGCCCGACGGCAAGCGCGTCGCGATACAAATGTCCGAGGGCGGCGCCGAAGTCGGCGAAGTTCGCTTCTACGACGCTGCGACGGGCATCGCGGCCGGCGAGGTGCTGAAACCGGTTTGGGGTGAGGCCAGCGTCCAGTGGATCGACAATGACACGGTCGTCTATAACCGGATGCGCGAGCAGAAGATTGGCGAGGACGGGATGCGCGGCGAAACCGCGGTCGTGCATCGCATGGGCTCGGCCAGCGATGCAGACGTCCCGGTACTCGGACTCTCTGTCGCGAGCGGTCTCAAGATCGAGGACAAGGAGATTCCCTATGTCACGCTCGATCAGACATCGCCCTATGTGGTCGCGGGTGCCGGCGGCGCACGCGCGGACTCTCCAATCGCCTTCGGGACGGTCGCGGCGCTGAAGGCCGGCAAGCCCGACTGGAAGCAGGTTGCGACGCTCGCAGACCGGATCAACCAGTTTGAACTGGTCGGCAACAATTTCTATTATCTGACCACCCGGGACGATCCGAACGGCGAGGTTCGCCGCATCGACCTCACCGGAGATCAAACGCTCGCCGCGAGCAAACCGGTTATCGGCAAGATCGGCGTCATTACCCGCATCGCTGCAACGCTGGGCGGACTTTACGTCACCGCCCAATCGCCCTTCGGCGCGACCAAGCTCTATTATCTCCCCGATGGCGGCAAAGCGGCCGAGATCGCCCTCCCCTTTATCGGCTCGGGATACAGCTATGCTGTCTCCGCGGACCGCAAGACACTGACCTTCGGTTATGACGGCTTTCAGCGCAGCACGATTTTCTACCGCGTCGATCGCGGCAAACTCACGCCGCTGGGCCTCGAGGCATCTACGCTTCCGGAGGCCGCGGCGCTGAAGGTCGCCGAGGAATGGGCGACGAGTGCCGACGGCACCAAGGTTCCGCTGACGATCGTCTCGGCCGGCGAGCAAGCGGGTCCCAGGCCGACGATCCTCGAAGCCTATGCGAGCTATGGCGTGTCGGCCGAGCCCTATTATTCGACGAGCACGGCTGTCTGGGCAAGCCGCGGGGGTGTCTACGCCAGTTGCCATGCGCGCGGCGGCGGCGAGCTCGGGCGCGCGTGGCACGAGGCCGGCCGTTCCGCCAATAAGGTCAATGCGCAGTCCGATCTCATCGCATGCGGCAAGCGGCTGGTCGAGCTCGGCTACGCCAGCCCGAAAACGCTCGGCATCTTCGGCGCGAGCGCCGGCGGGCTGCTTGTGCCGATGGCCGCGCTCCGCGAGCCCGATCTCTTCGCGGCGGCGGTCACCCGCGTGGGCGTCGTCAATCCGACCCGCCTCGCGGTCGCGAACAATGGCGCGAACCAATATGACGAGATGGGCGATCCGCGAACCGAGGAAGGGTTCAAGGCACTCGCCGCGCAGGATTCGACGCTCTATCTACCCAAGGCCAAAGGCGGTCCCGATTTCCTCTTCACCGTCGGCCTCAACGACAAGCGCGTCGAGCCTTGGATGTCGGCAAAACTGGTGGCGATGATGCGCGCGCGCTGGGGCGACGACCATCTTGTGCTCATCCGGTCAGACGGCAAGGCAGGCCACGGGATGGGTTCGACGCGCAATCAGGGTCTCGAAGAGCGCGCCGACATCTATTCCTTCTTCCTGAACCGCTTCAAGCAGCCCAGGTTCGCGCCTTAGCGCGAATAACGGATAACGCACCGATTCGCATTATTCATAATTCTGGCCGAAGGCGGACCGACTGCTTTGCTGTCTCAAGGCGTCCAAAGCAGACAGACGAAGTAATATTCGCGACCTCGATCCCGCGAGGGACTTAATTTCGTTGGAGCTTCCCTCCAGCATCTTGATGGGTCGTGGAATGGAGCAGCGTTACAGAACGACGGATCTATTGCCGTTGAGGAAGATGCGGTGTTCGGCATGCCAGCGCACGGCCCGGCTCAGCACCGATGCCTCGATCTCGCGGCCGATTGCGACCATCTCGTCGGGCGAGGTAGCATGGCTGACGCGGCGCACATCCTGCTCGATGATAGGTCCCTCGTCGAGGTCCGCAGTGACGAAGTGGGCGGTCGCCCCGATAAGCTTCACGCCGCGGGCGTGGGCTTGATGATAGGGCTTTGCACCTTTGAAGCTTGGCAGGAAGCTGTGATGGATGTTGATGCACCGTCCTGCGAGCGCCTCTGAAAAGCTGTCCGAGAGAATCTGCATGTAGCGGGCGAGCACCATAAGCTCGGCGCGCGTGTCCTCGATTACCGACAGGAACCGAGCCTCCTGCGCCTGCTTGCCTTCGATCATCGGCAGATGATGGTATGCAAGACCATGCCACTCGGTGAATTCGCGCATCGCTTCGTGATTGGACACCACCCCGACGATCTCGATAGGGAGCTGTCCGATTTCCTGCTTGTGGACAAGATCGACGAGGCAGTGTCCGAACTTCGACACCGCGATCAGCACGCGTTGCTTGCGTCCGAGATCCTCAAGCTGCCAGTCGAGCTTCAGTCCGTTCGCAGCGGGCTCGATCACCCGCGCGAGCGCATCGCTGCCAATCGGGCTGGTCAATTCCATCCGGCAAAAGAAGCGGTTCGTTTCGTCGTCGCCATAGACCTCCGCCGAACGAATGTCGCAGCCTTGGGCTGCGAGCAGCGGCGCGACCTCTGCGAGGATTCCGGGGCGATCGGGCGAACGGAAGCGCAATACGAAATTACCGTTCACGAGTTGAACTCCTAAAGCTGGTCCGCGCTGGCGAAGAGGCGGCGGACATAGGGCGCCATCGTCTGGTCGACGATGATGCGGAAACGGGGGGCGCGGACCTCGTCTTCGAGACGTGCAATGAACATGACGGTGTCGCCGATCAGCGTACGCGCCACCGCCCCGACCGGAAAAGCCTCGGGCCAAAGGTCGAGCGGACAGTGGGCGGCCAGCGCCGATCGGGCATTGCTGCCGACCAGTTCGAAGGCGACCCGCGCATGGGTGAAGTCTATGGCCAGTATATCATCGCCGCCGATGTCATTTGCATCCTCGATCCAGGTGGCGACGGCCGCCGGCGTGCCGGTGATCAGCCATTCGCCGGGAGCGAGCCAGGCAAAGGCGAGCGCTCCGCGCACGATCTCGCGTCCGGTGGCGGGAGGCGCAAAGCCCGCGACCGAGCGAAAGCCGGCGTCGCTGTCCGCCGGTGCCACGCGCAGCTTGGCGATGCCGAGATCCCGGTCGACGCGCAGGCTGAAGCCGTCGTCGCGGACGTCTTCCACCGGCGGATCCGCGAGCCGTAGTGTGGGCTTTGTTGACGTCTCATCCATGGAGACGCTCTCCTGCCGGATCATAGAAGCGGGGATCGGCAATCCGCGCCTCTCGCCAGCTACCCAGATCCCAGATTTTCACGATCTCGCCCACTCGCTCGGTCCCCCTCTCGATCAGGGCCATGGCCAGCGGACGTCCGAGGGTCGGCGACTGCACGGAGGACGTCACCCAGCCCTGTGTGCCCTCCGCGACCACGGCCTCACGCGGAAGCACATGTGCACCCACGGCGAGCGCCGCCCCGCCGTCGGCGACCTCGAGACCGACGAGCTGGCGGCGGTCGGCGCGCAGGCCGTCGGCGCGCATGATCGACCTGCGGCCCACGAAATCGTCCTTCTTCTTGGCGATGGCACTGCCGAAACCGAGATCCTGCGGATAGGTCGTCCCGTCGGTGTCCGAGCCTACATGCAGAAAGCCCTTCTCGATGCGCATCGTCATCAGCGCTTCGACACCGAACGGCGTGATGTCGTGCGGGCGGCCCGCCGCCATGAAAGCGTCCCAGAGCGCCGCGCCATAACGCGTCGGCACGGCGACCTCATAGGAGAGCTCGCCGGTGAAACTCACGCGCTGGATCCGGGTCGGCACACCGCCGATCGTGCCGGCGCGATAATGCATGTGCGGGAAGGCCTCGGGCGAGAGGTCGATGTCGGTTCCGATCGCGGCGAGAATGGTGCGGGCAGCGGGGCCGGCGATATTCATCACGGCCCAACCGGTCGTGACATTCTCGACAAGGACGCGCAAGTGGGGCCATTCACACTGCAGCCATTCGTGGAAAGTCTCGGTCACGGCCGCCGCATGCCCGCTCGTCGTGCCCACGAGGAAATGATTCTCGCCGATGCGTGCGAGGACGCCGTCGTCATAGACGATGCCATGCTCGCTCAGCATCAGGCCGTAACGGCATTGGCCGACCTTCAGCGTCCGCATGCCTCCGACGTACATGCGCTGCAGGAATTCGGCGGCGTCGGGACCCTTGACCTCTATCTTGCCGAGCGGGGAGGCGTCGAACAGTCCGGCCATCCGGCGAACGGCCGTGACCTCGCGCGCGATTGCCTGCTGTTCGCATTCGCCCGCCTTGGGCAGAAAGGCTGGACGCAGCCAACCGCCATATTGCTCCATCTTGGCCCCGAGCGCGAGCTGCGCCGCGTGCGAGGGCAAGTGCGCGAGCGGCGCGAGATCGGCTCCGACCCGGCTTCCCGCGAAGGCGCCGATCGTCACAGGATCGAACGGCGGACGGAACTTGGTCGTGCCGATCATCGGGGCCGGCTTGTCCAGAAGGCCGGACAGCACGTGAATACCCGAGACGTTCGAAGTCTTGCCCTGGTCGGACGCCATGCCGAGCGTCGTGTAGCGCTTTAGATGCTCGACCGAACGGAAATTCTCGCGGGCGGCGAGCTGGACGTCCCCCACGGTCACATCATTCTGGAAATCGAGCCAGGCGGTGCGCGCTCCGGAGTCGCCGTCGGCAAGGCGCGGCGTCGGGCCAACCCGCTCGGCCGGAGGCTGCGGAACCGTTTCGCCCCGCGCCGCGGCTCTTGCTGCCGAAATCGCGCTTGCGCGGTCGAATATCCCTGCCGCGGCGCCGACGCTGATAGCGTCTTGGGCCATCGCGGCGGGAAGGAAGGCCTTCAGCGCATCGTCGTAGCGAAGCAATCCCCCCGACTGCGAGTGCAGATGCACGGCCGGATTCCAGCCGTCCGAAGTCAGGATCGCGTCGCATTTCAGGTGCACCGCCCCGCCTCGGCCGAGCGCGACCTTCAGGCCGCGTACCGACTTGCGGCCCTTCGCCGCCAGCGGCGCGGCACCCAGAATGACCTCGATGCCGCGATCCGCCGCCTTGCCGGCAGCGACGCCCGCTTCGCTGCGGGTGTCGACGATCGCCTCGACCTTGCAGCCGGCCTCGAGAAGGGCGAAAGCGGCCTGATAGGCGCCGTCGTTGTTGGTGCACAGGATGATGCGGCGGCCGGGCAGAGCGCCGTAGCGGCGTGCATAGGTCTGCGCGGCGGACGCGAGCATCACGCCCGGCAGGTCGTTTCCTGCGAAAGGAATGGGGCGCTCGAATGCGCCCGTCGCAAGGATCCCCGTG
>VFQN01002545.1_pt1 | contig 27839 bp, 27 predicted proteins | sample 3512371 | NCBI WGS metagenome assembly VFQN01 (sample SAMN10412370, study PRJNA504923) | tailings metagenome | isolation source: Replicate 2 from Balatoc abandoned mine | place: Philippines: Itogon, Benguet | collected 2017-08-28
CGCTCGACCTTGGCCGGGTTCTGCTTGTGGGCGACGGTCTGGGCCGTCCGCCGGTAGCCGGCCCCGAGCCGCCCGAGGTAGCGGCGGGTCTGGCGGTGGCCGATGCCGACCTCGGGGCCGAGGGCGTCGGCCAGCTGCCGGGCCGTCCACGTCCGGTCTTGGCCGAGCAACGCGGCCAGCTTGCCGGTCACCTGTGCCCGGCGGGCGTGGTCCGGGTCGGGGCCGGGGGCGTCCGGGTGGAACGCCGCCGTGCCCCGGGCGGCGAACCCCTTGAGGGCGGCCCGGACGGTGTGCGGGTGGCGGCCGAGGTGAGCGGCGATGGCGGGCGGGGACCACCCGGCGGCCGACATCAGGGCCATCTCCAGCCGGTCGCGGGCGACGGCCGGCAGGTCGGTACGGCGAAGGGCGTGGAGTTCGAGCCGCTGGGAATCCGAGAGGGAGATGCGGAGCATGAAACATTCTACGCATCCCCGGCGACGTGCTTAGAGCCTGTTATGAAGTGGGGGAGGAGCCTCCAGGGGCTCCCGGCCTGGACCGCCCGCCGGACGGCGCTGAATACCTCCCGGAGGTCGTGGCCCCGTTGGCCGGAGTCCTCCCGGATCGGGGCCAGGTACGGGGCCGCGAACGCCCACTCGTCGTCGGCTACATCCGTCGGGTCCGGTGTTCGTTCTGAGCTCATGCCCCTAAAGATGGTCGTCGCCGACCGTTAGGTTCATAACAGGCTCTAGTGACGGCGACCGTCATCGTCGGCGGCAGCCGGCTATGGCCGGTGTGGGTCGCGGTGGTGCTCGAACTCGCGGTCGAGGCGCTGCTCACTGGCTCGTTCCACGAGGACGCCGTCGCCGACTTCTGCGACGCCTTCGGCGGCGGTTGGACCCGCGACGACGTTCTCCGAATCCTGAAGGACAGCCGCGTCGGCAGCTTCGGCGCCCTCGGCCTGGCGCTCGCCGTGACGGCCCGAGCGGGCGGCCTTGCGGCGCTCGACCCGTCTGTCCTAGTACCGGCCGTCGTAGCGTCCGCCTGCCTCGGGCGCTGGGTCATTCTGCTGGTGAGGGCGATGCTGCCACCTGTTCCCGATCGCCCGAGCCTGGCGGGCGACGTCGGCGAACGATTGAGCGCGCGGGAGGTGGCCCTCGGCGGTCTGTTCGCGGTTCCGGGGGTCGTCGTGTGGGCTGTCGCCGACCCCTACCGGGTCGTTGTCACCGTGGCGATTCTCCTCTTTTTCGCCCAGATGTTCGTGGCGTACGTCCGCCGACGGATCGGAGGTGTGACCGGCGACTGCCTGGGGTGCACGTGCTATATCGGCCAACTGATCGTGCTATTAGTGGCGAGCGCCCGGCCGGCGTGATCCCGAGGGGCGAATGACCGTACGCAGGGTTCCAGGGCTACGCAGAGATCGAACCTGGGTCGCGGAGCACGGCCGGGGCGAGGTCGGGGCGGGCGGCCATCGCCCGGGTCGCGGCCGCCACGGTTCGGTGTTCGGTCCCGCGGAGGAGGTGGACGGCCACGTTCCGCAGGGACGCCAGCACCCGCGGGGCGTGACCCCGCCGCACCCGACACCGGTCCTCCCGGAGCGTCTCGTCCCGGACGTGGTGGAGCCCGTTCTCGATCCCCCAGTGCGCCCGCACCAGCCCGAGCAGTCGGGCCGCGCCCGCCGTCGCCCGGGTCAGGCGGGTCATCCCGTACACCACCTCGACCGTGGTCACCCCCTCACCAGCCGCTCCCGCTCGACCCGGAACACCTGAGCCACCCCCGGCCAGTCGGCCAGGTACGCGTTCACCCAGGTGGTGGTCGTGATCGTCCGCCGCTCGGCTCGCCCGTGTCCCTTCTCCCGGGTCGTCGCGGCCCGCACGTCCTCATCCCACTCGCCCTGCCGGTAGGGGGGAAAAGGCCCCCGACTCGGGCGTCGTAAAGGCCGCCTCCAGGTCATCCCGAAGGGCTTCCTGGTTCCCCTTCGCGTACAGGACGTACTCCCCACCCCGGCCCCGGATGGCGCGGCACACGTCGGCATGGGCGAACATGGCGTCGGCCGTCACCACCGCCCCGGCCAGCGGGGGGAGGACGCCGCGCAGCCGCAGCGCCGCCTGGTGCTCGTTGGCCGTCGCGTCGACCGCCATCGGGGCGACGACCGCGGCCACGTGGGGGCGTAGGCGGCGAGCCGGTGGGTGCCGGGCACCTCCGCGTCCCGGGATCCGCAGACCACCTTCCCGCCGAGGGCGAGGTGGCCCCACTCGCCCGGGTGGCGGTCGGCCAGCCACTCCCCGATGACCCGGTCGAGGTGGTCCGGGTCGACCTCGTGCAGGAGGTTGGCGCGGGTGTTGGGGCACGGCATGGTGCCGCGGGTGAACCCGAGGGCGTGGCCGCGGAGGCGGCCGAAGTGGGCGATGGCGGCGAGGGTCGAATGCCCGGCCAGGATGCCGACGAGGCACAGCCCGAGGAGGGGGACGAGCCCGTATTGGCGGCCGTGTCGCCCGCGGGGGTCGGTCAACCCGCCCAGACGTTCGAGGAGGGAGGCGGGCATGGTCGGCTCCGGGGTCGGAGCCCTCACATACCCAAACCTGCCACCCTACCCAAGATCAATCCGTGCGGAGCCCTGCGCAGGGTTCTACTTGTCCGTCATTGCGAGGTCGACTCGCAGTACCGTGGTGTGCGCTACGGGCGGAGCGACGTCGGCTTGAGCGAGTCGGGGCACGCGAGAAGCTTCGCTCTCGCCCGGCGGCTCGCACAGCTCCCGGTCACGGAGATTTGGCACAGTGGGTTGTCCCGGACTCGTGTCGTCGCTGACGCCCTCACTACTCTCGTTTCCACCTCGTCCCGGGCGAACTCCTCGCTCCGCGAACGCGACTACGGCGAGTGGGAGTTGCGATCGTGGGACGACCTGTACCACGAAACCGGCGACGCGATGTTAGGTTCGATCCGCGCGCCCGCCACTTGGCGACCGCCGGGAGGCGAGACGACGTTCGAGCTGCGCGACGGGTGATGACGTGGTACGGCTCCATCCCGGCCGATGGGGTCATCGTCGCGTCACGCACGGCGGTCCGATCGCCGCACTCCGCGGCGCGCTTGGTGCTCACGACGTTGCAGCCTGGCCCTCACTCATTCCGCAAGTGGGGAAGGTGGTCGAGGTTTAGCCGGATCGGCCGTGTGGGCCAAGGCATCGTATGGGCTGTCATTTCAGTTCGTCAGAAGGCAGATCGAGCCGAGGTGCTCTTGTCAGGCTCGTTTTCGCCGTCTGTGGGTATGTCAGGTTCGTGCCGCCGCATAGCACAGCCGTCTAATTCATAACGGGCCTTATGACTACAGCGGGTGAGGCTCAGACGTTAGGGCAAAAGAAAAACCCCGCGATTCGCTGAGAATCGCGGGGTTTCACCGAGTTGGGGATCTAGGATTCGAACCTAGACTAACTGAGTCAGAGTCAGTCGTGCTACCGTTACACCAATCCCCAGCGGGTTCTGACTCAACCCAGGTATCTTACCCCCCACCGTTACCCCCGGCAAGGTCGCCTTTCGGTGTGAATCGGCGTGCCCCGGGTGGGTCGAGGCGGTATCCTGTCCCCCGCCTCCCCGCCGCCGAGACACTTCCATGCGCACTGCCGCCGTCCTGTTCGTCGTGCTCGCCGTCGGGGTCACGCCCGGAGCACAGCCCGAGCCGAAGGCCGTCAAGAAGGATGTCGTCGTCACGCCCGAGGCGCTCGCCATCCACCGCGACGCGCTCCTCGTGGACGGCCACAACGACCTCCCCTACGAACTCCGCCAGAAGGACGGGCCCGCGTTCCGCTCCATCGACATCAGCCGCCCGCAGCCGCGCTTCCACACCGACATCGACCGCCTCAAGAAGGGGAACGTCGGCGCCCAGTTCTGGTCCGCGTACGTGACCACCGACACCGCCAAAAAGGGCGTCGCCGTCCGCACCACGCTGGAGCAGATCGACATCGTCCACCAGCTCGCCGCCCGCCACCCGGACGCCTTCGAGATGGCGTACTCCACCGCCGACATCCACCGCATCCGCAAGGCCGGGAAGATCGCCAGCCTGATCGGCGTCGAGGGCGGGCACTCGATCGACAACTCGCTCGGCGTGCTCCGCGACTACTACCGCCTCGGCGTGCGGTACATGACGCTCACGCACTCGGAGTCGCTCGACTGGGCCGACAGCTGCTCGGACGAGCCGAGGGCGAACGGGCTGAGCCCGTTCGGCGAGGAGGTCGTGCGCGAGATGAACCGGCTCGGGATGCTCGTGGACCTGTCGCACGTCTCGCCGCAGACGATGAAGGCCGCACTGAAGGTGACGCGGGCGCCGGTCATCTTCTCGCACTCGTCCGCCCGCGGCGTCGCCGACCACCCGCGCAACGTCCCCGACGACGTGCTGGGGCTCGTGAAGGCCAACGGCGGCGTGGTGATGGTGAACTTCTACTCCGGGTTTCTGGTGCCGGAGGGAGCCCGGGCCACGCGGCGGATGTTCGAGGTCGCCCGCGAGCTGAAGAAGAAGTTCCCGGAAGAAGACGTCTTCCAGGAGGCGATGAAGGCGTGGTCTAAGGAGAACGACTACCCGGCGGGGACGGTTCACACGATTGTCGATCACATCGACCACATCGTGAAGGTCGCCGGCATCGACCACGTCGGCCTCGGCTCCGACTTCGACGGCGTGCCGCGACTGCCGCACCAGATGAGCGACGTGTCGTGCTACCCGTTCATCACCCAGGAAATGCTGAACCGCGGGTACAACCGCGAGGCGATCCTGAAGGTGCTGGGCGGGAACGCGATGCGGGCGTTTGCCGCGGCGGAGCGCGTCGCGACGGCGAAGCCGTGAAGGCATTTTTTGACGGGACGAACGGGACGAAACAGGATTGAAAACCAGATTCTTGATCTCATCCTGTTTCGTCCCGTTCGTCCCGTCAAAAAATGCCTGCCTTGCGTCCGCCGCCGCAGCGGGGTATACCCCCGGTTCGACCTGACCCGGCACAGGGACGTGCCATGCCCACCCCACCCGCCGACCGCCTCGCGTTCGCCCGGGGGGTGCTGCGCGCCGAGGCCGAGAGCGTCGCCGCCGTCGCCGACCGCCTCGGGGCGTCGTTCAACACAGTCGTCGATCTGCTCCTGAACTCCCGCGGCCGCGTCGCCGTCGTGGGGGTCGGGAAGTCGGCGGACGTGGGGGCGAAGCTCGCCGGCACGCTCAACTCGACCGGCACCCGCGCCTACACCCTCGACGCCACCCGCGCCGTCCACGGCGACCTCGGCACCGTCCACCCGGACGACGTGGCGCTGCTCCTGTCGCACAGCGGCGAGTCGGACGAACTCGTCCGACTCATCGGCCCGCTGCGCCGCTTCGCGTCCGCACTCGTGGCGGTCACCGGTAACGCCGACGGCACGCTCGCCCGCTGCGCCGACGCGGCGGTCGTGTACGGCCCGGTGAGCGAGGCGTGCCCGCTGGCGCTGGCCCCGAGTTCCAGCACGACCGTCATGCTCGCGCTCGGCGACGCCCTGGCGTTCACGCTCCTCCAGGAACGCCGCTTCACCGCCGACGACTTCGCCCGATACCACCCGGCCGGGAGCCTCGGTCGTCGCCTCGCCACCGTCGCCGACGTGATGCGGACGGGGGCGGAACTGCGGGTGGCGCCGACGACGGTGGCGGTGCGCGAGGTGTTCGCCCGCGTCCACCACGAGGGTCGCCGCACCGGGGCGATCATGCTGGTGGACGCCGCCGGCCGCCTCGCCGGCCTGTTCACCGACAGCGACCTGGCGCGGCTGTTCGAGGCGCGCCGCGACGCGGCACTGGACGAGCCGGTCGAGCGGGTGATGACGCGCACGCCGGTCGTGATCGCGCCGACGGCCCGTGTCGGTGAGGCTCTCGACCTACTGCGGGCGCGGAAGTTCAGCGAGCTGCCGGTCGTGGACGGCGCCGGCCGTCCGGTCGGCATGATCGACATCACCGACCTGATCGGACTCTCCCCGGCCGGTTCCGCCGCGGAATCGCGCCCGCCCCTCCGCCTCGCCGACCGCCGCAGCGCCTAAGATGCGGCAGCCCCCGACCCGAACGAGTATGCCGACCGAGCCACTCGCCGCCCGCGCCGCCCGGGTCCGTCTTCTCGTACTCGACGTGGACGGCGTGCTGACCGACGCGCGGATCGTGTACGCGGACGACGGGACCGAGGTGAAGCGGTTCCACGTCCGCGACGGCTCGGGGTTGAAGTTCTGGCGCGACGCCGGTAAGCGGGCCGCGATCGTTTCCGGCAGGAGTTCCGCGGCCGTGACGCGCCGCGCCGCCGAGCTCGGGGTCACCCCGGTGCTCCAGGCGCAAGGCGACAAGCTCCCGGCGTTCGAGCGGGTGCTGGCGGAGGTCGGCGTGACGGCCGCCGAGGTGTGCGCGGTCGGCGACGACCTGCCCGACCTGCCCGTGCTGACGCGGGCCGGGCTGGCGGTGGCCGTTGCCGACGCCTGTCCCGAGGTGCGGGCCGTTGCGGACTACGTGACGGCCGCGCCGGGCGGCGCCGGGGCCGTCCGCGAGGCGGTCGAGTGGCTGCTGAAACTGACCGGCGCGTGGGAGCGAATCGTCGCGTCGTTCCGGTCGTCGGCGTGAATCGCGGCCAGGGGGTGTCAGACCGTGTGGACGCCGCGACGGGTCATGCTCCTCCTCCTCGGCACCGTCGCGTTCGCGGCGGCGTACGGCGTCTATGCCGGCACCCTCGGCTGGATCGACGGGCTGCCGCAGCTCTCGGCGAAGATGCTGGAGCGGTCCAGGGGCGAGTTCCGCCCGCCCGAGCGGCTGCACACCTCGACGACGGAGCGCCTCCGCGCCGCGTTCGGCCCGGGGTGTGAGGAAGAAAACTCGACCATCTACGCGAACCAGATCTCGATCCGGAACGGCGACTCGTGGGTGGTCCTCGCCACCGGCCGCGTGCCGAACCCGGAGGGCACGCGGGTCGTGCTGTCGCCGCTCAGCGTGGCCGTGTTCGGCAAGCCGCGCCCGTCCCACCTCCGCGCGCCCGGTGAGGTGGAGGAGATCAGCACGTTCCACTCCGACAAGGCGGTGCTGGAGTTCGACCGGCCCGTGTCCGGGCTGCCGGACATGGCCAAGGCGAAACTGCTCCGCCTCGAACTCGTCAGCGAGCCGGAATCGGCTACGGCGGACAAGCGCCGCGGGCTCGTCCACATTACAAACAACCAGCGCTCGGCGGACCCGAACAAGGCGCTCGTGATGCGCACGCCGGGTCCGGTCTTCTACCGCGACCCGCGCCGGGCCGGCCCTCAGGTGTCCGGCGCCGACGTGTGGACGGACGCGGCCATCGAGATCGTGGACCGGCAGAACCTCCCGCGAGGCGCCGGCGACCCCGCCCCGCCGACCGCACCGGCGCGGGGCAAAGACCTCCAGGACGCCGGCGTCGTGCCGGACATCCTCGCCGGCCGCCGCCTCCCGCCGCCGACGGTGACCGCGGTCGGGATGAAGGTCTATCTCGACGACGCCACCCAGGCGAAGCCGCCGAAGGAGAAGAAGGGGTCGGCCGGGTTCTCGGGCGTCCGCCGGCTCGAATTCGGTGAGAAGGTTCTGCTCAACCTGTGGGTGGACGCCCGCGAGGGCGGTGTCATGTCGCTCGGCGGCACCGGCCCGGGGACCGCGGGGAGCCCGCTCGGCGTCCGCGACGAACCGGCGGCGGCCGTCGCCGTCCTCGGCGGGTTGTTCACGGCGGCGCAGTCGGTCCGGCGCCTCGACCGGGCGCTCGTGCAGATCGAAACCCTCGGCCCGTTCGCCTACGACGCCGAGAAGAACACCGCCCGGTTCGACGTGGTTCCGCAGGCCGAACCGGGCGTGCAGGACTACGTCCAGGTTCACCGCGTTCCGCCGCGCGGCGTGGGGGCGCAGCACCTGTTTAGTCAGGTGCTGGAGGTCGAGTTCAACGGTCCGCTGGCGGGTGGCGAGCCGCCCGCTCAGTCGCCGGTGCCGACGCCCGCGCCGCCACCGTCACCCGCCCCCCGACCGGCCGGACCGTCGTTCAAGCACCTCCACGCCTGGACGTACACTCAGGGGCGGTTCGTGATCGTCTCGTCCGACGAAGATCGCCTCAACGCTTTCGGGGTCGATCTGGTTCACGATCAGGCGAAAAATGCGACCACCCTCAAGGGCGCCCCGCTCACCGCGATCCGCGGCAACGACCCGCGCGCCGACGGGAAGGTCGCCGGCGGGAACGTGTTGACGGCGGGGGCGGCCGGCCGGCCGGCGACGCTGACGATTACCGCCACGACCCTCGTCACACCCACCGGCCCGAAGCGGACGAACACGGCCGTGATCGACGGCGGCGGCAACATGAAGCTGTTCGACCCGAACACGGCGGCGAACACGGTCGAGGCGACGTGGGCGTCGTCCCTCACCCACACGCGGGAGGTGATCCAGGCCCGCGAGCTCGACCTGCTCACGTTCAACGCCGCCGCCGTGTTCGAGGACAAGCGCGCCGACTTCTGGTTGAAGGGGAACGTGCTGAAGCTCTGGCTCGACCCGGCGGCCTCGAACGGCGGGCAGCCGCTGCCGCACCGCGTCCAGGCGCTCGGCGACGTGACCAGCCACTCGGCCGACTACGACATCGAGCGCTCGGACCACTTGAACGTCGAGTTCGAGGAGGGGAAGGCACCGGCCGTGGCCCGCCGCGACCCCGCGCCGGCGGCGCCCGCCACGCCGCCGGCCACGACCCCCGCGCCGGTGGCCCAGCAGAACGTGGCCGCCGCGCCGCAGCCGAAGGCCGAGCCGCGCCCCAAGCCGCCGATCAAGTTGCGCGCCCGGGTCATCAACACCTGGGTCACGCGGGTGGCCGTGAAGAACGAGACGGAGGCCCTCGACCGGCCGGGCACGAAGATGCCGGGGCTCGCGCCGTCGGACCCGGCGTCGCGCGCCGAGGGCGGCGGCGGAACCAAGTACGCACTCAAGCGGGCGAGCTGCGAGGGGGGCGAGCTTCACAACGGCCGGGTCGCCCCGCTCGTCCACCAGGACCCGACCGACCCGACCAAGCACCCGCGCGGGCTCGACATCTACGGCGCGACCATGCACCTCGACCAGACGCCGGACGGCGGCGTGATGACCGTGACCGGAGAGGCGGGCCGGTACGGCGAGGTCCACCACGAGGGGATGTCCGTGATCGGGCCGCGGGTCGTGATCGACCAGTTGCGGAACAAGCTGACCGTCGAGGGGACGGGCTCGCTCGTGATGCCCGCCGGCAGCTCGCTGTCGGGCGGCGAACCCCAGCGCGCGCCGGCGGCGGCCAAGGCGCCCAACTCGGCCGACCAGCCGCCCCCGGCGCCGATCGTCGTCCACTGGCGCGACAACATGCAGTTCGAGGGCGCGCTGAAGTCGGCCGAGTTCTTCGGCCGCGTCAAGGCGACGCAGGGCGAGTCGTCGGTCGCCTGCCACACGCTCCAGGTGCTGTTCGACAAGCCGGTCGCGTTCAACCCCGGCCGGCCGGCGGCGCCGGGCGCCAAGAACGACGCGAAGGTCGAGCGCGTGCTCTGCTACCCGGCCCCGGGCGATTCGCCCGACGAACCGAAGGGCGCACACGTGGTCGAGTACACCGAGGTCGTCCGCGACCCGTCCGGGCGGCTCATCAAGTGGCAGCACCTGGAGGGGTTGTCGCTGGAGCTGACGGCGCGGGCGGCCGACCCGGGCACGAAGGAGCCGTACCAGTTGGTCACCGCCGACGGCCCCGGCGTGGTCCGGATCTGGCAGCCGGGCGAGAAGAACGTGAGCCGCAGCCCCAACGCCGCCCCGCCGCCGAAGGGGGCCGCCAAGGGCTCGGCGCCCGAAATGGAGATGAAGCTGACGGTGGTGACGTTCAACGGCCGCATGGTGGCCAAGGACAAGGGGCGGCTGTACCAGGAAGCGGTGTTCATGTCGGTACAGCAGGGCGGTACGCCGATCGAGGTCGTCCACGCCCCGGCGGCCGAGCCGGGCACGACGATCAACCGGGCGAACCCGCCGCTCGGCACCGTCACCCTCACCTGCGCGGAGAAGCTGGTCGTCTCGACGCACCGTCCCGACAACGCCCCGCCCGCCCAGCGAATGGACGCCTACGGGAACGTCTTCATCCGCTCCGACGAGTACGACGGGTGGGGCGAGACGGTGAACTCCGACGGGCGCCACGTCATACTGAGTGGCGCGGGCAGTACGCTGGCCCGGATCACGCACCGGTTCAACCCCACGAACCAGTCGGGCCGCCGGATCACCTACGACCGCGCCACCGGCGGGTTCCGGGTCGAGGGCAGCGCCGGGGGGAACATCGACTCCGGCCGGTAGGACCGTTTCCCCATTCCGACCCCGGCGGCTACATTCACGGTAAGCCCGCCGGAGGCGTCGATGCCGCACCCGCTGTTCACCCCCGAAGTCCGGCTGATGCTCGCCGAGCGGAACGACGCCGGCCTGCGCGAGTTCTGCGAATCCCTTCACCCGGCCACCGTCGCCGAGGCGCTCGACGCCGAGTTCACCCCCGAGCAGGTGTGGGAGGCGATCAGCCACGCCAACATCCGCACGCAGGCGTCGGTCTTCGAGTACCTCCCGCCGGCGCGGCAGGTCGAGATGGTCGAGAAGGCGCGCCCGCAGGTCGGCCAGCTCCTCGGCAAGATGTCGCACGACGACCGCGTGGACCTGCTCCGCCGCCTCCCCGGGCGCGTCGCCGAGGCGCTGATGCGCCTCGTGGACGAGGCCGACCGGAAGGACATCGCCACCCTCGGCCAGTACGGGGCCGACACGGTCGGGGCGATGATGACGACCGACTACGCCTGGCTCCCCGGGACGCTCACCGCGGCCGAGGCGATCGACCAGCTCCGCCAGCAGGCGCCCGACCGCGAGACGATCTACTACGTCTACGTCCTCGACGAACCCGCCCGCCGGCCCGACGGAAGTCTCGCGCCGCGGCGGCTGCTCGGCGTGGTCTCGCTCCGCGACATGATTCTCGCCCCGCGGCACGCGCTCATCCGCGAGCTGATGGAGGGCGAGGTGGTGACCCTGCGGTTCGACGAGGACCGCGAGGCGGTGGCGAAGGTGTTCGCCCGGTACGACTTCATCGCCGTGCCGGTGGTGGACGACCGCTTCGGCCTGCTCGGGATCGTCACGCACGACGACGTGCTCGACGTGGTACGGGCCGAGGCGACGGAGGACTTGCAGCGCCAGGCCGGCGTCGGCCCGATCGACGGGAACTACCTGGAGGCCAAGTTCGGGCGGGTGTGGCTGAGTCGGGCGAAGTGGCTGACCGTCCTGTTCATGCTCCAGATGTTTACGATCGAGGTGATGGCGCACTACGAGGGGCAGCTGGGCGGCGGTGCCGGGCACGGGGGCGGGCTCGCGTTCCTGATCGTGTTCATCCCGCTCTGCCTGTCGGTCGGCGGGAACGCCGGCTCACAGGCGTCCACGCTGGTCACCCGGGCGCTCGCGCTGGACGAGATCCGCGTGCGGGATTGGGGCCGCGTCTTCCGGCGGGAACTGCTCATGGCCGCCGCACTCGCCGGCACGCTCGGCGCGCTCGCCGTCGCGCGGACGTACCTCGCCACGCCCGGCGAGGTACGCGTTCAGGTTCCAGACGGAGACAGCGGGTTCTGGAGCCTTGTCTGGCTCGTCACGGTCTCGGTGATGGGGATTTGCCTGACCGGTGCCCTGATCGGTGCCATGCTCCCGATCCTCATCAAGTCGCTCGGCGGCGACCCGGCGCTCATGTCGAGCCCGTTCATCGCCACCCTCTCCGACGTGCTCGGGATCGTCATCTACTTCAAATTCATCACCGTCTTCTTTTGATCATTCCGTTAGCGAGTCACGACGCGCCGCCCCTCGACCGTGACGCGGCCGTCGGCCAGCAACCGGATCGCCTCCGGGTACGCCTCGCACTCGGCCGCGAACACGCGGGCCGCCAGTGCCTCCGCGTCGTCGCCGTCGTGAACCGGGACGCACCGCTGGACGAGGATCGGGCCGGTGTCGTAAGTGTCGTCGGCGAAGTGGACGGTGCAGCCGGTCACTTTCGCCCCGTAGGCCAGCACCGCCTCGTGGACGCGTCGGCCGTACATCCCCTTCCCACCGAACGCGGGCAAGAGCGAGGGGTGAATGTTGAGAACGCGGTTCCGCAAGTCCGCCGGGATCGGGAGCAAGTGGAGCCAGCCCGCCAGGCAGACGAGGTCCGGTGCGAACGACCGGACGGCCGTCCACACCCGCTCGGCGAACCCCGGCCCGCGCGGTTCGACCAGCACCGATACGCCGGCACGTCGCGCCCGTTCCACTCCTAAGACATCAGTTCGGCTCGATACGACGCCGACGACCGTGGCCGGGAGCGTGCCGTCGGCGGAGCGGTCGAGGAGGTTCTGGAGGGTCGTCCCGCCGCCGCTCACGAGGCAGACGAGGCGCAGCGGGTCGGGCATCGGGCACCGGAAGGCTTGGGGATTCGTCCCCGGTGTTTTATGCTGATAGGGAACCGGGGTGATCCCCGGGCGAAAGGACCGACCCGCGGATGGACGGCATTTATCCCGAGCTGGCCCGTAGGACCGACCCGGGTAAGCTCCTCGGATACCTCAACTTCTCGGACGGCCGCCCAGACCCCAGGTTCCAGAAGGGGCTTGCGGACGCCTTCGGCCTTCTGCTCGACCACGGCGACGTGGCCCCGTGGCAGACGGTCCTCGACTGGCTCGGGAAGGCGCTCGCCGACCTCGCCGCGTCCGGGGCCACCGCCTTCCGCGAGTCCGCGCAAGTCACCGGCGTGCTCACCGCCGCGACTCAGCTCCTTCCGGCGTACCGCACGCACCACGCCGAGCTCCTCGCCCACCAGCCCGACGGCGAGCTGTTCACACCGTTCTTCCTCGCCCGTGGGTTCGAGGCGGTGCTGCGGCAGGGCGGGCCGTGGGACGGTACCGAACGACTCGTCGGCGGCGCGGTGAGGGTACTCAACGACTACGTCGGCTACCGCCCGATTGCCGTCCTCGAAACGCGGCCGAATACGGACTACTACCCGCACGAGAAAGTCCGCCCCGTCCCGCTGTACCTCAAGGGCGCCGGCGTCGCGCCCGGGCGGTACGCGGACCTGCTGCGCCCGGCGCTCGACCTCCTGACCCGCACCGCGCCGGACCTGCTCGACGAGGCGTGCTTCGACCCGGAGCGGATGGACGAGCTCGGGTTCGACCCGCGCGCCCACGACCACTTTCACCCGATCAACAAGCGGCCGAACGTCCTGTTCGGCGAGTGGGACCCGCACGCCATCGACGCGAAGGGGTTCTACCGCCGGTTCGTCCTCCGGCAGATGACGCTCGACACGCTCCTCACCTGGGTTCACCCGCCGGCCGGTGTGGCGGTCGGCGACCGGGGCGAGCGGCTGTTCGAGGCGTCGGCGGTACTCGCCGGCACGATCCTGATGGGGGCCGGGGTGAGCGGCACCGGGCCGAACACGTACGACTCGACCGTCACGCTCTCGAAGCTCGTCCCCCGCATCGCCCGCTACCGGGACGCGTTCTACCAGACGCTGCTGGCGGACCTGCCGGGCGCGCACGGCGACCGGCTCCGCGAGGAGGCCGAGAAGCGGAAGCAGCCGTTCGCCGGCGTCCGCCAGTATCTGAACCAGGCAATCGCCACCCAGCGCGCGGCGCACCTCCAGGACCGGCGCCTCGCGCAGCTGTTCGCCGCGATGGGCTACCCGCGCGCCGCCCGCGAGCAGGCGCGGAAGATCGCCGCGCCCGCCGTGCGCATCGGCACAGAGATTCGGGTCCGGCAGACCGAAGCCGGGTTCGCAACCGAGCAGGGTCGGCTCGACGGCGCGGCGGCGCTGCTCGGCGAAGTCGAAGACCTGCTCCGCCGCGGCATCGACTGCGGTGCCGTGCTCGACCCGTGGAACATCCTCGGTTATCAGGGACTCTTCCCGATCTTCCCCGGCCGCGAGGACACGGTCCGCGACCCGCGGGCCGAGGAACTCATCCACACCGCCGGGCGGCAGTTCGAGCTCTACGCGAACGTCGTGAGTGCGGCGGCGGTCGCCGGCGACGCCGCGACCCGCGACCGACTCGCCGACGCGATGCGCGGGTTCGCCGGGTGGTGGGACCGCTACGCCACCTCGACGGTCAACGACCTGCCGCGCATCCACGGCGGGGAGCGGGCGGACGCGGCCGGGCACGTCGCCGCGGCGCTCGCCGCGTGGGCGAAGCGCGACCCCGGCGGCAACGACCTCGCCTTCTGGCGCCAGCACCGCGACGGATTCACCAGCCCGGCGGCGTTCGCTCAGGTGATCGCGGCACTGATCATACACGGTGAGTGGAAGTCGGCGATGGGGTTGCTCATGACGTGGCTGTCCGAGAGCCCCGCCGTGGCGCTCGAGGATCCGTCGGCGTCGTTCGACGACCTCGCCGAGAAGTGGCTGTCCGGGGTCGTGGCCGCCTCCGCGGTCGCGGCACCCGAGCGCGCCGCACTCATCCGCCGCTTCTTCGAGCTGATCGAGGTGAACGCCGAGGACGTGCTCGTCCCGCCCGAGGAGTGGCTTCCGGGCGTGGGCGACGCTGCCGACGACGCGGAGGACGACGAGGACGAAGACGATCCCGTCTCCTCGGCCTACGAGGACGTGACGTTCCGCGACTCGGCCGACGACGGCGAGGAGGGGGCGGTCGCGGACGGGGCGCCGCGGGTGGTCGGTGAGTTCCCGCTCGAGGGCGAGGCGGACGCCCTGGAAACGCGGCTGAAATTCCTGCACATGGTCGTGCGGCTGTGGCGGCTGGCCGCCCAGCCCGACCTGTGGGGCCGCGGCAACCCGGCGGCGCACGACACGCTCGCCGGGTGGCTCGCGGCGGCGCGCCGGACCCGGGTCGAGCTGGCGCGGTTCCTCGACCGGGTGCGCGAGATCGCGGTGCCCGAGCCGATCGGCGGGCACGAGGGGATGATCGAGTTCGACCGCCGCCGCGCCCTTAAGGGGCACCTGCTCGACCTCGGCGTCGCCACCTGCGTCGAGGCGGGGCGGGCGGCGCGGGCGCTGTCGTCGGTGCTCGGCGCGAGCGGGGAGTTGCCGTCCGGCGGACCCGCGCCGGAGCCCCCCCCCGCGGACGACCCGGCCGCGCCGCCCGACTGGGAGCCGCTGCTGATCCCGGTCGAGCGCGCCGTCGCCGCCCGCGACGCGGCCCAGGTGCGGCGGCTCCTGCCGGCGTTCGTAGCCCGGTTCCGCGGCGACCCGCTCCTCTACTGCCCGCCGTCGGACGGCGGCCAACCCGCCCAGGTGCTCCGCGCCCAGACCGCGCTGCACGCCCTCGAAGACCTGCTCACGCGGCTCCCCCGCCTCGGGCTCCTGCGCGAGACGTTCCACCTGACCAAGCTCGCGCGCCAGATGGAGTGGAATTCGCCGCCGCCCGGCCGGCGGGTGAGTAGCTTCGACCAGCTGTTCCGTACCGCCCTCGTCGGCGTGGTGGACACGCTCGTGGCCTCATCGGCGGGGTGGACCGCGGAAACCGGCCCGGACGGCCCACTCGCCGCGACGCTTTTTCGGGTGACCGAGGAGTTCCAAAAGCTCTGGGTCGAGCACAGCCAGTCGCTGCGTCTGTCGGTACTCGAAGCCGTCTCCGACGACGCCGACTGGGAGGCGGTGCGCGGGTTCGTGACCGGGTACGGGAGCGACCTGTTCACCGTCCCGTTCCTGGGCCTGTCGAACATGCGCGGCATCCTTGCCCGGGGTGTCGCGGCCTGGCTCGACCACGAGGCCGAGTTCGCCGACACCGACCGCCGGCCCCGCCTCGTGGACGACTGGGAGGCCGGCCGGGTCGATAAGGCCCGCACCGCCCGCTCGGCCGAGTTGGTGCTGCAGGCGCTGGTCGAGCACTACGACGAGTACCGCGACTACAACACGACGACGACGCAGAGCGACTACGGCGAGAACATCCACATCCTGCTCGACTTCCTGCGCCTGAAGGTGCGGTACGACCGGGCGGCGTGGCGGATGCGGCCGTTCGCGCTCGCCCACGAGGTGCTGTGCCGGCGCGGCCAGGACGGGCTCGCGGCCCGCTGGCGCGAGTCCATCCAGACTCGCACCAAGCGCCTGGCCGAAGAGTTGCTGGACGACCTCGGCAAGCGGGAGGCCCGCTACTCGATCCGGCTGCGGACCGTGCGCGACCGACTGGAAGAGCGCTTCCTGTTGCCCTTGGAGATCGACCGGGCGGCGGCGCAGGTCGGCCCGGCGGCCGAGTCGGCACGGGCCGGTCAGGGCGAGGAGAACCCGGCGTTCGTGCGACTGCTCGTGGCGATGTCGCCGCTCCGCGAGACGGTGAGTGGGGTCGGGCTGGAAGTCCCGGCGTGGGTCCGCCGACTCGAAGACGCACTCCGCCAGTCCCGCGACCCGGACGCGGCCGCCGTGGAGGGTGAGTCGAACATCGCGCCGCTCGACTTCGCCGAGGTGAAGCGTCAGCTCCAGGAGTGGGATCGGCCGCTCGGCGAGGGTTGAGCGAGCCCTGCTTCGACGAGGGTCGGGCCGTTCGCCACGGTGCGTCAGACGCACCGCCGTGCGAACGGCGGCCTACTGGCTTAGCCCGGACGGTACTCTTTCAACTCGTCGTGCCCACCGCCACAAACCGGTTTCCCGGCTCGGAAGCTGTTCGACCCAAGCGGACAGCGTTGGGTGCTGAGTTGGGAGGGCTTTACACAACGAGGGCTTACGTCGGCCGCGGATGCTGTGGATGACTGCAATCCGGCAACGTTCCTTGAGCTGTGACCACTGGAAAGCCGGCCGCTCGGGGGATGGCGAACCATCTGCTCCACCGCCGCGGCTGCGGCTACTTCCCCTTGCCCGCCGTCACCTTCCCGACCACCTCCCGGATTGCCTCAACTACCAGTTCGGGTTCGTCGATGTGGATGCCATGCCCGGCCTTCTTGGCGATCGTGTGGGTGCTGTCCGTTGACAACCCCTTGAATTCGGCCTGGAGACCCTGGGACACCACCTCGATCTTCCCCATCACGTCGTCCGGTAGGTCCGGCACCATCTTCCAATTCGGGCTGTGGGTCAGCACCGCCAGTGGTTTGGCACCGAGCTTCCGCGCCGCCCGCACCTGTTCCCGGCTGGTCATCACGTCCAGCGCTTCAAGGTTCTTCCCCCGGTCCACCAGCCGACCGGCCAGGAACGCCCTGGCTCTCCCCACTGCCTGGTTTTCGCCGGCCTTCTCGTCCCCGAGTGCGGCGAGCCACTTCTGGTCCTGGTCCGGGTGGGCGACGTCGACGAGCACCACTCCGGCCACCTCGCCGGGATACTCGTCGGCGAACACACGGACGTGAAGCCCCCCGATCGAGTGCGCGACCAGGACATACGGCCCGGGCACTTTCGCGTTCGCCAACAGGGCGCGGAGATCCCGGGCCACGTCGCGGCTGGTGCGGGGTTTCTTCGGCGGGGCGTCACTGGACCCAAGCCCGGCCCGGTCGTACCGGATCACCCGGCACGTCTTGGCGAGCTCGTCGGCTACGGCTGCCCACTCCTTGCTACCGGCTCCGGGTAGCCCGAACCCGGGCTCGATCACCACCGTCGGCCGGCCCGTGCCCTGTGTGAGTAGGGTCAGCTTGTACCCACCGACGTCGACCTTCACCATCGTCGGGGCGAGCATACCGGCCGGCTGGTCGGTCGCGGGGGACGGGGCGGTCGGTGTGGCGCCGGCCAGGGTGACTGCGGCGAGAAACAGGAGGGCGGCGAGTGGGAAGAGGGCGGCGTGGTTCATGCGGAGCCTCCAGGTGCGGGCCATCCACTTCGGACAAGCCGCAACGCTGTGTTCGTTCCGCCCGCCCGAGTATTCCACGCCTGCCCAGGTACAATGCGGCCCTACTATTCGCCCGCTGGGTGCGGCGCGAGTGGATACGCCTGCAGGGCGGGAACGCACGCCGGGCTCCCCGCCTTTACAGGCTGTGACACAACCTCCCGGAACCGGCGGTTTTCAGGGCGTTTTCGAGGTTGTGTCACAGCCTGTTAGGCTCTTACCACGGCTTTTCCATCATCGACACGATCTGAACGGCCATCGCGTTCACCGCCCGCTGTTCGGCGGTCGTACTCGATTCGCCGAGTTCCGGCAGCATCCGGCCGGTCGCCACGAGCCGTGTCGGCGGCGCGTCCTGCACGACCGGCGGCGGGGGCGGGGCCGGGTTCGACGGGTCGAACACCGGCGGCGGGTCGCCGGGCACAACGGGCACGCCGGCCGGGCCGGGCGACCGGCCGCGCTTCGGCGCGGACAGCACCTCGCCCGTCCGCAGGTCGCGCCACAGCACGTCCACGGAAAGCACCAAGTCCGCCTCACGGATCAGGTTCTGCTGGTTCCGGTTCAGGACCGTTTTGTCGATCCCGGACACGTTCGCCTGCAGCTCGGTGTCGGCCCGCTCCGGGTCCGAGACTACCTTGAACCGCGTCTTCGTGCCGATCTCGCGGACCACCGCGCGCTGCAGGTCCACCTCGAGCCCGCGGTAGGGGCCGGTCTGGAATGCCCGGTTGGTGAACGTAGGCACGTACACCGTGCGGATGTTACTGTCGTAGATCGCGTCGGCACCGAGCTGGTAGCCGAGAACCGTCGGCGGGCCGCCCTGACAGCCGACCGCGGCGGCGAGCCCGGCGACGGCGACGGCGGTCGCAACGAAGCGAGTCATCAATCGGGCCTCGCCGGGTCAGGGGGTCGCGCCGTAGCCGGGCATGATCGCCGGGGCCGGGCCGCGGCCAGCCGCGCCCGGGCCGCGCTGCGGGGCGGGCGCGGCCGCCGTGGGGCCGTCCGCGGGCCGCGGTTCCGGTTGGATCTCGGGCTGGCGGCCCATGAGCTCCTCCCACTTCGCCTGCACGATCCGGAACGGGTCATTGCCCGGCGCGTTCCGCCCGTCGGCGATGGTCTGCATCAGGAAGTCCTTCCGCTCGGTCGCCAGGTCGGCGTAGCGGGTGCCTGGGTAGCGGCGGCGGACGAGCTCGTAGTAGAACACGGCCGACCCGGGGTGCCCGACCCGCTCGTAGTAGCGGGCCGTCTCGAAGTCCTTCTCGGCCTGCTGGTAGCGGATGGCGAACCGCGAGCGCGTCATCCGCTCGGCCATCGCCGGGTCTTGCGTGATCTCCGGGACCGTCGCCTCGGCCATCTGGACGAGGTGCAGCGCCTCGGCGCACTTCCGGCCGTCGTACACGGCGCCACCGGTCGCGTTGTTCTTGGCCTGGACGGCGTAGGCGATGGCCTGCGGCCGCCACCGGCTCTCCGGGTGGAGCTCGACCAGTTGACTGAAGAAGTGGTCGGCCTCGTCGAAGTTGCCGCGGACGAAGTTGACGTACCCGCACCAGAAGAGGGCGGTGTCGGCCGTCGGGCCGGTCACGTCGTGGGTGTGGATGTTGCTGAGCGCCTCGACCGCCCGGCTCTCCTGCACCAGGAACGGGCGGGAGCGGTCGGTCGGGTCGGTCCAGCGCGGCCGCCAGTGGAGCACGCCCTGCTCGCCGGCGGCGGTGCGGGCGGTGATCTCGTCGCGGAAGTCGTCGAGCCAGTAGTCGGAGATCTCGAACATCCGGGCGCACGCCTCGCGGCGGTGGGCGCCGGTCGGGAAGTCCATGAGGAGGCGGTGGTACGTGTCCACGGCCTGCGGGTAGCGGCTCTCCATCCGCCTGCACTCGGCCTGCATGAAGCGGGCGCGCTCGGCCAGCGTGGCGGGGTTGCCGGTGTTGTCGGCGAGGCGCTTGAACTCGTCGTGGGCGTCGCCGTAGCGGCCCTCGGCGAACACCGCTTCGGCGGCGGCCAGTCGCTCCTCGGCCCGGGGGTCTTCGTAGCTGCTCGAGAGGCGGAGGTTGGTCACCCGCTCCTTGAACTTGTTGAAGCCCTGGCAGCCGGGGGCGACGAGGACCGCGGCCAGCGCCCCGGTGAGGAGCTGGAGCCCGCGGCACACCCGCCCGGCAGCGTCGGCCATGACCCGTCCCCCCGATTCCGTTCGGTCGGCTAGCGGTCGGCAATGAACCGGTGCATCCGCGGCCGGCGGCCGAGCACGAAGCTCACCACCTGCCCGAGCACCGCCCGCAGTTCCGGCAGGACCGGTCCCGGGTCCGCCGGCTGCCCGGTCGTCAGCGCCGCGAGCGCCCGCAGGGCGTCCCCCGACACCGGCCGCCGGTCCGGGCTGGCCGGGCCGCACGGGGTACACACCACCCCGCCGGCCGCCGGGCTGAACCACACCCGCGGCACGCCCGCCGGCACGGCCTTGCCGCACCCGGTACACACGTCGAGCCGCGGGCTATATCCCAGGTTCTTGAGCCAAACAAGCTCGAATCGCGTGACCAGTTCGACGGCAGAAGCCCCCGGCTCGCCCAACTTCCGCAGCGTGTCGAGCGCGGCGTCGAAGAGGTCCGGGTGCGGGTCGTAGTCCTGCGTACCGTCGGAGAGGAGTTCGGCGACGTAGTACCCGGCGTTGAGCGCGGTCAGGTTCTCCCGCAGCGCGGGGAACCGCTCGGCCATCCGCGCTTCGGTGATGAGGTCGAGCCCGCCGTGCGCCTTCCGCAGGAAGACGACGTGGCAGACGGTGAGCAGGTCGAACGCCACGTCGAAACTGCTCTTGAGCCGCCGCCCGCCCTTCGCCAGCCCGCGTACCTTGCCGAACTCGCGGGTGAACAGCGTGGTGATCCGGCTGGTCTCGCTCCAGTCGGTGCCGCGGACCACAAGTGCCAGCGCCTGCTCGGCCGCCATGATTCCGTGATACCACCCGCCGCCGTCGCCGCGAAGCCGCGTTGGTCGATAATGACAGCATCGCCGCACGAGACCGGCGGAGAGTGGGGGGGAAGGGGATGGCGAGTCTTGCGGACCTGCGGCAGGAGTACAGCGCCGGCGGGCTGACCGAGGAGGACGCGGGACACGACCCGTTCGCCCTGTTCCGCCGCTGGTTCGACCAGGCGGTCGCGGCGGCGCTGTTCGAGCCGAACGCCTTCACCCTGGCGACCTGCACGCCCGACGGCTGGCCGTCCGCGCGGGCCGTACTGCTGAAGGGGCTCGACGAGCGCGGGTTCACGTTCTTCACGAACTACGACAGCCGCAAGGGGCGTGAGTTGGAAGCCAACCCGCGCGCCGCGATGGTGTTCCTCTGGCACCCGATCGAACGGCAGGTCCGGGTAGAAGGGGCGATCGAGATCGTGACCGCGGCGGAGTCCGACGAATACTACGCGGTCCGCCCTCTCGGCAGCCGGCTCGGGGCGTGGGCGTCGCCGCAGAGTGCCGTCATCCCCGGCCGCGAGTTCTTGGAGAAGCAGCACGCCGAACTCACCGCCCGCTACCCGGATGGTGTCGTACCGCGCCCGCCGCACTGGGGCGGGTATCGGGTGGTGCCGCGGGTGATCGAGTTCTGGCAAGGGCGACCGAGCCGCCTCCACGACCGCGTCCGCTTCACGCGCGACGCTACGGGAACGTGGGTGCGCGACCGGCTCGCGCCGTGACCGGCTCTACTTCTTCAACATGCACGGCCGGGCCATGACCGCGACGATGAGCGTCTCGCCCGCGCGGGTGCGGTGCGGGGTGACGACCGGGAAGAAGCGGTCGCAGGTGCAGGTGTAGGTGACCTCGCCGAGCCCCGGCGGGCGGATCGACAGGCCGACGCGGTCCTTCTCGTCGCGCGGGCGATCGACCTTCACCTGGAGCTTCTGCCGGTCCACGAGGTCGAACGTGACCGAGTCGCCGGGCGTGACCGACTTCGCCTCGGACGTGTGGAGCTTGAACCCCGTGAGCTTGGGGTCGCGCTTTTGCACTTCCTTCGCCAGCTCGGCCAGCCGCGGGTCGATCGTCTTGTTCTCCGTCGTCGCCAGCACGGTGACGACGGTGATCCGGACCGGCGCGGCCGGGTCGGGCTGGCACTCGCTCCCCCGCGGGCTACACGCCGCCACTACCAGCGCCGCCACGGCGAGCATCGCACGCCCCCATCGGGTTAACGGTTGCGGTCGGGGAACAGGACCGGCACGTCGGCCGGGTCACGGGTCACGCGCGGGACGCCCGTCGGCCAGGCCGGGTGCTTCTCGGCATCTTCCACGTCCACGTCGTCGGCCGTCGCCAGGGCGAGCGGCCCCGTCAGCGGCATTCCGCCGACCGGCAGCCACCCGCCGGCCTCGGCGCCGTCCACCCGCGCCACGTCCACCTCGTACTCGGTGGCGATCGGGAGGACCGCCAAGCCGGCGAGTGGGTCGTCCGCGGGCGGCCGGTGCGATCGCTCGGCCACCTGCTGCGGCCCGGGCGGGAGGAACCACGCCCCGAACGCGCCGAGGGAGATCACGAACAGGGTCAGGCCGCAAGCGGTCGTCGCCAGCGCCAACTCCGCACGCCTACGCCAAGCGCTAGGTGTGGGTGCGGGTTCCGCCATGACCTTGAGTCCCCGAACGATTCCGTCGCGCACCCGCTCCCACGCGGCAGGGCAGGGGGGCGGGGGCTCGGCGTCCCGCCACAGCCGCCAATTCTCCGGCGACACGGCCTGTTGTGCCCGAATACAGCCGTGTGCTGTAGGGTTCTCGGCTAGCCAGCTCTCGACCGCCCCGCGCGCGGTTTCGTCGAGCTCGCCGTCGGCGTAGGCGGCGAGCACGTCAGGCCAGGGGCCGGGAAGGTCGGCGGGGTCGGGCGGGGGCGTCATGGGAACACGCGGTCGGCGAGCAGCACCTTGAGTTTCTGCCGGGCGTAGAACAGCCGGCTCATTACCGTCCCGATCGAGATCCCGAGCGTGTCGGCCACCTCGCGGTACGACAGCTCGCCGTCCACGTGGAGCACGAACGTCTGCCGCTGGGCGGCCGGGAGCGCTGCGAGGGCCGAGTCAATGACGCGGCGCAAATCGGCCCGCTCGAGCCCGTGGTCGGGCGGCGGGCGGTCGTCCGGCCCGACCTGCTCGGGTGTCGCCGGGACCGGCGGCCGGTCGTTCCACCCGTCCCGCTGGCGCCGCCGGCCCATGTCGAGGGCGGCGTTGCTGACGATCCGCAGCAGCCAGGTCTTGAACGAGCTCTGCCCGCGGAACCGGTCGAGGTTCCCGAGCACCTTGACGAAGCCGTCCTGCACGGCGTCGAGCGCGTCGGCCTCGCGGCCGAGCAGCCGGTACGCCACGCGGTACGCCACCATCCGGTATCGGCGGAACAGATCGTCGAGTGCGGCCGCGTCCCCGCGGGCCGAGCGCTCCAGGAGGGAGGCGTCGGTCGCGGGCGGTGCGGGAAGGGCCGGGGCGGCGGGCATGGCGCGGGGGTGACTCCGGGGTCCGGTCCGTGGGCGCCCGTCGCGTATTCTACCCTCCCACCGGACTAGACGCGAGAAACGGAACAGGAATTCGCGCCGCGCCCGGGTACGATCACCACACCGTCCAACCGCACCGTCGGGACCGTGCCGATGCTCTCGCCGCACCGCTGGAACGCCGCCACGCATACCTACGAGGCCGTGCCGGCCTTCGCCCTCCCGGCGACCGCCCGCGACATGCCGCCCGAGGACATCCTGTGGATCGACCTCACCGACCCGACGCCCGAGGAAGAGGCGCTCGTCTTCGAGCGCTTCCTGCCGGTCCACACGCTGACGTTCGGCGACATCACCAAGCCGCGCCGCGAGCCGGAGCAGGGGGCGCACCTGCCGAAGGTCGAGGAGTTCGCCGACTACCTGTTCACGGTCGTGAACCCGCTCCCGGCGGGACTCGCCGACAAGCCGGCGGCCGGGATGAAGCGGCGCTGTCGGCTCCGAGACCGGCCACAGCTGAGCGCCGTCCTCACCCGACAGGTACTCGTCACACACCACTACCAGCCGATGGCGTGTATCGAAGGGGTTTCCGGCTACCTCGCCCGACACGGTGACTGCGCCCGGCGCGGCCCGGACTTCGTGTTCCACCTGATCTTGGACGCCGTGATCGACGAGTACGCCCCCGTGGTGGAACGGGTGGGCGACCGGCTCGACCGGCTCGAAACGACGGTCTTCAAGAATCCGACCCCGGACGCACTCGCCCGGCTGCTACGGCTCAAGCGGCTCGTGTCCGGGTTGCGGAAGACGTTGATCCTCGAGCGCGAGGTGCTGGTCCGGCTGACCCGCGGCGAGTTCGAGCTCGTGGACGAGCGCGAAATCGCCTACTACCGCAACGTCTACGACCACGTCGTCCGCTACACGGAGCTCGTCGAGTCGGCGCGCGAGATGGTGAGCGACCTGATGGAGAGTCACCTTGCGGCCGCGTCCAACCGGCTGAACCAGGTCATGAAGTTCCTCACGATGATCTCGACCGTCGTGCTTCCGATGAACCTCATCGCTGGCATCTACGGGATGAATTTCGAGGAGTCGGCCGCGCCGAGTTACCACTCGGTCTGGGGCTTCCAGTTCGCCCTCGGGGTAATGGGGCTCGCCGGCGTGCTCGCGTTCGCCTTCTTCCGCTGGCGGCGGTGGGTCTGACGGCCCTTGTCGGGCGTCGCGCCACGACTTAGGTTAACAGCCGGATTGCGAACACACGTCGGCCCAGACGGAGGCGATACGATGGCGAAGCGGGCGGGTGGCGGGCGGCCGAGCCGCATGGACCTGCGCCGGCAGGCCGAGGCGGCCGAGGCCCGGCAGGACGAAGAAGAGACCACCGAAGAGGCCGCCGAAGAAGAACCAGATGACGCGGAGGCGGAAGGGGAGGCCGAAGCCGAATCCGATGCCGACGAGGGTGACGGGGAGGCAAAGCCGAAAAAGAAGAAGGCGGTCACAAAGAAGAAGGCAACGACCGCCAAGAAGCCGGCGACGAAGCGCACCCGGACTGCGAAGGAAGTGCGGATGCGGGCGATGTGGGTCGTGTTCGACAACGGGAGCAAGGTCGTCGACAAGTTCCCGTTCAAGGACAAGGCCGAGGCCGAGGAGCTGCTGGCGCGGAAGATCCAGGAGAAGGAGGGGAAGGCCGTCTTCTACCTCAACCTGGTCAAGGAACCGCTGGAATAAGACGCCGGGAAGCCCGGGGACGACTGCCCCCGGGCTTCCATTCGATCAGGCCGTACGCGCTTGCTTGGGGTGCAAGAGGTCGTGGGTTCTCTCATCTCTCAACTGCTCACCACCGCCCGCTCCCGCAGAATGTCCTGCACCTGCTCCAGCCGGTAGCCGATCCAGAGCACGTTCGGGAAGCGGATCTCTTCCTTCTCGGCCCCGCTCGTGCGGACGATCAGGTCGCCCGAGAAGAAGCCGAGAATCCAGTGCCGGAACAGGTCGTCTCGCTGCTTCTCGAACGACAGCCCGGTCGTGTCGAAGTTGCGGATCGACGCCCCGATGTGCTCGCACACCCGGATCTGGCCCGGGGTGATGATCATGTACGTGCGCTGGTCGAAGATGAACACCGACACCGCCCACAGGATCAGTACCGTGGTGGCGATGAACAGGTAGCCCGCCATGTTGATGAAGATGTGCAGGTTCCCGAACGCCCCGAGCAGGTTCTCCCACCCGTTCGGCACGAGCGTGATCGCCAGGGCGAGGATCAGCATCAGCATCAGCACCAGGAACGACCAGAGCCCGCGGAGCGGGATGTTCGTGATGAGGATCGTGAGCAGCAGGACCACGCAGTAGAGCGGCCCCATCCACGCCCGCTGCGACACCCGCGCCCGGAACGGCTCGTCCTTGTTGTCGGGGGCGATGGCCTTTTCGAGCACCCGCGTCGTCCCGTCCACCTCGATCTTGTACGCCTTCGGGATGCGCTGGGCCTCGTCGGCCCACTGCGTCACCTCGACCTTCGCCCCGCTCGGCAGGATCGCCATGCGGTGGTTCTCGAACAGCGTCAGGAGCGCCATCACGTACCCGAGCAGCCAGATCGGCCACCAGTAGAAGATCGGCGAGTGGCTGACGAGCTTGATCTCGCGCGGCCCCGAGGAGGTTGGTGGCGGGTTCGTGTAGCCGCCCGCCGAGGTGCCGGGCGGGGCGGAGGAGGGCGGGGGCACGGTGGACATCGGGTTCGGGCTCGCTGGGTGTGGCGCCGCCGCCGGCGGCGTTGTGGGGTGTATTCGGCCGCCGGGACCGGTTCTTTTCCGGGAAGCGCGGCTAGGCTAGACCCGCGACACCGCGGTGTCAAGCGCCAACGCCCGTCACGACGCCGGTTTGTCCGGGACTTCGAGGATCAAATCGTCCCCCTCGACGTGCACGCGGTAGCACCCCGTCTTCACCCTCGGGTTGTCCGCCCAGCTGCCGTCGTCGAGCTTGAACCGCCAGTAGTGCCACGGGCACGTGACGGTCCCGTCCTCGACGAACCCCCCGGACAGCGACGCCCCCATGTGCGGGCACAGGTCGTCGATTGCGTAGAACTGGCCGGCGTGGTGGAACACCGCCACGTCCTTCTTGTTCACTTCGACGACCACAGCCTCCCCGGCCGGGACGTCGGTCACCTTCCCGAGGCTCACCCGCTGGCCCACGACACGCCTCCGCCCGGTGGTCGAATGTCCGTAGTGTATCAACCGCCCCGGGAGGAGCTCGCCGTGCTGGAAGTCGAGGTGAAGTACCGCGTGCCGGACCCGGCCGCGGTCGTCGGGCGGCTGCTGACGTCGGGCGCGACCCGGGTCGGCGAGGCGGTCGAGGCGGACCACTACTTCAACGCTCCCGACCGCGACTTCCGCCAGACGGACGAGGCGTTCCGCCTCCGCCGCGTGGGCGACGCCAACCGCTTCACGTACAAGGGGCCGAAGCGCGGCGGGCCGACCAAGACGCGGACGGAGATCGAACTCGGCGTCGAGCCCGGCGACGCCGGCGCGGCCGTGGCCGAGCGGATGGTCGTCGCGCTCGGCTTCCGCCCGGTGGCGGTCGTCCGCAAGGCCCGCACCACCTATCAACTCGCCCGCGGCCCGTTCGCGTTGACCGTCTGCGTGGACGTGGCCGAGCGTGTCGGCACGTTCGTCGAGGTGGAGGCCGTGTGCGACGAGGCCGGGTTCGCGGCCGCCCAGGCGGCCGTGCTCGCCCTCGCCGCTGAGCTCGGGCTGACGGACCCGGAGCCGCGCTCGTACCTGCGGATGCTGCTCGAAGTGGAGGGGAGGGAATGACACTGGCGCCCGTGGTGACGACGATCGCCGAGGTCCGTGCCGCGGTCACCGACGCCCGCCGGCGCGGGCTCGCGGTCGGGTTCGTGCCGACGATGGGGGCGCTGCACGAGGGGCACGCGGCGCTGGTGCGGGCGGCGCGGGCCGGCGGCGGGTTCGTCGTCGTGTCGGTGTTCGTGAACCCGACGCAGTTCGGCCCGAAGGAGGACTTCTCAAAGTACCCGCGGACGCTCGACGCCGACCGCGCCCTCTGCCACGAGGCCGGGGCCGATCTCGTCTTCGCACCACCCGCTGCCGAGATGTACCCCGAGCGCTCGGTCACGTTCGTGGAGGTCACGGAGCTCGACCGCGAGCTGTGCGGTCCGAGTCGACCGGGGCACTTCCGCGGTGTCTGCACGGTCGTACTCAAGCTGTTCAACATCGTGCTGCCGGACCGCGCCCACTTCGGCGCGAAGGACTTTCAGCAGGCCCGTATCGTGGCGCAGATGGTGCGCGACCTGAACGTGCCGGTCGAGGTGACGGTCGAGCCGACGGTGCGCGAGGCGGACGGCCTCGCGATGAGCAGCCGGAACCGCTACCTCGGCGCGGCCGAGCGGGCGGCCGCGCCGGCGATCTACCGGGCGCTGCTGGGCGTGCGCGACCGGGCTTCCGGCGAGCGGGACGTGGCAGCGCTCGAAGCCGGGCTGCGGAGCGAGCTGGCGGCAACCCCCGGTGCCCGGGTGGACTACGCCCGGATCGTGGACGCCGAATCGCTCCAGCCGATCACGAGGATCGAGCGACCGGCGGTGGCCGCGGTCGCCGTCTTCCTCGGTACGACCAGGCTGATCGACAACGTGGTCATCGGGGACTGATCCCGGATCCGGTCGTTTCCAGTCCGGCGGCGCCGGGTTTTCAGCCCGAAGGGCTGGGAGCCCTCAGCCCAGGGCAA
>VFQN01002546.1_pt1 | contig 27838 bp, 28 predicted proteins | sample 3512371 | NCBI WGS metagenome assembly VFQN01 (sample SAMN10412370, study PRJNA504923) | tailings metagenome | isolation source: Replicate 2 from Balatoc abandoned mine | place: Philippines: Itogon, Benguet | collected 2017-08-28
GCAGCGGTCGGTGACCGAGATGCGCAGCGAGCGGTGGACCCGGCCGAAGCCGTCGCGGAGCCTCTCCATCCGTCGATGCTACGTCGCGCGGGGGCGCGGTGCCCACGGGGTGGTCCGAGCGCGGCCGGCCATGGCCGTCCCGGCGGGCCGTGCGCCGCGGCGGCCGCGGGGGCGTGCCCCCCGCGCACGTCGCACCGGGTCGGTGCCGGACTCGATCGCCGGCCAGGGGTTGCGTCGCCGCACCGGGCTCACCCCGGCGCGACGGGGGAGCCGGCGACGGGCACCGCGCCGTTCGCGACCGCGACGATCTCGGCGCCGATCGCCACCGCGACCTCCTCGGGGGTGCGGGAGCCGATCGGCAGCCCGATGGGGGCGTGGATGCGGGCCAGGTCCTCCTCGGCGACCCCGTCGGCGAGCATCCGCTCGCGCCGCCGCTGCGTGGTGCGGCGGCTCCCCATCGCGCCGATGAAGCGCGCGGGCGTGCGCAACGCCGCGGTCAGGGCCGGGACGTCGAACTTCGCGTCGTGGGTGAGGACGCAGATCGCCGTGCGCTCGTCCACGGGCGCGCGCTCCAGGAACTCGTGCGGCCAATCGATGACGAGCTCGTGGGCGTCCGGGAAGCGCTCCGGCGTCACGAAGAGCGCCCGCGGGTCGCACACCGTGACCCGGTACCCGAGGAAGGCCCCCACCGTCGCCAGGGCCGACGCGAAGTCGATCGCCCCGAAGATGTACATCGCCGGCCGCGGCACGAGCGCGGTGACGAACACCCGGGCGCCGTCCGCCTCGACGGCCCCGCTCTCGCCGAGCGCCAGCAGTCGCCGCGCCGCCGTCGCGACCTCGTCCTGCGCGTCGTCGTCGCGGGCGATCACGCGCGGCTCGCCGAGGCGGTCGCCCTCGATCGTCGTGAGGTAGGCCACCGGCCGCTCCTCGCGCACCGCGTCGGCGAGCTCCAGGATCAGGTCGGGGCGCATCTCCTCGATGAAGACGTGCACGGTGCCGCCGCAGGGCAGGCCGACCTCGAACGCCTCGTCGTCGACGAACCCGAAGGTCGCGAGGCGCGGCGGGCCGCCGGCGAGCACCTCCTCGGCCTGCAGGAAGACGGCCGGCTCGACGCACCCTCCGGTCACCGAGCCGGCCACGACGGACTCGTCGGAGACGGCCATCACGCTGCCCGGAGCACGCGGCGCGGAGCGCTCGACACCCACCACCGTGCCCAGCGCGGCCCTCCGGCCGGCGCGGGCCCATTGCTCGAGCGTCGGCAGGACGTCCCGCACGGGTTGACCTCGGCGTCGTTCCGGGCTGCGGCCCTATGGCCGCCCACCATATCGTCAACGTCATCACGAACCCCGGGCGCGAGGCGTCCCGGGGCGGTCGCGCGGTGACGCGGGGGGAGCGCCGTGACACGACCCGGGCACCACGAGATCGCGGAGGAACCGTGTTCGCAGACGTCGACGTCTTCCGGCTGGGCCACGACCTCCAGAGCCTGGAGGAGGTGGCCGACGTGGTCGCGCGCCTCTAGCCCGGCGGACCCGCGGCGCAGCCCCGGGGGACCGGATCCCCGGCGAACAGCCGCGCGGTCCACTCCTCCAGCAGCGGCCCGGCCGCCGTCATGACGTCGACGTGCCCGGAGCCCTCCAGGATGCGGAGGTCGATGGACTGGCCCTCCGCGCACCGGCGGGCCACCCAGCGGCGCTGCACCGCGGGATCGACCACCTGGTCGCGGGTGCCCTGCGCCAGGAGCACCGGCGCCGCGATGGGCGCCGAGGGGGTGTTCTCGGCGATGCGCCGGGACCAGCGCGGGTCGCTGGTCACGTCGATCGCGAGCATGTCGGCGGGCAGCGCGGCCGTCGCCGCGGCGACCACCGCGATGTCCGGGAAGAGGCAGCGCGCGGCGATCGCGCGGGCGGCGGGGCGGGCGATCGGGCGGACCGCCTCGTCGAACGACAGCTCCGGGTAGAGCTCCGACCACGCCGCGACGGCCTGCGCGGTGAGCAGCTTGCCCGGCAGCGTGCCCTGCGCCGACCGCAGCAACGGCCCGAGATCGGTCGCCGGGGCGGCGGCCCCCACGCCGACGAGGTCCAGGTCGGGGGCGTAGCCGGCGGCGGCGACGCCTCCCGTCGCCAGCGCGGCGTGCCCGCCCTGGGACTCGCCCCACACCGCGACCCGGCCGTCGAGGTCGAGACCGGGCAGCGCACGGGCAGCGCGGACGGAGTCGAGGACGGCGCGGCCGGTCGGCCCGGGCACCAGGTAGGGGTGGACGCCGGGCGCGCCCAGCCCGGCGTAGTCGGTCGCCACGACGACCCAGCCGCGCGCGAGCAGCGGGTCGAGGGGCCGCACGAGCAGTTGCCGCGGGTCCTCGAGGAGGCTCGGCGCGCAGCCCTCGACGATGCCGATGGTGCCGTGCGCCCACGCGAGCACCGGGCGCGGCCCCGCCGCCCCGGGCCCGGCGAGGACCAGGCCGCTGACGGCCTGGGGCGCGCCGTCGATGCCCGGGGTGACGTACAGGATGCGCCAGGCGCGGGCACCCTCGGGCCACGGGCCCTCCGCCCCCTCGGACCGCAGCAGGCTGCCCGGGGCCGCTCCCGGGTCGAGCGCGGGCGGGTCGTAGAAGGCGGTGGGCTCGGGCGCGCGCGAGACCCACAGCGCGACCGCGGCCGCCGCCGCGACCAGGACGACGACCGCGACGACCACCACGCCGAGGCGCCCGAGCAGTCGTCGCATGGACGCGACCCTACCGGCCCCCCGTGGCCGTGGTCAGCGACCCGCCCAGCGGGCCCGCAGGCGCTCCAGGTCCTCCGGCGTGTCGACGTCCTCGGGCGGGTCGCCCCCCACCTCGACCAGCTCCACGCGTCCGGCGTGGGCCGCGATCAGCGCGCGCGCACCGGCGTCGCCGCGGAGGGTCTCGAGGCCCGGCCACAGGAGCCGGTCGAGCACGACGGGGTGACCGGGCCGCCCGCCGTAGGCCGCGCGGCAGACCGGGACGCCGCGGCGGCCGTGCGCCCCGACCACGGCGAGGATCGCCTCCGGCCGCACCTCGGGCTGGTCGCCGAGCAGGACGACCGCCGCGCGGGCGCTCTCGGGCGCATGGTCGAGCGCCGCGCGCAGGGAGCCCGCCTGCCCCTCGGCGTACCGCTCGTTGACCACCACGCGCACGCCCGCCGGCGTGGCCACCGCCGCGGCCACCCGCTCGGCCTCGTGGCCGAGCACGAGGACGCCCTCCTCCAGGCCCGTCCGCGCGAGCGCGTCGAGCACGTGCTGCAGCAGCGGACGGCCGCCGACGGGGGCGAGCTGCTTGACGGCGCCCCCCATGCGCGACCCCTCGCCGGCGGCGAGGACGATGGCGGTGCAGGTCATGGGCCAAGCGTGACGCATTAGTGTCCGCCGGGTGAGCGACGCCGCCGACGCACTGCGCACGCTGGCCGGCGTGGCGGCGGCGATCTGGGCCGGGGCCGTGGGCCTGGCCGTCCACGAGGGCCGGCGCGCCCCGCGCGCCGACCGCGAGGAGCCGCTGACCGGCGGCCCGCTGGTGAGCGTGGTGGTCCCCGCCCGCGACGAGCAGCGCGGCATCGGCGCGTGCATCGCCTCCCTGCGCGCGCTCGACTACGCCGACCTCGAGGTCGTGGTCGTCGACGACCAGTCCCGCGACGGCACCCTCGCGGCGGCGCGCGCGGCGGCCGGCGACGACCCGCGGGTGACGGTCGTGCAGGGGGCGCCGCTGCCGGAGGGGTGGATCGGCAAGCCCTGGGCGTGCGCGCAGGGGGTCGCGCACGCGCGCGGCGAGTGGTTGCTGTTCTCGGACGCCGACGTCGTCCACGCCCCGGACTCGCTGGGGCGCACGCTGGCGGCCGCGATCCGGATGGGGCGCGGGGGGCTCACCCTCTTCCCCACCATCGACACGCGGGGCGCGGCCGAGCGCACCGTGATGCCCGCGGCCCTCACCGCCATCGTCACCTTCGTGGCGCCGGGGCCGCTCGCCCGCCGCGCCGGGAGCCCGGTGGCGATCGCCGCCGGCGGCTACATGCTGATCGCGCGCGACCTCTACGAGGCCGTCGGCGGCCACGCGGCGATCCGCGGCAGGATGGTCGACGACGTGTGGCTCGCCGCGCGGGTCAAGCGCGCCGGGGGCCTCCTCGTGCCCGTGCCCGGCGGGCGGCTGGCGCGGCTGCGGATGTACCACGGCGGCCGCGAGCTCTGGGACGGCTGGAGCAAGAACGCGTCCTTCGCGGCCTCGGGCGGCGCGGGCCGCGGCCTCGCCGCGGCCGGGGTGATGGCGGCGCTCGCCGTGGTGCCGCCGCTCGCCGCCGCCCGGGGCGTGCGCGGGCGCGACCGGGGCATGGCCGTCGCCGGCATCACCGGCTCGTTGTCGCTGGTGCTGCTCCAGCGCCTGGCGGCCTGGGCCGTCCCGACCCCGCGGCGCTACGCGCCGACGATGCCGCTGGGGCTGCTGGTCCTGAGCGGCGCCGCCGCGCGCGGCGCGATCGGCCGCATGCGCGGCCGCGGCCCCCGCTGGCGCGGGCGCAGCTACCCCCGGGCGCGCTGAGCCCGGCGGGGGGCGGAGCGTCCGAGCAGCACGTCGCGCGCGGCGTTGAGCGCGACGGTCAGGCTCTCCGCGCGGGTGCGGATCGCGGGGTGCAACTCGGCCACCCGGTCGGGGTGGCAGCGCGTCACCTGGTCGCGCCAGGCGCGCTCGACCTCGGCCGCGGGTGCCCCGTCGGCCACGCCGAGCAGCGCGGCGGCGTCGGCGGCGGTGCGCGGGACGGCGACCGGGTCCGCGGGCGCCGCGGCGGGGCGCGGGCGGGGCCGCCGCGCGCGCTCGGTGGCGAGGATCGCCCGCTCCTCGGCCAGCGCGGCGCGCTCGGCCGTGAGGCGCTCGCGCTCCTCGGCCACCTCGCGGGCCAGGTCGACCAGGCGCCGGTCGCGCACCGCGGGGTCCTCGCGGAGGGCGGAGAGCATGTCGGCGGGCTCGATCGCCGGGGGCTCGTCGGCGGGCACGGTCCAGCCGGGCCCGGACTCCCCGCGACGCACCGCGGCGATCACCTCCGGCATCGTCAGGTGGGCGCGGTTCCCGAGCCCCGGCCCCTCCGAGGGCGCCAGCCGCACCAGGCGCAGGCCGTCCCACCCCGGGTCCACGAGGAAGGCGGCCGAGCTGCGGCCGCCGATGAGCATGCGCCGCTGCGGCCGGGCGCGGTGCCCGAGCACGGCCAGCCTCGCGCGGCCGGAGGGGTCGCCGCCGTCCATCGCCGCGAGCTCGTCGTCGAGGTCCTCGAGCCGCCGGGCCACCTCGCGGGCGTCGGGCCCCTCCGCGGGCAGGGCCCGGGCGGAGTCGAGGGCGGTGCGCAGCCCGGCCGCGCCGGGCGCCTGGCCCGCGGCCAGCACGCGCCACCAGCGCGTCCAGGGGTCGCCGGGGTCGGCGTGCGCCAGCGCCGCGTCGGCCGCGGCGGGGTGGTCGAGGGCGAGCAGCGCGGCGGCGAGCCCGGTGGCGGCGCGGGGGTCGTCGCCGAGGGCCGTCCCGGCCGAGAGCAGGGCGACCTGCCGCCAGCGGCTCTCGAGGCCGCGGGCGGGCGCGGGTCCGGCGGCGGTGACGAAGGGATCGGGCATCGCGGACACCGTAGCGGACGGCCCTCGGAGGGCCGGTACTACACTCGTGGGGTGGAGCCGCAGGAGCGCAGCCCGAGGTGAACCGGCTCGCCGCCGAGAGCAGCCTCTACCTGCTCCAGCACGCGGAGAACCCGGTCGACTGGTACCCGTGGGGCCCCGAGGCGCTCGCCCGGGCCGCCGAGGAGGACCGGCCGATCCTGCTCTCGGTGGGCTACTCGTCGTGCCACTGGTGCCACGTGATGGCCCACGAGTCCTTCGAGGACCCCGACACGGCCGCCGTCATGAACGCCCTGTTCGTGAACGTGAAGGTCGACCGCGAGGAGCGCCCGGACGTCGACGCGCTCTACATGCAGGCGACGCTCCAGCTCGTGGGCCAGGGCGGCTGGCCGATGACGGTCTTCCTGACGCCCGACGGCCGGCCCTTCTACGCCGGCACCTACTTCCCGAGGGCGGCGCGCGGGGGCCTGCCCGCCTTCGCCGACCTCTGCCGGGGCATCGCGGCGGCCTACCGCAACCGCCGGGACGACGTGGAGGAGCAGGCGGCCGAGGTCGCCCGGCGCATCGCGGTCGCCGCGGCGCGCCCGCCGTCCGAGCAGCCGCTCGAGGCCCAGGTGCTCGACGACGCGGTCGTGGGCCTCGCCCGCGTCTTCGACCCGGTCGAGGGCGGCTTCGGCGGCGCGCCCAAGTTCCCGCCGTCGCTGTCGCTCGAGTTCCTGCTCTGCCGCCTGCGGCGCCGTCCCGACGACCACCACGCCCGGGAGATGGTGGAGCGCACGCTCGGCCGGATGGCGGCGGGCGGCATCCACGACCAGGTGGGCGGCGGGTTCCACCGCTACGCCGTGGACGGCCGCTGGCTCGTGCCGCACTTCGAGAAGATGCTCTACGACAACGCCCTGCTCGCGCGCGACTACGCGCTCGCGCACCGGGTGACCGGGAACCCCGAGCACGCCCGGGTGGCGCAGGACACGCTCGACTACCTGGTGCGCGAGATGCGGGTGCCGGGGGGCGGCCTCGCCGCCGCCCAGGACGCCGACTCGCCAGGCGGCGAGGGCGCGTTCTTCGTCTGGACCCCGGACGAGATCGCCGCGCTGCTGCCGGAGGACCAGGCCCGCGCGGTCGCCCTCCGCTACGGGGTGAGCCCCGAGGGCAACTTCGAGGGGCGCACGATCCTGCACCTGGCCACGGGCCTCGACGAGGTGGCGCGCCAGATCGGCGCCGACCCCCGGCCCCTGCTCGCCGCCGCCCGCGAGACGATGTACGCGGCCCGCTCCTCGCGCCCGGCGCCGGCACGCGACGACAAGGTGGTCGCGTCGTGGAACGGCCTGGCCGTCGCGGCCTTCGCCGACGCGGGCGTGATCCTCGACCGGCCCGACTACGTCGACGTGGCCACGGCGACGGCCGCCTTCGTCCTCGACGCGATGGTCGTGGACGGGCGCCTGCGCCGGGCGCACTCGAGCGCCGGGGCGCCGCACCTCGGCCAGCTCGACGACCACGCCGACCTCTGCCACGGGCTGCTGCGGCTCTACGCCGCCACCTTCCAGCCGCGCTGGCTGGCGGCGGCGCGCGAGCTTGCCGCGCGCATGGTCGAGCTGTTCGCCGACCCCGAGGGCGGCGGGTTCTTCTACTCCGGCAGCGACGGGGAGGCGCTGGTCGCGCGCACGCGCGACCTGGAGGACCACCCGAGCCCCGCCGGCAACTCCCAGGCGGCGCACGTGCTGCTGCGCCTGGCCGACCTCACCGGCGACGCCTCCCTGGAGGAGCAGGCGGTCGGGGCCCTGCGCCTGGTGCACGCCGACATGGGTCGCTTCCCGCAGGCCTTCGGGACGGCCCTCGTGGCGCTCGACCACCACCTCTCCGACCGCCGCGAGATCGCGATCGTCGGCCCGCCCGAGGACCCGCGCACCGCGGCGCTCGTGCGGGCCGCGCGCGAGGGGGCGGGGCCGCACGACGCCCTGGCCGTGGGCGCCCCGGGCGACGCCGAGGCCGCCGACGCCGTCCCGCTGCTCGCGCATCGGGGCCTCGTGGACGGCGCGCCCGCCGCCTACGTGTGCCGGCGCTTCTCCTGCCAGGCCCCCGTGACCGACCCCGGCGAGCTCACCGCCCTCCTCGGCACCCGGTAGGCGTCAGCCCCCCGGGGTCGGGTGCGACTCGAGCACCAGCGGCCCCCGCTCGCCGGTGCGCACGCGGATCGCCTCCGCGATGTCGAAGACGAAGATCTTGCCGTCGCCGGGCTCGCCGGTGTGGGCGTTCTCCAGGATGCAGTCGATCGCCCGCTCGAGGTCCACGTCGTCGACGGCGATCTCCAGCTTCAGCTTGGGGCGCAGGAAGACGTCGCGACGCGAGCCGCGGTAGCGCTCGGTGAAGCCGGCCTGACGGCCCGAGCCCTTGACCTCGCTCACGCTCATCGACGGCAGGCCGCGCTCGACCAGCCGGTCGTGGATGGCCTCCAGGGCCTCGTGCCGGATGAACGCCTCGATCTTCTTCATCGCTCGGGACTCCGCGTCGGCGCGCCGACCCGGGACGGCGCGGGATTCCGGGTGGCCCCATGATCCCACCCGCGCGCCCGCTCCGCGGACCGGACGCGGCGACCGCCCGCCGTGCCGGGCCCCCATCCCTCCGCGGGCGCTATCCTGGCGCCGATGGCCGACCTGGCAGAGCTCGAGTCGATGATCGTGGGCGCGCTCCCCGGAGCGACGGCGCAGATCGTCGACCAGGGCGGTGGCGACCACCTCGCGGCATCGGTGGTGGCGCCCCAGTTCGCCGGCCTCTCGCGCCTGGAGCAGCACAAGCTCGTCTACGCGGCGGTGCAGAGCCGCTTCGACGACGGGAGCATCCACGCGCTCGCCCTGAAGACGCGCGCACCGGAGACGACATGACCGACACGCTGACCCTGTCCGAGACCGAGATCCTCGACCAGATCCAGCGCGAGGTCGCGGACAACCGCGTCTTCCTCTACATGAAGGGCACGCCGGAGATGCCCCGCTGCGGCTTCTCCAACCAGGTGGTCCAGATCCTCAACCACCTCGGCGTGGAGTACGGCGCCCGGGACATCCTGGTCGACCCGCGCATCCGCCAGGTGCTGTCCGGCTGGTCCGACTGGCCGACGATCCCGCAGCTCTTCGTGGACGGGAAGCTCGTGGGCGGCTGCGACATCGTCACCGAGATGTTCCAGGAGGGCGAGCTCCAGAAGGTCCTCCCGGAGACCACCTCCTAGCGACCCGCGCCCCGCGCCCCGCGATGCACTCCGCGGTGTTCGGGGCCGACGAGGGCCTCTCCGAGCTCCACGCCCACCTGGGCGGCAGCGTCGACGCCGCCACCATGTGGGAGCTCGCGCACGAGCAGGGGATCAAGCTCCCCTACCGCGACTACTGGGAGTTCGCCGGCGCGACCAACGTCGGCGCCGGCACCGACGGCCTCGACGGCCTCGACCGGATCTACCACCTCACCGAGCTGATCCAGAGCAGCCCGGAGGGGGTCTTCCGGGCGGTGCACGGGATGATCTCGGGCGGCTACCGCGCGCAGCGCATCACCACCCACGAGGTGCGCTTCAACCCCGCCAAGCGCAACCGCGGCGGGGAGCGCGACCTGGACGCCATCGTGATGGCGGCCGTCCACGGCATCGACCGCGCCGCGCTCGAGTACCCGGTGCGGGCGGGCGTGATCCTGATGATGGACCGCGGCTTCCCGCCGGAGCTGAACGCCGCGGTCGTCGAGCGGGCGATCCGGTTCCGCGACCGCGGGGTGGTGGCGATCGACATCGGCGGGCCGCGCCCGGGCGGCGCCCCGGCGCCCTACCCGTACCGCGACCTCGCGCCGCTGGTCGCCCGAGCGCGCGACGCCGGGCTGGGCGTGACACTGCACGCGGGCGAGGAGGGCGTCAACGCGCCCGATCCGGGCCCGTTCGTTGAGGAGATGCGCCAGGTGCTGGAGCTCGGCGTCGACCGCATCGGCCACGGGATCATCGCCGCGATGGACCCGCGCCTGCTGGAGCGGGTCCTGGAGGCCGGGGTCGTGCTCGAGATCTGCCCGACCTCGAACGTCCGCACCGGCGCGGTGCGCGACGAGGAGCAGATGGCGGAGATCGTCTTCACCCTCGAGTCGGCCGGGGTGCCGCTCGTGATCGCCACCGACGGCCCGGAGATGATCGGCACCCGCCTGCGGGCCGAGTACGCGATGCTCGTGCGGCGCGGCGCCCTCAGCCCCGACGCCGCCCGGCGCGCCAACGCGCGCGGCCACGAGGTGAGCTTCGTGCGCGGGCGGCCGCCGGTGGGCGTCCTGGCGGCCTCCCCGGCCTGACGGGGGGAGCCGGGCTCAGTCCCGGCGCACGGCGACCGGCGCCGGCGGCCGGGGCACCCCGGCGTCGGCCTGGCGCCACGACGGACCCGGCGCGGCGCGCGGGGGCTCGGCGGGCGCCCACGGGATGGCGACCGGCCGCTCGACGGCCACGATCACCACGTCATCGCGCAGGCTCTGGTCCTCGTGGCGGCGGGCGGCCTCGATCACGCGCTCCACGCGCAGCTCGATGGCCGAGCGGCACTCCGCCGCCAGCACCTCGCACGCGCGCTCGACGCCGAAGGTGTCGGCGCCCTGGCGCGCCTCGATCAGCCCGTCGGTGTAGAGGACGAGCGTCCCGCCCGGCGGCAGCGCCGTGTGGGTGACCGGCCACTCGGCCTCGTCGAAGACACCGAGGAGCGGCCCACTGCGCAGGGGCTCGACCGGGTTGCAGCCCGCCGCCGTCAGCAGGAAGGGGGGCGGGTGGCCGGCGGGGGCGAAGCTCACCGAGCCCGCAGGGTCGATCAGCATGTAGATGATCGACGCGAACAGGCCCTCGGCCCGCTGGTCGGGGTCGGCCATCTGCTCGTTGAGCGCGCTGAGCACTGCGGCGGGGTTGGGATTGACGGCCACGAGGGTGCGCCAGCCGAACCGCAGGCCCGCGGCCCGCGCCGCCGCCGGCGCCCCGTGGCCCGCCATGTCGCCGACCATCACCGCCAGGCGGCCGTCCGGCAGGGCCATCGCGTCGTAGAAGTCGCCGCCCACCAGCAGGGCGCGCTCTGCCGGCCGGTAGCGGGCGGCGATCCGCAGGCCGCGCACGGAGGGCAGGCGCTCGGGCAGGAGCCCGGTCTGGACCGTCTCCCAGAGCTGGCGCTCGGTCTTCTGGGTGGCCTCCCGGCGGGCGGCGGCCGCGACCGCGTCGCGCTCCTGGCGCACCTCCCCCTGCATGAGGTTGAACCCGTCGATCAGCTCGGCCAGCTCGCGCACCGCGTCGCGGCTGGGCGGCACGGGGTCGGTCAGGCTGCCCCGCGTGACGCGCCCGACACCGGCGGAGAGCAGGTCGACGGGCCCACCGACCCGGCGCCAGAGCTGGCGGCTGGCGACCGCCACCATCAGCAGCGTCAGCAGCGCCGCCACGACGATCGAGAGGAAGGTCAGCTGCCGGCGCCGGTCGCTGTCGGCGAGGGCGCTCAGCCGGACGTCCTCGATCTCCTCCACCAGGCGTGCGTGCTCGGCCCGGAAGGCGTTGAAGCGCGCCTCGCTGAGCCCGGCGTTGACCCGCGCCTGCGCCTCCTCGACCCTCCCCTGGCGGCGCAGCCGGATCAGCTCGACCGCCTCGTCGAACCAGAGCTGGGCCGTCCGGTCGACCGCGTCGGCGGACGCCTCGAGCTGCGGCTCGCCCTCCAGCACCAGCCGCAGCTCGTCCATGGCGCCCGGGTAGCGGCCGCGCGCCGCCCGGTAGGCGGCGAGGTCCTCGCCCCGGGCCAGCAGGATGTAGGCCCGGTTGGCGCTCTGCGCGCTGAGGAGGTCGATCAGCAGCTGGTTCGCGGTGTTCTGGCGCGTCAGGGCACGCTGCGCGCCGTCGCGGTAGTCGCGCGCCGTCGTGATCATGCCGAGCAGCGCGACGGCGATCAGCACGGCCAGGACGACCGCCAGACCGGCGACGAGGCCCGCGAGGACCCCCCGCAGGGAGCCCGGGCCGCTGCGGCGCCTCACGAGGGCACCGGGCGCTCGGAGAGCCCGCGCCCGATCAGTCGGGCGGCCCCTCCGCCACCAGGCGCCGGATCTCGTCGAAGCTCTCCGGGCGCCCGATCACCACGAGCGTGTCGTCCGCACGGAGCACCTCGTCGGGGTGGGGGGTCGCGAGCGAGCCCGCCTCGCGCAGGATTGCCACGATCGTCGAGCCGGTGGTCGACCTGATGCGGCAGGTGGCGACCGTGAGGCCGACCATCGGGCTGTCGGCCGGCAGCTCGATCCACTCCATCACGAGGTCCTTGAGGGCCACCTCGAGGTCCTTCACGAGCTGGGGCCGGTAGACGACCCCGCCGATGATCGCGCCGAGCTGGCGCGCCTCCTCGTCGTTCAGCGTGATGACGTGCGGCTCGTCGTCCTCGTCGTGGTAGTGGTAGATCTCGCGCATGCCGTCGAGGTGGACGACGGCGGAGACCTTCTCGCCACGGCCCGTGCGCAGGGCGAACTTGGTTCCGACTCCGGGGAGCCGGGTCTCGCGGACCTCGAGCATCGGGCTATCTCCTCGACTCTCTGCGGGCGGCGCGCGTGGGGAAGACCAGCCGCCCGATACGCCGCGACTCCCTCATGAATACCACCCCGATGACCGCGGTGGCGAGTACGAACAGGCCGGCGAAGGGCGCGACGAGGGCGCGGAACTCGGCGTCGAGGGCCACGCCGGCCGCCGCGAGGCCCGCCAGGATGATGGTGAACTCGCCGCGGGCCACCAGGGCGGACCCGACGTTGACGCTCTGCCTCCTGGTGAAGCCGGTCGCACGCCCGGCAACGTATCCCGCGACGACCTTCCCGGCCACGGCGACGGGCACGGCGAGCACCAGCCACGGCGCGGCGTCCCCGGCCTCGCCCAGGTCGACCTCCAGCCCGAAGGCGAAGAAGAAGATCGCCGCCGCGAAGTCGCGCAGGCCGAGGAGCTGCTGCTCGATCTGGTCGCGCACCTCCGATCCCGACAGCAGGATGCCCGCCAGCAGGGCGCCCACGGCCTCCGACAGCCCGGCGGCCTCGCCGAGCGCCCCGCCGCCGATGGCGATCGCGAGCGCTCCGAGCAGGAGCTGCTCGCGGTCGAGCCGCGGGCCGATGCGGTCGAAGAGGTGGTGCGCCCACCGCCCGAGCACGAGGAAGGCGCCCACGAAGCCGAGCGCGAGGCCGGCCGTCGCGGCCACCTCCAGGCCGCCGACGGACTCGCCGGTGGCGAGCGCGGCCGCCACGCCCAGGAAGAGCGCGATCGCGAGATCCTCGAACACCAGGATCCCGAGGACGAGGTCGGTCTCGTCGTCGCCGAGGCGCCGCAGATCGAAGAGCGCACGGGTGACGATGCCGCTGCTCGAGATGTAGATCAGCCCGGCGAGCAGGACGGCCTCGGGGCCGGGCCCGAGCAGCGCGATCCCCACGACCAGGCCGAGGCCGCCGTTGACCACCAGGTCGACGACCCCGCCCACCACCACCATCCGGCGGGCCGCCGTCAGCCGCCCCAGCGAGAACTCCAGGCCGAGGAAGAACAGCAGCAGGACGATCCCCAGCCGGGCGAGCAGCTCGGTGCCCTCGCTGGGCTCCACCACCTCCGGGAAGCCGGGCGACGGGCCCAGCACGATGCCGGCGACGATGAAGATGGGGATCGCCGACAGCCCGAGCCGCCCGGCGAGAACGCTCGCGGCGGCGAGCGTGACGAGGACGACGGCGAGATCGCTGAGTTCGAGCAGTGGCGCCCTTGCGACGCGGATCGACGGCCCGGGAGGCCCGCAGACTAACGGCCCGGGGCGGACCCCACGATCTCGGCCACGGTGCCGACGCCCTCGCGGTCCATGCGCGCCAGCAGGCCCGAGGCGATCGTGCGCGGCGTGTGCGGCCCCCCGTAGACGAAGCCGGTGTAGACCTGGACCAGCGAGGCGCCGGCCGCGAGCTTCTCCCAGGCGTCGTCGGCGGTGAACACCCCGCCCACCCCGATCACCACGAGGTCCCCCGCGGCCCGGGACGCGACGCGCCGCACCACCTCGGTCGCGCGCTCCCGCAGGGGCGCGCCCGACAGGCCGCCCTCGCGCGCGGCGAGCTCGGGCGGCGAGGCCAGGCCCTCGCGGGCGAGCGTGGTGTTGGTGACGATCACGCCGGCGAGCCCGCGCGTGCGGGCGAGGTCGACGACGGCGTCGATCTGGCCGCCGTCGAGGTCGGGCGCGAGCTTGACGAGCACGGGTGGCGCCGACCCGGCACGCCCGGAGAGCCGCTCGGCGGCCACCTCGTCGAGCGCGTCCAGGATGTCGCCGAGCGGCCCGGTCGCCTGGAGTTCGCGCAGCCCGGGCGTGTTGGGCGAGGAGACGTTGACGACCACGTAGTCGGCGAACGCCCAGAGCAGGCGCAGCGAGCGGGCGTAGTCGACCGGGGCCTCCTCGGCCGGCGTCACCTTGGACTTGCCGAGGTTGATGCCGAGCGGCGCGCGGCCGAGCAGGCCGCGCCGGCGCCACCCCTCCAGGGTGCGCCAGGCGTCCTCGGCGCCGCCGTTGTTGAAGCCGAGGCGGTTGACCAGGGCGCGGTCCGCCGGCAGGCGGTGTATCCGCGGCTTCGGGTTGCCCGGCTGGGCGTGCGCGGTGATCGTGCCGACCTCGGCGAAGCCGAAGCCGAGGGCGGGCCATGCCGGGGCGGCCCGCGCGCGCTTGTCGAAGCCCGCCGCGAGCCCGATCGGGTTGGGGAACCGCAGCCCCATCAGCTCCTGCGCGAGCCGGCCGTCGCCGTCGGGCGGCCGCGCGAGGCGGCCGATCGCGGGCGCGGCGAGGTGCAGCGCCCCGATGGCGAGGTCGTGCGCCCGCTCGGGGTCGAGGCGGAAGAGGAGCGGACGGACGAGCATCTCGTAGGGCCCGGGCACGCCCACCAGCCTACCCCCGCTCGCGGCGACGATCACGAAGTGGACTCGCCACTCCGGTTCGTCTAGTGTCGCGAACCGGAGTCACCACTCCGCTTCTTCCGTCACGTCGCAGGAGCCGCCCGTGAGCACCGCCGTACCGCCCCCGCAGAGCGCCGACCGGCGCTGGCTCGTGCTGGTGATCGTCTGCATCGCCCAGTTCATGGTGGTGCTCGACGGCACCGTGGTGAACGTGGCGCTGCCCGCGATCCAGGCCGACCTCGACTTCTCGGCGTCGTCCCTCCAGTGGGTCGTCAACGCCTACACCCTCGCCTTCGGCGGCTTCCTGCTGCTCGGCGGCCGCGCGGCCGACTTCGTCGGGCGCCGCCGACTGTTCATCGCCGGCGTCGTCGTCTTCACGGGCGCGTCGCTCCTGAACGCCATGGCGCAGTCCTCCGAGTTCCTGATCGCCGCCCGCGCCCTCCAGGGCCTCGGCGCCGCGATGGTCTCGCCCGCCGCGCTCTCGATCGTGACGACCACCTTCCGCGACAGCGCCGAGCGGGCGAAGGCCCTCAGCGTCTGGGCGGCCATCGCCGTGGGCGGCGCCGCCGTGGGCCTGCTGGCCGGCGGCCTGCTGACCGAGTACCTCGCGTGGCAGTGGATCTTCCTGATCAACCTGCCGATCGGCGCGCTCGCCATCGTGCTCGGCCTGAGGTACGTGGCCGAGTCTCGGGTGCCCACGTCCGGGGTCGACATCGCCGGCGCGATCAGCGTGACGGCCGGCCTGACGCTGCTGGTCTACGCGATCGTGCGCGCGGTCGACTACGGCTGGGGATCCGTCCAGACCATCGGGCTGCTGTCGGCGGCGGCCGTCCTGCTCGTGGCCTTCGTCCTGATCGAGATGCGGTCGAAGGCGCCGCTGGTGCGGCTCGGCATCTTCCGCGTGCGGTCGCTCGCCGGGGCCAACCTGTCGATGCTCGCGGTGATGGGCGGCATGTTCGCCGTCTTCTACTTCGCCTCGCTCTACGTGCAGCAGATCCTCGGCTTCACCCCGGTGCAGGCCGGCCTCGCCTTCCTGCCGCTCACCGCCGGGATCATCCTGTTCTCGGTCATCGCCGAGCGCTCGATCTCCCGCGTCGGGGTCCGCACCGTGGGCCTCGCCGGCATGGCCGTGACGGCCGTCGGTCTGCTGCTGCTGTCGCAGATCAGCGTCGACGGCACCTACGTGTCCGACCTGCTCCCCGGCCTGCTCGTCATGTCGGCCGGCCTCGGGCTGACGTTCGTGCCGCTCACCCTGATCGCCACGGCGAACGTCGCCGACGAGGACGCCGGGCTGGCCTCGGGGGTCTTCAACTCGTCCCAGCAGATCGGCGGGGCGCTCGGACTGGCGATCCTGTCCACGATCGCCGCCTCGCAGACCGAGGGCTCGCTCGAGTCGGCGAGCGCGACGCCGACGGCCACCGAGCAGGCGTCGGCGCTCGTCGAGGGCTTCCAGGCCGCCTTCGCCGGCGGCGCCGCCCTGATGGTCCTCGGGGTGCTGATCCTCGGCACCTACGTCCGGCGCCGCGACGTCGCCGAGATCGTGCCCTCGGAGGAGCCGGTGCACGCCGGGCTGTGAGGCCGCGATGACCCCGAACCTGCGCTCCGACGCGCGCCGCAACCGCGAGAGGATCGTCGCGGCCGCGTCGGAGCTGTTCGCCGAGCACGGCGAGGACGTCTGCGTCGACGACATCGCGCGGCGGGCGGGCGTGGGACAGGCGACGATCTTCCGCCGCTTCCCCACCAAGGACGACCTGGTGCTCGCGATGTTCGAGCAGCGGATCACGGACGCGGCCGAGGCGGTGGAGGGGATCGCCGCCACGCTCGACGACCCGTGGGAGGCGCTCGCGGCCGCGATGGCCGAGATCGCGCGCCGCCAGTCCTGCGACCGCGGCATGTCGCAGACGAGCACCAGCGGGGTGATCGGCGCCCCCGCGCTGCGCGAGGCCCGCGAGCGCGTGACGGCCCCCTTCCGGGAGCTGCTCGCCCGCGCGCAGGAGGCGGGCGCGGTGCGCAACGACCTGACGGCCGAGGACGTGCTGTTCCTGATCTCGGCGGCCGGGCACGCGCAGCCGTGCCAGCTCGGGCTGCCGGACCTCTGGCGGCGCTACCTCGGGGTCATCCTCGACGGGATGCGGCCGGCGGGCGCGTCGCCGCTCCCCGCCCCGCCTCCCTCCCCGGCGGAGGTCGAGGAGGCGCTGGAGGCGGCCGCGGCGCGGCGCCCCTCGTCGAGCTGAACCGCCTTCTCGAGCGCCTGCGCACCCGCCAGGACGGCGGCGCGCTCGTCGGGGTCGAGGAACTCCAGCAGGCCGCGCACGCGCGCCGCGATCGCGGCGTCGGCGGCCGTGGCGACGGCCCGGCCCTCCTCGGTGAGCGCCACCGGCCGGCGCCGGCGGTCCGCGCCGGCGACCGGCTCCGCCGGCACGACCCAGCCCTCGCGCGCGAGGCCCTGGACCATCCGCGTCGCGGTGCTGAGCGCGACGCCGGTCGCCTCCGCGAGCGCCGACATCGTGAGCGGCCCGCCGGCCAGGGCGAGCAGGGTCAGGTGCTGGGGGGTGCTGAGCCGCTCGCCCGGCGTCGCCCCCGCGCGCCGGCGCTCCTGCCGGGCGAGCACCATCGGCGCGAGCCGGGTCCGCAGCTCGGCGAGGGTGCCCGCGAGGGCGTCGAGGTCGTCATGGGGGCTGCGGCCGGTCATCGCTTGTATCATGCAACTTTCGTGCCGGGGGCGCCGCGGCGCCCGACGACGGATCGGGGACGATGATGGCCGACGGGGTGCGCCGTGCGCGACCCGGGCTCACGCTGGGGCTGCTCGCGGTGGTGTGCGTCTCCTATGTGCTCCAGCAGACGCTGGTGGTGCCGGCCCTGCCCACCATCCAGCGCGACCTGGGGACGACCACCACCTGGACGGCCTGGGTGTTCACGGGCTTCCTGCTGACCTCGGCGGTGGCGACGCCGCTGCTGGGCAAGCTCGGCGACACCTACGGCAAGAAGCGCCTGCTGATGGTCGCGATGGGCATCTTCGCCGTCGGAACGGTCGCGGCGGCGCTGGCGCCGAACATCGGCACCCTGATCCTCGCCCGCGCGCTCCAGGGCGCCGCGGGGGCGATCTTCCCGCTGGCCTTCGGCATCGTCCGCGACGAGCTGCCCCCGCAGCGCGTCGGCATGGGCCTGGGGCTGCTGTCGGCCACGTTCGGCGTGGGCGGCGGCGTCGGGCTCGTGCTGAGCGGCCTCGTCCTCGAGCGCCTGCACTGGAGCTGGCTCTTCTGGATCGGGGTCGTGCCGGTGCTCGGGGCGCTGGCGCTGGTCTGGCGCCTGCTGCCCGAGTCACCCGTCCGCACGCCGTCGCGCATCGACTGGCGCGGCGCCCTGACGCTGTCGCTCGGGCTCGTCTCCCTGCTGCTCGCGCTGAGCGAGGGCGAGAGCTGGGGCTGGCTGAGCGCCGCGACGCTCGGCTGCGCGCTGGCCGGCGTCCTGTTCCTCTGCCTCTGGGTGGTCGTCGAGCTGCGGGTGCCCGAGCCCATGATCCAGATCGCGATGATGCGCGAGCGCGCAGTCCTCTGGACCAACGTCGTCGCGTTCATCGCGGGTTTCGCGATGTTCGGCACCTTCCTGCTGGTTCCGGCCTTCGTCCAGATGGGCTCCGGCCTGCCGCCGGAGGTCGCCGAGCTCGTCCCCTACGGCTTCGCGGCCAGCGCCGTGGTCGCGGGCCTCTACCTGCTGCCGTCGTCCGCGGTGATGCTCGTCGTCGGGCCGCTGGGCGGCCTGCTCGAGAACCGCGTCGGGGCGCGGGTGCTCGCCTGCGCCGGCTCGGTCGTGCTCGGGCTCGGCGGCCTCGCCCTGGCCCTCGGCCACGACGCCGGCTGGCAGGTGGTGGTGGCGATGGTGCTCGTGGGCACGGGCGTCGGCCTGGTCTACGCCATGCTCGCCAAGCTGATCGTCGACGCGGTTCCGCCCGAGGTGACGGGGGTGGCGATGGGCATGAACACCGTGATGCGCACGATCGGCGGCGTGGTCGGCGGCCAGGTCGGCGCCGCGGTCCTGAGCGCCGTCACGATCGCGGGCACCCCGGCCATCCCCGCCGAGGACGCGTTCACCACGATGTTCCTGATCGCCGGCGCCGCGGCGCTGCTCGGGGCGCTCGCCGCGCTCCGCATCCCGGGGCGCGGGGCGCGGGCCGAGGCCGTCGAGCCGGTGGCCCTCCAGCCCGAGCCCGGGCGGGGCTGAGCGGTGGTGCGGATCGCCCGCGGCGGCCCGGGGGTGCCGGGTGCGATGATCGTGCCGACCCGACGGACGAACGGAGCGCGAGGGACATGACCGACGACGCCGTGCAGCAGGTCATCGAGGAGCTGGTCGCCGAGGAGCACCGCCTGCTCGAGACGGGCGAGGAGCGCACCCTCACCGACGACGAGCACGCGCGGCTGCGCGACGTGCAGGTGCAGCTCGACCGCTTCTGGGACCTGCTGCGCCAGCGGCGGGCCGAGCGCGCGGCGGGCCGCGACCCCGGCGAGGCCTCGCTCCGCGACGCCGGCACCGTGGAGGGCTACAAGCAGTAGCCCTCCGGGGTCACCGGCGGGAGCGGCCCCGCAGGTAGAGGTCGGTGATCGTCCCCTCGGCGGCCTGGGCGCTCATCATCAGCGTCTCGGAGAGCGTGGGGTGGGGGTGCACCGTGAGGGCCAGGTCCTCCGCGTACGCGCCCATCTCCAGGCCGTGCGCGGCCTCGGCGATCAGCTCGCCTGCGTTGGTGCCCACGATGCCGGCGCCGAGCAGGCGCTTGGTCCCCGGCTCGACGATCAGCTTGGTGCGCCCCTCCGGCCTCCCCATCGTCAGCGCGCGCGCCGACGCGGTCCACGGGAAGCTCGCCACCTCGTGCTCGACGCCGTCGCGCTTGGCCTCGGTCTCGGTGAGGCCCGCCCACGCGATCTCGGGGTCGGTGTAGGCGACCGCGGGGATCGCGCGCACGTCGAAGGCCGCGGCCTGCCCGGCGATCACCTCGGCCGCGACGACGCCCTGGTGGCTGGCCTTGTGGGCGAGCATCGGATTGCCCACGATGTCGCCGATCGCGTGGATGTGGGGCACGTTGGTGCGCAGGCGGTCGTCGACGGCGATGACGCCGCGCTCGTCGACCTCGACGCCCGCGGCCTCGGCGCCGATGCGATCGCCGTTCGCGCGCCGCCCGACGGCCACGAGGATCCGGTCGACCGTCACCGGGTCGGGGGCGCCGTCGCGGTCGAAGGAGACGGTCAGGCCGTCGTCGCCCGCCTCCACGCCGGCCACGCGCGTGCCGGTCATCACGGACTCGTAGCGCTCCTCGATGCGCTTCTGGAGCGGCTTCACCAGGTCGGGGTCGCAGCCCGGGATGAGCTGGTCCATCATCTCCACGACCGTGATGCGGCTGCCGAGGGCCTCGTAGACCGTCGCCATCTCCAGGCCGATGATCCCGCCGCCGATCACGAGCAGGCGCCCGGGCACGTCCTCGAGCGCCAGCGCGCCGGTCGAGTCCATCACCCGCGGGTCGTCCGGCAGGCCCGGGATGCGCGCCGGCTCGGACCCGGCGGCGATGATGCAGTGCTCGAAGGCGATCGTCTCGGTGCCCTCCGGCCCCTCGACCCGCATCTCGTGCGGCGAGGCGAAGGTGCCGGTGCCGCGGACCACGCGGACCTTGCGCGCCTTGGCGAGCTGGGCGATGCCGCCGGTCAGCCGGGAGACGACCCCCGCCGTGGCCTCGCGCAGGGCGTCGAGGTCGACCGACGGCTCGCCGAAGCCGAGGCCGAACGCCGATCCCTCGCGCGCGTCGGTGATCACCTTGGCGGCGTGCAGGAGGGCCTTCGACGGGATGCAGCCGACGTTCAGGCAGACCCCGCCGAGCGCCGAGTGGCGCTCGACGATCACCACCGATCTCCCGAGGTCGGCCGCCCGGAAGGCCGCGGTGTACCCGCCCGGGCCGGACCCGAGCACGAGGACGTCGACGCGGTCGCTCACAGAAGCATCTTCCGGGGGTCGCCGAGCAGGTCGGAGAGGTGGGTCGTGAAGCGCGCCGCAGCGGCGCCGTCGATGACCCGGTGGTCGTAGGAGAGCGAGAGCGGCAGCATCAGCCGCGGAACGAAGCCGGTGCCGTTCCAGACGGGCTTCATCGCCGATCGCGACACGCCGAGGATGGCGACCTCGGGCGCGTTGATGATCGGGGTGAACGCGGTGCCCCCGATGCCGCCGAGGCTCGAGACCGTGAAGGTGCCGCCCTGCATCTGCTCGCGCGTCAGCGCGCCCTCGCGCGCGGCGCCCGACAGCTCCGTGAGCTCGCGGGCGATGTCGAGCAGGCCCTTGCGGTCCACGTCCCGGATGACGGGCACCAGTAGCCCGTTCGGCGTGTCCACCGCGAAGCCCAGGTGGAAGTAGTGCTTGACCACGAGGTCCTCGCCCACCAGCGAGGAGTTGAACGCCGGGAAGGCGCGCAGCGCCGCGGCGCAGGCCTTCAGCAGCAGCGAGACCATCGTGACCTTCACGCCCTCGCCGGCGTGCGCGGCGTTGACCTCCTTGCGGAAGGCCTCGAGCTCGGTGATGTCGGCCTCGTCGTGCTGGGTGACGTGCGGGATCGTGACCCAGTTGCGCGCCAGCGCGGGGCCGGCGATGCGCGCGATGCGCGAGCGCTCGACGGTCTCCACGGGCCCGAAGCTCGCGAAGTCGACCTCCGGCCACGGCGGCAGGCCGGCGGGCGCGGCCGGGGCGGCGGCGACGGAGGGGGCGGCCGAGGCGGCGGCCTCCACGTCCTCCTTGGTCACGCGCCCCTTGGGCCCGCTGCCGGAGACCGACCCCAGGTCGACGCCGAGCTGGCGGGCGAGGCGGCGCGCGCCGGGCCCGGCGTAGACGTCGTCGCCCTCGAAGGTCCCCGCGGGCGGGCGCTCGCGACCGCCGGACGGCGCCGCGTCCGGGGCGGCCTCCTGCTCCTCGCGGCCGGCACGGGACGGCTCGGCGTCGCCGCCGGCGTCGGGCTCGCCGCCCTCGTCCTCCGCGGGCTCCGGCTCGTCGCCCTTCTCCGCGTCCTCCGCGCCCTCCCCGGCGTCGCCCCCGTCGCCGTCGCCCGTCACCGTGAGGATCAGGTCCCCCTGCGACACCTCGTCCCCCACCGACACGGACACGGCGTCGACCGTGCCCGCCACCGGGGAGGGGACCTCCATGCTCGCCTTGTCCGACTCGAGCACGATGACGGGGTCCTCCACCGCGACGGTGTCGCCGGCGCTCACCAGGACCTCGATCACCGGCACGTCGCTGAAGTCGCCGATGTCGGGGACGCGTACCTCGGTCACCGCTGCCACGGGGGAGCCGCCTCCGGGTCGATGTCGTAGCGCGTGATCGCCTGGGCGGCGATCGCGGCGTCGAGGGCCCCCTCGCGCGCGAGCGCGCCGAGGGCGGTGACCGTCACGTGGTGGCGGTCGACCTCGAAGAAGCGGCGCAGCCGGTCGCGGAAGTCGCTGCGCCCGAACCCGTCGGTGCCGAGCACCTCGTAGCGGCCGCGCACGAAGGGGCGGATGCCGTCCGCGAAGGCGCGCATGTAGTCGGTCGCCGCCACGACCGGGCCGGGGCGGTCGCCGAGCCGGGCCTCGACGTACGGGATGCGCGGCTCCTCGGTCGGGTGCAGCCGGCTCCAGCGCTCGGCCTCCAGGCCCTCCCGGCGCAGCTCGGTGAAGCTGGTGACGCTCCAGACGTCGGCGCCGACGCCGTAGTCCTCCTGCAGCATGTCGGCCGCGGCGATCACCTCGCGCAGGATCGCCCCCGACCCGAGCAGCTGCACCCGCGGCCCCTTGCCCGTGGCCTCGCGGATGAGGTGCATCCCGGCGAGGATCCCCTCCTCCGCCCCCTCCGGCATCGCGGGATGCGGGTAGTTCTCGTTCATGAGCGTGATGTAGTGGAAGACGTCCTCGCGCTCGGTGAGCATGCGCCGAAGGCCGTCCTGGACGATCACGGCCAGCTCGTACGCGAAGGTCGGGTCGTAGGCGCGCAGGTTGGGGATGGTGGCCGCCGTCACGTGGCTGTGGCCGTCCTGGTGCTGGAGCCCCTCCCCGTTCAGCGTCGTGCGCCCCGAGGTGCCGCCGAGCATGAAGCCGCGCGCACGGCTGTCGCCCGCCGCCCAGGCGAGGTCGCCGATGCGCTGGAAGCCGAACATCGAGTAGTAGATGTAGAAGGGGATCATCGGCACGCCGTTGTTGGCGTAGGAGGTGGCCGCGGCGATGAACGACGACATCGCGCCGGCCTCGGTGATCCCCTCCTCGAGGATCTGGCCCTCCTTGTCCTCCCGGTACCACATGAGCTGCTCGGCGTCCTCGGGCCGGTAGAGCTGGCCGACCTGGCTGAAGATGCCCAGCTGGCGGAACATCCCCTCCATGCCGAAGGTGCGCGACTCGTCGGGCACGATCGGGACGATGTTGCGGCCGATCCCCTTGTCGCGCACGAGCGTGCCGAGGGCGCGCACGAAGGCCATCGTCGTGGAGATGCGCCGGTCGCCGGTGTCGGCCAGCAGGGCCGAGAACGCCGACAGCGGCGGCACCTCGACCGACGGGGCGTCGGCGTGGCGGGCCGGCAGGCTGCCGCCGAGCGCCGCCCGGCGCTCGCGCATGTAGATCATCTCGGCGCTGTCGTCGGGCGGCCGGTAGAAGGCCGCCTCGCGCGCCTGCTCGTCGCTCAGGGGCACGCCGAAGCGGTCCCGGAACGCGATCAGCGCCTCCTCGTTCATCTTCTTCTGCTGGTGCGTGATGTTCTGGCCCTCGCCGGCCCGGCCCATGCCGTAGCCCTTGATGGTCTTGGCCAGGATCACGGTCGGCTGGCCGCGGTGGTTCACCGCGGCGTGGTACGCGGCGTAGACCTTGCGCGGGCTGTGCCCGCCGCGGTTGAGCGCCCAGATCTCGGGGTCGCTCATGTGCGCGACCCGCTCCTTCAGCTCGGGATACCTGCCGAAGAACTGCTCGCGCACGTAGTCGGCGTCGCGCGACTTGAAGGTCTGGTACTCGCCGTCGACCGCCTCCTCCATGCGCTTCTTGAGCAGGCCGTCGTGGTCCTCGGCGAGCAGCGGGTCCCAGTTCTCGCCCCAGATGACCTTGATGACGTTCCAGCCGGCGCCGCGGAAGTTGGTCTCGAGCTCCTGGATGATCTTGCCGTTGCCGCGCACCGGGCCGTCCAGGCGCTGCAGGTTGCAGTTGACGACGAAGACCAGGTTGTCGAGCCGCTCGCGCCCGGCGAGCGAGATGGCGCCCATCGACTCGGGCTCGTCCATCTCGCCGTCGCCCATGAAGGCCCAGACGTGCCGGTCGTCGGTGTCGGCAAGGCCGCGCCCCTGGAGGTACTTCATGAAGCGCGCCTGGTAGATCGCCATGATCGGGCCGAGGCCCATCGAGACGGTGGGGAACTGCCAGAAGTGCGGCATCAGCCAGGGGTGCGGGTACGACGACAGCCCGGCGCCGCCGACCTCCCGGCGGAAGTTGCGCATCTGCTCGTCGTCGAGGCGGCCCTCGAGGTAGGCGCGGGCGTAGATGCCCGGCGAGGAGTGCCCCTGCATGTAGACCAGGTCGCCGCCGTGCTCGTCCGAGCGGGCGTGCCAGAAGTGGTTGAAGCCGACCTCGTAGAGGGTCGCGGCGGACTGGAAGGAGGCGATGTGCCCGCCGAGCTCCGACGTCTCCTTGTTGGCCTGCAGCACGAGGGCGGCGGCGTTCCACCGGATTGCCGAGCGCAGGCGCCGCTCGACGTCCTGGTCGAAGGGGATCGGCTCCCCGTCGTCCGGGTGGATCGTGTTGACGTAGGGCGTGCTGTCGCTGACCGGGACCACCGCGCCGAACAGCCGCGCCTTCGTCACCACCTCGCCGAGGAGCTGCCCCGCGCGCTCGGGGCCGTACTCGCGGAGGATGTCGTCGACCGCCTCGAGCCACTCCTGCGTCTCGCGGGGGTCGACGTCCGGTGTGTCGTCCTCGTGGGCCACCACACCAGCGTAGCGCCGGGGCGGCGGGCGCACCCCGGTCCGGGCGCCGGTCAGGTCGTCGGTGACACCAGCGCGCCGGGCTCGCGGACCGGCTCCTCGCGGTACGGGATCACCTCGGGGAAGAGGCGGGTGCCCACCACCAGCACGAAGGCGGCGATCGCCAGGGCCATCGCGGAGAAGATCGCGAGCGTCGGCGTCAGGCCGATGCCGTCGCCCAGGAAGCCGAGCAGCACGGTCGGGATGGTGCCCGCGTAGGCGCACATGTAGAGCAGCGACATCAGCTTGCCGCGCTCCTGGATCGGCACGATCGTGCCGCAGATGACGGTGCCGCCGAAGAGGATGAAGCCGTTGACGATGCCGATGGCGGCGGCGGCCAGCAGCACCAGCCACACCGCGTCGAGGCTCGACGAGGCGACGATCAGCAGCGACAGGACCGACGACAGCGACACCCCGATCGCCAGCGAGCGCCGCGGGTCGAGGCCGCGCACCAGGAACGGCGCGATGCCGCCGAGGGCGAGCACCATGAACCCGATGGCGCCGACGATCGCCAGGTTGGTCACCCCGAGCGTCTCGACGACGAAGATCGGCACCACCGAGAGCACGGTGCCCTCGACGAAGCTCATCATGAAGATGGCCGGCGCGACGTAGGTGAGGAAGCCGCGCGCCTGGCCCGCCGGCACGCCGATGCGGATGCGGAAGGGGCCGGGGTCGGCCCGCCGCATCAGGGTCTCACTCGCAGTGGCGATGGCGATGATGCCGACCACCATGAAGGCGATGTGCCCCCAGAACGGCGTGTGCCGCGGGTCGGGGCCGTACTGGGCGGCGAGGCCGGCGAGGCCCGGCCCGAGGCCGAAGCCGAGACGGAAGAAGACGCCCGCGAGGGCCGCGGCCAGCGCCTTGCTGTCGGCCCGTGCGTGGTCGACCACGAAGGCGGCGCCCACGCCGAGGAAGCCTCCGATCGCGAGGCCCTGCAGCACCCGGCCGGCGAACAGCATCGGCACGCTCTCGGCCAGCGCGAAGACCAGCGAGGCGAGCGTCATCAGAGCCAGGGCGGGCAGCAGCAGGCGCTTGCGCCCGAGGCGGTCGCTCAGGTTGCCGGCGATCAGCATCGTGGGGCACACCGTCACCGTGTAGGTGACGAACAGCAGCGTCGCCGTGCCCGTCGAGATGCCGAAGTGCGACTTGTAGAGCGGCAGCAGCGGGGTCAGCGTGCTCGTGCCCATGGTGAGCACGAGCATCCCGATCAGCGCCTTCCACGAGCCGAGCGTCATGCGCGGGACGATACCAAACGGTTCAGTTCACTAACCGCTCCGGCGGTGCTACGGTCCCGGCGTGGCCTCCGCGCCCGACACCGCCACCGCCGAGGGCCCCCGCCGCGTGGGACGCCCCCGCTCCCCCGCGCTCGACCGGGCGATCGTCGAGGCGGCGGTGCACCTGCTGTCGACGCAGGGGTATGCGCGCATGAGCATGGACGGCGTCGCCGCCCGGGCCGGCGTGAGCAAGGCGACCATCTACCTGCGCTACGCCGGCAAGGCCGACCTGGCGACGGCCGCGCTCGCCCATCTGCGCGAGACCGGCCGCCCCGAGGTGACCGGCGACCTGCGCGCCGACCTGCTGGCCCAGCTGCGCCAGGCGCGCCGCAACGCCGAGCGCGTCACCGTGATGGCCCTGGTGGGCACATGCCTCACCGAGGAGCGCCACACCCCCGAGCTGCTGCGCCTGTTCCGCGAGCGGATCATGCAGCCGCGCCGGGACATCTACCGCCGCCTGATCGACGACGCGGCCGCCGACGGCCGCATCGCCCCGGTCGTCGATCCCGACGCCGTCGTCGACCTGATCAGCGGCGCCTACCAGGCCCGCTACCTGGCGGGCGACCCCTTCCCCGACGGGTGGGAGGAGCGCGTCGTCGACGCCGCGATGGCCGCGCTCGGCGCCTCCCGTTAGCCGGCGCGCGAGGCGGGTACCTCATGGACATGCACGCCACGCGCAGCGGAGGCACGTCGCAGCCGGTCGAGGGAGCGCTCGCGCTGGACGTGCCCGCCGGCGACGCCGCCGCGCGCACCGTGGTGAGCACCGTCGGCACGGCCCTGAGCGCGGCGGGCTGGCCTGCCGCCGAGCGGGCCGACGTGGCGCTGGCGGTCGACGAGGCGGTGCAGAACGCGGTCGAGCACGGATCCCTGCCGCACGCGCCGATCGAGGTGCGCATCACGGCCGACGCCGAGCGCGCGCACGTGGTCGTCGCCGACCGCGGGCGCCCCGGGGCCGCGACGCCGGACGGGCCGCCGCGCGCGCCCGGCGTGCACGACATCCGCGGGCGCGGGCGCCTGATCATGCGGGCCCTGGCGGACGAGGTGCGCTGGCACCGCCGCCCCGGCGCGGGGACCCGCGTCGAGCTGGTCTTCAGCCGCGGCGGCGCCACCGCCTGAGGGCGCGCGGCCCGCGGCCGAGGACCGCCGCGACGAGGGCGAGGACGGCCAGCAGGGCCAGCAGCGGCAGCGCGAAGGCGGCGATCGTCAGGCCGAGCGAGCCGACGTCCTCGGCCAGCGAGACCACCGGGTTGCCCATCCCACCCGTCCCCGCGGTCGAGACGGGGCGCAGGGCCGCGCGGCCGCCGTGGAGGGTCCCCGCGGTGAGGGCCCCCACCAGCGCCGCGACGAGCGCCGGGATGTCGGTCGCGTCACCGGTCTGGCCCACGAACAGCAGCGCCCCCGAGACCGGCGCGATCACCGCCCCGGCGGCGTGCAGCGCGTGGTCGACCCCGGGGATCTTGTCGCCCACCAGGTCCGCCGCCAGCAGCACCGCCAGCGTCGCGAGCCCGGCGTCGCTCGACAGCGCCGCGAACGGCTCGGCCAGGTCGACGACGCCCAGGCGGTCCAGCACGGCGCTGATCAGCAGCGGCAGCCAGGCGTTGAGCCCCGCGGCCCCGGCGAGCCCCACCGCGGCGAAGACGCTGCCGATCGCCGTGCCGGCGTCCACTCAGCCCGCCCCGGCCCGCCGGCGCGCCGCGCCCGGCCTACCCCGAGGAGGCGTCGCCCGGCCGCAGCAGGCGCTCCGCCGCGACCTCGCCGAGGTGGTGCCCCGAGGCCTGGAGGGCCTCCGCGAACAGGACCCGGTCGATCTGCCCCTGGTAGACGGGGACGCCGACCTCGTCGGCGGCGTTCAGGACCACGTCGGTCTCGACCTCGAGGATCCCGGCGATGTCGGCGGGGGTCAGGTGCACGGCCACGGCGTTCCTCCGGATGGATGATCGGTGCGCCGGAGGATGTCAGCCCGCGGGCCCCGCTCGCACCCCCTCGCCGCCGCTGCCAGAATCGGCGCGGGCCGTTAGCTCAGCTGGCAGAGCAGGGGACTTTTAATCCCAAGGTCGTCGGTTCGATCCCGACACGGCCCAT
>VFQN01002547.1_pt1 | contig 27835 bp, 48 predicted proteins | sample 3512371 | NCBI WGS metagenome assembly VFQN01 (sample SAMN10412370, study PRJNA504923) | tailings metagenome | isolation source: Replicate 2 from Balatoc abandoned mine | place: Philippines: Itogon, Benguet | collected 2017-08-28
GGCCCCTGCCAGGATTTAGGGGGTAAGGTACAGGATTTCTCGTATCCCCCCCCCCTGGGGGAGCGAGGCAGAACCGCCCCTATTGTTTGCTTGCACTTAACAAGGTTTGCCGCCATGGAACTGCTAGTTGTGGTACCCCGTGGGAGTAGCCCAGCTCCATGCTGAGGTCGCCTGCTTCAGCCGTCAGTCTCGGTGCGTGGTCTCCCTTGCACAAGGGTGCGCTGGCTGTCAGACCACGTGGCGCTACCACCTCCCCCGTGCGTAAGGCCTTTGCATAATGGCGGGAGCTGCGTTCGTCGACGCAATTTGTCCGAGATTACAGTTGCGTTTTAGTAAGGCGGCTTGCTCGCTGCAGCACAATCTGCCGTTGACAGTTGGCAGGCACGGCGCTGCTCTCCTGCCTCGACATCTAGCAATTGGGGACGGCCTTCTTCCCGCAGCCACACACCGAATTTACTGTTCAACACTTCCTACGGCTACATTAAGTCAGCTAGCTCCTCGTGATTCAGGCCCCAGCCCCAACTCGACGAAGTTTTGCCCCGGAGACGGCCAACGCACCAACAGCGGAGCATTTACAGCACTCTAAAAATGGTTACTGGGTAGATTTACATAGAACGGTGCTGTGGTACACGCCGCTTAAGAACTGTTGCGTATGGATACTTGAAGTATGAGCAAGGCGCTGGCCGACGAGGCCAAGTTGAAGGGGAAGCGCAAGCATGTTGCCGAGGAGACGACGCTGAAAAAGCTGGAGACGGGTTTCTCCCTTGTGCACTTCCTCCGAGTCCGGTGTGCTGACTCCGTGAGCCGCAAGACAGTGAAAACTCTTGCGCTTATATTGACATGGTATGAAGGGTCTTGGGGAGAAGCTTCGCAAGGAAGCGGATGACAGGGAGCTGTGATAATCGATCGCCCCGCCTTTTGGGCTGTAGGTACGTGTTTAGCACCGGCCTGTCCCTCTACAACAAGCAGCTCGTGGGGAAGGAACATGGAATATTTGGGAAAGGAGCTTTCCCTGGTAAGAGGCAGCACTCGGGCTGTTGGGCTGTCGCGTCAAAAGCCATACCGAGCTTAACGACGCCATTTCCTCGGGTGCGCAGCGCCGCTGTTCATGTCAAGCATCCAGTTCGCATGCCAAGCGTTGCTGGCAAAGCTCGTCTTCGCGACCGGCATAGCCGAGCGGACAAACAGCCGACGCATGCCTTGGTCGGACTACTTTCGGTTAGGTGAGGACTGACCCACTACGTGCTGCAGAGGCTATCCGGTCGTGCACAGCGCGGGGCGGCGAGGGGGGATCTATACCACTTCCCTGGGGGCTCACAGGGGTGTTGGACTCGTCTGCTGCACTGCGGGGCCTTGCCCCCGGGAAACCGCCAGCCTGTTCGCCTCCAACGAGCACTCCTCTGGCCCCCCTTCCCCCACACTCCCCCTTCCCTCCCCCTACACCGCAGTGGTCCCCAACGGCATCGTCACAGGCCTCGACATCGGCTTCTCAAACAAGTCCCTGGTCTTCATCAACCTGTCCTTCTACACCATGTGCAAAAGCACAGTGCCCGTGTTCCTCCTCTTCTTCGCCTTCGTGTGGGGCATCGAAAAGTGGGTACCGGCACACTGGTTTCGGCTCCAGGGCGACGGTTCCCAGACTGGAGTTGTACGACACCATTAGCCGCCGTTAGACAGCATTCTGCCCGTGCACCGCGCTCAGTCTCTCAACCTACAGGCACACTCTCTTTCCTCACAAACTCCTTTCCTCACGGACCCATGCTCATCACCTAGCCAGCCCCCACTCCTCACTACCTGACTCCCTTCTGCCTTCTTCTCCCTCCCGCCTCCGCCCCCAGGCCCAGCTTGGAGCTCATGGGCGTCGTGGGCGTCATCGTGGCTGGGCTGGCGCTGCTGGTGTGGGGCGAGACCAAGTTCGACATGCTGGGCTTCGGCCTGGTCATGACCGCCTCCTGCCTCAGCGGCCTGCGCTTCACGCTTACGCAGGTGCTGCTGCACGGACACCACTCCTCATGTGAGTGAGCAGTGCGGGGCGGTCGGCGGGGGGCAGGGGGCGGGGGGCGGGGGCGAACGGAGAGGACAGGGGCACGGCAGGACGCGAGGCGAGGAGGAGAGGAGTATGCGGCGCGTCGTGTGATCGCGTTGGGATGGATGGTTCAGGGTGGGCGGCGTGCAGCCTCGCTAGGGATGACGGACGCGCCACAACGGCAGCGAAGCGGAGATGAGCGCGACGGGCATGCTGCATCGCCTGCCACACATGGGTGCGTTGTGTCTCGACGGCCGCTTAGCACCCGTGCCAAGCGATGGCAACCAGCCAGCCGGCGTGAGGTGCCTCGCTCGCACCTGCCCGCCAGCTCGCTCCTACCATACCCTTAAGCTCTGGCTTTAGACTGGTACATACCCTTAAGCGGGCGGCAGTGTCCAGTGACCAGGCTTGCTGTTGTCGCAGTTTTCGCGCCAGATAGCACGCTAACATGTGTACTGCATGGGGTTGCGCGCAGCCGCCATGGGCGGGCCGCTGGAGGTGCTGGAGCTGCTCACGCCCGTCATGAGCGTCACGGTGCTGCTGTTCAGCCTGGCGTGGGAGGAGCTGTGGGCGGTGCTGCCCGGCTCGCCCTACTTCGCGGGGCTGGGCCACAGCGCGCTCACGCTGCTCATCATCTGGGTGGGGGCGGTCATCGCCTTCCTCATGGTGTGGGCGGAGTACCAGGTGAGGAAAGGTTGTAGGGGCAGACGGCCTTCCGGGCCACCGGTGAGGGGAGGCTGGTTGCGGGATGTCAGCCGACGTGTGGTGCTGGGGTCACTTGCTTCCTCATGGTGTGGGCAGGTACCAGGTGGGGGCTGGGTGGGGCTGGCGGCGTGGTAATGTCTGCGAGGAGACAGGTGCCGGGGAGTGGCGTGGGCAGGGTACCAGGTCAGGCACTGGTTGGGACCAGCGGCCATCCGGGTCGCCAGCAAGGGCGGCTGAGTGCGGGGCGTACGGCGGCTGTCGGACTGTGTTGTACCGCGTCGTCGTGCGGGCGGAGTACCAGGTGCGGGTGACGTGGTGGTGTCGGGTAGGAGATAGGGGGTCGGGGGCTAGGGAGCTGCCTGGGCGGAGCACCAGTGCGCAGAGGCCGTGCGCCGGAAGCCCTGGTACTGGTAGCGCGCACAGGGCTGGGGACGAGGTTGAGGGAGCGAGGAGAGGGGGCCCTGGCCCAAAGCGGAGGCAAGTTAATGGCATATGCACGGGAGGCTGGGTTTGGATCTGGGTCAGGCGGCACTGGTGCGCTGTGAGGGGCACTGTAGCGAGCGGCCTTCTGAGTCGCCGGCAGGGAAGGCTGCGTGCGGGACGTCCGTCAGCCAACGGGTTGTGGCGTGCTTCCCCACGTGTGGGTTGGGTACCTCATGTGGATCGGCTCTCTGGTGGTGCCGGCTAGGGGTAGAGGCATGGGAGGTGGGGGTAAGGAGGCGGGAGGGCCGAACTGGGCATGCAGGCGCTTGCCTGTGGAAGGTTGGCGTGCTGCAATCTGTGCGCGGCTTGTGCTGCGTTTCACTGGACACCAAGGAACGAGTGAAGGAGTCCAGGAGAGCTGGGCCTTGTAGAACCGCCGACTGGGGTGGCGACGTGCAATGCCTGTGCATGGCGTACAATGTTAGGGGCAAACCTGAAGCAGCATGCCTTGTTGTTGGCCAACGCCCCAGGTGATCAAGGAGACGTCGGCGCTCACATTCATGATTGCGGGCACCGTCAAGGAGGTCGTCACAGGTGGGCCCAGGGGCATGGGTGGACGTATTGCCGTGTGGTTTCGGGTTGGCTGGGGACAGCAATTGCAGGCAGCTCATGCCTGGCTGGCTCCAGGAGTTGCAGTCCGGTGACCGTCACTCTCCTGGGGCGTCAAACTGCAAGCTAGTCGGCCTGGATTGTCGCCATCACACCCCCGCCGTTCGGTTGTTTGTATGACCTCCTCTCTAGCACTTTGTCCCTCACCCCTCCCTTGCCATGCCCGTCCCCCACCCCTCCCAGTCCTGGCCGCCGTCGCCATCATGGGCGACAAGCTGACCCCCATCAACGGCGTGGGGTTAGGCATAGTCATATGCGGAGTGCTGCTGTTCAACTACCATAAGTACAAGTGGGTACCGCGGGGTTGGGAGGGTACGGCAGCTGTGGGGTCAGGCATTCAGCCTGCCCTGCCATGCTATGGAAGAGCTAAGCCCAAGCTCGTGGCCACGGTTAGCTGTTGGCATCTGGGGTTCTGGAGCGCCGCCTGGCGAGGTTGCGACCTACGGCATCGCACGTGGGCAGCGGCGTACAGGACTGGCGCGGCACGACTTGTACCACCACCTGCAGTGCAGTGTCTTAGCAGCAGCCCTCCCTACCCTTACCCGCAAGCGTAGCCACTGGATCCATCATCCAGTGCAGGCATCTTTGGTGAGCATGCCGCCCCTGAACCCTTGTGGTGCCCCACTGCTCCTCCCCTCGCACACGCAGGAAGCTCAAACAAGGGGAGATCCCGGTGTATAATGCGCTGTCGCCCAACAAGGACGACGAGGATGCGCCGCTCATGAACGGCCATCACGGCAGCAGCGCCAACGGCGGAGGCGGCGGCAGCAGGCCCAGCAGCCCACAGCGCAGCGCGCACGGGGGAGCTAGCGTGGAGCTGGCGCCCTTGCTAGCAGCCACAGGGAGCGGGCAGCTGGTAGGGCAGCTGGGCGGGTCAGCTGCTGCCCCTGTGACGGTGTCCACAGGGGGAGCGGGCGGGGTGGTGGATGCGGATGGGAAGGGGGATGCGGTGGTGGCGGTGTCGTTGTCGGGCGGGGGTCTGTCGGGCAGGACGGGGGTGGTGCGCAGCATGTCGCACCATGGGTCGGCGGGGACGGGGTCGGCACAGGAGGGTGAGGCGCTGCTGGTGCCGCTGCAGGCTGGGCTGCTGTCAACACACAGGGCGTGAGCTGTTGCGGCCTGGGATAAGGAGCGAGTAGGCCTGGGAAGAGGCAGCGAGCTCTCGGACTTGCTGGGTAACTAGCGTCACTGCGCTGCATATAGGAGGCAGGCGTTGCGGTCTGCATAGCGGCCGGGTGACATGCATCTAGGAAAAGACCTAGGAGCGGCAGTGCGTCGTGCAGGTGCGATCATGGATTACGTGTGCCATAGCAGCGGGGGTGAGCGGGCGTCGCATGGCGGCGTGCGTTGCGTGGTGGGAGGCGGCACCCAGGAGGCAGCACCCAGCAGCAGGCTAGCGAGGGATGCCCTGGCGGTTAGTTAGTTGCTTATAAGCTGTAGTCCGCGCTGAGGCCCGTAACCAAATGAATGAGAGATTTCGAATTCTTTTCTTGTTTTGGTCTGGTGCCGGTATGCATGGGTGCAAACGGTTAGTGTGTTCGATAGTACCCGCCAGGCACGATCCGTGGCACAGGCGCAGGTGCTAAGCGTCAGGCAGGGGCCACAAACGGCAAGGCCACCCATTGACATCACATTTCGGCATGCAGACCGATGCTGCCTGCGATGCTTTCGTTACGGAGGAAGTCCAAGAACACTCAAGTGCACGTTGGTATGCTCATTGCCGTAACGACGTGGCTACATGTGTATGTTCCGGTTCCGCTCTTCGTATGCTCGAGTAGTGGGAAGCGGGCCGCTGTGTTGCGTAGCAAGCCGCTGAACTGCAACGTCTTCCGTTTCTACGTGTTTGAGGTCGGATCCATGCATTCCATGGCAACATGCGCGCCTAATGACTGGCACCAGGGGACTGGCATGTGCAAACAAATTGCGGTGCAAACAGAACACTGGATCAAAGATAATGCTCCCCTGCTGTCCGAATATACTCCTAACTTGCACGTCGGAGACCACGGTTGCTGGGTAGCCAGTAAGCCATCTAAGCTCCTGGCGCGGTGGGTTCATGGGTAACGTCGGTAGTGAGACAGCCCTCGTGCACCCTCTGCTGCTGCTGCTAGCGCATTGCACAGAAGTTCAAGGCCGCAGGTGCAGGGCCTGCCTGATGGGCTCTCGGCTGGCCCCTGTCACGCACGGAGCCATGTACGACGTACGGCGTACGACACGTGCGTGTGCGTTACACGGACAGCGTCATGTTGAAGTGCAGCTCCTCCGCCAGCATGGACAGCTCGCTGGGGGAGGCCTTCTGCCGGATGGGCCGCTTGGACATGTCCTGTGTGTGGGCGGGGGCAGGATACCGGTGTCAAATTAGCGCGAGGGCGGGGTGTCGGGCTACAGCCGGGTCAACACGAGGTGGACAAGGCGTTCACGTGCGGTGTCGGAAAGCAGTTGGCCCAGAAGGGATCAAGCTAAGGGAACAAGGGTGGGCGGGTACAGGCGCCGGCACGCAACCCCACGAAGGAGGCACCACAGCAGGGATCAACCCGCACCAGCACGCGGGATGACCTTGATCAGGCGACAAGCAGTGCTGGCGATAACCGCAGCCGCCATGCCAGTATTAGACACAAACTCCCTGCCGAAAACCAACCTGCTGCCCGCGCCTCTGGAGCGCACGCTGCGGGTCCCTTTACTTTGCCCCGCTTCCCAAAGTGCAAACCTAGTACCGAGTACTGGGGACCTGCTACTCCCTGCTCCTACCCCGTCTCATGTCCCTACCCCTGCCCTGGCGCTTGACCTTTATCTGCACCGTTGCTAGGTAATTGCACCTTTGTTGCCACGCCCAACCTCCATCCGCCGCCCGCCCAGCCCTGCCCCGATGTCCCGCACCCAGAAGGCCCCCACCCCACCCCACCTTCGCCAGCGCCATGGTCTGCTCGCCCACGCTGCCCCAGCACAGCGCCTCCCCCCAGTCCGTCTCGAAGAAGTTGATGAAAAAGTGCACCGAGCCTGCACATCGCACACAGCCATGCGCAGGTAAGCACAAGGGAGTTGCACCTAAACACATGCAAAGGCGCCATGACGCAGCACCGCCGGGATCCTGCACCACCGTCAGGTGCCAAGGTCCACTGGAGGCAGCCGGGCGCACGCGGCGGCGCATCGCACGGGGTGCGGCCGGCACCAGCACCAGCACAAGACACCAATTGCATGACGCACCTGCGAACCCGGCCCTGCACACGTATCCCGGGGGGATCTTGGCCATGGGCGCCTTGGTGGTCACCGTGGGGGTGCCCACGTAGGCCCCTGGGGTGGGGATGGCAGGTGGGAGCACAGGGGGGTTAGCGATGCATCCCTGGGGCCGGCAGCGGTGTCGCGGCCAGGAAGCCCTGGCTCCCAGCCGGACGGCCCTGGGGCCCTGCACAAGGACCTCATCCTCAGCAGGCCGTGATGGTCATGAAACCCAAGACAGCATACTGAAATGAAGCACCGGTGGAATGTACTGTCAGCGGTGGCCTGCGTGGCCAAGTGAGGATGGATGAAAATGAAGGTGCGGCATGGCGGCCAGGGGAACACCACCATGACCGTTTGTGCAACCCAGGTTGACTCATTGACTAATACCGGTACCAGCGCCGCTAGCCGCCCCGGTCACCCACCAGGCGCCAGGATGACCCCCTGGATGCCAAAGTCTTCTACACGGTAGAACTTGCACCCGCCGCAGCCGCCGCCCTCCACCATCATCACTAGCACCTGCGCGCCCGAGACGGTAATTACTGCACTCCTTACATGTGCAGGCGCAGTCCCGGATACGGCTTCTCTGCACAGCATGTCAACAGCGAGCTTGGCACGTGGCCCGCTCCCGACCGTTTCCATGGCAAAGGGATGCATCCCACCCTCCTTTCGCCACCGTCTGTACCCAGGCACCGACGCACAGAGCACCCATGGGTGGCGAAACATGAACTGCGCACCTGCCTGTGCAGCTTCCTGTGACCCCTCCCCGCCGCCCTCTACCCTCGGGCATGTGCCCGTGCCAGTTGCCACGCACCTGCCTCCTGTGACCCCTCCCCGCCGCCCTCTACCCTCGGGCATGTGCCCGTGCCAGCTGCCACGCACCTGCCTCCGCAGCTCCCGCACCACCGCGGGCGCCAGGTCGGGCAGCAGGTTGATGACCAGGTCGCCGATGGGCGTGTGCATGGTCAGCTTGGTGTACCTGCAACAGCAGCGACAGGGGCGCACGAAAAGTCACACACCTAACAGTTTCACGCGTGTCATGTGGCAGCATTGGCTCTTCCACGTCACCACAATGCTAGTTGTCCGCTTTCTTGCTACCACACACACGGCGTAGTCCTGATGCGGCATTCCGTGAGGGCCGCATGACGGCCTGCTATCGAGTACTCCTCGCCAGTCAGATTAATACCACAATCAATCCGTTTATTGTCGTTAAGCCTTGGCGGGCGGGAGCGGCCACCCATGCCAAGAAGCTCAAGTGTGTGGCAGGCATTTACAGGTGCAGGTGCAAGAGGTACAGCTAGGTACGGCACACGCACTTGTCGTACGCCTGCGCCATGGTGTCCTCGTCGTACACGATGCCGGAGCTCCACATGGCGGGCCCGTTGTTGGGCCGAGGGGAGTCGGCGGGCGGGAGAGTGGCCTAGCGGGAGGCGGGCGGGGGAAGGCGGGCGGGGGCAGGGGCCGGCGGGGCAAGGTAAGGCAGTGTGCTGTCAGCGGTAGTCATGACACGATTAAACGGCATCACACAGGAACTGGTAAGCTGTGCACTTGGAAGGTAGCTGTAACATGACAAAAGATCAACGGGTGCTTGCCCACAGTTGCACAGGTCTTCACCGTGCCGCCTGGCGCCGCCTGGTGTCAGGCTCTGACGGCGCGCTGGCGGCGCAGCTGCACTCCGCTGCCACTGCCTGCCTGCGCAGAGCAGCCAGTGCGCGGCTGGGAAGTGCAGGCTGCCGGCAAGCTATGTAGCACACGCCTACACACCGGCCCTTCCTCAGACGGCATGAGATCCAAGTCCAGGCCACCGTGCAGCGCCGGGCTGCCCGCTGGGCGCCAGGAGCTGCTGTGGCCGCCGCGAACGGGGGCTAGCCCTGTGTGGGCCGTGCGCTGGCAGCATCCCGGCAGACAGCAACAAGACGGACAGCGGGCTACTGCAGATGACATCCCCCGCTGCGCCAGCGCCAGCTGCTGCCCATGACCACCCACTACCGTAGCATGCCGCCCGGGCGCCTGCACCCCCGAGGTTTGGTCCCTCCAGCCTGCATAGGTAGACTCCAATGGCGCCAACGACCCCCACCGATGCCGCTTTTTTGAATGCCTGTCTCCCGCTGTCTGGTTATGATTACGGCAGCAGGCCCAGTCGCACCTGGTGCTTGAGCCAGCACTCCTGGTAGTGCCCCCCGCAGCGCTCCCGGTCCCCGCACCACACCCAGGTGTTGCAGGTGGTGCTGTTGGGGCCCTTGTCCAGACCCCCGCGGGCGGCGGCGGCGCGGTGCGCGTGGCAGGCGGCGCAGCACTCACCGGCGCTGTGCTTGGCATGAGGGTGCACGTAGGGGCGTGAGGATGGTACCACGGGGGGAAAATGAGAGGTTGACCGCCACAGGTGGGCCGGATACTAGGAAGGGAGTTGCTTGTCATAAACGCATCGGTTGAGTGTGGTGTGGGTGGAGGGTAAGATCCGCCAGTTGCCAACAGTTATGGAGGGGCCCTTCGAACGGGCTGACCAAGGTTAAAGGACGCGTACGCACTCACGTGCCTGAGTCTGGCACCCCACTTGCATGCACCCCACGCTCCCCTGTCCCCAACACGCGGCGCGCTGCCCTTGCCTTGGTGTCCGGTGCTGGTCGCCCCAAACTAGGGGGTCACCCCAGCTCTCGATGTTCCACATGACCCCACATTGAAGGCCCGCAACAGCCAGTGCCGCCAGCGAAAGCGTTGGAGTTGTTTGGTTGACCTCTATCAAGTGGTTTATTTGCGCGATAGCCGTGGACACGGATGGATCGCGGACAGCCCATTCGCGAAGTACAGTCAGGACGCTCTTGACGTCTGAGAGGTCACCGGGAGACGGCGCAAACCGACACGTTGTTCGATACATCTGTAACAATGATATAGTAGCTACGGCTACCGCAAAGCCGGTAACGATGGTGCTTGCCCTGACTTTGGGCATCTTTCATAGTTGCAACAGCCACAACTAGTTTGCCAACGTTAGCACACAAGTGTAAGCCTGCAACGAATACTTTATTTGCCACAAACAAGCTGACCAGCGCCGGCCCATGGTTCGGCCCACATCGCTGTGCCTCGGATCTTGGCACACGTGGCACGCCTGCAGGCGCAGGCACCACCTGCACGGCCCCATCAGCCTTGTGGAGATTGCCGGGTAATATGGTCTGCATGATGCCCAAACACGTCGAGGCAAGGGTACGCTGTGTGCCTGTGTACCACAACCGCCGAGGCCTTCGAAACGGCGGCCTGTCTGGCAGGCTTGACAGTGTTCCCACCGTCCTTGGGAGACTCACAACTTCGACAACGGCCTCTGGGCTGACTTGGTGGCCTTGCCAAAGCGCCTTAATCTGCACTACAACTACACACCTACCGCACAGCCACGAACGGACAGGACAGACGGAGCCCGCAGGATCCCATGACAGACGCGAGCACCACCCAGGCACCCAACATCTAGGTGGATGCCCAACCGTCTGTGCTCTCCGCACCATTAAGTATCCACAGCTGCGCCATAACTGATAACTCCCCGGCAGCTGCCCGACAGGCCATGCCACAACTACGGCACCGATATCATCTGTGTCTAGATGTTGGCCTGGATGAGGAAGGGCCCAGGCATGGCCAGCGCCGCCGCCAGCTGCTCCGCCAGGCCGCCCGCCGTGTCGACACGTGCCGCCGGCACGCCCATGCCGCCCGCCAGCGCCACCCAGTCGATGGCGGGCGGAGACAGCTCTGTGAGGGCACGTGTGGCGGGCGCCTGGCGGGCGTTGGTGTGCACCCGCTGCCTCGCCGCCTCCACCTACGGCGAAGGACAGTTGCAAGCAGGTGAAGGAGCGGGGTGGGGACAAGCAGTGTGCCCAGTGTACCATACACGCATGGTTGGGCTTGGGCTAATAAGTCGAGGAAGCGTTAATTTAATTGAGCGCTGGGCAGCGGAGGCTGCTTGTCGGATGGATGTAGGCCGGGGTGCGTCCTGTGCGCAAACCTTGGATGCGTTTCCTGTTGCTGGCCTGCTACACGTTATCATGCGGCACTGCACGGTGCTGAATGGTACGAGGCCATGTGCCCGTGCCGCAGATTACCTTGAGAATGGCGTAGGCGCTGTTGGCGCAGATGATGGTGGTCACGGGCAGCTGCTCCCGGGCGATGCTCCACAGGGCCTGCCGGCGGCGGGGGAGAACCAAGGCCGGTTAGGGTATTGATACCGTACATGGACAGAGAAACCGATGAGGCAGGAACTTGCTGTGGTGGCCGGCCTATTGTGGTACAGTGGTAGTGGTGCCGCCCCACCGCGAGGCGCGATAGGCAGTGGTCAGACGTTAGGGGGGTTCATGGTTGTGTGGAAGCGGTGGTGCAGATGCCGATTAAGGGGTCAGCTTCGGGCCGTCAGGTGCCCACGAGGACGCACGAGGGATGGACGTAACGCCAAGAACTGCTACTGAGGGCACTCTCCTGTTGAGGGCACGTGTCAGTACCCCATCAGCTGCTGCGAGCAAGGGCAACCTCCTGGCCCCAGCCCCCCAACTTCGTGTCCCCACCTGCAGGCTGCACATGGGTGACGGACATAACAGAACACTAGGGGTTGGAGGCGCTTCTGGGGAAGCGCTAGAAAAAGGGCGAGGCCCGGTACGGGGGCTGGTGCTAATTACGCGCCCAGGTGCCATGCACACTGGCATTTTGCGACCTGTGTACCGGTCGTGCTGTCAGCGTGCAGGGGTTGCTGCTGCGCAGCTTGGGGAAGGGTTGGGTGGGAGGTTCATGCTAGTACATGTATGCCCTGATGTGGTGCCTCGTCCCCTTGTCCCTAGGGCCCCGTGCTTGCTTCCCCTTGCCCACGGTGGGGTACCGTAATCCCACGGTTGCTGTTTCGTTCTCCGCAGCACAACTGTGGACTTCCCTTGGTTTGCTCCCACACGAGCTGTCAAGTCTGGTTTGTAAGCTGACTGGTCCGGAGGTGCGAAGCGATGGCGTTGCTCTGGGCCATGCCTCGACTGTGCCCCGACGCGGCAAACAGCGTTGAAATGCTATCTTGTGTGGTGAAGCCGCTCACATTTCAACAATTATGGGTGGTTACCGAGGGCGGCACCCTAAAGCACGAGACATGCTTGCGGGCCATAGCACGCGGCTAAACTGCTATCATTACCGGATAGGTAATATAGCGGAATCGATGTTGCTTTATGCTGACGGAGTGTAGCTGAAGCCATACAGCTTCGTCGCCCTGTTCTCGCGGCCGAGCTCCGACTGGTTCCAACTTTCGCATGCGAATTTTGCCGGGAATTGTGGCAAAGAGAAGTTATAGAGTTTAAAGGCTTCTTTCCAGACAAATTATCAGCAGGCCGAAAGCTTATGGTCGGCGGCGACACACTGACACACTGACACACTGACACACTGACAGACTGACAGGGGTGAACCGGGGGGGCTCTGCCCCCCGAAGCGGGGGCCTCGCCCAATAACGTCATGTACTGCTACGGGGGGCACTCCCCTGGTTTCGTTCCCCCACCTGCAGGCTGTACATGGCGCTGCCGTCGGCCTGCAGGTTGATGACACGGCGGCGGGCGCCCGCCTCCGGTGCGCCTGGCGGCCGTGGAGGCCCCTGGCTGCCCTGCGCATCCGCGTCCGCCTCCGCCTCCGCCAGCGCAACGGCTGCCCCCAGGGCCATGGGCGGACCGCTGCCGATGGCGCCCCCGGTGAGGGTCAGGTGCGTGAAGGGCGGGCAGCCCTGTGGCAAAGGGCCAACACGGCTTCGGTGGTGCTGCTGAGGGTTTTGGGGGCGTGTCAACGTGGAGCCCCTGTGACTGCCCTGCTTGACGGGAGCTGGGGCCTGTCCACCTGACTAACTGCCTCCACCAAGCTTGCCAGGATAATCATCTAGTCCTGCCAGGCTGTTGACCGCGTGTCCAAATGCCTGTGTACCCCACCATGCAACGCCCAATACTGCAGTGTGCCTCTAGAAGCCCACTCTCCAGTCACCACCACGACTGCCCTCATACCTCTTACCCCCATCACCACCCCACCTGTGACGCCTCCCAGTAGGTTGACCCAGCGGTCAGGGACTCGTCCACCACCACGCACCCCTCCGGCTGCAGCGCCGCCACCACCGCACACAGCGCCGCCGCCGTCAGCCGCGACCCGAGCGGCGGCAGCGGCGGGCGGCGCGGCGGCGCAAACACCCCGCCGCAGTTGGCCAGCGGCGTCACAACGCGCACGGACGCTCCTCCCTGGCCGCCGCAGTGTTCCACAGCCCGTCCTGCTGCTGCTGCTGCTGCTGTTGCTGCTGGGGGCGTGGCTGTGGAGAAGGCGGCCCCCAGCTCGGAGGCCAGCCGTGTCAGTGCGCCGTCCAGGCTCCAGCCCGCCTGGGCCAGCTCGCAGGGCAGCAGCTCCCACACCGCGTCGGGGGCCTGGCACACCAGACGGCTGGGCCCGCCGCTGCAAATGGGAGGTGTGTGGGTGTGTAGATGCAGAGTAGTAAGTAGGCGGATTTTACGCGGGTGTACAGTCTACGGAAAAGTTACCCCTTGGGGGCCCGCGCTGTAGTAGCTGCCTGAGGCATGCAGCGAGCTGACCCACGTGGCCGTGTGCTGCCATCTGCTCAGCAAGCCAAGCGTTTATGGTTGCCTTATACTTTCAGAGTGCCAATGCCAACAACGGCGGCATTGCACCCGTGCCCATCCACGTGTTGCTTTCCGTCTGGCCCTTCCGCTCCCGCCACAGCCACGCAGAACCCCCCTGCTCCCTGCTCCCTTTCCCCTGTTGCTCCCCCAGGGTCTCACTCGTATCCGAAATTGGCCACAGGCGGCCGCGCGTCCACCAGCACCAGCACCTGTGGAAAGGAAAGCGGCGCACAAGTACTCGCCTGGCCACTGTCGCAATACGCCGGCGTCGCATGATGCAGCACGTCACCCTACGACGATTACACCTTCGACGCACGTTAGCGCAGATGCACACCGGACCTTTCCCGTGCATTCGACGTGCCGTACCTTGTACTTGGACAGCTCAGCCGCCGCCTCCTGCGGAAAGTACGGCAGCCGCCGCAGCGCCGGCCGCCCCGCGCCCCTGTCCGCCCGCGCAAATGCGTTCTCGCACAGCACCACCGCGCCAGCGGCCGCCGCCACCAGCCCCGCCGCCTGCAGCGGCCCGCCACCACCGCCTCCTCCTCCTCCCACCGCCAGCAGTGCCGTACCGCCGAGGTACAGCGCAGCATTGCCACGGCCTGCGCTCTTGAGCGCCGCCGCGCAGTCGCGAAGGAACGCCTCCACCGCCGCTGCAGCTGCAGCCGCCGCAGTACCTCCCGGTCCCGTGGGCACCCCTGCTGACGTGTCTGGGGCCGGTGGTGGTGCCGAGGCGGGGGCTGTTACTTGTTGCACCTGCCTCACGACCGCCGCTGCCTGCTCTGCCGGCAGCTGCTGCCACGACAGGTCGTGGGGTAGCACCAGCGTCACCACGCGACCGTCTGCATGGAGGCGGGGAGGGGGTTTGCGATGAGTGTGGCGTTGTCAGAATGATAATGGATCGGGATGGGGAGGGGGGCACGGCATGCGCCAAAGCGGTGGAGTTCTGCGCGGGACTTGTGAGCCACCTTGACCGTTGCACGTGCTGAAACTGGCTTAGTGTGGACGTGACAACGTCGGAAAGGGATGGAAGTCTTCCACAGCACGGCTGCAGCTTGCTGCACCCACGCTCCGACCGCAGATACCTGCTTTCTCCCCCACCGCCCCGCCTTGACCTCACCTCGCACAGGCTCAAGCCCGTCACCCTGGCCACCGCTACCGCCGCACCCATCCCCTCCTCCTCCTCCTCCCGCTCCCGCTGCCGCCTCCTCCGCCAGCGCTGACAGCGCCTCCACCACCCCTCTAGCCACCGCCCCTTGCTCGCTATCATCAGCTGCCCTGATGCCCCCTCCCCCGTCGGCCCCTGACCGGCCCCCAGCCTCCGCCCCTCCCTGGGCCCCATGGCCCTCCCCCGCGCCGCCGCACACCACCACGTGCCGTGACACGCAGCCCGCCAGTCGGGCGATGGGCGCCGCCAGCAGCGGGTCGTACGACACGTGCCACGTGGCCATGTCGCCCACCAGGGCCAGTACGGGGCTGGCGGCGCGGCGGGCGTTGTGCAAGGCGGCGGAGGCGTTGGCGAGGCCGGGGCCCAGGTGCAGCAGCGCCATGGCGGGGGATCGGGAAATGCGGTAATAGCCTGCACAAGGGGAGGCGGATGCGGGGGACCGTGAACTACAGGCCGACGAAGTGACAGTCCTGGGGTACCGGTCGGTGGTGCGGCCTTCCCTTCGCCCGCCCGGATTGCCCCCTTTGCCTCTTGTGGCCAATGCAGAAGGTCATCGCATGCACCTATTGGTGCAGGTTAGCAGGTGCGGGCGCAACACGTCAGCAGGCACCAGGCAGGCCGATCCGCACACGCTGTGGACCACGTTACGGCGGCGTACACCGCACTCGTAGCCCACCGTCTCCCTTGGTGCGCTGCCACCTCCGACACGCACCTACCGTCTGCTGCCCCGGCCGCCACCCCCTCCTGCAGCACCAGCACCGGCCGTACGGCAGGCCACGTGGCGTCCAACGCCGCCACCACCCACATCTCCGTGGTGCCGGGGTTGGAGAAGCACACGCGCAGACCGGCGGCGGAGGCGGCGCGGACCACCAGCTCTGCGCCTGTGACTGTGGGTGTAAGGGTGGCGGAAGGAGGCGGGGAGGGGGTGCAACGGTGGGGTAGGGCTTTCCAGGATGGGGAGGTAAACGGTAGCAGGCATGGATGCCAACAGGGTCAGGACACGTGCATTAAAGGCATGGGGCACCATTACAATTACCGTAGCATGGCCGGCTGTGCGTGTTGGTGCATGCACCTAGAGGTGGGATAGCGTATGCTCCTGGTGTTGCCGCACAACACACCTACCAGTTGAGGTGGTTATGGGGCCGGCTGCCATGGCGGCAGCGGTAGTCGTGTTGTACATGGTCTGTTCCGCCTTTGCGGCTGCTGGATGGGGAACTCCTGAGCCCTCACGTCCCACTGTATCCGTCTGTGGGCGCATGTCCGCTTCAGGGTGTGGACGCCCTCCCAGTGCGGAGGCTAGGACGCCGGGACGTCGAGCGGCAGTCGCGGCCACCCAGCAGGTGGTGCCCTGAAGCAGAAGCGTCAGCCGCTTGTACGTTTGTTATAAAGCAGGTGTGCAACGAGGCTGCCCTTGTCAGCTGTGGGCGATCCGGAGCTATGCGGCGTGGGGTGGGCTGCGCGCGCCAATCGCAAGGGCACAAGAGACCCTGACGCCTCTTTCAACGTACTGTATGCATCCTCGCTGTGTGAATAGTACTGCTAGGGATTGTCTGGAAGGGTGGTGCACGGTGGCTGCAGTCTCGGATGGGCCCGTGTTCGGCTCAGCGTCGGACCAACCGACAACAGCAGCAGCAGTGCGCGACGACCCAAGGCGCGACCAAGGTGGACGGCGAGCTGCTGCCAACTCGCCATGCACTGACATGCACAGTTTTGTTGTCGTGCGTTGGGAAACCTAATTGGGCGTTGCAGGTAGCAAGCGTAGCACTCACTGGGGAAGGTGTGGCTGCGACACGTGCAAGGCCACACGTGCTTGCCCGCCGCACCCCGTCCCCCAAACGGGCTAAGACAGTTTGCACCAGCTCTTGGATTCCCCTAATAGGACTCAGTCGCCATGTGCGGGTAAGCCATAACAGCACGTGTCGGGCGAAGCGCCCCGAAGCCTCAGCGTCCCGAGTGGTACCGGTAAGCTGACAAACCGAGCAGCCCCACAAGCCGTCCGAGTCATCGGCTTGGCTGACCACAGTAGCACCGTTCGCGTGAATTCATGGGTCGATAACGCATTACACACCGCACTGCGACACACTATATGCCAGGGGAGAGCCTGCTATATGCTCACGACAGCCCGGCCGCTTGCTCCGCCACCTGCCGTACGAAGCACGCATGCCGTAACCGTGTCCAATCGGCCGCCCTCCAGGGGCCCACTCATTTGACATTTTATGTTACATTCGGTTGGTGTGGCCACACGATCCTTACTGGTCCCGACCACACCTATCAGGAATTATCTCGGCCTATCACGAACGGCCACTGTGCACAGCGGCACTCGCGGCCAGGCACGCAGCCACTGTCTAGCCACGCGCCTCCCAACGCATCGTGCCACGAGTAAATGTCATGTACGCCGACATTGCACCCAGCAGCGGCTTACGCTGTACTGCTCATACCGATACGTTCCACCGACCCCATGACAGTACCAGCACTGACGTACACGTCCGCAGCGCCATCCATTTGCGCGTGTGCGCCCAAACTGCTGTTGCGGCAGTGTTTCGCACCCGCACCAAGCAGTCCTTGCTGGATATCCAGCACATTCAACACTTGATCGTAGCCCCGCTCGCACGTCATGAGAATGAGCACTTGTTGAGCAGTACGGTAGATTCCCACCAACCCTCAACGGCGATAAGCGCATATAAACAATATCAGTTCACCAGGCACGTAGAAGAACGGTACACAAGCAATGCGATTGCCGCGTCTTATCCCGTCTGAAGGTCACATGGGGCAGTGCAAGGCCAGTACTCCCGCGTTGTTGCAGCGGCATTACGGGGCATGCGAGCCAGGGCAATGCAGGGCGAGGTGTCCCGGTATGGTCATGTCAGCAGCTCGCACGCAGCAGTACCTCAGATGGGTTGCATAACCACCCGTCGCATCGCGCCTCATCAGGTTGCAAGCGCCAGTCCCACGTTTACGATCTCTGCAGAGGTGTGGACCGGCCGCGGCCCCATCCCTCTGCCGTCCCCGCACCGCCCGCCGTCACCGTCGCCGCCGCCGCCCCCGCCGCCAGCCCCGCCGGCGTAACGCACCCTCCCCCGCCCACGTGCGACAACAGGCCACCGCCGACGCCGCCGCCGGAGGACAGCGTCGCGCCCGCCACAGCGCCGCCAATTGTCGTACGGCCGAGGCCCAGGGCGGACGACAGGGGGCCGCTGGGAGAGGTAGTGGCCGCTCCCATGCCAACCGGTCGGCTCCCGCCGCCGCCGCCGGCCCCTACGGCCCCGGAGGACGAGTAGCTGAGGTTGTGGGCCGCCGCAGCTGTGGAGTGGTTACCCGACGGTGCCCAATCGCTGCCCTGGGTGCAGGGTAGGGTTCAAGAGGGCGAGCTGAGTGCTTGCCAGTTAAGGACGGGGGAAGACTTCGCGGTCTCAGGGCTGCGGCAGCATGCATCATGGGGGAGACCTGCGTGCGGTGTGTGGAGGTGCACTGCAACCCCAGGCCCACACCTGCCCGAGGCACGTGCGTAGCGATGCAGTTGCGGGAACGACACAAGCACAGCGCCCGGGGCGGGTGACGCTGCTACGCGCTACGGACGCAATGGCCAAACATGAGCATGCTGAACGCAGAGATCAGCGCATAAAAAAAGCATGCCCACGCCCTACTCACGTGTCTTAAAGCAGTGTGGTGCTGCGCCGTGGGGCCCACGCGGCTCCCTGACCCTGGGCCTGGGCCAACGTTCCCGCCGGTGGGGCTGAGCGGGGCCCCGGCCGCGTGCTGCAGGTTGCCGTACGACGGGACTCGCAGGCTGCTGGGGCCCCCGCCGGCGCCGACCCCGCCCCCACCCCCGCCCGTGCCCCCACCCCCGCCGCCACCTCGCCCCGTGTCCCCCCATGCGACCGGCGACGATGCGCCTAGCCTCTGGGCTGGTTGCAGCTGCAGCTGCTGTTGTTGCTGCTGTTGCTGGGCGTTGCTATGCTGTACGGGCATTCGCCCGTGGCCGGAACCCGGTGGACCGGGGGCGCCCCCACCGACCCCCGGCATGGGTGCGGAGGACGAGCCAGTGACGCGGGCTTGCCCAGGCCCTGGGTCGTGCACAGCGTGAGAGCCGGCCTCCCCCTGCGAAAGGACGGCAGAAGGAGGGTTATGACGGCTGCAGGCAACTGCTGTGGGGCAACGCGCGTGTGGCGCTAAGACACGTGCAGTAGTACGCATGTGCGGCACGCACGCAGGTGGGGGTGCCCACGCTCGCAGACTTGTGCAGTGCCGAAGGGTCTGGTCGGCGCTGTCTGTCATGGCAACCCGCGAGCTACTGGTTGCCAGGATGGATGGTGTCAGTGCACCGCATGACAACGCGTCTCCTGGGAACAACCAACACCCCTCCCCTCAGCCCACGCAGCCTTACCCGATGCAACCGCTGCTGCTGGTGCTGGTGCTGCTGGTGGCGCGCAGGGAAGGCCCCTCCGGTTCCCCCAGGGTATGCCACCCCTCCCCCCGCCCCCGCCCCCGCCGCCGCCATCGGCACCAGCCCCAGCCCCAGCCCCTGGCCCTGCTGCTGCCCCGCCGCCGCCGGCGTCGCCGCGGTGGGCCCAGCGCTACGTCCCGGAGACGCCCCGCTCGCCAACCGTCGCGATCGTACATACGCCGCGTTGGCACCACCTCCGGGCGCACCCGACCCACCGCCGCCGTAGCCCTGCGGCGCCCCCGGCCGGCCCCCGAGCCCCGCCGATCCGCTGTCGTACCCTCCCCCGTTGTCGTACAGCCCGCCGCCGTACATGCCCGAGGCCGCCGCGCCACGCGCCGCCGCTGAGTTCATCCCCTGGCTCGCCGCTGCCGCCGCCGCCAGCGCCGCCGCGCTGGGCGTACCGCGCATCCACGCGCTGCCCGTTGACGGCGGCGGCGCCGCTGAGAAGTTCCGGCCGCCGCCGCCGCCGCCCACCGTCAGCGGGTCAACGCCGTAAAATGGCACCGCCGGGTCCGCCACCATGAAGAGACCCATGGGTCCGTCGTCGGGGCCGCCCAGGCCTAGGGATATCGTCTTGGTCTGCACCGCACGGAACACCTGTTCGCGGGAGCGAAGCACAGCGATTGTTAAAAACAGCCAAACACTGTCGGACAGCGCTGAACATCAAAGGAGCGCAACGCTGGTGATTGGTAATGCGGCTTGCCCCGCGGCACGGGTGGATTGCAAGCAGGGGCAGCATGTGCACGCAACATACGTACCTTTGTTTTAGCCGAACGAACATACACACCTTTGGTGGCGCGGGTTGGAGCTTCTCCCGCGCGCTTGCCCCGGGGCCAGGCGACTGCGCCGCCAGCCGCGTCCACACGGGCACCGCTGGGGTGCGGGTGTCCCGCTGCTTCAGTGGGCTGCCGCCCCCACCCCCAGCCGCACCGTCCGCTCCCATGTGCTCCCTGCAGACAGGCAAGGAGAGTAGCAGCAGCAGCAGCAGAAGCCTCGGCAGCGCCCCAACCCTTACCGCAAACGGGGGCAGTGCGATTGCGCCATCAATAAACCGCATCAGGTGTTTGGCCATTAACAATCGGCTGCTGTGTACTGCAACGGCGCTGCGGTTATTGGAGACTGCCAGTTACAGCTGCTGTCGGTTTCATGGAGGCGCAAGCTGGCCGCGTTGTGCGACCTGTTCTTAGCGTGACACGCTCTCCCTGAGCCTACCCACCCCAAGGCACCCCCTCAACGCACCCTCTACCCACCCGTGTGCGGTGCCCCGCCTCATCACCCCGCTGCCCGGCCGGCCCGACCCCGGCAGCCCCAGCACCGCCGCAGATCCCGGCCTCCCCCTGTTGGCAGCCGCCAGCAGCGCGGCCGCGGGGCCACCCGCACCGCCTCCCAGGCTCCCCGCTGCGGCCCTGCCTTGTGCAGCTGCTGCGCCGCCGGCCCCTCCCAGCCGGCCTCCCTGGCCGCTGACGTCCCCCGCCTCATCTCCTGTGGTACGGTGTGGGTAAGAAACTGGTGAGCAGTAAAATGCTATGATATGGCGCGAATTGTGTAGGTACTTAATCAATGAACTGTGCTGGGATTCAAAGGCAAGCGTCTGGCGTCCAGCAGAGCCGCCTAACATGATGGGGCACTCTACGGCCGCTCATAAGCGCCCCCACCGGCACTGTATGAACTTCAGACCCCAGACCTGGCCGCGGTAGCAGCAACGGCAGCCGCACAGGCAGCTGCCTGCCTAAGTAGGCGTGTCGCGTGTGCGCACCTTGGGAACAGCGATGGTCCCCTCGCCACCCCTGCCCCGCCCCGCCCTCTGCCCCATGGCCCAGGGGCCAGGCACCGGCCTCACCCTCATCCTCATCGTCCTCGTCGTCCTGCGGACATGGGTGCACGTGCGTACAATAGCGTAGGAGTTGGGCACAGGGAGGAGGAGAAACCTAGCGACCCAGTGTTGTCCATCGCGCTACCCGTGCTAGCTCCCGCCTGGCACCAGGCCGAGGGAGGGAATCCTCTGCAACACGCCCCACGGTGGCCCGGTGCATCCACTGCCGCAGGGTGCGGCTGAACCAAGGCCCATCTCGGAAGCCTGAAGGCCACCAGTCCAATTGTGCCCAGGCAACACCCCTCCTTCCGTTACAGCTCAAATACCCATGCCAAGCCAGACCCTCGGTACAAACACCGCTCCGGTGCACCCACCTCTAGCAGCACCACGGCCTCCACCACCATGCCCCAAGGCCCAGCTCCCTCGCCCTCCAGACCGCCGTACGAGTCCGACCCTGCCCCGCCGCCGCCGCCTCCCCCAGCCGCCGAGCCCCCCTGCGGCCGCCCGGGGCCGGAGCCGCCCCCGGTGCCGCTGCCACTCCACCCGCCTGCTGCTGCCCCAGCGCTGGCTGGTGGGTCTGCCGCGTGCGCCAGGGCCGCCACCTTGGCCAGCTTCTTTTTGGATTTGAGCGCCGTGTCGGCTGCACAGGCAGGAGCAGTGGGTACTTGTTTGTGCGTGAGGGTGTCTGAGCACAAGGCGTCCAAGGGCGCTGGGAGGCCGCTGGCCGCGAGCGGACGGCGAAAGCTGGCATCAGCTTACCGGTATGGGGCAGGTTATGTACTGCGCAACGGCTTGCCACCTGTGCAACGACGTGTATCCCATGTGCATGCAGTCACGTAGGCGCGACCTACATGGCGCTGGCCGCTGGCCCCCTGACGCTGCGGGGTTGCCCCTGTCCGGGTAGGAGGCCAGGTCGTCCGGATCGTCCGCCACACCGCCCCGGAGGCCGGGCAGGAACAGGCGCACCTGCGCAAGGGTGGGGTACGCGTGAAACACGATGAGTGGGGTGGTGTGCAGGATGCTCTGCATCCATCAAGGTGCGGCATGTGGACAAGCACATTGTGGTGGTGTGATAGGGGCTTTGTCGGTGTCCCACGTGGAGAGTGACAGAAGCAATTGTCGTGAGGGTGCAGGAGAGGCGGATGTGGTACGGATGCTACGTGACTGGCGGGGTGCGTGTTGCTGATGGGCCCTTTCGTGCGGCAGCCGCGCGGAACGGGCGGTCTTGACGGGTGGTGCGAGAGACATCTGGCATGCTGCTTTATAGCTCATGGGTGGGAGCTTACGAGGCAGGGCGCCTAGGCACGGCGCGCGGGGGCAGCCTGGCTGGGCGGTCTGCCACTGGCGACCAACACCTGGCGACATATGTGTGCGGAAGACTCACCCGCGTTGCTTCCGCAAGCTTGATGCTCCGTACATTGTACAGGTCAAGCTCCTTTGCCGTGCTTTCGGCTTGGCGCTGTCCTCCCGCTGCGCCCTCCATCGTCACCGCCGGGTGCTCCGGACGCACAGTACTTGAGCACTGTGACTTACATAACGACTGCTAGAGATCTTGTTGCGGGTTTCAGGTGGAGGCAGCATAAGCCCACGGTAGAAAGGTGGGTTTCTTCGGTCGAGGTTTGAGACCGCTGGCTAACCCAGACACGTGATACGATATATTCAATTGTAAAATTTGTGAAGAAAGAGATGGTGTATGACTCGGCATGAGGCTGCAGAAAAAATGGGGCATGACTGAGTTTAAGACGACGACGGTCCTTAACACGATGCTGATCTGTGACACTGAGAGCATGTTAGCCCAGTCGTTTGGTCAAGCAGTGGCAACTATCTAAATCTGATAGCACAATTTCACCGCGACCAGGCTTTAGAATAGCGACACCCGCAAGGCACATTCCGACGTGCCCGAAGCCTGTGAGAGCAAGCTACGCGCTCAACGCCTGCCACACAGCTTACAATTGATAAACGATGCCATACGATGCACAGCCACGACAGACTGCAAACCTGGGGGGAACGGGGGGCGCAACCAACCGGACGGAGCGCCCACAGCTCGACTGGCCAAGCACCAAGTACCGGGAAATCGACATGCCGAGTGCAGTAGTTATGCAGCGGGCGTCATCGCCTGCAAAGCCAACGCTGCCTCGGCGATCGGAGCCCCGGACCTGGAACGCGACCACCCGCGAGCGCTACCCCCTCACTGCGTCCCTCACCGGTGCGCAGTTCCCAAGCCCCCTGCCACCTTCCCTGACCCCCTTGCGCAAACCGCTTCCTCTCTGCAACTCGGAAATACGCACTTCCTCCCTGCACTGACACACATCCTAGTGTACATCCCCAGCCTGCCACGGTTCGTCCAGTATAAGCCTGGTATAAGGCGCCCCAGCTCCCCTTTCCTCCCCCTTCCCTAGTTCGCCGCCGCTCTCACACGGACCCTTACCCCGCGTCACACGAAGCGCCCCTGCTGTCCTTTTGGTTGCCCTAAACGGGGCCCAAAAGGCCTTTGGGGCCCGCTTTGCTGTCGACGAGCATCCCGTGTGACTTATCTCCCTCGTGCTCTCAGGTCCGGGCCGTGCGGGCAAGCAGGGCACCCTGCTTGGCGCCAGCGGGGGGCGCTACGAGGGGGAGGTGCTGGCAGGCAGGCCGCACGGCAGGGGCAGGTACTACGTCAAAAAGGTAGGTAACGCCAGTGTGAGGAAGACAAGGGCATACAGGCTGCATGCACCGGTGTGGCCTCAGGAGCCAGGTGCTTGGCTGCCTGTCAACGTGTTTGAGTGCTGCTGCCATGCACGTTAGCTACACACATGGTGAGACGGTGACAGGAGCAGGGGTCCGTAGGCGATGGGGCAGGATGCCGCCACTGCATGGGGTGTCGGGGAGCTGTGTGCCTTGCGTGGCTCTTGCTGATCAGTGGTGCGGGTGCTGCCACCAGGCCCCGCTAGGTGTGAAGGGACAGCGTGTCCGCACCGCCACATGCTGCTGCTGCTGCACATGGTGCATACAGACCCGTACAAACCACACAGGCGCGCCGAACAACAGACACGCGTTCCGCCGGTACTTACGCCTGACCCACACCACACACGCCTCAAGTGACGCACTTGTTCCATCAACAGTCGTCATACTGCTTCACACTGTTCGCCACTCTCTTTCCACCTGCAGCCCGGGCCCTCCGACCCCTCCCTGCCCCCCGGCGAGCCCGGCAGCGGCTGGACCCTGCAGTTCGACGGAGACTGGATCCAGGTGGGGAGGGGGCAAAGGGGGTAATAAGACACTGTCGGCCACGGGGTCCCCGTGGGCATGCAGCATGTGTACAGGACCCAGTACAGCTGGTGCGGCCTGCAAACCGCATGCTGCATTCGTTCCACAAAGCCGCCCTTCTAGGTTTGACGCTCTGCAAGTTGCCATCCGGGCCCACCCTCGCCGTGCCACCACGCAAGTGCAGACGTGCCTCACCTATTCAGTGCACTGTCAGTGCTTCATACCGACATAAGTGTCCCCCTGCTGCTGGCCTCCTCCGCCTCCCCAGGGCCGCCGCGAGGGCACCGGCACGCGATTCTACCCCAACGAGGAGTCCTACACAGGGGACTGGGTGGCCAACCTGAGGCACGGCATGGGGAGATACGAGTGAGTGGCGCCGTGGGTGACGGCGTCAGTGTGACAAGGGAGGGGCGCCTGGCATGCCAGGCAGGCGGCGCCGGCCAGGGGCGTGCGTGCGCTTTAGGCGCACGCAGCACCTGTTACCCACTTCTTCTGCTGACTGCCAAGCGCTAACCGACAACTAACGAGTAACAACCGTCACTCGCGCCCTTGCCCAGGTACGCCAACGGCGACCTGTACGTGGGGCAGTGGGCTGACGACAAGCGGCACGGCGCGGGGACCATGTACCTTGCAAGCGGTGAGGGGGAGGGGGTGGGGCCGGACAGGACACTGGTGTCCTTGTGTACCCGTATCACTCATATGCGGGGGCGAAGGGGCGGGTAAGGCTACTGCCACACTGGCAGGTGGGAGGAAGGCGGTGGTTAGGGGGTGGGAGGAGCGAGCAGCGGCAACGGACGGTAGCGGACGGGCACGCTAGCGAGGGGGAAAGGAGGGCTTACTTCCCGACGGCTGTAGTGCTTCCGCACCCCTTACCTCACCCGGCCCCGGTCACGCCCCCCACCCCCCCTCACCTCCGCCGTCACCGCAACGAAACCGCACAACCACGCCCTTTCCACCTCCGCACCCAACCTACATACTCCCAAGTACTGTGCGTTGTTACACACAACCCCACGACCTGTTGCTGCTGCTGCCGCAGGCGACATCTTCACCGGCAACTTCCTGTCCGACGTGCGCGAGGGCATGGGCACGCTGTTCATGGTGTCACGGCACCGCAAGTACGTGGCCGAGTACGTGCGGGGGCAGCCGCGCTGCGGCACCGTGCTGGGCATCGACGACGACGACCTGGCGCCGCTGAGGGTGGGTCGTCAAAGACATGGGGCGCTGCGAGCAGCAAGGCACCTCACCGTAACCCCAAGGCCATGCTCGTGTCACGCCGCCGGCTTCCTGCCAAGCTGCCATCCCCAATCCCACCAAACCCTCCTGCTCCGCACAGCTGAGCCACTCCCCTCGCTGCATGCATTCACCGCACTGCTACCTGTGACCTCCACCCTCCACCCCTGATCCCGCCCCCTAGCCTGGCTCCGTCAGCGTACCCCTGACGGCCTGACGCTTCGCATACTGCATACCGTACTCTAATCTGCTCTACTATCTACCATGATCCACCAACACTGTGGGTCTTTTTTGCGCTTCCCCACCCCGTCCCACAGGGCCACCTGGCCTCCCTGGCCCTGGCCCGCAAGCTGGACGCGGCGGCAGCAGGGGAGGCGCTCTCGCAGCTGCCCCCGCTGCAGCTGCAGCAGCCGTCCAAGGTGCTGGCGGCGCAGGTGGTGGCGGTGCGGCGCGCGCGGCAGCAGGCGGGCAGCAAGGCGCTGCAGGCGGCGCAGGCGGCCAGCGGCACGCTCAGCGAGCGGGACATCGAGATGCTGAGACACAGCTACACGCTCATGGCAGCAGGTGCGTGCGAGGGGGTGGTCCCAGAGGAAAAGATACTTGGTACTAAGTGGATGTGGTGTGTCGGTCGCAGCAGAGAGAGGCTGATTGCCGGCGTGCGGGGGTGGGGACGGGGGAGACGGGGCATAAAGTGCAAGCGGGGCAGGGGCGTTGGGTTGGTCAGGCGAGTGAAGCAGGTGGTGGTCAGTACAGGGGTTGTCGGTTATGCGGGCGGCCAAGGATTTGCAAAGCGCGTGTCGTGTTGACCGTGCGTGCCACACCTACATGCTCCTGTCGGGGGGTGGGTGTCTCGTTACCGATGTAGGGGCGACCCCATGCCGTCGCAGGACCTACAGCCACGCCTGCTCCTGTGGTGCCTCCTGACGTCCGATTCCACCTCCCTCTCCCTCTCCCGCCCCCAGGCGACGGCCCCGACGTGGGCCTGCTGCCGCACCAGCTGCGTGAGCTGGTGGTGATGGCGGGGCTGGACCCCGCGGCGCCCGCCACACGCAGCCTGGTGGCGGAGCTGACAGCAAGGAAGCAGCCGGGGACGGTGGGTGCACGGGAGGGTGGGGTGAGGGTGGGGGGCTAATCCCATGGCGGCAAAGTACCGGCATCAAAGGGACTGAAAACAGTAGCTATCATGGCCGGGAAGTAGTCGGGGATGGTGGGTGCGCGAGAGGCGGCAGGAAGGGTGGCACGAGGTGGAGGCGTGGATCCGGGGTGGGAACGAGGCTTGGAGGAGGGCCGAGCTGTGGGAAGCTCAAGTGCACGGAGGCTGGTTGTGGTTTGGGGACTGTGTTTGGGACCTGGGATGGGGGTTCGGTTCGCGACACGGCCAAGTGCTGAGGGAAGAAGTTGCGGCCCCCTGCTCCGTTCACTTCAATGTCGATTGCCTCAGTAACTCTTTTCCCCGCTTCGGCCCCCTCCCTGCAACTCCCTCCCCCAGGGCCGCATCACGTTCGACTCGTTCATGCTGGTGGCGGCGCACTTCAGGGACGAGGCGGTGGCAGCGGCGGCGGAGGCGGCGGTGGACGCGGCGGCGGCGCAGGTGGGGGAAGGCCAGGGGTGGGAGAGCGGCAGGGAGAAGTCAGGAGGCCGGGCGTTGCACCGCAGCCCACTGGCAGCAGCTCGCAGCACTGGGGAGTCCACGCGTGCCAAGCAGCTGGGAATGCACTGTATTAACTGCTGGCGGGATGCTGTTGTGTTGGTTGCCCTCGGGCGAGATGGCGCACCACTTGTCTCGGCGTGGTGCATGGCACGTTCATGGTGCACTATTTCCGCAGGCGAAGGCTATTGCCTACCTTGCCTCCTGCAGCACTACACATGCACACTGCGTCTTCTTACAGTTGTATTGTACGCACCCTGCACGCAGGCCACTGTCGCCTGGTTGCCTCCCGCTTCGTGATCCCTGCACCGCGTTTTACTACCGTACCCACACTGTGACCTTTTATTCTGCACGCAGGCCACTGCCACGCTTCGCAGCACAGGCCGCGGCGTGGCGCCCAACACAGGCCTGGCGCACCTGCTGGCGGGGGCGGCGGCCACGGCGGCGGCGGCGGAAGAGGAGGCGGCGGAAGCCGACGGCTACGGGCAAGAGGAGTACGACGACGGGCGGGTGGTGTACGGCGGTGCGGCGGAGCCTGTTCCGGAAGGAGAGGAGGATGGGGAGCAGGAGGGGTATGGGGATGATGGGGTACAAGTGGAGGGGTATGGAAGAGGGGTGGGGAAATGGGGGAAGGGTGATGAGCGG
>VFQN01002548.1_pt1 | contig 27824 bp, 28 predicted proteins | sample 3512371 | NCBI WGS metagenome assembly VFQN01 (sample SAMN10412370, study PRJNA504923) | tailings metagenome | isolation source: Replicate 2 from Balatoc abandoned mine | place: Philippines: Itogon, Benguet | collected 2017-08-28
CGTTGTTCAGCGGCTGGCGCACCTCGTGGGCCAGCACGTCGAGCATGTCGCTGCGCTCCTTGAGCTGGGCCAGGGTCTGCTCGCGGGCTCGCTGCAGCTCGCGCATCGCCTGCGCTTCGGCCTCGCGCGAGCGCGCCAGCGCGTCGGCGAGCTCGGCCACCTCGCGGATGGTGAGCTCGGCCGATTCCCCGGCGCCGCGCACATGGGCCTCGACCGCGCTGCGCAGCTGCCGCGCCAGGCGCCGGGCCATGTAGAGCGCGCCGGCCACCGCCAGCATGGCGCACAGCACGCCGGCGGCGAGCACGCGGGTCATCGAGTCGCGCACCTGGGCATGGATCGCCGCGGCCGGCCGGCCCACCACCACGTGCCAGCCCGAGCCCGGCACCGGGGCGACGCTGGTGTACACCGCGGTCCCGTCCTTCGTGACCGACTGGAACAGCGTGTCGCCGCGCTTGATGCCGTCGATCAGCGCCTGCGTCGCGCGCTGGCCGACGTAGCGGTCGGCGTCGCGCGAGCGCGCCACGATCACCGAGTTCTGGTCGATCACGGCGGCCGTCCAGTCCGCCGGCCAGGCCTGCGCATTGAGCCAGGTGGCGAGCGCCTCCATGCTCACCACGGCGCGCATCGCATAGGAGCGATCGCCGATGGTGACCGGCAGCCCGACGCCGAGCACGCGCTCCTGCGTGGTCTCGCCGATCACCAGCGGCGACACCACCTGGCGGCCCTCCTCGATCACGTGGTGCTGCAGCGCCATGAGCATCGGCGAGGGCCGCGGCAACGGCGTGCCGAAGGGGCGGCGCGTGTTGAACGGCTGGTTTCCCTCGTTGTCCACGATGCTGATGCCGACGATGCGGGTGTCGACCTCGGCGACGCGGACGGCCGTCTGGTAGGTGGCTTCGAGGTCACCCCGGCGCACGCCGTCGGATTGCGCCGTCGCCCGCAGGGCGGCGAACACGCTGTCCAGCTGCTGTCCGATCAGCATGGCGGCGTCGCCGGCGCGCCGCTCCAGCGCGGCCATGCCCTGGGCCTGCAGCTCGCCGATCGAGCGGTAGACGCTGTAGGCCGAGAAGGCCAGCAGCGGCAACAGCCCCAGCAGGCTGACGACGGTCAGCCAGGTGGCGACAGCCACGCGCGGGCGAAGGCCCGGCCGTGGCCCGGTCGGAACGATGGATTCGATGACGGCTGTCTCCGGTGCACGCTGCCTGCTGGCAGCCGTGCCCGGATTGTGGCCTCAAGCCGACGCGGTTCGGGCGACGGCTGGCGTCGCGGCGGCCTGGCCCAGTTCGGCGCGCAGCAGGACGACGGTGCCGATCATGATCAGCGCCGGCGCGCGCACGTCGTGCCGCTTCGCCAGCTCGGGCAGCGTGGCCAGCGTGCCGGTGATGGTGCGCTGGCCGGGCTGGGTGGCGCGCTCGACGATGGCCGCCGGCGTGTCGCCGCTCAGGCCGTGGGCCTGCAGCTGCGCGCTGATCACCGGCAGCGTGCCCACGCCCATGTAGATCACCACCGTCTGGCGCGGCCGCGACAGCAGCTGCCAGTCGAGATCGACGGTGCGCGCCTCGCCTTCGCCGCGCAGGTGGCCGGTGGCATAGACGAGCGACTCGGCATGGTCGCGGTGCGTCAGCGGGATGCCGGTGGCGGCCGAGGCGCCCTGGGCGGCGCTGATGCCGGGGATCACGTCGAACGGGATGCCCGCGGCCGCCAGCGCCTGCGCCTCCTCGCCGCCGCGGCCGAAGATGTACGGGTCGCCGCCCTTCAGGCGCACCAGCCGCCGCCCGCCGCCGGCCAGGCGCAGCATCAGCTCGATGATGCCGCCCTGCGACAGGCTGTGGTGGCCGCTGACCTTGCCGACGTAGACACGGTCGGCGCTGGCCGGCACCAGCGCCAGCACGTCCTTCGACACCAGGGCGTCGTAGAGCACCAGGGTGGCCTCGCGCAGCGCACGGGCCGCCTTGACGGTGAGCAGGTCGGGGTCGCCCGGCCCGGCCCCGACGAGCGTCACGTGGCCCGACCCGGCGGCGAGGCCCGGGTCGGCGGTGAACTGGAGCGGCTCGCTGAGCAGGGTCATGGTGATGTCCTCGGTGCGCGGTGTGGCGTGGCGATGACCGCATTGCACGGCCAGCGGCCGTTCGCCGCCTTGAAGCAGTTCAAGACCATCTCCGAGACCCTCAGCGCCCGGGGTAGGCGGCGAGGCGCTTGGGGTCGAGGATGTGCACGTCGCGCTTGTCGATGCGCACCATCCCGGCGGCTTCCAGCTCGTGCAGCACGCGCGAGAAGTACTCCGGCGTGAGCGACAGCCGCGAGGCGATGGTCGCCTTGCTGACCGGCAGCGACACCGTCACCACCTCGCCGGTGGCGCAGTCTTCCACCTGCTGGTCGCGCAGCAGGTAGCCGATCACGCGCTGCACGCCGCTGTGCAGCGCATAGGCCTCGACGTCGTGCACCAGGCCGTGCAGCCGCCGCGAGATGCCGGCGAGCATGCGCATCGCGAAGCGCGGGTCGCGCTCGATCTCGCCGACCACGGCCTCCTTCTTCACCGTCAGCAGCAGCGTGTCGGTCAGCGCCTGCGCATTCACGATGTAGGGCTTGCCGGTGAACATCAGCGCCTCGGCGAAACTGTTGCCGGGGCCGACCAGCTCGATCACCTTCTCCTGCCCGGCCGGCGAGATGGCGAACAGCTTGACCTGGCCGGTGACGGTGACGTGGAACTCTTCGCAGGGCTCGCCGACGCGGAACACCGTGTCGCCGCGCGACAGCCGGCGCAGTTGGCAGCCCAGCGCCAGCCGCTCCAGCTCGGGGCGGTTGAGGTCGGTGAACAGCGGCAGCACCGAGAGGTAGCGCGGCAGGTCGAAGGTGCGGGCTTCCACGGGGGACGGTCCGGGGTCGAGGTGGCGCGAGTGTCCCCGGCCCTCGCGGGTAGGGACTTGACCCCCGTCAATCGCCGATCAGCGCGTCAGCCGCGCGTAGACGGCCGCCAGCCGCGCCGGCAACTCGGCCGGCGCACGCACCTGCGCCCAGCCGCCGCGGCCGAACAGGTGCGGCAGGTATTCGTGCGCCTCCTCGTCGATCGACAGGCAGAACGGCAGCAGGCCGGCCTCGCGCGCCTCGTGCACCGCGTGGCGGGTGTCTTCCAGGCCCCAGCGGCCCTCGTAGACGTCGAGGTCGTTGGGCTTGCCGTCGGTGAGGATCAGCAGCAGCCGCTGGCGCTCCGGGCGCAGCGCGAGCCGCTTCGTGGCATGGCGCAGCGCCGCGCCCATGCGCGTGTAGTAGCCGGGCTTGATCGCGCCCACGCGGGCCTGCGCGGCGCGGCTCCACGGCTCGTCGAAGGCCTTGAGGTGCTGCATGCGCACGTGCTGCCGGCGCACCGAGCTGAAGCCGAGCATCTCGAAGGCGTCGCCGGTGGCTTCCAGCGCCTCGCCGAAGACGTACAGCGCATCGCGGATCACGTCGATCACGCGCGCGTCGTTGTTGACGTGCGCGTCGGTGGACAGCGACAGGTCGGCCAGCAGCAGCGTGGCCAGGCTGCGCTCGCCGCGCGTGCGGCGTGCGAACACCAGCGGGTCGCGCGCGGCGGAGTTGGCCGTGCGCTCGCCGGCCTCGTCGGCGGCGTGGCGCACCCAGGCGTCGAGGTCGATCGCCTCGCCGTCGGCGCAGTGGCGCTGCCAGCGCGGCGCGGCGCGCAGCACCTCGAGGCGGCGGCGCACGCGGCGTGCGGTGGCGCGCAGCGGCGCCGCCGGCACGAAGGGCTGGTCGGGCCGCGCCATCAGCGTGACCACGCGGCAGCGGTCGGGCTGCAGGGCCTGGCGCTTCCAGTCCCACTCGGGCAGCGAATCGGCCTCGCCGATCGGCACGTCGTCGGCGCTGGCGCTGGGCAGGTCGAGGTCGAACTTGACGCGCGCCGCGCCGGCCTGGCCGTCGCGCGTGATCGCGAGCTGTTCCATGTCGTCGGCGGCGCGCAGCGCGTTGCCGTCGTCCTCGTCGTCGGTGGCGCGGTCGACCGGCACGTGCTCGGCCCAGGTCATCAGCTGCTCGGTCCTGGAGGGCAGCAGCAGCGGGGCACGCTTGTCCTTCTGCGGCTCGAGCCGGCGGGTGCGGCGGCGCACGTCGCTGCGCGGGGCGTTGGCCGCACCGCCGTCGCGTTCGCCGCCTTCGTCCGGCGCGGTCCCGGCGCGTGGCGGCAGCGCCTCCAGCCACACCCACACCGGCGCGACGGCCTCGGCGGCGAAGTCGGCGACGGACACGGGCTCGCCGCGCAGCGCCGCCTGCACGGCCGCTTCGGCCTGTGCCGCCGCGCCGCGCAGCCGAGCCGGATCGGGCCGCTGCGCCAGGTGCGCGGCACGCAGCCGCTGCCAGCGGGTGCGAAGCCCCGGGCAGCGCAGCAGCACCTGCTCGGTGGCCTCGACGTTGGCGGCGATCCAGCCGCCACGGCCGGCATGCGACGCGGCGAGCGCGGCCAGCCAGAGATAGAGGTCGCGGTTGAGCGCCTTGTCGTCGAACACCGCGATCAGCGGCGGCAGGGCCAGCGTATCGGCGTCGAGCTGCGCGGTGGCGGCGCGACGGCCGCTGCCGGCGATGCGCTGCAGCCAGCCGCGCGGGCCACCGGCTTTCGATTCCCCGGCCGGCACCACGCGCACGCCGTGGCCGCCGCCGATGGCATGGAACAGCATCGCCGCCGAGTGCTTCACCTCGTCGAGCACCACGCCCTGCTCGGGAAAGCTGCGGTCGGCCACCCGCGTGATCCAGCGGTGCCAGTGTTCGCCGATCCACTCTTCCATGGCGTGTTCCTAGCCGCGGTCCTCGCGGCGCTGGCGCAGCGTCTCGCGCACCGCATCGAGCCCGACCTTCCATTCGAGGTTGGGGCTGCGGCCCTGGGCGTCGTGCGTGCTCTCGCACTCAGTGAGGCACTGGCCGCATTGCACGCACGAGAACATCATGCGCTTGATGTTGCGCGGGTTCAGGCGCATCGGGCACGCGGTATCGCACGCCGAGCCCTCGGGCGACTTCGCCGTGCTGCAGCTGCGGCAATCGCGCGCGCGCTCGCGGTCGAAGGCCACCACCAGGCCCTTCGGGTTGGCCATCCAGGCCAGGCTCTGGAACAGCCCGACCGCACAGCCGAAGCGGCAGAACAGGTGCCGCGCGAACATGAACTCCAGCGTGAACACCACGCTGCCGATCACGATGAAGCGCGCCTGGTTGGGCGTGAGCGTGCCCGAGACCAGGTTGCCCCAGATCTCGCGCGGCGGCAGCAGGTAGGTCAGCAGCGTGATCGCCCACAGGAAGCCGAAGCTGGCGCAGGCGACGAAGAAGGCCGGCCACCAGCGCGCGTCGGGCGACTGTCCGGCGCGCAGGCTGCGGTGCTTGTCCCAGAAACTCAGCTTGCCGCTGGCGCGCTGCAGCACGCCGTTGAGCGTCTCGACCAGCGAGAAGTGCGGGCACAGCCAGCCGCAGTACAGGCGGCCGTAGCGGTACGCCACCGTCATGAAGGCGGCCACCCCCAGCACCGCCGGCACGATGGCGCGGAAGACGATGTTCAACGCCGCATGCGTGGCCGATATCTCGCCGCGCACGAAGTCGTCGATGCCCAGCGACCAGCGGAAACCCAGCACCCACAGCTGCGTCTCGTGCAGGTCGAAGCGCAGCAGGTTCAGCGCCGGCGCGAGCAGGAACAGCGCGAAGAAACCGATCTGCGTGGCGCGACGCCGGCGCTGCAGCCGGGCCATGCGCAGCGAGCGATCGTCGTCGCTCACGGCCAGCGCGATCGCCCGTTCAGGCATCGCCGATCACCGCGGCCACCACCTCGCCGAGCGCGCGCGCGGTGTCGGCATCGTCGGTGAGCGCATCCACGATGGCCGCGTGGCAGGCCACGCTCAGCGGCATGCCCGTGGCGGCCAGGCGCGCCGCCATCACCAGCAGCCGGGTGCTGGCGGTCTCTTCGAGGTCGTGGTCGGTGAGCCGGCGCAGTGCCTGCGCCAGTGCCACCAGGCTGGCCGCCACCGCGGCGCCACAGCCGCTCTCGGCCTCGACGATGGAACGCTCCACCGCCGGCTCGGGGTAGCCCAGCGTCAGCGCCACGAAGCGCTGCCGCGTGCTCGGCTTCAGGCCCTTGAGCAGGTTCTGGTAGCCGGGGTTGTAGGAGATCACCAGCATGAAGCCCGGCGCCGCCGGGATCAGCTCGCCGGTGCGCTCGACCGGCAGCACGCGCCGGTCGTCGGCCAGCGGGTGCAGCACGACGGTGGTGTCCTTGCGCGCCTCCACCACCTCGTCGAGGTAGAGGATGGCGCCTTCGCGCACCGCGCGCGTCATCGGGCCGTCGCACCACACCGTGCTGCCGCCGGCGATCAGGTGGCGACCGACGAGGTCGGCCGCGCTCAGGTCGTCGTGGCAGCTGACGGTGACGAGAGGCCGGCCCAGCCGCGCCGCCATGTGCTCGACGAAGCGCGTCTTGCCGCAGCCCGTCGGGCCCTTGATCAGCAACGGCAGCCGGCTGGCGTGCGCCTGCTCGAACAGCTGGCACTCGCCGCCCTGCGCGGCGTAGTACGGCACCGCTGCGACATGCCGGGCGCTGGCCATTTCCATCATCGTCTCCCGTCTCAGGCGGCGGCCAGGCGGCCGCCGGTCTGCTCGGCCTCATCGGCCGCCGGGCCGATGAAGAAGCTGGCCAGGTAGGTCAGCAGGCCTGCGAGGAACATCACGCCGCCGGCCACGCGCACCCAGTAGAAGAAGCGCAGCTGGTCCTGCGTGGCCATGTAGGACATCGCGCCTTCGGTGGGCATGCGCTGCAGCCACACCTGCAGGATGCCCGCGCCGGTGAGCGCCAGCACCATCACGCCCATGCCGATGGTCATGATCCAGAAGCTCCACATCTCGACCGACTGCGCACGGCGCGGGTTGGCCTCGCGGCCGCGCAGGATCGGCATGGCGTAGCTGATCATCGCGATGACCACCAGCACGTAGGCGCCGTAGAAGGCCAGGTGGCCGTGCGCCGCGGTGACCTGCGAGCCGTGGGTGTAGTAGTTCACCGGGCTGAGCGTGTGGATGAAGCCCCACAGGCCGGCGCCGAGGAAGCCCATCACCGCGGTGCCCACCGCCCACAGCACGGCGGCCTGGTTCGGGTGCTCGCGCTTGCGGCGCTGGACCATGTTGAAGGCGAACAGCGTCATCATGAAGAAGGGGATCGGCTCAAGCGCGCTGAACACGCTGCCCACCCAGCCCCAGTAGCCCGGCAGGCCGATGAAGTAGAAGTGGTGACCGGTGCCCAGGATGCCGGTGACCAGCGCCATGGTGATGATCAGGTACAGCCACTTGTCGATCACCTCGCGGTCGACGCCGGTGGTCTTCACCAGCACGAAGGCCAGCAACGCGCCGAGGATGAGCTCCCAGGTGCCTTCCACCCAGAGGTGCACCACGAACCACCAGTACATCTTGTCGCGCACCAGGTTGCTCGGGTTGACGAAGCTGAACAGGAACATCAGCGCCAGGCCCCACAGGCCCATCAGCAGCACCAGCGAGATCGCGGTCTTGCGGCCTTTGAGCACCGTCATGCTGATGTTGAAGAGGAAGCCCAGCGCCACGATCACGATGCCGACCTTGGTGGGCAGCGGCTGCTCGAGGAACTCGCGGCCCATGGTCTGCAGGAAGTCGTTGCCGGTCCACTCGGCCAGCTTGGCGTAGGGCACCAGCAGGTAGCCGAGGATGGTGGCCGCGCCGGCGACGAGGAAGATCCAGAACAGCGCCTTGGCCAGCAGCGGGCTGTGCAGCTCGGTGTCGGCCTCCTCGGGGATGAGGAAGTAGGCCGAGCCCATGAAGCCGAACAGCAGCCACACGATCAAGAGGTTGGTGTGGACCATGCGGGCGATGTTGAACGGGATCGCGGGGAACGCGAGGTCGCCGATCAGGTACTGCAGGCCCAGCGTGAGGCCGAAGACGATCTGGCCGACGAACAGGCCGATCGCCGCGGTGAAGTAAAGCCGCGAGACCTTCTGCGACTCGAACTTGACGGTCATTGCTTTCATGTCGGTCTCCTCAGCCCTCGATGTTCGGCGGCCACTTTTCGGTGTCCACGCCGTTGGTCCACTTCAGGAACTCGACCAGGTCGTCGAGCTGCGCATCGGTGAAGTTGAAGTTCGGCATCTGGCGGCGCCCCGGCGTGCCGGTGGGCTGGCTCTTGATCCAGGCCTTGATGAAGTCGGGGCCGCGGCGCTTGTAGACGTTGCCGAGTTCGGGCGCGAAGTAGGCGCCTTCGCCGAGCAGCGTGTGGCAGCCGATGCAGTTGCGCGTTTCCCAGAGGTGCTTGCCGCGCACCACCGCCGGCGTGATCTCGGCGGCTTTCGAGCGTTCGGGGATGCGACTTTCGGTGTCGAAGATCAGGACGGCGAACAGCAGCACGAAGAACACGGTGCCGCCGTAGAAGATGTTGCGCGCCGCCTGGCTGGTGAAGCCTTGGGCCATGGAAGTCTCCGCAGGTTGTGGATGGGCATAGCCTACGGATGGGGTCGGGAATTTCCTTGAACCGGGATAAGAAAGCGCGCGGAGCCCGGTCGGCAGCGGCTGGCCTGCGCTGGCTCAAACCTGCGCCGTCGGCGCTACCCATACTCCCGGCGACCCATGGAGAGCCTGCTGCACTCGCTGGCCAGCGGCACGGGCAATGTTGCTGCCTACCTGGCGGCGCATGTGCTGCTGTGCCTGCTGCCCGCCTTCGCCATCGCCGGCGCGATGACGACGCTGATCCCCAAAGCCAGCGTCACGCGCTGGCTCGGGCGCAGCGCGCCCTTTCGCGTCGCCTACCCCGCGGCCGCCGCAGCGGGCTCGCTGCTGGCGGTGTGCTCCTGCACCATCGTTCCGCTGTTCGCCGGCATCCACAAGAAGGGCGCCGGGCTGGGCCCGGCAATCACCTTCCTGTTCTTCGCGCCCGCGGCCAACGTGCTGGCGCTGAGCTACACCGGCAGCATCCTCGGCGCCGAGTTCGCCGTCGCCCGCTTCGTGCTCAGCCTGGCGTTCGGCATCGGCATCGGCCTGCTGATGGCCTGGCTGTTCCGCCGCGACGACGCCAACGACGAGGCGCGGCGCGACGACGGCCTGTTCGCCGCCGGCGAGCGCATCGTGCCGGCCGCGACGGGCGTCCTGCTGTCGCTGGTGGCGGTGCTGGTGGCCGGCACGTTGAAGGTGGCGCCGCTGGCCGCGCCGATCGCCTCGCTGGCGCTACCGCTGGAGGGCGCGCAGTCCTGGCAGGACACGCTGCTGCGCTGGGTGCCTTTCGACGCCGCGCGCGGCGAGGAGGGCGTGAGCGTGCAGGGTTCGCTGCTGATCGTGCTGCTGGCGCTGATCGGCGCGGCGGCCTGGCAGGGGCTCGAGAACATTGTCGAGGGTGCCAACCGCTGGACATGGATCGCCGTCGGCCTGAGCGCCGCAACGCTGCTGGCGGCCTCGCTGCGCATGGAGCCCGCGCCCGGAACGCTGAACGTCGTGCTCACCGGCCGCACGCTGGCGGTGGCCCTCGCGCTCGCGGCGGTGCTGCACTTCGCCCGCCGGCTGGAGGCCGACGCGCTGCGCGGCTGGGCCTGGGAGTCCTGGCGCTTCGTCAAGCAGATCTTCGCCCTGCTGGTGGCTGGCGTGTTCATCGTCGGCGTCGTGCGGCAGTGGATCCGGCCCGAATGGATCCAGGCCCTGGCAGGTGCGAACGACCTGCAGGGCAACGCCGCTGCCGTGGCCTTCGGCGTGTTCATGTACTTCCCGACACTGGTCGAGGTGCCGGTGGCGCGCATGCTGCTCGACATGGGCATGCACCGCGGCCCGCTGCTGGCCTACCTGATGGCCGACCCCGAGCTGAGCCTGCAGAGCATGCTGATGGTCGCCGCCGTGATCGGCCGCGGCAAGACCGCGGCCTACGTCGGCCTGGTGGCGCTGTTCAGCGTCGCGGCCGGGCTGCTCTACGGCGGCTGGGTCGATCTCGCCGCCCTCCCCACCAGCCCCTGAACCGCAAGGAGAACGACATGACCACCGTGAAGATCCTGGGCTCCGGCTGTGCCAACTGCCGCAAGCTCGAAGCCGTGGCGCGCGAGGCGGCGGCCAGCGCCGGCATCGCAGCCGACTTCGTCAAGGTCACCGACATGAAGGACATCCTCGCCTACGACGTGATGTCCACGCCGGCCCTGGTGATCGACGACAGACTGGTCAGCAGCGGCCGCATCCCGACGCAGGCCGAGATCCGCGGCTGGCTGGCGGGCTGAGGCCGGCGCGCCACCACGGCGCTTGACAGTCTTCGATAATTCCATAAACTTGGAAAAATGAAGGAATCAGATGCCGTCGCCGCCCTCGCCGGCCTGGCCCAGGAAGCCCGCCTGCGGATCTTTCGCGCGCTGGTCGGCGCCGCGCCCGACGGGCTCACGCCGGGCGTGCTGTCCGCGATGCTCGACATCCCGTCGTCCACCCTGTCCTTCCACCTCAAGGAGTTGATTCACGCCGGGCTGGTGAACGTCGAGCGCGACGGCCGCAGCCTCATCTACCGCCCGGCGATCGCGCAGATGAACGCCCTGCTGGGCTACCTCACCGACCACTGCTGCCAGGGCCGCGCCTGCAGCACGCCCCGCACCCGCGGCAAGACCACCTGCTGAACGGAGACCCTCATGAAGCGCTTCCACGTCCACCTGCACGTCGACGACCTGGCTCGCAGCATCGGCTTCTATTCGAAGCTGTTCGCCGCCGAGCCCACGCGCATCGAGAGTGACTACGCCAAGTGGATGCTCGACGACCCGCGCATCAACTTCGCCATCTCGACGCGTGGCGCCTCGCCCGGCATCGACCACCTCGGCTTCCAGACCGACGATGCGGCCGAGCTGGCCGAGCTGAAGCAGCGCGCCGAGTCGGCCGACATGGCCTTGCTCGACGAGGGCGAGACCGCCTGCTGCTACGCGCGCAGCGAGAAGCACTGGGTCACCGATCCGCAGGGCATCGCGTGGGAGCACTTCCACACGCTGGGCGACATCCCGGTGTTCGGGCAGGGCAAGAAGACCGAGGAAGCTGCCGCCTGCTGCACGCCGGCCCCGCGCGGCAAGCCGGTGCCGATCCCGGTGAAGGCGCAGTCTTCCTGCTGCTGAACGAAGCGCGGCGGGGCCGCGCCGTCATGAGACTGTCATACGGTATTTCTACACTTGTAGAAATACTGCTCAGTCGTTCCGGGAGTGCCCATCGTGAGAGTCGGAATCAATGGCATGGGCCGCATCGGGCGGCTCGCCCTGCGCGCGGCGCTCGGCGCTGCCGAGCGCCCGCTGGACGACCCGCGCGCAGGCCATCGCCTCGAGGTCGTGCACTTGAACGAGCTCAAGGGCGGCGCCGCGGCAACGGCCCATCTGTTGCAGTTCGACAGCGTGCAGGGCCGCTGGCGGGCCGAGATCGTGGCTGACGGCGAGCACGCGCTGCGCATCGACGACCGCAGGCTGGGTTTCTCGTCGCACGCCACCGCCGCCGAGATCCCCTGGGGCGATGTGGGCGTCGACGTGGTCCTCGAGTGCACCGGCAAGTTCCTGACGCCCGAGACGCTGCAGGGACACCTCGACCGGGGGGCCAAGCGGGTGATCGTCGCCGCGCCGGTGAAGGTCGGCGACGTGCTCAACATCGTGGTCGGCGTGAACGAACACCTCTACGAGCCGGCGCGCCACCGCATCGTCACGGCCGCCTCCTGCACCACCAACTGCCTCGCCCCGGTGGTCAAGGTCGTGCACGAATCGCTGGGCATCCGCCACGGCCAGATCACCACCATCCACGACCCGACCAACACCAACCTGATGGTGGATGCGCCGCACAAGGACCTGCGCCGCGCCCGCAGCGCGATGCTGAGCCTGGCGCCGACGACGACCGGCAGCGCCACCGCCATCGCGCTGATCTACCCCGAGCTCAAGGGCAAGCTCAACGGCCACGCCGTGCGCGCGCCGGTGCTCAATGCCTCGCTGACCGATTGCGTGTTCGAGCTGAAGCGCGAGACCTCGGCCGACGAGGTCAATGCACTGTTCAATGCGGCCGCGGCCGGACCGCTGGCCGGCATCCTCGGCTACGAGGAGCGCCCGCTGGTCAGCGCCGACTACGCGCGCGACACCCGCAGCTCGATCGTCGACGCACCCTCGACGATGGTGACCGACGGCACGATGCTGAAGGTCTATGCGTGGTACGACAACGAAATGGGCTACGCCTGCCGCATGGTCGATCTCGCCTGCCACCTGCAGCAGCAAGGCCTCTGAGCTTGCCATGAACCCCGGCACGCGCAACTACGCCATCGTCACCGCCGCATACTGGGGCTTCACGCTCAGCGACGGCGCGCTGCGCATGCTGGTGCTGCTGCACTTCTACCGCCTCGGCTACTCGCCCTTCACGCTGGCCTTCCTGTTCCTGCTGTACGAGGCGATGGGCGTGGTCGCCAACCTGATCGGCGGCTGGCTGGCCACGCGCTATGGCATCGCCCGCATGCTCGCGGTCGGCCTGGCCACGCAGATCACCGGCTTCCTGCTGCTGTCGGCACTGTCGCCCTCGTGGACGGTGGCGATGTCGGTGGCCTGGGTGGTGATCGCGCAGGGCATCTGCGGCGTCGCCAAGGACCTCACCAAGACGGCAAGCAAGTCGGCCATCAAGCTCACCGCCGGCGAGGCCTCCGGGCAGCTCTTCAAGTGGGTGGCCTTCTTCACCGGCAGCAAGAACGCGATGAAGGGCGTGGGCTTCTTCCTCGGTGGCCTGCTGCTGCAGGCGCTGGGCTTCCAGCAGGCGTTGTGGGTGATGGCGGCGCTGCTGGCGCTGGTCTTCGTCGGCGTCGTCGCCTTCGTGCCGCGCCTGATGGGCAAGAGCAAGGCGTCGAAGTCGGCGAAGGAGCTGTTCGCCAAGAACCGCGGCATCAACCTGCTCGCGGTGGCCCGCGTGGCCTTGTTCGGCGCGCGCGACGTCTGGTTCGTCGTCGGCGTGCCGGTGTTCCTCTACTCGGCCGGCTGGAACTTCACCATGGTCGGCGGCTTCCTGGCCCTGTGGACGATCGGCTACGGCGTGGTGCAGGCGCTCGCGCCCGCGCTGGTGCGCCGCAGCGAGGATGGCCTGAGCACCGAGGTGCCCGCGGCGCGGGTCTGGTCGGGCCTGCTCGCACTGGTGCCCATCGTGCTCGCCGGGCTGGTCGTTGCCGGGGTCGACCATCTCGAATGGGTCGTCGTGGCCGGGCTGGCCGTGTTCGGCTTCGCCTTCGCCGTCAATTCCTCGGTCCACTCCTACCTCGTGCTGGCCTACGCCGGCTCCGAGAAGGCGGCCGAGGACGTCGGCTTCTACTACGCGGCCAACGCCATGGGCCGCTTCTTCGGCACGCTGATGTCGGGCCTGCTCTACCAGTGGGGTGGGCTGGCCTGGTCGCTGGCCGGCTCGGCGACCATGCTCGTGGGCTGCTGGCTGGTCACGCTGGCGCTGCCCACCGGCGCCGCACGCGGCACGGACGACGCCATCCCGGCTCGGCGCTGATGGACGAGAAGGCCGCCGTGCAAGCACTGGCCGCACTCGCCCAGGAGGTGCGCCTGCGCATCTTCCGCGCCGTGGTCGGCGTGGGGCCCGTCGGCGTCACGCCGGGTACGCTGGCATGCGAACTCGGCCTGCCGGCCTCGACGGTGTCGTTCCACGTGAAGGAACTGCTCCACGCGGGGCTGCTGACCCAGGAGCGCGACGGCCGCCACCTAATCTATCGCCCGGCCATCGAGACGATGAATGCGCTGATGGCCTACCTCTCGGCACATTGCTGCCAGACCGTGAGCTGCGAGGACGAGCCGCTGCGCCAGCCCTGCAGCACCTGTTGAACACACCCTCATCCCGGAGCAACGACATGAGCGTCAAGGTCTACAACGTGCTCTTCATCTGCACGCACAACTCGGCGCGGTCGATCATCGCCGAGGGATTGATGAACCACCTGGGCGGGCCGCGCTTCCGCGCCTTCTCCGCAGGCAGCCACCCGGCCGGCGCGGTGCAGCCCGAAGCCCTCAGGGTGCTGGCTGGCCTGCAGATCCCCACCGACGGCTTCCGCTCGAAGGACTGGCAGGAGTTCGCGCGCGCCGATGCGCCGCCCCTGGACTTCGTGTTCACCGTCTGCGACAAGGCGGCCGGCGAGGTCTGCCCCGTCTGGCCCGGCCAGCCCATGACGGCTCACTGGGGCGTCGCCGACCCGGCGGCCGTCGTCGGCAGCGACGCGCAGAAGGCGCGCGCCTACGAGGACACGGCCATCGTGCTGAAGCGGCGCATCGAGCTGATGCTGGCGCTGCCGCTGGCCTCGCTCGACCGGCTGGCGCTGCAGCGCGAGCTCAAGGAGATCGGAACGCGCTGAGGCGATGAACCTCTTCGAGCGCTACCTCAGCGCCTGGGTGTTCCTGTGCATCGTCGCCGGCATCGCGCTCGGCCAGTGGCTGCCCGCGCCCGTGCAGGCCATCGGCCGCATGGAGGTCGCCAAGGTCAACCTGCCGGTGGGCCTGCTGATCTGGGTGATGATCATCCCGATGCTGCTGAAGGTCGACTTCGGCGCGCTGCACCAGGTGAGGCGGCACTGGCGCGGCATCGGCGTCACGCTGTTCGTCAACTGGGCGGTCAAGCCCTTCTCGATGGCGCTGCTGGGCTGGATCTTCATCCGCCACGTCTTCGCGCCCTGGCTGCCGGCGGAGCAGCTCGACAGCTACGTGGCCGGGCTCATCCTGTTGGCCGCCGCGCCCTGCACGGCGATGGTCTTCGTGTGGAGCCGGCTCACCAACGGTGATCCGCTCTTCACGCTCAGCCAGGTGGCACTGAACGACACCATCATGGTGTTCGCCTTCGCGCCGCTGGTGGCGCTGCTGCTCGGCCTGTCGTCGATCACCGTGCCGTGGGACACGCTGCTGACCTCGGTGCTGCTGTACATCGTGGTGCCGGTGCTGATCGCGCAGGCCTGGCGCCGCGCGCTGCTGGCGCGCGGCCAGGCCACCTTCGACGCCACGCTGGCGGCCCTCGGCCCCGCGTCGATCGCGGCGCTGCTGGCCACGCTGGTGCTGCTGTTCGCCTTCCAGGGCGAGGCCATCCTGAAGCAGCCGCTGGTCATCGCGATGCTCGCGGTGCCCATCCTCATCCAGGTGTTCTTCAACTCGGCGCTGGCCTATGGGCTGAACCGCCGGCTCGGCGAATCTCACGCCGTGGCCTGCCCCTCGGCGCTGATCGGCGCGAGCAACTTCTTCGAGCTGGCGGTGGCCGCGGCGATCAGCCTGTTCGGCTTCGAGTCGGGCGCGGCGCTGGCCACGGTGGTGGGCGTGCTGATCGAGGTGCCGGTGATGCTGCTGGTGGTGCGCTGGGTCAACAACAGCAAGAGCTGGTACGAGGCGGGAGCGCGGCGCTGAGGCTGCGGGCACACTGCGCGGGTCACCCTCACGGAGCCCGCCCGACCATGCCCCTGCCCGACCCCGACCTGCGCCGCACCTGGCTGTTCGGCCCCGGCGCCGATGCGAAGGTGCACGACGCCATGCTGGCCAGTGGCGCCGATGCGCTGATCGTCGACCTCGAGGACTTCACCCCGCCGCCGCGGCGCGCCGAGGCACGCGCGCTGCTGCCGCGCTACGTGCAGGGCTGCCGCGAGCGCGGGATCGTGGCCGCGGTGCGCATCAACCAGCTCGACGGCGACGGCCGCGACGACCTCGCCGCCGCGATGACCGCGCGGCCCGACGCGATCTCGCTGCCGATGGCCGAGCGCGCGGCGCAGCTGGCCGAACTCGACCGGGCCATCGGGCAGTGGGAGGCCGAGCTCGGCCTCGAAGCCGGCGGCACCGAGATCCTGCCGGTGTGCGAGACGGCGCTGGGCGTGGCCGACCTGCGCACCATCGCGGCGGCCAGTCCGCGCATCCGCAGCGCCCTGCTGGGCGCCGAAGACCTGGCCAACAGCCTGTGCGCCGAGCGCAGCCCCGAGGGGCTGGAGCTGGAGCATGCGCGGCGCCGCTTCCTGCTCGACGCCCGCGCCGCCGGCATCGAGCCGATCGACGCGCCCTACACGTTCAGCGACGTCGACGGCGCCGTGCGCGAGGCCGGCCATGCGCGGCGCCTCGGCTACCGCAGCAAGTCGCTGGTGCGGCCGGAACACGCCGCGGCGCTGAACGACGCACTCACACCCTCGGCCGCCGACGTGGCGCGCGCCCGCGCCATCGTCGAGGCCTTCGAGGCCGCCAGGGCCCGCGGCAAAGACCGCGCCCTGGTCGACGGCCTGTGGGTCGAGGTGCCGACCTGGCGCAATGCCCTGCGGCTGTTGCAGCGTGCGCAACGACTGGGCGCAATTTCAGCAGGCGGCACCCGCCCGCGCCCGAATGCATCCGACCACGCGGGGCTCGCGTAACGGTCCTGCATGTCGACCTTGCTGCGCCCCATGCTCACCGCCGTCGCGCTCGCGGCAGCGCTGTACGCCGCGCTGCTGGCCCTGCTCTGGTTCGGCCAGGAGCGGCTGATCTTCCTGCCCACGCCGCTGCCGGCGAACCACGCGCTCGCGCGTGAGCCCGACGTGCACGAGCGTTTTGTCGAGGTCGACGGCGCGAGGCTGTCGGTGCTGGAGCTGCGCCTGCCCGAGCCGAAGGGCGTGGTCTTCTTCCTGCACGGCAACGCCGGCAACCTGGCGAGCTGGTTCGTCAACGCCGACTTCTACCGCCGCGCCGGCTTCGACCTCGTGATGCTCGACTACCGCGGCTACGGCAAGAGCAGTGGCCGCATCGCCAGCGAGACCCAGCTGCATGCCGACGTGCGCACGGTTTGGCGCGAGGTGGCGCCGCGCTACGCCGGACGCCGCGTGGTGCTCTACGGACGCTCGCTGGGCACGGCACTGGCGGCCTCGCTCGCCGCCGAGCTGCAGCCCGACCTGACGGTGCTGGTCTCGCCCTACGAGAGCATGGCGGCGCTGGCGCGCCAGCACTACCCCTGGGTGCCCGCCGCGCTGCTGCGCTATCCGCTGCGCACCGGCGAGCATCTGGCGCGCGTACGCACGCCGGTGCTGCTGCTGCACGGCGACCGCGACGAGCTGATTCCGCTGGCGCACAGCCGGGCGCTGCAGGCCGTGGCACCGCACGCGCGGCTGCACGTGGTGCCCGGCGGCGGGCACAACGACCTGCAGGAACGCGAGAGCTACCTCGACGCGGTGGGCTCGGCGCTGGCTTCGCTCTGAGCCAGCTTCGGCAGCAGCTCCTGCTGGCCGCGCAGCGTGACGGTCACGGCCCGGCCCGTCTCGCGGCGCAGCCAGCCCTGCGCGATGCAATGCGCCAGCAGCGCATCGGCCAGCGCGCCGGCGAGGTGGTCGCGCCGCTCCGACCAGTCCATGCAGGCGTAGGCATAGCGGCGCTTCGCCGAGGGCGGCGGCGCCGCGAAGCCGATTCCGGCCAGCCAGACCTGGCCCGCGTCGGTGAGTGCGAGGCCGTCGCCGCGCGCCTGCAGGCCGTGCTGCGCGACCAGGGTATCGAACAGGCGCACGCCGAGCTGCCCCGCCAGGTGGCCGTAGCAGCAGCGCGCCTCGCGCAGCCGCGCGCGCTCGGGGCGTGACCAGGACGCGTCGCGCGCGCCGGCCTCGGCCACCAGGGCCAGCGCCTCCAGCGCATGAGCGACGTCGGCATGCGCCAGCCGGTAGTAGCGGTGCCGGCCACGCGGCTCGCAGGCGACGAAGGCGGCGTCGAGCAGCTTCGCCAGATGCCCGCTGGCGGTGGCAGCGCTCACGCCGGCCGCGGCGGCCAGCTCGCCGGCCGTTGCGGCCTCGCCGGCCAGCAGCAGGCTGAGCATGCGCGAGCGCGCCGGGTCGGCCACCATCGCGGCCGCGCGGGCGAGCCGGGGTTCGTGGTCGCGCAGGGTGCCCTTCGCCGTCATGCCGCCAGTGTGCCGTGGCCGGCGGGTGCCACGCTTCGGCGCAGGCCGAAGCGAGGTTCAGCGCGGATCGTCGGAGTGGATCTGCAGCGCCTCGAGAAAGCGCGACACCATGTTGTACGAGGCGATGGTGCCCACCAGCTCGACCAGCTGGCGCTCGCCGAGCCGCTGGCGCACCGCGTCCACGACGGCCGCGTCGACGTGCACCTCGCGTGTCATCGCGTCGCACAGCGCGAGCACCTCGCGCTGCAAGGGCGTGAAGCGGTCGCTGGCGGCGCGCCAGTCGGCCAGCGCGTCGAGCTGCGCCTGCGCCAGGCCCTCCTTCAGCGCGATCGGCGCATGCTGGTCGGCCTCGTAGGGTGCGCCGTTGAGGTGGGCGATGCGCATGATCACCAGCTCGCGCAGGTCGCCGGGCAGCGCCAGCTTCTGCCGCACCTGGGTCATGAAGCCCAGCCAGCCTTCGGCCAGCGGCGGGCTGTGCATCAGCATCTGGTACAGGTGCAGCACGCTGCCGCGCTCGGCGACGATGCGCTGCACCAGCGGGTGCAATTCGGGCGCGGACAGGTCGGCGTAGGGAATGCGGGCCATGGCGGAGCTTTAGACGACGAGCGCCGGGTCGAGCTGGCGCACGCGGTGGTCGATGTAGTAGCCGCCGTACTCGGTGTACTGCAGGAAACCGCGCCCGCAGGCGGCGCAGGCCCACACCTCGCAGCGGTTGTAGGGGAAATGTGTGGCTGCGATCGGCGCATCGGCCGCCCAGAAGCGGCTGCCCGGCCATTCCTCGACGGTCGGGTCGTCGACGGCCGGATCGCGCAGCGTGCCCACGCGACGGAAGTCCGGCTCGTCCAGCGGTGCGCCGATCGATTCCCAGCCGGCGCACTGCAGCCGCGCGCAGCCGCACTCCGCAGGCCAGGCTCGCTTCGGCGGCAGGGCGCGCAAGTCGTCGGCGGTCATCAGTCGGACTTGATGTCGTTGGCCTTGACCACCTTGGCCCAGGTGTCGAGCTGCTGCTCGATGAAGGTCTGCGCCGCCGCCGGCGTGCCGACGTGCGTGACGATGCCCTGCGCCGCCAGCTTGTCGGCCACCTCGGGCAGCTTGAGCGCGGCGTTGATCTCCTCGTTCATGCGCTTGACGATGTCCGCCGGCGTCTTCGCCGGCGCCAGCACCGCCCACCAGGCCGGCGCATCGAAGCCGGCGAAGCCGCTCTCGGCGATGGTCGGCACGCCGGGCAGGTTGGCGCTGCGCTGGCTGGTGGTGACGGCCAGTGCTCGCAGCTTGCCGCTGTCGATGTGCGGCTTGGCCAGGAACACCGAGCCCACGGCCAGCGGCACGTGGCCGGCGATGGCGTCGCTCATCAGCGGACCGCCGCCGCGGTAGGGCACGTGCACCAGGTCCATCCGGCCGGCCCTGGCCAGCATGGTCACGGCCAGGTGCCCGAGGCTGCCGTTGCCGATGCTGCCGTAGCTGAGCGAGCTGCCGGTCTGCGAGGCCTTCACGACGTCGCCGAAGGTCTTGTAGGGCGACGAGGCGACGGTGGCGATCACCATCGCGCCGGTGCCGATCAGCGACACTGCGGCGAGGTCGCGCTTCGTGTCGTAGGGCAGGCTGGGCTGCAGCGCCGGGTTGACGCCATGGGTGTCGAACACCACCGCGAAGGTGTAGCCGTCGGCCGGCGCCTGCGCCACGGCGGCCGTGCCGATCGCGCCCGAAGCGCCGCCCTTGTTCTCGACGACCACGCTCTGGCCGAGGCGCTGCTGCAGCACCGGCGCGAGGATGCGCGCCACCTGGTCGACCGAGCCGCCGGGCGGGAACACCGCCACCAGCTTGATCGGCTGCTTCGCGGGCCAGGCCTGGGCCTGCACGCAGGGCACGACGAACGCCGCCGCCAGCGCAGCCAGCACCCCACACGCACGAGACCGCCATGCCCGACCGACCTGAACTCCGCTCATCGATGACTCCTTGGGTGAGAAATTCCCGGCACCGTGACAGCCGGAGGGGCGCAGTGTGCGAGGCCCATCGCCGTTTGGCGTTGTGGATATCACGCAAGGGTTGCCCCGCACCGGCAGCGCACTGCCCGACCGCGCCGCAGGTGCCGACAATGCCGGGGTGAATACCCCCTGCCCCACTCCCGCCCACGAAACCGAGCGACTGGCCGCCGTGCAGGCCAGCGGCCTGCTCGACACCCCCCCGGAGCCGGAGTTCGATGTGACCACGCGCATCGCCGCCTCGCTGTTCGATGCGCCCATCGCCCTGGTTGCGCTGATGGATCGCGACCGCCTGTGGTTCAAGGCGCGCCACGGGCTCGAGCTCGAGCAGCTGGACCGGCCGATCGCCTTCTGCGCCCACGCCATCGTCGACCCCGACCGGGTGATGGTGGTCGAGGACCTGCAGGCCGACCCGCGCTTCGAGGGCAACCCGCTGGTGCACGCCGGCCCGAACCTGCGCTTCTACGCCGGCGCGCCGTTGCGCACGCCCGAGGGACATGCGCTGGGCACCCTGGCGGTGCTCGACACGCGGCCGCGCCAGTTCGGCGAAGCGGACCGCGCGCTGCTGAAGGACCTGTCGGCCTCGGTGATGACGGCGATCGAATCGCGCCAGCGCGCGATGCGCCTGGGCGAACTGGCCAGCACCGACCACCTGACCGGCCTGGCCAACCGCATGCACTTCCAGTCCGCGCTCGCGCTGGAACTGCGGCACGCACGCCAGACGGGTGCGCCGGTGGCGCTGCTCTACCTCGATCTCGACGGCTTCAAGGAGGTCAACGACCGCCATGGCCATGCGATGGGCGACATCGTCCTGCGCGAGGTGGCGCAGCGACTGCGCCCGCAGATGCGCGCCGGCGAGACCCTGGCGCGGCTGGGCGGCGACGAGTTCGCCATCCTCATGCGCGGAGGCGCCGACCAGGCGGCCGCGGAGGCACTCGCCGAGCGGATCGTGGGCGTACTGCGCGATCCCGTGCCGCTGCCCGGAGGGGCCCGGGTCGAGGTCGGCGTGTCGGTGGGCATCGCGGTGCAGACGGCCGACGAGGCCGACCCTGACCGCCTGCTCGAGCAGGCCGACCATGCGCTCTATCGCGCCAAGTCGCAGGCGCGGCGGGCCTGGACGGTGTTCGGCCACAACGACAGCGGCGCGCCGCTGCTGCCCGCGGCCGCACTCGAGGCGGCTGCCGCGTCGCGGGCGTCGCGCTGCGAGGAATGCGGCGAAGGCGTCGCGCAGCCGATCCCGTTCAGCATGGCCTTCCAGCCGATCGTGGACGTCGCCGAGCGGCGCGTGTTCGCCTACGAGGCCCTGGTGCGCGGCCCGCAGGGCGAGCCGGCCGGCACGGTGCTCAGCCGCATCACCCGGCGCAACCGCTATGCCTTCGACCAGAGCTGCCGCCGCACGGCGATCGAACTGGCAGCCCGCCTCGGCCTGGTGGACACCGACGCGAAGCTGTCGATCAACTTCATCCCCGGCGCGATGTACGAGCCGGAGAACTGCGTGCGCGCCACGCTGGCCGCGGCGCGGCGGGCCCGGCTGCCGGGCGACCGCCTGATCTTCGAGGTCACAGAAGGCGAGCAGGTGCTCGAGCCGGCACACCTGGCGCGCATCTTCGAGGTCTACCGCGGGCACGGCTTCCTGCCGGCGATCGACGACTTCGGCGCCGGCTACGCCGGGCTGAACCTGCTGGCGCGTTTCCAGCCGTCGCTGATCAAGCTCGACCGCGAGCTCATCGCCGACATCGACGCCAGCCGGCCGAAGCAGGCCATCGTTCGCGCCGTGCTGGCGGTCTGCGCCGACCTCGGCATCACGCCGATCGCCGAGGGCGTCGAGACACCCGCCGAGTACCGCGCCTTGAACGCGATGGGCATCCGGCTGTTCCAGGGCTACCTGTTCGCGAGGCCGGCGTTCGAGGCCTTCCCCGAGCCGGCCTATCCGGACTGACGGCCCGCGCTCAGGTCATCATGGCCGCCGCCGCGCGGATGGCCTCGCGGATGCGACCGTAGGTGCCGCAACGGCACATGTTCTCGATCGCGTCGATGTCGGCGTCGGTCGGCGTCTTCGTCCGGCTGAGCAGGTCGACCGCGGCCATGATCTGGCCCGGCTGGCAGAAGCCGCACTGCGGCACGTCGCGGTCCAGCCAGGCCTGCTGCACCGGGTGCAGCGTGCCGCCGCTGGCCAGGCCCTCGATGGTGGTGACCTTCTTGTTCGCGACGTCGGAGATCTTCACCGCGCAGGTCGACACCGCCTTGCCGTTGACCAGGCAGGTGCAGGCCTTGCACACGTCCAGGCCGCAGCCGTACTTCGGGCCGGTGATGCCGAGCTTGTCGCGCAGCACCCACAGCAGCGCCAGGTTGGCCGGCGCGTCGACGCTCACGGGCTGGTTGTTGACGGTCAGGTTGTAGATGGGCATGGCGCGTCTCCTCAGGCGGTGGGGGGGGCGGGCAGCTGGCCGGCGGGTGTGGGCACGTAGGCCGGCTGCGCGTTGAGCGGGAACTTGCGCGGCTTGCGCCCGGTGGCGCGCGCGTAGGCGTTGGCGATGGCGCCGGAAGGCGCGGACATCCCGACCTCGCCCATGCCGGCGATCGGATGGCCGACGTTGGGCATGATGATCACCTGCACGTTCTTCGGGAAGTCGCGCATCTTGGCGAAGCGGTACTGGTTGTAGCTGCCTTCCTGGATCAGGCCGTCCTTGATCGTCAGGCCGGCGTTGAGCACCAGCGAGATGGCCTCGGCGAGGCCGCCGAGCGCCTGCTGCTCGATGCCCGACGGGTTGATCGGCTTGCCCACGTCGATGACGATGGTCGCGCGCGTGACCTTGCAGTGGGCCGGGTCGCGCGCGTCGAGCTCGACGACGCAGGCGGTGAAGGCACGCGACTCCATGTGCACGCCCACGCCCTGCGCGAAGCCCGGCGGCATCGCCTTGCCCCACTGCGCGGCGCCGGCCACGCGCTGCAGCACGGCCTGGGCGCGCGGCAGGCGCAGGAACTCCATGCGGAAGTCCACCGGGTCGCGGCCGAGCTTCGTGGCGATCTCGTCGACGATGATCTCCTCGACGGTGCGCGCCGGCATGATGTGCACCGAGCGGTACGACACCGTCGGCAGGTCGATCGCCACCGGGAAGATCTGCTTGGAGCTGACGCCGAAGTTGTACGGCGAGCTGACCATGGTCTTGAAGAAGAACTGCTCGTAGCCCAGGTTGCCGACGGTCTGCTGCACGCCGAAGGGCAGCGAGCCGCCCAGCGCGGTGCCGATCTCGCCGTAGCCGTGGCGCGCATCGAGCCGCACCAGGCCGATGTTCTGCTGGTAGCTCAGCACGTTGCCGGGCCCGAGCAGGCTCGGCGGGTTGAGCGTGGCGCGCACCTTGTGCACCTGCGGCGGCCGGCTGCGCGTGTGGCGGATGTCGTCGCTGCGGTGGTACATCAGCTTGCAGGGCCGGCCGGTGAGCCGGGAGATCTGTGCGGCGACCTGCACCGGATCCCAGAACAGCCGTCGGCCGAACGCACCGCCGCTGGGAATGACATGCGCCTTCACCGCGGTCTGCGGCAGGCCGAGGTCGGCGGCGATCGCCTGCAGCGCCACGATCGGCGTCTGCAGGCCGGCCCAGATCTCGCAGCTGCCGGGCTTCACGTCGACGATCGCGCACTCCACCTCCAGTGGCGCGTGCGAGGCGGAGGGAAACTCGAAGTCGGCGTCGATGGCGATCGTGCCCAGCGGTGCCGGCAGCAGCGGCGGCAGTGCGGCATAGAGGGCGGTCTTGATCGAGGAATCCGACAGGCCCTTGTTGGGCCCGTCGCCCCAGGTGATGTCGAGCGCGCGGCAGGCGTCCCAGGCCTGGCCGAAGGTCTCGGCCATCACCGCCACGCCCGGCGGGATGCCGACCACCGTGCCGCCGCCGGGAATGATCTCCACGGCGATCACGCCGGGCATGGCGAGCACGGCCGCGCGGTTGTTCACGCTCACCACCTGGCCGCGTATCTGCGAGGGCATGCGGCACATCGTCGGCTTGGCGCCGGGCACGTCGATGTCCATGGTGAACTTCTTGCGGCCGGTGACGATGTCCAGCGCATCGAGCTTGCGCGTGGCCTTGCCGATCACGCGGTACTGCGCCGGGTCGCTCGGCGCGCCGGCCTGCGGCGGCAGGCCGGCCTTCAGGCGGGCCTGCGTGACCAGCGCCTTGATGAAGGGCTCGAAGGAGCGGATCGTCGACGAGCCGCCGGTGAGCTGGTTGTAGACCAGCTCGGGCTGCGCATCGGCCGACAGCACCTTCACCTTGTCCAGCGTCACGCCGGCTTCCTCGGCGATCATCATCGCCAGCGCGGTACCGATGCCGGTACCCTGCTCCAGGCGCGGCATCTCGAAGGTGTAGACGCCGTCGCTGCCGAGCGAGAGCTTCACCAGCGGCATGGTCGGCGCGCTGGTCTGCACGATCGAGTCGGCGACGTCGTAGTTGTCGACGGTGTCGGCCGGCGTCAGCGGCAGCGGCGCAGCCTGCGCGTCCGACGGCGCCAGCGCGAGGCTGCCGGCCAGCGGCGCACCCGCGGCCGCGGTCAGCAGCCCGCGTCGCGTGACACCGCGTGATGTCTTCTCATCCTGGCTCGCATCGTTTGCGAGCCCATGCTCGGGATCTCTCATCGCTGTCTCCTCGGTGCGTTGCGGGGCGGAGAACATGCTGCCGCGAAGCCCGCGCCGAGGTTGTCGTTGCGACGACATCTCTGACGTGTGTGTCGGTGCGCTACACCGGTATGGGTGTTTGTCCCGAGCATCCGGGCGGGTCGCACGCGCGTAGCGTTCGCAGGTGACAGGGAGCCGAATGCAAGGGCCGCGCAGACGGCCGCAAGCCAGGAAGCGGATGGCGATGCAGACCCTGGAGACGATGCTGCGCGAGAGCCTGTGGTCGACGGCGCTCGGTGCGGACGAGATGGAGCGCGTGCTGCGCGTGGCGTACGAGCGCCGCGTGGGCGTCGGCGGCTATGCCGTGCGGCAGGGCGAGCCGGCGGACTGCTGGATCGGGGTGATCGACGGACTGGCGAAGATGTCGGTCTCGCAGCCCGACGGACGCATCTCCACGTTCACCGGCGTCACCGCGGGCGGCTGGTTCGGCGAGGGCTCCCTGCTGCAGGCCGGCTGCTGGCGCTACGACGCCGTGGCCGTGCGCGAGACACGCCTGGCCTGCGTGCCGCGGCATGCCTTCGAGGATCTGGTGTCGAGCAACTTCGCCTTCAACCGCTTCCTGCTCGCGCAACTCAACGCGCGGCTCAGCCTGTTCATCGGCCTGGTCGAGTTCGACCGGCTGCTCGGGCCCGAGGCCCGCGTTGCCCGCTGCCTGGCCAGCCTGTTCGACCCGGCGCTGTACCCCCGCACGAGCAGCTTTCTTCAACTGAGCCAGGAAGAAGTCGGGCTGCTCGCCGCGGTGTCGCGCCAGCGTGCCAACGCGGCGCTGCACGAGCTGGCCGGCCGCGGCCTGCTGCGCGTGGAGTTCGGCGGCGTGACGGTGCTCGACCTCCCCGGCCTGCGTGGCTACTGCGGAACCGCCGAGCCGCTGCGCGCCGTCACGCGCTGCATGAAGACATCGAACGCGACGATCAGGCCGGCGCCGAGCGCCACCACGATCACCAGCAGGCGGAACTCGTCGCCGTAGAGCAGGCCGTGCAGGCGCTCGAAGCGGTTGGCGGTGGTGCACACCACGTCGGCTGCGGCCATGCCGGTGTAGTGCATCGCGCTCACCGCCGCGGCCATCACGAAGGCGGCGGCCACGCGTTGCACCGTGCGGCGCACGTGAAAGGCCAGCCACAGCGCGGCGGTGGCGGCGGCCACGGCGATCAGCACCGCCGCCAGCACCATCGCCCAGTTCCAGTCGAGGTAGCCGCCGAAGCTCATCGAGGCCATGCCCATGAAGTGCATCACCGAGACGCCCAGCCCCGCCACCGGCCCGGCCACCACCAGGCGCCGGTAGGAGAAGCGCGCGCTGGCCATGTAGCCGAGCGCGAAGGCCGACACGCCCACCGCCACCGCGAGCGACAGCAGCGTGCCCGCCAGGCCGTAGCCCACCGCCATGCCGGTGTCCCAGGCCAGCATGCCGAGGAAGTGCATCGACCAGATGCCCACGCCGCCGAGGGCCACGCCGGCGAAGGCCGCGTTGACCCGGTTGACGCCGCCGCGCTCGCTGCGCACCAGCGTGCTGGCGGCCAGCGCGGCGTAGGCGCCGAAGGCGGAGATGAGGAACGAGACGACGACCAGCGTGAGGTCGTAGGTCGGCGAGAGGACTTCCTGGACTGCCATGACTGCGCTTCCGGTGTGAGGGAGGCGCGATTGGAGCAGCGCCGGCGCGGCCGCGCGTGCACGCATCGAGCGCGCCCCAGGGCCGCGCGGGGGCTTGCGTGCAGAGCGCACGAAGGCCCGCGAAGCGGCTGACGGCGCAGCGCGGAGCTGATGCGCGCGCTGACAGATGAGCGCGGCTGAAGCGCTCTTGAAGCGCTTGGCTCAGCCGCCCTGCCGTGCCGCCTCGGCGAGCTTGACCAGCGCGTGCAGCGTGCGGTTCACCGGCGTGGCCACGCCCAGTTCGGCACCGCGCCGCGCGATGAAGCCGTTGAGGTGGTCGATCTCGCTGGGCTTGCCGCGTGCCAGGTCCTGCGCGGTCGACGACATCTGCGCGGGCATCGCCGGCGCGAGCTTGTCCATCGCCTGCAGGCAGGCGTCGAGGTCCAGCGGCTGGCCGTCGGCCTGGGCCACCGCCACCACTTCCTCCACCACTTCGCGCATTACCGCGCGGATTTCCGGCTGCGCAGCCATGCGGCCGTAGGGCTGCTGCGCGATCGCCGAGATGGCGTTGTAGGCGCAGTTGAGCATCAGCTTGCGCCACAGCTCGCCCATCACGTCGGCCGACACCACCACCGGCACGCCGGCCGCGCCGAAAAGCGCCGCCACCGCCTGCAGCCGCGGCTGCAGGGCAGCCTCCGGCGAGCCGATCACCAGGTCACCGCGGCCGAAGTGCGCCACCGTGCCCGGTGCCGGCATCGCCGTGGCCACGTAGACCACCGAGGGCACCACCGCGCAGCGCACGTGGCGGGCGATGGCGGCAGCGTTGTCCACGCCGTTCTGCAGACTCAGCACCAGTGCGCCGGCATCGAGCTGCGGCGCCAGCTCGCGCGCCACCGCCTCGGTGTCGGGCGACTTCACGCAGAACAGGACAAGGTCGGCGCCGCGCACCGCGGCGATGTCACTGGCGGCATCGATCGCCACGCGCTCGGTCGTGCCCTTCATCTGCAGCTGCAGGCCGTCGCGGCGGACGGCTTCCACATGTGCCGGCCGGCCGATCAACACGACGCGGTGGCCGGCGCGCGCCAGCATGGCGCCGAAGAAGCTGCCGACGGCGCCGGCGCCGACGACGGCGATGGATCGAAAGTCGCTGTGTGGGGTCATGGCGCCGCAGTATGACGCGGCCAGGCGGCCGCCGCTAAGCTGAGCCGCCATGGACCGCAGACGTTCGCTGCTCGCGCTGTCGTCGCTGCTCGCACCCGCCTGGGCCGCCGCGCAGCCGCAGCCGCTGGTGCTCGGCACCTCCACCGCCGGCGGCGGCTTCGCGCTGTACGGCGAGATGCTCGAGCGTGTACTCAACCGGCGCAGTGGCCGCATGCTGCTGCAGGCCCGGCGCACACGTGGCACGGCGGAGAACCTGGAACTGCTGGCGCGCGGCGAGCTCGACGCCGCGCTGATCCAGGGCACCGCCGCAGGCGAGGTGCTCGCGCAAGGCGCGGCCAGCGGCCTGCGCATCCTCTTCGCGATGTACCCGAGCCCGGGCCTGCTGGCCGTGCCGGCGGCCTCGGCCGCACGGCGGCTGGAAGACCTGCGCGGCCGCCCGGTGGTGTTCGGCGTGAAGGCCAGCGGCCTGGTGACGCTGGCGCGCCAGGTGTTCGACGGCATCGGCCTGGACATCGACCGGGACTTCGAGGCGATCTACGTCGAGCAGGCCGCGCAGTCGCCGGCGCTGGTGATCG
>VFQN01002549.1_pt1 | contig 27817 bp, 51 predicted proteins | sample 3512371 | NCBI WGS metagenome assembly VFQN01 (sample SAMN10412370, study PRJNA504923) | tailings metagenome | isolation source: Replicate 2 from Balatoc abandoned mine | place: Philippines: Itogon, Benguet | collected 2017-08-28
GGGCACACGGCGGTTTTCGTGCGGCCGGCAATCGGTTTCTGCTCGGTGACATTGGATCGGAGAGGCGTGGCGCGTGCACAACAGGGTTTTTGGTGTGGGCATGGTACTACTGGCGGTCTGCATACGGTATGAGCGGGTGCAGAGGAGGAAGAGCCAATAGCGTATCCTGATGTATGCCGGGTGGCGGAAGTAGTCCAATGTGCTAAGGCTGGGCTTGCGCTGCCGTGCCCGTACCTTCAGTGAAAGTTGTGGACGCCAGACACGTGTAATGTGGTGCAGCGCTTCACGGTCGTCCGTGTGCAGCGCGCGCCTTCCCACATGCGCGGGTCGCAACGCTTTGCTGTGTGCGTGTCAAGGGAGGTAATGCGGAGGAGGTGCACGGGAAACCTTTTGCGCAGCATACCTGTGCGGTGGCCGTAGCAGTCACGTCCGAGCCATGCCTAGCGTCGTTACCGTCATGGTGAAGCATGTGAAAATACGAGCCATAGAGCGGTATCGCACCAGGGGAGCAGCTATGCCATGCAAACGTGCGGCCACTTGAGCTACCGTAATGAAAAATATAGCAGCGGTCGCAACAGGTCAACACAAACGATACGTTTCGAGCAATAAGGAGGTGCATGCATGCCACAAGCATGTGCCAAGTACCGTGAAGCGAAATGCATGATGACAGGATCAACGGATCACGGTGCAACGTGGTAAGCACTAAGCAGCAATTAAACATGCTCGTCATACCATACGCAGCCTTGCGGCATACTGCACCGGTTAGGCGACCGATCAACTTGCCGAAACTGAGAGGACCGTGACCACAGTGCACGCTGCTGCTTTTGATTGGTAAGGGCAGGGCAGGACGCCTCACAACGTCACAAGCCCCCTACACCGCCACAATACCGTACCGTACCCAAAAAGCACAACCTGCAGCCCTGCCACCTCACATACCGCACTGATCTTTACACTGGCCGGTATGCTGCGCTGATAAGGGCCATGGCGCCCTGCCACACCACCGTACGGCTCACCGCCTCCAGTCATACACGCGTTGCCCAGAGCTCCGCACAACCCCCGCCTCTGCCGCCGCCCCTGACCCAAGCCCTGCCCCGGCCCCAGCATCCGCATCAGCACCCACGTCTGCCTCCTCACCGGAGTTGTCCATGCCATTCGCCGCTGCACCCATGATCCGGGAACCACCATCCGCCACACCTGGGCCCTCAACGACGCCCTCTGCCCCTGCTGTACCTGCGCTCCCCGGCCCCTCCAGTGCCCCCGCCGCTCCCCTCTCCTCGCCCTGCCTCCCACCCCCGCCCCCCGCACGCCGCCCCGGCGGCCTCAGCGCCTTCCGCATCACAAACTCCCGCCCCCGCCTTCGCCTCCTGCGCAGTGCGATAGGCTGCACAGTCGCCTGCCCCTGCCCCTCTACCTGCTGCTGCTGCTCCTGCAGCGCAGGCCCCGTCCCTTCCCACCCGCTGACCTGCCCCTGCCCCTGCCCCTGCGCCACTCCACCTGCAGTGCTCCGCCATGATGCAGGAAGCAGCCGCCCCAGGCCCCCTGCCGCCGCCGCCACGGTTGCCAGGCCGCTCAGGCCGCGGCCCCAGCCCCAGTCCAGGCCGCCCCCCACGTGTTGTACGACACGTGCCACGCCGTACCCCCTGTCGCTGTACAGCTGTACGGCAGGGGCGTTGTCGGCGTCCACGTGGAGCCACAGGGAGCCGCCGCCCCACCTGGGGGACGTGGGGTCGGGGTTGGCACGGGGAAGGGTGTAGTGTGCTTCCAGGAGCGTGTGCACAGGCAGTGCAGTCTTGCGGTGTGCTGCAAGGGCTCCGCCGACCCTAACCGTACCCGTAATCCCTTTATCCCCGTGCCCTCGCGTTACCCAAACGCCCCCAATCCCAACCAGCCTGGCTGCCAGGTGCTCCGCGGCTCTTCGATTTGCCCGTCGGCCGGCACGGTCATCCGTCCGGTCATCAATCCCTGTGCAATCGCTGCCCAAGTCCTGCACACCCCTTGAGCACCAGCTGCTCCGTACGAGCGCCCCTGCCGTACCCGTAACACCGGCTGTACGGTGCCCCACCGTTACTCCGACGCCAACTCCAACTCCAACCAACCAACCCCAACCAACCTGGCTGCCAGCTGCTCCGCGGCCCCCAGCAGCGCGGCACCCACGCCCCGCCGCCTTGCCGCGTGGCCCACCGCCAGAGCGTCCACATGTACCTGGGGAGGAGTGCGGCTGGGAGACAGGGAAACAAGGGGCACAGGCTATGCGTGAGGGAAATCCAGTAGAGGGAACCCGCGTGCAGCCTAATGCGTGTACGCCTCTACACCTACAGGACTATGCGACCGCACCCGTCTCAATGCAGCAGATGGAGACGGCCCCTACAGTAACCATGCGCACGTGGTGCTGCCTCACTTGGAGTGCGCACCAGCAGCTGAGCTCTAAGCTGCGCTCGCCCACGCACGGTCTGACTACGCATGGCAAAGGACACCCACCCTGCCTACCTGGGGAAGGGCGGCGGCAATAGAGCCATGGGCTGGGACAGGGACACCAGCACGTAGCCTAACACGACCTCCCGCTCCACCGCCTGAACCGCGTGTGCAAACTCCTGCTCTACCTCCAGCTCCACCTCCTGCTCCCCATGTCCAAACTCCTCCTGCACGCCGTCACCGAGACAGCCTTGGCTGCCGCCCTGCGTCTGGTTACGTTCGCTGTGCTTGCGTTCGGCAGCGGGCTGCTGCCGGGCGTATGCGTCCGGCCCACTCGGCCCCGCAGCGGCGAGCCCTGCGGTCTGCCCTACCCCTCCCAGCGACGTATGTGCCCCCTCCTGGGGCCGGGTCTGATGCTCGGCCTCCGTGCGGAGAGCTGCCGCGGCGCCGCCGGCGTTGCGCTTTGGCGTAGGGGTAAAGGTGGAGGTGGTAGCGCCCACTCCCCGCCGTTGCTGCTGCTGCTGCTGCTGCCCCTGCTGTGTGCCCACGTCCATGGGTGCTGCTGTATCGTGTAGTGCATTAGGTTGTGCCCCCGGCGCTGCCGCCACGGCCACCAGGCACGCCCACATGCGGCGGCGGCGGGCGCGGCGCAGCGCGCGCCTGTTGACAGGTCAAAGGTGCAAGGGTAACCGCAGAGTGGCAAAAGAGTGCAGGCAGCATGGCAAGTATCAAAAGGGGATTGCATCAGCCTCCTGGTCGGTCTCACGCAACCTGAGGCCTGTCCACACATTCAAATCTGGGCCAACAGGTCTACCTGAAGAAATAATGTCAACATCCGCGCGCATGCAAACCACCTACACACAAAAAATATTGCACGTGGGCTACCCCTACACCTCCTTGCCCCACCTGACCGCCTCCAGCTGCCGCCTGACGGCCGCCGCCTCCAGCGCGGTCAGGCCCCGCCTGGATCCGGAGGAGGCGCTGTAGGTCGACTGGTATGGGTTACCGTGGTGCGGCTGGTGGTGCAGCTGCCGCAGCAGGGCCTGGCCGCGCACGCGCAGCTGCCGGGACTCGGCGGCAGCCTGCGGCGGTAGGGGTGCGTGGGCAGGCGGCGACACGCACGTCCAGCAGGCTTGTCGGTAGGTTGGGCTTGGATATCTGGTGTACTTTTTGTTGCTGGGCCATTGGCTGGTTCCATATAATTAAGGTCTTAAGGCTGCAACTGCCTTCCTACCGCCTACCCCGTCTCTCCCATGCCGTACTTTGTAAGCTCAGCCCAGCTTTCCCCACCTCAAACCCGCCTCGCTGATCCTGCCCCAAGCTGCAAGCCTACCCACCTGCAGCTTCCGCGCGTGCGCCTCCCTGAGCCGTTGGGCCACAGCCTTGCTTGCCTCCAGCACCGCGGGATGGAGGCGTGGGTCGGCCCCAGGCTGGTGGGGTTGCTGGTGTTGCCACGAGAGTGAGTTGGAGGTGGGGGAGGTGAAGGTGGTGCAGGGGGGCTCGAACTCCGTATGGCCGGGTAGCAGCAGCGCCTGGACAGCACAGCAGGTGTCACATTCTGGATATTTCCGTACTGGTGCATTACAGTGCACTGTGATGGCTGAGCCGGGTTGAAATGTGATGGTTGGAGCGTCGGCCATGCCGTCGGTGGCGGTGGGGGCAGGGCGGGGCCTTCAGGAAGGGTGCAGGATGCGCCGTGCTTTCTCGTATCGACGGCAGGCAGGGAGCATATGAACATACATCTACCTTGCCATCACATCCCTCTGTACTAAGAGATCCCAATGTCCGAATCTGTGGCTCTGCACCGTAGGCGCGCCAGGGGCATGGGGCCAGGCTCAACACCGAGACCAGTGGTCAGGTCGAGGGCCGTGTGTCCCTGTTCTAAGCCTTCCACCATTTGCGATGCCCACCTCAGCCCAAAGTTCTGCCACGTTATCGTAGTCCTTGGCAGAGCGCGCCATGCGAATCCGGACAGGAGGTAGCGCAGGCCCAGTGCTGCTGCCGCTGATGCCGACGGGCGTGTGCGATGAGCACGCCGTCTGGCGCTGCCGCTGGCGTGTCGAGGTTGTCCTTGCCAGACATGGTCGTGGTATGGTATGTAAGTTACTGTGAACGCTGCTCAACATTGACTTGTCGGTTCTTGGGTGGGATGTTGTGTGCGCCAGGCCTCTTGGGTGTCCTGGCGACGTCGATGAGGCACAGTGCGATGATCGAGTTGAGCCTTAAGTTGTATGCGCCCTGGTGTACATCTGTGCAGGAGCAGTGGCGTGTTGAGACCTCCCGAGGGTTGTTTCCGTTGCGGCCATTCCGACCGAAGCGAGGCATCGCGAGAGGGCCGTGTGCAGCTCTGCGGAGTAGAACAGTAACAACACGGTGTTTTACTGGCATTTGTTGTACTGTAGGGTGACACCGCTGGCTGGCCCAGGCGACTACGCCTGTTCTCAACGCTATAGATAGATCTTTACTGACAGTCCCAGAGAAGGGGATCTACCTATTTTCGTATAGCAGATTGAGGCTGAATGCTAGGGGCAAGCTTGGGGCAGCCCGCAGGCTTGCGGCCACAAGGCGCCACACGGTGCCCTAGCCGGGGCTGCCATGGGCGATCACGCCTAGTAGTCAATGCACGGGCAGCACGCTATGATCGGAGGAAGCCTCCCCCACCCGACCTGCCGTCGCTGCTGTTCGACCAGCGAATTGTGTACTTGGGCATGCCGGTGCGAGGACAGGCATCGCAGCAATCATACAGCTCGCTGGAGCAGCCGCTCTGCGTTTGTTTACAGCTTATTTGTAACCTTCGATGGGGTGCTCGCACGCGCAGCTGGTGCCGGCTGTGACGGAGCTGATGGTGGCTGAGCTTCTTTACCTAGAGAAGCAGGGCGCGACGCTGCCTATTGAGATGCTCATCAACTCCTCCGGGACGACGCGTCAGGATGGAGAGATTGTAAGCCTTGTTATCGCAGAGCTAGGGCTGCCTGCCGGCCAATTGGCTGCTGGGTGCGCTCCGACGGGGGCTCCTCTGTGCGCAGCCCTCGCTGCGCTTCGTTGACCGGTCAACCCCCTGCCCCCCTGCTACCCCATGCAGCTCGCGTTCGACAGTGAGGGCGTGGCTCTGACCTCCACCATGGGTTTCATCAAGAACCCGGTGAGGGCGGGGCTGGGGGCTTGATGAACGCCACACGCGGGGTGGCGTGGGCTGACTGACATAGGATCAGCTTGCTGTCAATGTATGCTTCAAGGATCTTGCTGTGGAGCATGGATGGGCTCCTGTGGCACGCTGGTCTGTCGCTGCCACCCAGCAAGGACTAAGCAGCGACGGGGCCGTGGGGGCGGTGCGACTGGGTTGTGCATGGACAGCCTTCCTCAGCAGCAGCAGCAGCAGCAGCGAGTGCTGGGCCACACCCCAGCTACAGGCCCTGCAATGTGGCTGGGGATGTGATTGGGGAACAGGGGACCAGGAAAGCGTGGACCAAGCAGCGAGGAAACGGGGCCGGGTCCGCAGGAGAAGAGCTGCACCGCTTGCCGCTTTGGGGAGCCGTGCGGAGCTGGGTGCAGCGGAGGGCGATGTGGCGCGCGTCCATAGCAAGCAGCCGCAGGCCAGGGTTGTGACGGGCTGTCGGCTGCAGCTGGACAAGACTGTTGCGCCCGCGGCCGATTGCAGCAGCAGGGCGGAGACAAACCTCAGCGACGGCAGCAGCAGCAGCAGCAGCAGCAGCAGCTATAGAGCGGCGGCAGCAAAAACGGAGTGCCAGGCTGCTGGCGTGTGCGGGCTGTAAGGGCAGCATGGCGATGGGCCGCCTCTGCCAGGCCTGTCAAACCCCGGCCGTAACCACCGTGATCGCACGGGAGCAGGCGGGAGCCGGGGGAGCTCCCCCGGGCGGGAGGGTGCCGCCGCATGGGGTCTGCCTCCCCGCCGGCGGGCACGGGGCGGAGGCGCAAGACGTCACAGCTGGCTGTACACCCATCCGCTCTCGTGAAGCCGCAGCCACCTGGCTCCTTGTCCTTTGCAGTTACAGTTACAGCTACAGGCCCAGTTGGGCGCATCCGGAGAGCCAGATGGACGCATCATTGCGTGTATTACGCCCGGTGCCGCGGGCTGGGATGGCGCCAAGCGCGTCCTCTCACTCTGTTGCCCCTCCCGGGCTGCGCGCGCCTCTCAGTTGCCCTGCCCTCCTTCCCCCACCACCTCCAGATTTCCACCGTCAACATGGGCCTGGCCGTGGGCTGGTCGTGCGTGGTGCTCTCCTTCGGCAAGAAGGGGTGGCGCAAGAGCCTGCCGCACTCGCTGGGTGGGTCGGGGCGACGGGGATACTCGTTTAGGAGACAAGTGCTGCGCTGTGTTTTAATGGGCGTGGAGGTGATGACGAGGGCCTGCTGTACTGGCCGACTGGGTGAGGGCAGGGGCATGCACGGAAAGGACATGGGTACGTACGGCTGAGGGCATGCTCCAATGCGTGCCAGTCCTTGTTTTGTGGTGGTGGTGGTGGTGGTGGTGGTGAGAGCCTGTGGCGCTCGCCGGGACGGTGAGGGCAGGGGCAAGCACACGAATAAATGCAAAGCGTGCACGGGCTTGGTTTGTGGGGGGCAATGCATCAGCCGGGCGTGGAGACTGCTGACGCGGGTGTGGGTGCGTAGGCGGCGCGTGGTGCGCGAAGGCACGGTTTGATAGACAACGCAGGGATGCTCGCTGCGGCTCTGCAAAACAGGAAGCAGCGTTTGTGCTTACGACAGGGGGCCGCATTTGCATGCGTTCTTCGCACGGGCCACCGCCACTTTTTAAGAAATGATCTGAACTTTCCTGACGCTTGCTTTCCTGTCCTCGCAGCCATGATCCAGCAGCCGCGCGTGCCCCCCACGGGCCAGCGCCAGGCCATCGAGGTGCACATCAAGTGGCGCGAGGTGCTGGACTACAAGCGGGAGCTGCTGCGCTGCCTGGCCATCGGCACGGGCCTGCCAGTGGAGAAGCTGGACGCGGTGAGGAGCACTTGTCTTGCGTTGCACTTCACGCTTGCACATGTGTATGCGCTGGCCGTGTATGTGGTCTGACGGCCTTCCACCGGCACTGGACCGGTGGCGCAAGCTTGGCTCGATGAGTGCACACGGCATTTGTGCCATTACCCCGTGTGTATGGCAACACGTGCTGCGCCTGTCCATCGGCACGGGACTGTCGGTGCAGAGGCTGGGGCGGGAGCCTGAAACTCTATGGCTCGAGCTGCACGTTTCTGTGCCCGCACACGCACGAGCCGAAAGGCGCCTCGCCAAGGTCGCCGTACGCAACGCCGCTACCCGCCACCCCACTAACCGCCAACCGCCCGGCTGTCCATCTCCCTGCGCCCAGGACATGCAACGCCCGCTGTACATGCGGCCGCGCGACGCCCTGGAGTACGGCATCATCGACGAGATCATCGAGCCCGACCAGGACAAGAAGGTACGGCACGGGACGGGGGACACGGGGCAGCAAGTGCCTTGATTGTTCAGCGGACCGTTCAGCGGACCGTTCAGCGGACAGACCAGGAAGTGCCTTGATTGTTCAGCGGACCGTTCAGTGGACCGTTCAGCGGACCGACCAGGACAAGCAGGCAAGGGGCGGTGGTGGGAGGGGCAGCAACTGCCTTGACCGTGTGGTCATCGAGGCCCGACCAGGACAAGAAGGTAAGGAAACGGGGACTTGTTCGTGACCGTTGGAAGCACCCAAGGAAGGGTGGAAGGGCATGGCAGGGCGTTGGTACTGCTGGCCGCCGAGCGCATTGTCGGCCCAGCAGCATGCGTCAGATTGACGAGAGGAGCACCACTAGCATTCTCAAGGATTCCAGCGACCCCGTCCGCGCCTACCGCTCATCATGCCTGCTGCCCTTGCCGGTTTGCCCCCTGCCCTTCCCGCCTCCCGCAGGAGAAGGCGGTGCAGTACTGGATCAAGTCCGGGCGCGCCGAGTCGGAGGGGCGCCTGGAGCAGTGGAACGAGTTCCTGTCGCTGCAGGAGGAGTTTCAGCTGCGGGACAGCTTCAGGAAGGTGGTGGCGCAGGTGAGCGTTACTGGTGTATGTGCTGGCCATCATGACTAAGAATGTGTTGATGCAAATTTGCACGTGTGTGCACTAGGGCGTTATGCGCTGCGGGGCAGCTTTTGGGAGGTCGTCGCGCAGGTGAGGCAGCAGCTTTCGTACATGCCCACACACAGTACACGCACACGTGTGCCGCGGAAGTCAGGCATACAAAGCTAGGTGCCTCACGAATGGCGGCACGGGTGTATGGGTTGTGGGTCGGAGGGGTGCCCGTTCGGAGGGCAGCCGTTCTCGTTTGTCAACAACAAGGTGCAGTGTGTGTTGTGCAATAACAGTCCTCTAACCTGTTGCTTGTGTTGCTCTTCTGCGCAGGACTACCGCGCCGCCTACCGCGAGACGGCCTCCAAGCTGCTGGGCGCCGCCCCGCAGACGGCGCAGCAGCTGGCTGGCTTCGTGGAGCGCCTGGAGCCGGACGTGCTGGTGGGCGGCAAGGTGAGGACGTGTGTATTACATGGGCTTGTGTATTAGCATGGGGTTGGTGGGTGCAGATGGTCGGATTTGTGGAGCGCCTGGGGCCGGATGCAAGGCGGGAACGTGTGAGTATCCACTAAGTTTGTGCTTGGGACTAAATGTGTGTTTGAGCACGGGGTTGGTGGGTGCAGCTTGGGGCTTCGTGAAGCGCCTGGTGGGCTGCAATGTGGGGCGTGTGTGTGTTCCCTCGAGGCGCTACGGGGCTGGGCGGACTGGGCGAACGTGTGCGCTGGCGGCCTGGTGGGGCGGACTGGGCAGCGGGTGGGCTGAACGCAAACATAGTCGTTTGTGAGTTGCGCAGCGGGAGACTGGGCACTGCGCGGGTGCGGGTGCGGGTGGCAGTCTCGGTTCCCAGGGCCCTGGGATGCAAGGAAACTGGGAAGCTAGGATGGATGCTACGAAAGATTTCCCTTCACAGTTGGGTGAAAGGAGTTGGTGTTGCTGGGGGTCGTGCCGGGAGTGGCGACGGGGTAAGAAGGGGGTGGACAAGTTGCCAGGAGCGGGGCCGTGGGGATGTGTGCGGCTTGAGCACAAGGGCTGGCGGCCAGACGGACAGATGCTGACACCCGCCCGCACCCACCCCGCGCACCTTCATGTCCCCCCAGGACGACCCCTCCGCCGCCGAGGTGCGGCTGCCTTTCTCCAAGGACGGCCTGAAGATGGCGCTGCTCAACGCGGAGCGCTACGCCGACCGCAACGTGGAGCGCTTCGTCAAGTCGGGGCAGGTGGGAGTCTGTTAGGATACCTGAATACCACAATACACAGATGTGAGCTTCATGCACACCGCTAGCAGGGGGGGGGGGTCGTGCGGCACGGTATATGGCATTGTGCCTGCGGCTGTGGCCGGGTGGTTTGCAGACGTGAAGCGCTTCCTCAGGCCGGGCAGGTGGGCACTGGACATTGCGGGGGCCATGTCGCATGGCAGGGCGTGGGAAGCCCTGAGGGTTCCTTTTGCGAGCCTGCCATCTATATGTCCCGAGTTGCGAAGCTGGGTGCCCACCGGGTAGGAGACGCGTAGCATGCCGCCTGGCAATCTACCACGCGGGCGGCACTACGCCTGCCGCACCTGTGGCCGTAATCGTGCCCAATCCGCAATTGTGGCCCGCGTCGTCTCTTCTAGTCTCCTCCCGCCACGGAGGTGGACCTTTACTGACATGTGTCATGCCCTGCGCTGCTTTCGCTGGGCATGTTCACAGGTGGCGGTGCCGGACAACTGGCGCGAGACGATCGCCAAGAAGGCGGCTGGTGCGCCCCCGCCCACCGAGGTGGACTACGACGCGCTTCTGCGGCGGGTGGAGGCCATGGGGGAGCAGGAGTTCCTGGCCACCGACCTGGACAAGCTGGTGGAGCAGTTCAAGGTGCGGCTGGGTGCATGCTTGTAGTGTAACTGGTATGATAATGGTGTTACTCAGGGAGTAAAGGTAGGTACGGTCGAATGACATGGGCCTGGACGAGCTGGGCGCGAGGTACTGCTGCTTGCACCGTACCCGATGTACGGTGCACGCAACGAGGAGCATGTGGAGTAAGTGGTTGTTGGCAGGGGGCGGACAGCAGCTGTTGGTCACCACATGGCCGGGTTGTGGAGCAAGCCATCGGTCCAGCGCGATCCTCATGCCGGCTGTCATTGAATGCCGCAAACATGATTTCGGCTGCTCGGCAGAGCTCTTGGTCGCAACAAACCTCGATTGCAAGGAGCCAACACGTGCACCAATGGCAGGGCGCCGCGTGTGAACGTTCGTTCCCCCTGCCGCTTCCCTGTTTCGCAGGTGCCCGTGTAAGGAGGCCGCGTGGCGAAAGCAGCGTCAGGGAGGCGGGGTGGTGGGTAGAGACGAACGGCGAGGCGAACGGCGAACGGTGAACGGCGGGCTGCGAAGGGCGTCAGTGGGCCCACCGCAAGGGCCGCTTGGCCGGGAGCTACAGAAGTAGCAGTGCTAACCGTCACGTTTGTGCAGGTTGGGAAGGTCAACGGCTGACCGTAGCAGCAGGCGGTGGGGTTGGTGAAGGGGTCGGTTGGGTAGGGCAGGGTGTCTGTGTGGGGGTATAAAGCATGCGGGTGTGCCTCGGATGTGGTTGTGGGGCAAGGGGTTTAGGGGCAGGGTGGAGACTCGCGCAGACGGCGTGTGTTGCCTGGGAGCGGATTGCGTGTGCGGCAATTGCGTGGGTGTGGCAGCTTTGCTGTGCAAAGATGTCGACGCTCCTGCCACACGGACTGGCGAGGGGCAGGTGTGCGTTCGTACACGCACGTCTCGAGGCGTTGGCGTGTTGGGCCATGGGACTGACCTGGACCTGCACCTGACACGCTTGGGACCTGACCTGGACCTGCACCTGACACGCTTGGGACGTTTTGGTGGCGGTACGGTAGCTGCCTGGCGGGCGCATGTGCCCACGGCATGTGGCTGTACGGCATAGTTGTAACAGGTCTGATGTTTTGCAGCTGCACGGTCTGTGCGGCGGCTGTCCAACCTTCCTTTCGATCAGCCGCGGCGTGGTCTGCAGGCGAGGACAGAACGTAGCCCTGGCATGGCCAGCAGTTTCTGGCACACATACCCGCGTGCAAGGATGCACGGCGCCCTGGTTTACATGGACGGCGCCCTCTTGTACAGGGACACAGCCTAGGGCAAGCTAGCGGTAGTAGCAGCCAGCGGCAGGGTTCGTGGTTCCACACAAAGCTAGGGGACAGAATACAACCCTGCAGTCAGAAAGGAAGGCACCCGATCGCCTGCCGCCGACTTCCCTCTCCTGCAGTCTCACTGGTCTCCGGTTCCGGTGATCGCTTTCGAACGCCTGCCTCACAACCACGCCAACCACAGGCTTACTGCGCGAGAGCGCGACCCCCGGTAACACCCGTGCCTGGCAGGCTCAGCAGCCGGCAGTGCAGAAACACCGCAGAAGCCCAAGTGTGCGCCGTCCAGGGACCAGCAATAGCCAGCAATGAGGTCATAACACCCACTTCAAATAACGCAAGTTGCAATCTGATGTCCGACACCGGCACAAGCGCAAGCTGCAGGAACCCGACCCACTGGTTCCCCCGCAGGCTCCTGGCATACGGGATACAGCCCATGACACCACTAGCGGCCTGCAGCCTGCGCACCACAATCCACCTCGCACGCAAGTCCGGCGTGCGCCACACTCGCCCTTACACGTGTAGTACGTGTTGCTCACCCAGGCCATGCTGCCTTTCACCCCTGATGCACCGCCCCCGGCCCCCGGCCCCTACTGCCCCGCACTCCGCTCCTCCCTCCTGGACCCTCCCCCCAGGCTCAGCAGCCCCCGGCCCAACGACACCGCAGCAGCCCACGCCACGGCCGTAGGTGACGTGGCGCCACCGGCCCCCTGCCCAACGCCGCCCTGCTGCTGCTGCTGCCTCTGCCCGCCATCTCCATCCCCAGCCGTCGAAGCACCCCCGCCTCCACCCCCTTCCCTCCCCTCAGGCTCCAGCCGCAGAACGTCACCCAGCCCCTCCGCACCACCCCCCACCGCCGTGTCCACCCCTAAGCCCACGCCGCCCGCCGCTAGCCGTGAACGCGGCTGGTGAGCCAGGGCCTGCGGTGGCGGCGCCAAGGGGGCCCCTTCAGAGCGTCGCCCCGCTGGACTGCCGCCGACCCGCGGGTCCGCCGCATGGGCTGCTGTGATGAGGCCGCCGTGGCCAGGGCCCGTGCTGGGGCCGTTGGGGCTCTGCCGCGCATTCTGCTGCTGCTGCTGCCAGTGCTGGTGTAGCGCCTGCAGCTGCTGCTGCGGTGTGTGGGACACGCCTCCTCCGACCCCGGCCCCTCCCTCGTCTCCGGTATGCGATTGCGAGAAGGAGTGGAACTGGCTGCTGGCGGGGCTGCCGCCGTGAGAGGCGTCATCGTCGGGGCCACCTGTGGCAGCAGTGGAGGACGGAGCAGGGCAGTACGGTGCATGGGTAATCCGTACAGGTGTCAGCGGGGCGGCCGTGAACTAGGAAACCTGATGCGAACATTGGCTCAATACGAAAAGTTGCACGGTGTCTAAGGGGTGTCCACAACATTGGAGATGCAGCGGCCAACACGCAACCTACAGCTGGGTCTGTGTGACGCACATGTGGTGAAACCCCTGATCTCAAGCAGCAAACCAACATCAAGCTACGTACTGTATTTGCGTCAGTCGCGAGGAAGAAAGGAATTGCAACGGCCTGCTCCCTGCTCCCTGCGCTCACCTGCCCCTGCGAAGCTCTTCCGCACCGTCGCAGCCGAGGTCCGAGACGACCGCGGGGGCCCCGCCCCTGCCCCCGTCACACCCCCGCTGACCCTGTACCCCTGGCCCGTCCTCCTGTCACCTAGCCCGGGGCTCCCCACGCCCCCGCCCGGGCCCCGCCCCTCCGGCCCGCCCGCGCTGGCCGGCCGCGACCTCCCGCCCGCAGGAGCACGCGGCGGCGTCCCTGGCACCTCCTTGGCCCCCGCCCCCGCCCCGGCGGCCGCCCATGCCCCCAGCCCCGCCGCCCCTGCACTGCCGTCCGCCCGGCCGCCCGACGTCAGCCGCCCACCGCCGCCTGCTCCTATCCCGCCGACGCCAACGGCCCCAGCTGTGTTGCGCCCACTGGCTGTGCTGCTCCCAGTGCTGGGCCGGGGGCCCAGCTCCTGCCCCCGGTCCGCTGCTGAGCCCGCGGAGGGCGGCCGGCTTTTGGACAGTACCCCTACCCCTGCCCCGCCACGTGCGTTCACGGACGCTCGTGTCGGCCGCTCAGAGGGGCCCGCCTCGCCGGCACCGCCCTCTCCGTCGACCCCAGCTGCTGCCGCTGCCAACGCCTGCCAGCCCGCGCCATGAGCGCTGCTGCTGCAGCTGCCGCCTCCCTCCAGCCCTCCACCTCCTTCTGCCCTCACACCAGACACCAGAGAGCGCTCAAGCTGCTGGTGCCCGTCGGAGGAGTGTTGCTGCTGCTGTTTCGGTTCGGCGTCCTGCTGCTGCTGCCACGCCCGCTGCTGCTGCAACTGCACTGCGGCCCTGGCCATGCTCCCCCCTGTAACACTGCCGCATGCCACAAGCGCTGGCGGGTACACACCCGCCCCCGCTCCTGCCACACCCTCGGCCCCCGGTGCCGCCTCCGCCCCCGCACCCGACGGTGAGTAGGCGGGATTGCGCCGCGTCCGGTGGGGGTCGAACGGCGAGCCTGGGCCTGTGTCACCAGGCGCCGCCCCTGCCGTCGGCGTCCCAACGCGACTGCTGCCGCCAGCAGGGCCCCCGCTCGCGCCGCCGCCGCCCCCACCGCCGCCACGTGGCGTGGCCCTCGCCGTGTTGCTGCCGCGTGACTCCAACGGGGCAGGGAGCACCATTGTGGCACTGCCTTGGGGCCCTGCTGCCAGGTCGTTGGCTGCTCCCCCTGCCGCCGGGGTTTCTGGCCGACCGCTGAGCGCCGCGGTAATGGTGGCCGAGTAGGCACGCCCTGCGCCCTTTGGGCTGGAGATGGAACCCGGTGTGGATGGTAGGGGGTCCGCATGGGCAGTGGATAGGGTGAGGGATGCGAGGGGCGGCCGGGCCGCGGACGGGGGCCGGGGAGGGGAGGGCGAGGGGGCGGACGTTGGCCGGGGGGCGCCGGTGGCGCTGGTGGGCCGGGGTCGCGCGCTACCGGGGCGAGACTGCGAGGTAGGGCATGGGGAGATTTGTTCAGCGTGTGGTGCAGGGATGGAGTGGTATGCATTGGTGGTGTGCATTAGCATGGCAGTGGGCGGTGTGCAAGGGATGCCATGTGGGGCGCCGCAGGGGAGGGTCAATGGCTGGCAGCGGGGCACTTAAACACGCACCCAGGAGCGTCGGTGTGCTCAGGCAGCCACAAGTAATGCTCTGCTACCAGGCGTCGCAAACCTCTGTATCGTACCTTTGGCTCGGCCTGTACTGCGGCCAAGTCCAGAAACACAAGTGTCTTGCGCTCTGGGGGCTGCAAGTGCACAGGGAGGACATTAAGCGCGACTGTGGCACTAAAGGCACTGCGCCAGGCTTCCAGATGAGAAGAGCCACAGCACTTACGATGCCTCCCAGACAGCATTGCCGCAGCGGTGTCCCATATCGCCGGTGTATGAAGACCAAGACGCCCACGAGGAGGATGACTCCCCCGGCGACTCCCAGCGCTATGCCCACATACTTGCCTACGTTTTCTTCTGGGGCTGAATCTGCTTGGTTATTGCCAGATTCTTGCAGCAACAGGCGCATTTGATTCTAGTTCTGCAGCCTCATACGTTACAAACCGCATGGCCGCATGTGTGGAGGTGTGGTACCTCGAAGCCGCAAGCACAGCGACGGCCCCGGTGAGGCATGCGGGTTGGTGTAGATGGCTTTCAGTACAAGGGGTATGCTCTGCCAAGAAGACGGCAAGCGTCGGGCAGTTAGCGGCGGGTGTGGAGCCCATGCAAACCCCGACTAATAAGCAGCCGTTTGCCAAGGTGTGTCGACGCAGATAAGGAGCAGCGATATACGCTTTGATGTGTCGTGCGACGCCAATCCTTGCCTTGATAATTTTGCGATAGGGCTGACGACAGTTTGACCCCGTAACTAGGCTACGCTTTCCGAATGCCTCGATTTATGTCACAAGACTAAAGCATTAATTTAATTGCCTATGCTTGCGTCTTCTGGGCGCCACGGCGCCAACTACGCCCGGCAACCCTGCAACACCGCACCATCGCGAGTCCCCAGCCGCTGCGTCGCCCCCCAGCGCATGGGCCCAGCGTCTCGACTGTACACCTCATATAATAGATACCTGCTTGGCTGGGCGAGCCTGGCTGCGGGATTTCCCGCTGCCGACCGGCCAACGAACTCGGACGCGACCGTGCCCCTGTCTTCCCTAGGGACCGCCGGTCCTGCTTCTGCAGCAAGCCCCCTTCGCAGCATCTCTACTACCCTTCACTCAACACTCTCCTCAACGACCTCGACGCTTTGCGGAGCCTTCGTCTGCAGCCGTCCCGGCTACAGCTCCTCCGTACCGCAAGCCCCAACCCGGGCCCACACCCCTTCGCCCTCAGGCCCTGCCGCCCCCTCCTACCTCCTCAGTCCCCTCCGCCGAACCTGGGCCCCCGGCATCCGACCCTGGAGTGGCATGGCCGACCCGTGCAGCACCCCGCCCCGCTCAGCCGCCACGCCCCCTGATGCGGCAGCAGGGCCAGAGCTGGGACCTGATGAGGGGTCGGGCCCGGACGCTGAGCAAGCGGCAACCTCCAACACCAACACCAACAGCGGCAGGGGCAGGGGCAGCGGGAATGCAGCTGCGTCGGGTGCTGCGGCTGCCGCTGCCGCGTCTGAGGCTGCTGCCGGGGGTGCGGCGGCGCAGGGCCACCAGCCCCACGGCCCCGGGCGGCCTGGCGCCAACCGCCTGGCGGAGGAGAAGTCGCCCTACCTGCTGCAGCACGCACACAACCCGGTAGGTGCTTAGACATGTACTGCGCACACTGCATACGCACGGTGCTGTACCAACAAACGTAGCGGCGGTGGCGTTTTCCCGGACCTCTCATCGCCAGTGCGCCGCCCGGTCCGTGGTATGCGTGGGAAACCCTGTAGTGGCACGGCAGGATTGGGGCTTCGTGCGTCCCAACGTCTGCGTAAGACCTTGGGACTTGATTCGGAACGAGCTACAGCCCTCACTCGCATCTTCAACAGGCCAGCATGTCCGTGACGTGGTGACACCTGTCACGCTTTTCCTCGCACTTATGTGTGCCCCTCCAGGTGGATTGGTACCCGTGGGGCGAGGAGGCGTTCGCCCGGGCGCGGGCGGAGGACAAGCCCATCTTCCTCAGCGTGGGCTACGCCACGTGCCACTGGTGCGTGGGAGGACCGCACGTGTCTACATGGGATAGTTGGGGCACGACTAATCGGGAGGCCGAGGCGCTTCCACATGTCGCTGGTGGGTACTGGGGGCTGGCGGGTGAGGATATCGTGGTTGAGCTGCATGCGCCTAGATGCGTGACTGAGGTGGGAGCATGAGCACATGCGTGCGTATCTCAGTTGCGTTGTTGCTCACCTACCTGCGGCTTGCGGGTCTTGACTGTTTCGGCCGCCCGTCAGCAATTAAGTTTACCAATAGAGAGAATAGAAAATCGCTTGCATGTCTCCTTCCCCACGCTCCCTACTCACTGCCCCGTTACAGGTGCCACGTGATGGAGCGGGAGTCGTTTGAGAGCGAGGAGGTGGCGCAGATCCTCAACAGCAGCTTCATATCCATCAAGGTACGGGGGTGGGCACCGCGTGCTTCGGGAGAGTGCGGCCGCTCCGCCCTTCCCACACTTGCGTAATCTGTCATTGCGGGCCCGCGTCTCGCCGTGCGCACCCTGTAATTTTGGTACAGCCGTGCAGCCGTACGCTGCAGCTATGCGCATACGGCTTTCCCTGGTTGACCGTTGACTTTTGGACCGTTGACCGTTGACCTGCAGGTTGACCGCGAGGAGCGGCCGGACGTTGACCGCGTTTACGTGAGCTGGGGGGGTGGGGGGGGACGGGCGGGGGAGATTGGAAGAGAACCTGGGAGGATGGTACTTGGGGGGTGTTGTGTATGTACAAGGTAGCGGAGACGAGGGGGTGTGGGCGGCTGGGGATCAGGAGGACTACCATCTGCCATTGCAAACGCTGTGCTTTCCAAAGCAAGAGCTTGCACGGCGCACGGTGGCTAGCCGGTCAGTCAAGAACTTTGGTTAGGTTGTTGCGTGCAGACTGTGATACTCCATCACCACTTGCTTTCCAACCGCAGATGACGTACGTGCAGGCGGTGTCGGGGCGCGGCGGGTGGCCCATGAGCGTGTGGCTCACCCCCCAGCTGGAGCCCTTCTACGGGGGGACGTACTACCCGCCGCAGGTGAGTGTGCAGAAAACGATTGTAGGGCGCTGGAAAAGGGCAAGTACAGAGGAAACACGCAGCGGTTGGACGGTCCGCAGCAGGCTGGTGGGGCTGGGCCACGGGAGCAGCACTCAGTGGAGCCGTAGCAGTGGGCGGCGGGCGACTTTAATTTAAGGTGTCTCCTCCGCCGCTCTTTTATTATCTATCCCCACTGGTCCACTTCGTTGCTGTCCACTTGAACTCTGAGGCGAGGCCCACTGTGCGCACATACTACAATGCATTTGAAGAGTGTACGTACCACACCATCCTTGTATTATTTTGCCTGCCCCTCTCCCCAACCCCAGGACCGCTTCATGGGCGGCCAGCTGGCGCTGCCTGGCTTCGGCACCGTGCTGCGCCGCATCGCACAGCTGTGGCGCAGCAACAAGGGGGAGCTGCAGGAAAAGGTTGGCTGTTAGGGGTCGGGGGCACAGGTTGCTGAGCAGGAAAGGGATGGGCAAGGGGTCGGAGGGAGGGGACGGGGGGCGGGGAAGGAGCAGCAATCACGGGGGAAGCTGCAGGAAAACGTTGCGGAAGGGGCACACACGTTGGGGTGGCGCATCAACAGGGAAAAGGTTGGAAATGGCGGATGGGGGTGGCGTTCTGGCGTAGCAACAGGGGGGAGCTGCAGGCGAAGGTGCTGGGAGGGGAGAGAGGGGGGGGGGCTGCTCAGCAAGAGAGGGACAGACAAGAGGTCGGGGGAGGAGACGGGCGGGGAAGGAGCAGCAACAGGGGGAAGCTACAGGAGGTGGTGAGCGTTGGGGAGGTGGTGCTGCAGGACGAGGTACGGAGGGCAGGGGGAAGAGGTTGCTCAGCAGGAGACAGGTCGGAGGGAGGAGAGGGGGGGGGGAGGGGGAGCAACTCATGGGGAGCTGCAGGAGAACGTGGGGATGGAAGTGGGGGTACACGTAAAACGCGAGGAAACCGTGGGGCGGGAGGGGCATGTGGGTGTTGTGGCGCACAAACAAGGGAGACCTGCAGGAGGAGGAGGTGGAGGGGCTAACGGAGTGGTTAGTTGCCTAAGTGGGCTACGGATAAAGGTGGGAATGCGGGTCAGTGGCGGTTGCGTACTCCCTGGGGTCACCTGCAGGAGGTACAGAAGAGGAGGTGCGGGGCTGGCGAGGGGCCTCGTGCCTCTGGTCGGGGCTCTGTGGGAACCCACTGCCTACCTCACTGGCCCCCATGCCAGGCCGCCCCGACGCCGCCCCGGTGTACGATACATGCCCTCAAAACCTTCTCTTGCCGCAGGCCACAACCACCCTGGCTCAGCTGCTGGACGCCCCTAATCCCTTCGTGAAATACTCCTTGCCGTGGTGTATGGAACATGCCCGGAAACGCAGGCCACCACCACGCTGGCTCAGCTGCTGGACGCGCTGCAGCCCGAGGCGCCCCCCGCCGCCCCCCTGCCAGCCGACAGGGCGGGCAGGGCAGTGGACGCCTGCGCAGACGACCTGGCTCGGAGGTGCGTGGGTGCATGGGTGGGACGAGGGTAAGCGGTGGAGGCAGGGCGAGGGGGAGTGGTGGAGCGAAGGCATGTAAATCACTGCAGTGTAGATACTACTGCACGGCAGGGGTCGGTCGACAAGGCGGCAAGGGCACGTACCGTAAGCTCACCGCCCTTACACTCCAGACCCTCACGCCCCATGCAGGTCCGGCGCCGCTTTGGTGCGAGGTACCACCGTACGTGCTCACTGCCCCTGCCGTACGCTTGGTTGCCTTGCCGTACGCACCCTCCATTACCGTACACCTGCGTAACAAGCCTTTCCGTCCCATGCAGGTACGACGCTGAGTACGGCGGCTTCGGCGGGCCGCCCAAGTTCCCTCGGCCGTGCGAGATCCAGCTGATGCTGCGGGCGCAGGACAGGCTGAGGGTGAGGCCGAGGGGGCAGGTTGCAGGGTATTGGCTGACGGGTCGTAAGTGTATAGGGTCCGCTATGCGGGTTGGGCGGCTGGGGCTCGCGGGCGCACGGACGCCGATGTGCAGCCGTGTGGGCTGAGGGTGAGGGTGCGGCCAGGGGATGAGGGCACGAAATTGGAAGGCTTGACGCCTGTATCAGTCGCTTGGCCGTAAGGAAGACAATTTGCGGGTATTATCCGTCTGTCTGCCCGTCAGCCGCAAGCAAGGTGCACAGTCGAGTTACACTTTTATGTGCTGAATGAAATGGGGACACTCGGGGCTGCATAAAGACAAGAAGAGATACGTGTCTTAATGTTCATGTGCCGTCACCGTCACCGTCTCCAGGAGTCTGGCGACACCCTTGCGCCGACCGGCTCCGCTCAATGGCTCTCCCAGACACTGCCGGGACCCGCTCTAACACATGTCTACTGCTCCCACTCTACAGGAGTCTGGCGACACGCTGGGCGCCGACCGGCTGCGCTCCATGGCTCTGCACTCGCTGTCCGCCATGGCTGCGGGCGGCATGTGCGACCAGCTGGGGGGCGGCTTCCACCGGTACAGCGTGGATGAGCTGTGGTGGGTGTGTTCGTGCAGCAACTGTCAGGTTGACGAGGCGCGGGTGAGGTTCACAGGCATTTCTGACAGGCCAGTACACTCAGTACCACAATGCACATGAGCGGGATGGGTGGCCCAGTGCGCGCGGCGTGGCGGCTGTGCGCGTGCGTCAGCTAGGGGCCGCGGCGTTGGACTTGGTCGAGAACGAGAGGGAGAGGCACCCTGCCCATGCGAACGCTTTGACTCTAGCAGCTAGCCGTACCGCACTACTTCGCCCCACGTTGCTGCCCTCCTTGACGCCCTCATTTACCTTCCTCCGTTTATCTCCTCCGTAAAATGGTGCCCGATGCACCCACGTGCGTACGGCAGGCACGTGCCGCACTTTGAGAAGATGCTGTACGACAACCCCCAGCTGGCGGCCGCCTACCTGGCCGCCTTCCAACTTACGGGGGACCAGCAGTACGCCACGGTGGGTACGGTACGGAGGGGTACAGTACGCTGTACGGGGTGTATGACGGGGTCCGAGTGGCGATCCGAACGACCGTGGGACGCGGGAGTCCTGGCTAAGTAAGGCAGGTTAGGATGTCGGTTAAACGTGCTGCAGTACGTACCAGCCGTGCCGTCCAATCGCGGCACGGCGTTCGTTCAGACTGACCAATATAATTGATGGTACGGTGATGAAAAGTGATATTTTGTGCCAGGGGAACGGAGAGGGTAGGGGATGGAGCGCACCTTCAATGCGTGGTCGCCCGCCGCAGCCACGCATGCCCTTCGCCGCACCGGTAATTTCCTGGCGGTTTGCAAAGCAGCAATGCAAGCTGTGCTCCGGCTGCTGGCGCCGTGCATGCCTTCCTACCTGCTCTCTGTCACGGCTTAGGGCACGACTGCCTCGCTTCCTCACCCTAAGACACACGCCTCGACTACCCGGGGTGTGGCATAGCACATCCTTCCCTTCCTTTCCACAACAACACAGCATCAACAGGTGCTAACACACATGCCCGCAGACCTAATCCACACAGGTGGCCCGCAGCATCCTGGACTACCTGCTGCGGGACATGGCGTACCTTTCCGACCCTCCCATCACCACGTGCCGCGCACCCCATGCTCATACACATGCCCGCTAATCTTAACCCACACAGGTGGCCCGGAGCATCCTGGACTACCTTCTGCGTGACATGGCGCATCCCCTGGGCGGCTTCTATTCGGCAGAGGACGCAGACAGCGTGGACCCAAAGGGTGGGTAACCGCACTTCCTTATTTTGTCTGTGTATGTGGCACCCCTGGGGTTACGAGCCACGTAATTGATCCTCCCTCATGCACCACCCTGCCCCTTGACTTGCATCTCCCGTCTCCCTCTCCCATGCAGACGTGCTAGCGGCCCCAAGCTACGAGGGCGCGGGCAGCGCCTCCCTAGACGGCGGCCTGGCTCCCGGCGTGGGGGAGAAGAAGGAGGGCGCGTTCTACGTATGGGAGGCAGCAGAGGTGGGTGGGTGGGGTGCTGGGGTTGGTGGCATAACCTGGTAGAAGGAAAGCCGTGCGGAGCCGCATGGCCTCCCGGCGTGTGGGGTAAACGCGGGAGGGCGCGTTTTAGGTGTGGGAGGCATCAGAGGTGGGCCGCGCTGTGGGTCGATTTGAGCTTGACTGGATTGGGTTACAGGGAGAGGCGTGTGCGGCAAAGCAGTCCTGGCTGCCCATGCCGCCACAATCGCCCCCTTCTCCTTCAGTTCCGCGCTGTTTCCGGTTTGATAACTTTGCCGCTCCGCGGTTACCCCCCTCCAGGTCCGCGCCGTGCTGGGCCCCGAGCTGGCCCCCCTGTTCTGCATGGTGTACGGCATCGACGATGAAGGTTAGTTGCCGTACAGGGTGCCGTACGGCCAGGGCCGAGGGCGATGCGGCGTGCGGTGCTCGTGCGCCAAGTTGGAAGCAGCGGCGACCGACACCTGTGCCGGTGGCGACAGGCGCTCCGCCGCGACAACAGCGCAACAGCACGCCCCCCTGGCACCCTTGGCCAAAATGTCCTCCGGCCAGCTGCCCGCCAACGTCCCATTCCCCAATTCAAGTAATGATCTGTTCCTGAACCACCACCTCTTCGTGCTACGGCACTCTGCTTTTGACGCCACTCTTTACCACCCTTTCGGCACCACACATTACCACCCTTCACCACCCCTTACCTTCACCTTTGAGCAGGCAACTGCTCCCGCTCCGAGGCGAGCGACCCACACGACGAGTTCGGGGGCAAAAATGTGCCGTACGTTGCCGTACAGCCTGCGGAGGCTGCCGTACGGCTGGGCCTGCTGTACGCGGATGATGCACGGGAGGTCGAGCGGCGGCTGGCGGGCGCACGGGAGGCGCTACATAGGGCGAGGGCACAGAGGCCGCGGCCCTCCCTGGACGACAAGGTGGGGCCAGAGTTGTGCGCACTCAGATAGGTTGTGGGGCGCACTGCAGGGAGGTGAGGTCTTGCGTCCCTACCAACTGCAGTGGTGGCCGCGACATTAAAGTTAAAGGTAAATCTACCTCCACGCTGGGCAGGAAAAGTGCCTCGTGTACGTGTATAGGGTTGTACCTTACGGGAAAAGTTGCATTTTAGGGCAAGCGTGGGGGCCGCGGCCCTCCCTGGACGACAAGGTGGGGGCAGGGGGTAAGGCGGTAGAGGAACAGGCGAAGTCTGTAGGTCGACGGGGTGAGGGGGTGGACTGGGCCCAGGGGTGCGCGTAAGAAAATACTGCGTACAAGACGTGAGGCGGCCACGGCCCTTCTTGGGCGACAAGGCGGGGCTGGTGTGCGGTGGTGCTCGGTAGGGCGGACCGAAGGAAGCCTCACAAGGGTATGTAGCTGTGCGTTCTGGGGTTGGCGCTTAGGCGGCGGCCCTCCCTGGACAGCAAGGTGGGGGCGGGGGCTTGCAGATTGGGGCGCGCATGCGCACCATGTGCATGGAAAGGAAACGGGACGGACTACGGGCCGGCCTGGTATGATTGCGCTGCCCGCCATACGTCTCTGGCAAGCCTGCATAGGCCACCCCTTGCGCCCTCAGTCCGTCCCTTCTTGTGCGCATGCGGGTGTACATCGTGACGGCCCCCGCCTGCCCCGGCCCCCGTGCACGACCCTCCCCGCCGCGTTATTACCATGCGCACCACCCTTCCTTGTGCCCGAATGCAGATTGTGACGGCGTGGAACGGTATGGCCATCGGCGCCCTGGCCCTGGCCTCCAAGGTGCTGGAGTCAGAGCAGCAGGTGGGGTAGGGGGCAGCAGGTGGGGTAGCGGGCAGCAGGTGGGGTAGCGGGCAGCGGCACCGTGCAATATGAACCCGTCGAAATAAAGCCGGGCCGTTGTTCCGTGCAACACTTGCAACTCTCAGGGCGGTAAAGCAGCTTAGAATACAATTGTTGACGCCACAGAGATTGATGTCGCACTCCGTGCACAGCCTCTGTGCTGACCCCGACGTACCGCCCAGCGCTAGTGCGCGCTTGTGCCCTCCGCCCTGGCCCAAAGGTACGCGTGTCTGCAAGGGGGGGGGGGGGATCACATTTCGTTCTGCCGTTTGTGCCCTCTCAACCCGTTTCACGCATATCCCTTCTCATCCCGACCGGATATGGTCCGTCGAGGGCCCCTACACCTGAACAACTTTCTCCGCCGAACTACTGTAGCCCTGTTAACCCACACGTTGCCAACACTCACAGATATCCACTCCCACCCCGCAGCCCCCCGAGCGGCTGTTTCCCGTGGAGGGCCGCCCGCCCGCCGCCTACCTGGCGGCTGCCGTACGCGCCGCAGAGTTCGTACGGGACAACCTGTACGACGAGGCCAGCGGGCAGCTGCGGCGAAGCTACTGCAAGGGGCCCAGCGCCGTACCAGGTGGGTCCCAGAGGCAGGGATGTAGGCAGGGGGGTAGTCAGGCAAGCGGAGGGCTCGGAAACGGGTAGCAGCATTCTGTGGTGGACCAGCTCGCTACTTGTGCGCTTTTAAGTATGGCTTGCTCGCAATACCGTCTTAAAAATTAGCAATTTCGCTGCTAATGTATTCTGGGCGCGTGCCATTTGACACGTGTCTGTGCGTGTTGGCACGCGTGCAGACTGACACGTGTGCGGGCCCCAGCGGCTTTATTTTGACTACGCATGGCTGACGTTAACCCATGCCCACTACCCACACCACCTGGAATGTAGTACAAAAACTGCAAAATGCCAATGCCGGCCCCGACGCAAACCCTGCATGCCGTACACCCGTGCCGTACCGATGCCCCCTCCTCCCTCTGCCTTACACCCTGCTTACGCACAGGCTTCGCCGACGACTACGCGTTCCTCATCTCTGGGCTGCTGGACCTGTACGAGGCGGGAGGGGGCAGGCGGTGGCTGGAGTGGGCGGTGCGGCTGCAGGTGGGGGTGGGACGATCCTCATTCGTCTTGCAGTGCATAAGCCAGCGCAACCAAGCTGGCAGGCACCCAGCTCACAGCTTCACACGCATCTCAATACCGTCTACGTGCGCAACCACCGCATTACAGGTTATACCCGGTAGTCCATTTCTCCTGCAACCTGTACCGTATGTTGCGTGTGTTACGTTATGCCACCCTCAGGCCACCCAGGACGCGCTGTTCTGGGACCGCGAGGCGGGGGGGTACTACGGCACCGCCGACCCGGCCACCGCGCCCCCAGGGGCGGCAGACCCGTCCATTCGCATCCGCATCAAGGTGGGGGGCCTGGAGAGCCGGCAGTGGCAACACGGGAGTGTGAGAACGTGTGGTTGCGCAACATGCACGTGTGTACGCATTCGCAGCAGCGTGCGGGACTGCACAGGTGCGGTTGGGGACAGATGGTATGCAGGGCCCCAGCACATCTCAGGGCACCGCGTTGGGTCGGTGGGCGTGACATGGCGGGGAGTGTGCACCGTGCGGGCGCCGGAAGGGGGTAGCAGGCACAGGCCCCGGGGGCGGCCGACCCGTCAATACCCATTCGCATCAAGGTGGGCGGCTAGAGAGCATGTAGGGTGCAAGGGCGGGTGGGGATCGCAGTAGGGTGGTGGCCGTGGCATGATGGCGGGGAGTGGGGGCCAGGGGGGAGGGGAGAGGGGGGAGCAGGGGCGTGTAGAGGGTACCTACTACCTAGACTTGGGGGTAAATCTTAACGGGGAGCCGGCTGGTGCGTAACCGCAAAGCAGCCGGCAGGTGCGTCGGCGGTCAAGCCGGGCAGCAGCAGCACGTCAAGAAGGGGCAACCTGAGGAGGCGGTGCAGATGGTAGACAGGCACGTCGACCTTAGTGGAGCATGCACGGCGCGTTATACTGCACGTGCGTTGACCGCCCAGCGGGGCCCACGCACAATGCCCTCCTCCGGTACCGGACCCTTACCAATGCTCATCATTCAGAACACACCTCTTTTATTCTGCGTATGCAAGCTGCGTTCGGCCTTCCACCCATTATACCCCAAGGCTCCATGTGTGTCTGCCCCTTTCTTCCCCCTCAGGACGACTACGACGGCGCCGAGCCCACCGCCTCCTCGGTGGCCGCCTCCAACCTGCTGCGGCTGGACGGGCTGATGCCGGGATGGGGCAGCGGGGGGAGGGCGCAGGAGCAGGAGGGGGAGGGAGCCTTGAAATCAGGTGACGGTAAGTGGGACGTGGGCTGGGGTACGCGTAAAACGTGGGTTGGGGTAGTGATGGGCGGAGAGCCGGAGGGAGGGCGCCGGAGGAGGGGGATGAGCGGCTGGATGAGACGGAGGCCGTGCGTTTGGATGTGCACTGGAGGGGCAGGGAAGGAAAGCCGGACGGAGAGGCTACACCCCTTGCCGCCGCATACCTTGACCCACGTTAACATCACTCTTCCCCTCCTTCCCCCCAGGCCTGCCCCTCACCTACGCTGCCCCGGCCGAGCGGACCTTACCCCACCTTTGCCTTCCCCCTCCGGAACCCCGGGTTACACCTCACCGCCTCACCGCCATTGATCAATTTTCCCTTCCATCGCTCCCGCCGTGTGGCCCCTGCAGGCCTGCCCGCCACCTACGCGGCCGCGGCTGAGCGCGCCCTGCCCGCCTTTGCCACCCGGCTGGGGAGCACCCCCCTGGCGCTGCCGGCGCTGTGCTGCGCCGCACACACCTTGAGCGAGGGACCGCTGGGGCAGGCGAGTCAAAGTGCTCGTTGCACCTGAACCATCGGTATTTCGGTCGTATGGCTACTGGTAGGGTCAGGAGAGAGAGGCAGCATGGCAAGCGCACACTGTGAGGCAGGCGGTCAAGTCCGTAAACAAAGCGCATATAAAGCATATGCAGCTTTAAGCGACATGGAGCTTTGAAGAACGGCGGCCGGTTGAGGCCGCTGCAAACTTTGCCCATAGTAGTCGACCCGCAGTCGACCTTCCTGCAATCAAGCCCCGGTCGGCACACCCGCAGGTCATTATCGCCGGGCGCCCCGCCGCCCCCGACACCCTGGCCCTGCTGTCCGCCTGCCACGCCCCCTGGCGCCCGGGCCGTGTCGTACTGCCGATGGACCCCACCGACCCACGGGACGGCGCGTGGTGGGCGGACAGGAACCCGGCGGCGTACGACATGGTGACGGCGCACTGGCGGCGGGCGGCGGACGCAGGGGAGGAGGCGGCAACGAGGGAAGGTGGGTTCGCAGCGCGAGGTACATGCCGTGGCGTGCGTGGGGCTTGGTGTGCGTTGGGAGTAAAGAGAGGGGAGCGGAGCACTGGTGCATTTGGTAGATGGAAGGCAGGGGTGGGCTGGTGCCGGGGGTGGTATCTTATGGGTGGGGCAGCTGGGTCCAGGGTGGGGGCTGCTGGCAAATGTATCTGGTAGGCGGGTAGCTGGTTGCTGAACTGCTGCTGGGTACAGTAGCGCCAAGCCGCAAGTTTGCAACCCACTGATGCCCACTGTCTCCACTGTTCTGCCCCGGCACGCCCCCGCAGTACCCGCCACGGCCTTCGTGTGCCAGGACTACACGTGCCAGGTGCCCACCACCCGCCCGGCACGTGTGCGGCAGATGCTGGACCAGCCCCGGAACCAGCGGCAGCAGCGGCAGGGCGGGCAGCAGCAACAGGGGCTGGAGGCATTCCAGCTTCCACCAACCTTCCAGCGGTAGGCTGTCCCCATAGGCAACCGGGATGGATTTTTTTCATGGTTCGCGTTGCTGGCCCGCGCGTGCGCGGAGGCTATGGGGTTGGGGTTGGCCGGGGTTGCAGGTTGTAGGGGCAGGGTGGGGGCAGCGTGCTGAGCTGACACGTGCACTCGTATACCGGTATCGCTGTACGGCAGCGGCGCCTCGTTGGATGCAGGAGTTGAGAGGCTGGATGACAGTAGTTCCTGTTAGGTGGGCGCAGGTCCATTAACCGTTGCGCAGGTTGTTGGCCATGCCAACTCAACATCCGCCAAACGGTGTGTTGGTGTGCCTAATGGTTTGCATCGATACAAGCCACTTGTAGTTTGTCCAGAAACCCCGTTGGCAGGGGTCGGCCTTACCGGTATTGTTTGCAGTTGCACGCCTGCTGGTTTACTGGCGTCTGCATGAGTTGCTACGTGCATTGCTACCGTAGTATGAAGCGCCGCCATGCGGGATGCTGCTGTATGCGGTTGTGTCGTACGGTTTTACACTGCTACGCCGCTCCGCAGAGCCGGCTCACAGCAC
>VFQN01002550.1_pt1 | contig 27815 bp, 14 predicted proteins | sample 3512371 | NCBI WGS metagenome assembly VFQN01 (sample SAMN10412370, study PRJNA504923) | tailings metagenome | isolation source: Replicate 2 from Balatoc abandoned mine | place: Philippines: Itogon, Benguet | collected 2017-08-28
CACGCGGCGATTGACTCGATGCAGGACGTAGAACAGCAAGGGCTCGAGCAGCGACGGGTACTCGCGCATCGACTCGAAGTCGAACACCTGAAGACGGTCGAGCGGCAGGGTGTCGTGGGGATTGTCGAAGAGCGCGCCGTAGCGCCCGCCCTCGACCCACTTCTGCAAACGCGCGCCGAGGGCCCGCGGCAGTAGGTTGGCCAGGGTGAAGAGTCGCCGCTGAGGACGCTCGAGCACGAACAGGTTCTGGACGGCCTCGTACGTCTCGCGATCCTCAGCGTCAGTAAGGCGATAGCCGTCTTCGCCCTCCAGCAGCACCCGCGTGAGGGCGTGCAGGAAGTGCAGATCCTCCGGCGTCGGAGACGCCAGATCGAAGGGATTGATCGTGACGCCCTGCTGCCCGAGACCGAGTTCGAGGTAGCCACCCTCCAGCAGGCCAGCCAGCTTGCGATAGCTGTGCCCGAGATCCAGCACGACCGTCAACGGGTCGTACTGCTGGAGATGGGTGATCAGCACGTTCAGGAGGAAGCTCTTGCCGCTCCCCGTCGCTCCGAGTACGAGCGTGTGGCCCACATCGTCGACATGCAGGTTGAACCAGTATGGGATGTCCGCCGGCGTCTCGAAGGCCAGCAGCGCCGGCCTCTGCAGATGGCGACTCGTGGGCTCCCCACCGTCGTGCGTGAACAGGAAGCTCAGGTCCGCGAGATTCGTCTCGAGCAACGCCAAGCGACGGAGATTGCAGGCGCCATTGCCTGGAATGACGGCCAGCCATGCGTTCAACAGGTTGTAGGTTTCCTCGAAGGCCGCACCGTCGTGAGCCGCGAGCACCTTCATGGCGTCGGCTGCCGCGGCGTCAAGACTCCGCCCTTCAGTGCCGATCAGGACGATCGACAGCGACGCCAGACCGAAGAAGTGGCCGTGGACTTCCGTTTCGGTCAGGGCGTCCCCGAGCTGCCGCACCATGGCGCTGGCGGAGTCGTCGACAAGCATCTCTTCGGGGCGGGTCTCGGACGACACGTAGTTGATGAGCGAGACGCGCTTGTTGAAGAAGTGACGACGACGCGACTGGATGTCACGGCGCACGCGATCGGCGGGCAGCCGCTGCCACTCCAGGCAAGCGATGAGCGCGCCCGTAACAGCCACCAGGTCCGACAGGATGTGCGCGAACGTCTGCGCCGGTGGCTCCTTCATCGTCAGAACCTTGACGGCGTGACGACCGACGCGCAGGTGGTCACGGTGGCATTCGATCGGGGCATCTGCGACGAAGTAGTCGAGATGCGTGTCGTACGTCAGCGCGGCTGCAGTCGCCCGGACCGGGTCGTAGTTCAGCAGTCGACGAAAGAACAGGAACGCGTCTCGCTTCCCGAGGCGCTCGACACCCAGATCCGAGAGATGAGCCTCCACACCCTTGGCCTTGTAGTGGAGGGTGTCGATCGCCCGGTCGAGTTCGGCTTCCACCAGCCGGCACCGACGCCCGTGCGACAGCCAATTGCGAAGTGCCTCCCGCGGCGCCCTGAGCGCGTGCTCGGTCGCTCGCGTTGATGAAGTCGTCAGGGGTTCGTGGATGAGGACCAGGTAGTGATCCACGGTGAAGAGGCCCGCACGGCGACCGTTCAGGAACTCGGCTCGACGCGTCAGCGCCTCCTGGCCGACAGGACGGCTGCACGGCGGCGGGACGAAGGCCGGCGCTTCGGCCTTCAACACGTACTGATAGACGCGACACGTCTCGTCGAGCAGACGGAGGGCCGCCTCCATCTGGTGTACGAGCACACGGCGCTGGTCGTGGGTCAGACCCTCTGCGTCGCGCCCATGGAGGCGGTAGACCACGCCGACGTGGCCGGCTTTGGTGAGGAAGGTGTGATCGTCGACGAAGCCCCAGAGCGCGATCTGGGCGTTCAGGGCTCCCGCTTCTTCGTAGTCGCGGAGGATGCGCGCCAGCCGCATCATGGGGTCACCTCGACATCCTGGCGCTCGTGCTTCGCCGGGTCGAACCGGCGGTGCAGGCGCGATGACGACAGGAGGATCTGCAGCATGTCCGGGTCACGCGCGGTGGCCCAGGCGGCGAAGCCATACAGTCCGCCGAACATCAGCAAGCCGGCGAGGAAGGAGTAGAAGAGGTTGAACGTGGCGGCGCCCATCAGCAGCGCGAGGAAGAACAGGCGTCGCTCGACGCCCCACACCGTCAGCCGTCGGTGGAGCGCCTTATAGACAGGACGGAACGTCGGCGGCTGCGTTGAGGGCATCACGGCACCGTCAGAACAGCCAGGTCAGGAACTGGGCCGCGAACAACGCCAGGCCGCCGCCGAAGACTATGCCGCTGATCTGACGCTTGGCGCCCCCTTCGCCGAACATGAACATCAGGCCGCCTATGACGATGGCTACCAGGGCAAGAGACCGCGCCAATGGTCCCGTGAATGTCAGTTCGAGGTTGCTCGCAGCGCGTTCCCATGGCGACTGCGCGAACGCAATGGTCGGGAGCAGGAGCACGGCGACCACCGCGATGGCGATACAGCTGACCTTCGGAGGGGTCTTTCGAGTTCCGCAAGCGGAAGCCCCTCGGCGCTTGCGTCTTGTGCTACGCTCAAACCTCGGGTCGTTGAGTCGCCAAGGCCCACGCAAACGCCGAAGACTCTCGCGCATCGTTCACCTCGGTTTTGGGGACGCCCTTCCAGCAAGTCCGTCCCGTAATAGGTTGAACGCAGCGAGCCACTGAAACCTTACAAGGGCCTCGAATGTTCACGAGCGAGGTCTATACTGTCGTCACTGGCCTCGAAGACGCGGCGCTTCCTCCCTCAAGCGCCGGACGGGACGTGTCATGGATCGCATGCGCACGCTCGGGCTGCTGGACAGCAATGGGAAACCGCTCGCCGAACGGATCCAGCGAGCGTTGGCTAAACTGCTGCCCAAGGTTCGACGCCAGTTCCCATCGCTTCGGGACGACCTTGCCCTCACCGAAATCATCGAAGAGGCCGGACGCCGTATCGCCAGCCGCGAGGAACGCGGCGGCCCGATAGAGCAACTCCATGCTTACGCGTGGGTCACGCTGCGAAGCGTGGCGACCTCGCATCTACGAAAGCCAGCAAATCGGCTGATCCGGGACACGGTCGGCTCCACGGCGGGAGAAATCCACATCGCCTCTGTCGAGGCGTCGTACGGGTCTCCCCAGGATGTCGAACGGCAGGTCCTGATACGGGAAGCGATGGATGCGCTCTCGGACGACGAGCGCATGGTGTGCATCTGGAAGACGGCCGGATACTCGGCCCAGGAGATCGCGGAGCGCCAAGGACGCTCCGTTGCCGCCGTCGACACGTTGTTCTCACGCGCCAAGGCCAAGCTGCGTCACGCATTCGGATACACTCCCGCTAACAGCACAGGTCCGACCGAGCCAAAGCCGGTGAACGGCCAGATCCACCGACCAGTGCGCCTTGACGAGGACCAGACTGAGACCCTCGATGCCAAAGACTCCTCAGTCGGCGAAGGGCAATGACGATCAGTTCCAGCGCGACATTGACGAGGTCTTCAGCCGCGCGAATCCGAACCCCGATCGCGTTGGGTGCCCGCCCCGAGAGACGCTAGCCAGACTGGCCCAACGCCAGCAGCCCATCGCTGATCCCGCCTATGAGCATCTTGCGAAGTGCTCGCCGTGCTTCCGGGAGTTCAGGGCGCTTCAGGCGGGGCTTGCTCACGTCCCGGCTCGGGCCGAAGGTCGCCGGTGGTTGCTAGCAGGTGTGGCAGCAGGCATCGCTCTGGCCCTCGCCGCTGGCTGGTGGCTGATCGGGAGACAAGCGTCAGTATCGGAGTCTCAGACAACTTTCGTCGCACCAAGTGTTCAGTTGCGAGCTGAGGTGGACCTACGCCGTTTCGCGGTCCTTCGGAGTGAACAGACCCAGGGCGAGGTCGAACCCGTGTCGCTTCCCCGCGGCTCAGCCGACCTCGTCATTCTGCTCCCAACAGGGTCCGAGCCAGGGCCCTACGAGGTGCAGCTGCTCGATGGCGACCTGCGTTCTCGGGCGGACGCGAAAGGGACAGCGGCCATCGAGGACTTCGTCACGACACTGCGAGTCCGAATAGACCTGGGGCAGCTGGCGGCCGGTCGCTACCAGCTCGCCGTGAGACGCGAGGGCGACAGCTGGAGGATGTTTCCGGCGGTTGTGAACTGAGTGGCGGAGGCGCGGGAGGCGGGTCAGTTCATGATCAAGGACATGGCACGCTGAAGCTGGTTGTCGACACCGCCCCAGAGAGCCTCGGCATCCAGAGGCGCCTCGACGTCTGGTACGACACCGTGACCCTCGAGATTTGTCCCCTTCCACGTGTAGTACGCCGCGACCGGCAGCGCCACGCGGTACCCGTGGCCAACCTTGAATGCACTGGTTGCCACCAGCCGTCCCGGCGTCCTCGCACCCACGAGTGTCGCCAATCCGTACTCCGAGGCAAATGCCGCAACCATCTCGGCGGCACTGGCCGCATGCTCGTTGATGAGCAGAGCCACTCGCCCATGATGACGCGCCTTGCCAAGGCGCTCCGTGTAGACCGCGACCGAGCGACCCGCCCGGGCGAACTTGATAGCCAGAGGCAGCACCCCCCACTTCGAGGACGGGATGCGGTCGAATGCGGGGAGCTGTTCCTTCGTTCTGCCGGCCTTCAGGGCGTCGCGGCCAAGGCTGTAGCCGACGCCACGCCGGTCGTCGCAGAGCAGGCTCATGAGACGTAAGCAACCAATCCCCCCGCCGGTGTTTCCCCGCAGGTCGATGATTAGGCTGTCGCAGGCCAGCTCGGAAACAGCGCGTGTCATGTCCCGGGCGACATCCATACCGAGGACTCCGGGGAACATGCTGACGCGGAGCAGGCCAATGCCGTCCCCGAGCCGGGATGCGCTCACGACCTGATCCGGTACGACGACCGGCTGCCGCTTGTCCTTGGGGCGCGGCACATCCAGGGTTGGCGATATGGTCGATCCGTCCGGACGCCTGAGGACGACCTCGTACCGCTCGCCCAGCGTGAACGGCGTCGCCGTCGGAGGTGTCAGCTCACGGCCGCCAATGGCGAGCAGAACGTCGCCGGGTCGGATGCCCGCCGCGGCGGCGGCGCCGCCGGGGTGCACATCCTGGAACATCCACCGCTCGCCGTCGGCGGTCTGCGCTTTGGCGAAGGTCGCCGCGATCGCCACACGGCCGGCGGTTCGCGGAGTTGATTCGTGGAAAAACCCCGTGTGGCTCACACCGAGGTCCTTGAGCATGCCGTTCATGGCCGCCTCGAACGACTCGGAAGAATCGGCTGCGCAGATGGCGGCTTCATGGCGATTTCGCAGCGACGCGGTGTCTGGGTCCGGCCCCATGAACTTGGTCGCGACGTGCCGAAGCACCGCGTCGAGCACGGTGCGTCGCTGCTCGGTCGTGAGATTGAGGCTGGCCATCACTGCCCCCGCGACGCCGTCCTGCCGGCCGCTCCGCTGATGACGCCGCGGCCATCACCATAGACCAGCACTCCGCTCCACAAGCGTGGCAGGGCCTGCGAGCCGAACGTTCTTACCATGTGCATCTTGGCATCACGCAGGCTCTCGGCAACATCGTCGCCGGCCGCCAGTCTTCGATAGAACTCGCGCATCAGGGTCAGGCTGAAGGCGTCGTCCGCCGCCCAGAGGTTCGCGACAACCGAGCGCGCTCCCGAGGCAAGAAACGGCCTCACGAGGCTTGCCGGACCATCCTGCCCGTGGCCACTCCCAGAGCCGGTATCGCAGGCAGACAGGGTCACGAGCATGGCATTGAGCCGCAGCAGGAGGATCTCGCGGGCTTGAAGCACACCATCGTCGTTCGCCCCCGGATGGAGCAGCAGCGCAGCACGCGCCGGGAACTTCGCACTCGGCAGCCCGTGCACAGCGAAGTGGAGCACCTGATAGTCGGCAAGCGCCTGCCGCTTGACGGCATCCTCGGTGGCGGCCTCGTCGAGCAGCACCGTGGACGCGCCCTCGCCAAGGATGTCCCCCACCGACCGGGCTTCATCACTCGCGGACGGCAACGCGCGGAGTTGGCGGGGATCGAGGTCATACACGTCGCGCGTGACGGCTTTCGCACTCGCCACAACGGCGCTGGCGCCTGGTGGCGATGCGCTCACGGCCAATGCGCGTCGGCCTGGCGCTGGGCGGGATGCGCTGCGCAGGACGGTCAGCACGGCTCCGGACGGCACGTACGACACGACGTGTGACTCGAGCAACCGCTCGCCCACCGCCCAAGGAAGCAGCTCGAATGGAACACCATGGAGAACGCCGTCTGGCCCGACGACAAGCCGCCGGTGCGTTCGCAGTTCAGTCACCGGTGCAAGAACGGTCGATGCCAATGCGGCGGCCGGAGCCGCGACGGAATCGCCGCTCTGGATCGCCTTGGTGAGGGCGTTGGCCTGCGCTTCAACGGACTTTCGCGATGGCAGGGATCGCACGCGTGCCCCGGTTCGGGTCACGATCAATGCGTACGATGCGGGCTCGGCGAGGGCGTACTCGACGAAGACCTCGTCCGGCCGCAGCGCTGCCTGAAGTGCCGACAGTTGCGGGACCGCTCGCGTGCCCGCTCGGGTGGCTCGATTGAAGAAGGCGGTCGAGGCCGGAGCGAGTCGCTCCTCGGCTGCGAAGATCTCTGCCAGGAGTCGCTCTCGCGCGGCGCGGTCGCTGGTTTGCAGTAGACGCCGCTGAAGGTCAGAGATGCGTCGTTCCCCTTGCAGCAGCTCGCGAGATCGCGCTTGCAGGGCCAAGGGTCGGTTCACGAGCAACTGGAGCAGGGCCCGACCGCGTGCATCTTCGATGGCCGAGTACATCCGCCGAGGGTCGGAGCCGCGCGCACCCTCAAGCAGAATCCGAGCGACGAATACCTCGTCCATCCCGCCTACCAGGCGGCTCTGGACCCATGGGCTGCTCGCGGACGTGAACAGTCCGCTGAGCATGTCGGCGGCCTCGTCGAGCAGAGTCGCCGCTTCGCCGAACCGACGCTGGCTTGAACGAAGTTCGGACATCGCAGCCAGAAGGCGCGGCAGCAGGAAGCGCTCCTCCATCACCCGCGCCGCCGCGATTCCCTCGCGCAACGTCTGCTCCGCGTCGGTGCGGTCGCCCTGCTGGCGCTGGATACGGGCGGCGTCAAGCGCGACCTCGGCGATCAGGCGATTCGCGCCAGCGGCCTTCGCCAGATCACGAGCCTCGACAAGGAGCCTCAGCGCTTCGCTTGGTTGTTTCCGCGCGTTCGCGATCTGTGCGCGCTGCGCGACGAGCTGCGCCTGGTAACCGCGGGCCCGTGACTTCTCCGCGACATCTGTCGCTCGCGTCAGAATCGCGTCGGCCTCATCGAGGCGACCCAGTTCAATCAGCGCATTGGACCGCCCGACGTGCGTCATGACCGGGAACTGGATCTCGGGCACCGCGGATGCGGCGGCCAGCCCTCGGTCATAGAAATCGAGAGCCTCGGCGGGGCGACCGAGTTGCACGTAGCCGTGGCCGAAGAGCGTCAGCCAGCGAACCAGGGAGGAAACGTCGCCGTTGGACTGGGCGGTCTTGAGCGCCTGCCCGAGGCCGACGACTGCGCCGCCGACGTCGCCCTGCAGGAACGCGACAAGACCAAGTTCACCACGCGCCCGGTTTACCCACGCTGCATCGCCCAGCCTCTCGGCTATGGTTTGCGCGGCGCGCCATGAGTCTGCTGCCAGCGTCGGGTCCAGATCCTGGTCGGTCTCGCCCTTGATGACGAGCACTCGGAGGCGAAGGCGGTCGTCAGTCTGGACGAGGGGATGCTCCAGATAGTCGGCCAAGCGGGCCGACGCCGCTGGCACTGCCATTCGAGGCAGCGCGCCGCGGAAGGCGCTCACTTCGGCATAGAGGGCGTTGCGCTCGTCGCCGCGAGCGGCGAAGAGTTTCTGGGCTTCAATGAACTTCGGTTCTGCTGCCCCCCATGCTCGAAGCCACGCGAGGCGATCGGCTTCGCGAAGGAGCTGGTCCGGGTCGGACGCAGCCTGGGGCGCACTTCCGACGAGAACGAGTAACGCCGCCGCCAAGAGCGCACCCATGGGACCTCCTTACACCCTGGGGAGAGCGAGGTCCACCGTAGCATAGCGGGGTGACTGCTGGGCAAGCTCAGGAGTCCGAGCCTCTCGCCAGTCCGGCGCGCCGATCGGCCCGCAGGCACTTGTCAGAGTCCCCGACGTCCGCGCGTTCCATCCTCTGGAAATCGATCTTCTGGTGGACTGTGACCTAATCTGTCACAGCTTCCGATATTCTGTGTTGTCGGGCTGGCGAAGCTGAAATCCACTCCGTTTCCCGACTCGCTGGTGCGGTCGTGTGGCGAGTCTTGGCGTCCAGGGCTGCGGCGATTGCCTGTGTGCATGCGACATGAGCCGACTCGAAGACCTTCGCCCCAACGCCGCCGTCAAAGGCATCCTTCCCGATGCGATGGTCACCGTGGTGACCACGCAGTGGTTCGGTTCCGAGGCGCTCGAACTGACGTACAAGACGGCCGCCGGCAAGGTCGCCAACGAGCTGCTGTATCGGCACGACGAGGCTCGCTTCGAAGTCGTTGAGGCCGGCCGCCCGTGGAGCTTCGACGGCGACGGCGCACTCTTCCGCCTGGTTTCGGAAGCTCATCGCATCAGGCTGGCGCACCTCTTCGACCCGCTCCTGGCGGTCCATGCCTCGCTCGTCGACCCGCTTCCCCATCAGATCACGGCGGTGTACGAGTCGATGTTGCCTCGCCAGCCGCTGCGCTTTCTGCTGGCCGACGACCCCGGCGCCGGGAAGACCATCATGGCCGGGCTCCTGATCAAGGAGCTGATCGCACGTGGTGACCTCCAGCGCTGCCTCGTCGTGTGCCCCGGCAGCCTGGCCGAGCAGTGGCAGGACGAGCTATACCGGCGATTCAACCTTCCATTCGAGATCCTCACGAACGACAAGCTCGAAGCCGCACGCACCGGCAACTGGTTCTTCGAGACGAACCTCGTCATCGCTCGTCTCGACAAGCTGTCGCGGAACGAAGACGTGCAGGCGAAGCTCGCCGCGCCGGAGATTCAGTGGGACCTGGTGGTCTGCGACGAGGCCCACAAGATGTCGGCCACGTTCTTCAGCGGCGAGATCAAGTACACGAAGCGCTATAAGCTCGGGCAGCTTCTGTCCCAGATCACGCGACACTTCCTTCTGATGACGGCCACGCCGCACAACGGAAAGGAAGAGGATTTCCAGCTGTTCATGGCGCTGCTCGATGGCGACCGCTTCGAGGGGCGGTTCCGCGACGGAGTTCACGTCACTGACGTCTCGGACCTGATGCGGCGCATGGTCAAGGAGAGCCTGCTCAAGTTCGACGCGACACCGCTGTTTCCCGAGCGCATCGCTCACACGATTCCCTACCTGCTCTCGGATCCCGAGGCCCGGCTCTACACCGCCGTCACCGACTATGTGCGCGGCGAGTTCAATCGCGCTGAAGCCCTGCAGAACGACAAGCGCGCTGGTACCGTGGGATTCGCGCTGACCATCCTACAGCGCCGCCTCGCATCGTCTCCGGAAGCGATCTACCAGTCGCTCCGTCGGCGCCGCGAGCGTCTCGAGAAGCGCCTGCGCGAAGAGGAACAACTCCAGCGCGGTGCACAGGCGCTGTTCGACGCAGCGGCCAGTCTGCCGGCGATGACCGAGGAGGACATTGAGGACATCGAAGACTCGCCAGATGATGAGCAGGAGGCTGCGGTCGAAGAAGTCGTGGATCAGGCGACGGCCGCACGAACCATCGCCGAACTGCAGGCCGAGATCCTCACGCTCACGGGGCTTGAAGCCCTCGCGCTCAGCGTGCGGCGTAGCGGCGAGGACCGAAAATGGCGCGAGCTGGCCGGACTGCTCACGGAGATCTTCTCTAGCGCCCGTACGACGCAGCCCGCCGTACATGATCCCACTGGACCAGTGCCGGAGAGTGTCGCGGCATCACCGTCCCAGAAGCTCGTCATTTTCACCGAGCAGCGCGACACCCTGAACTACCTCGAACAGCGCATCACCACGCTCCTCGGGCGCAAGGATGCCGTCGTCATGATCCATGGTGGCATGGGTCGAGAGGACCGGATGAAGGCGCAGGAGGCCTTCAGACACGACCCGACGGTGCAGGTGCTCGTGGCCACCGACGCGGCCGGCGAGGGCATCAACCTCCAGCGCGCGCACTTGATGGTCAACTACGACCTGCCGTGGAACCCAAATCGCCTTGAGCAGCGTTTCGGCCGCATCCACCGCATCGGGCAGACGGAGGTGTGCCACCTCTGGAACCTCATTGCCGCAGGCACGCGCGAAGGTGAGGTCTACCGCACGCTGCTCGAGAAGCTGGACGAAGCGCGGAAGGCTCTGGGCGGCCAAGTGTTCGACGTGCTCGGGAAGCTGCAATTCGAGGGACGCCCTCTGCGCGAACTGCTCATCGAGGCGATCCGCTACGGCGAGGAGCCGGAGGTCCGGGGCCGGCTGACGAAGGTTGTCGAGAACGCCTTCAACCGGTCGCAGATTCAGGACCTTCTGGAGGAACGCGCGCTCGCGCACGACGCGATGGACGCGAGCCGCGTGCATCGCATTCGTGAGGACATGGAGCGCGCCGACGCTCGGCGCCTGCAGCCGCACTACATCGAGTCGTTCTTCCTCGAAGCGTTCCAGCGGCTGGGCGGCACGGCCAAGCAGCGCGAATCACGCCGCTACGAAGTCACGCACGTGCCGCCGCCGGTCAGGAACCGCGACCGGCTAATCGGCCTCGGTGAGCCGGTGATGCCGCGCTACGAGCGCATCGCATTCGAGAAGGCGTTGGTCGCGCCGCAGGGGCAACCGCCTGCTGCGTACGTGTTCCCTGGGCATCCGCTGCTCGACGCCACGATCGACCTGACGTTGGAGCGCCATCGCGATCTGCTCAGGCGCGGAACAGTCCTCGTGGACGAGCGCGATCCGGGCACGTCGCCACGCGTGCTCTTCTACCTTGAGCACTCGATCCAGGACGCCGTATCGACGCGGGCCGGCGACCGCCGCATCGTCTCGAAGCGGATGCTCTACGTCGAGCTCAACGCCGCCGGTGAATCTCGACACCTGCAATACGCACCCTATCTCGATCTTCGGCCGTTGGAGTCGTCCGAGCCGGACGTGGCAACGATTCTGGCGAGGCCAGAGGCCGCCTGGATCGCGCGCGAGTTGGAGGCCAAGGCTCAGGCTCACGCCATCGCCACCATCGTCCCCGCTCACATCGCAGACGTACGCGGTCGCACGATCGAGCGCATCGACAAGACGGAAGCGGCGGTCAAGGACCGCCTGACCAAGGAGATCAACTATTGGGACCACCGCGCGGAGGAACTGCGCCTTCAGGAAAGGGCCGGGCGTGCGCCAGCGCGGCTGAACTCCGAGGAGGCACGAAAGCGTGCGGACGCCCTCCAGAGTCGTCTGGAGAAGCGCATAGAGGAACTGCGCTTGGAGCGTCAGTTGTCGCCGCTTCCGCCGGTCGTCCTCGGTGGATTGCTGGTAGTCCCGGCTGGACTGCTCGCAGCGATGGGTGGACAGCCGACCACAGCCGCGGCGCCCGACACCCAGGCGTCTGCCGCACGCGCCAGAGCGGCGATCATGGAGGTCGAGCGTACCCTCGGATTCGATCCGATTGATCGGGAAACCGACAAGCTCGGGTACGACATCGAGAGCCGCGTGCCCGGAACCGGAAAGCTGCGCTTCATCGAGGTTAAGGGACGTTTGGCCGGCGGCGACACCATCACGGTCACGCGTAACGAAATCCTTTACTCGCTCAACAAGCCGGACGACTTCATCCTCGGCATCGTGGAGTTCCACGATGACGAACGGCACACCGTGCACTACGTCCGACGACCGTTCCAGCGTGAACCTGACTTTGGCGTGACGAGCGTCAACTACGACTTCGCCGAGTTGCTGGCCAGGGCGGAGACACCGCGATGACCGCGGAGGAGTTTCGCAGCATCCTCGCGGCCCCAGAGGGGACACGTCTTGAGTTCAAGGAGGCTGCGAATCGCTACGACTTCGACGAACTCGTTCGGTACTGCGTAGCAATCGCCAACGAGGGCGGCGGTCGTATTGTGCTCGGCGTCACGGACGCGAGGCCCAGGCGCGTCGTCGGGACAGCCGCGTTTCCGGAACCCGGACAGACGGAGTCATCGATCTTCCAGCGCGTCGGCCATCACGTGTCGATCGAGGAGTTCCACCACGATGGGCACCGGGTGCTGATCTTCAGTGTGCCGGCTCGATTCGCCGGAACGGCATGGAACGATCGCGGAGCCTATTGGATGCGGGCTGGCGAGTCGCTGCTCCCGATGACAGACGAGCGGCTCCGAGTCATCCACACTGAGGTCGCTCCAGACTTCTCGGGTGAGATCTGTGCGGACGCTTCACTCCAGGACCTCGCCCCAGAAGCCATCGCGGAGTTCAGACGGCGGTGGAGTCGACGTGAAGGAAACGCGCGGGTCGACTCGTGGTCAGACGACGAAGTGCTCCGCAACGCCGAACTGACCAGGGACGGCCGTCTCACGTACGCAGCCCTGCTGCTCTTCGGCACCCGCGATGCGCTGACGCGCCACGTCCCTCGCGCGGAGATGATTTTCGAGTACCGATCGGCCGAAGCAGCCGGGCCGGCCCAGGATCGTGCGGAGTTTCGCGAAGGATTCTTCCTCTACCAGGATCGGCTCTGGGAACGCATTAATCAGAGAAACGACAGACAGAGTTTCCAGGACGGCCTGTTCCGAGTCGAGATCCCGACGTTCGACGAGGTGACGATTCGCGAAGCGGTACTGAACGCGTTCTGCCACCGCGACTACCGGCGCGAGGGCTCCACCTTCGTTCGGCAGTTTCCGCGCCGACTGGAAGTGACGAGCCCGGGTGGTCTGCCGCCAGGGATCACACCGGAAAACATCATCGACGAACAGAATCCACGCAATCGCCGGCTGGCGGAAGCGCTGGGACGATGCGGGTTGATCGAACGTTCAGGGCAGGGGATGAACCTGATGTTCGAGCGGGCGATTCGTCAGAGCAAGGCGCTGCCGGACCTCTCGGGCACGGCTCCGCACACGGTTCGTCTGACGTTGCGCGGCCAGGTCACGAACCCTTCGTTTCTGGCCTTCCTCGAGCGAGTCGGCGAGGAGACGCTGGCGAGCTTCGACACCCGTGATCTCCTGGTCCTCGACCGGCTGCAGCGAGGTGAGGTCGTGCCGAACGAGCTATCGGAGCGACTTCCGCGCCTCGTCCAGCTCGGGGTCGTGGAATCCGTGGGGCGCGGGCGCGGGACGCAGTATCTGCTCAGCCGCCGGTTCGCGACCGCCATAGGCCAGCGCGCGGCCTACACGCGTCGGCGCGGGCTGGATCGAGCGCAGAACAAGGAGCTGCTGCTTCGCCACGTTCGTGACGGTGGTGATCAGGGCAGCCCGATGTCGGAACTTCAGCAGGTCGTCCCGGCGCTGTCTCGGGACCAGATCAAGGCGCTCATGGAAGAGCTTCGACAGGAGGGGCGTGTCCGGCTGAGCGGCCAGCGCCGATGGGCTCGTTGGCACTCGGCCTGAGGTTCTATGGGGCCTGAAACGTCGAAATCCCGATATCGGAATCCCCATACGCCCGCAACGCATTATTTCTCAATGACTTCCATGGGGCGTTATCCTCATAGTGGTCTATTGCCTCATCCATGACGACGTACCGGAAGAAGCTCATCGAGGTCGCCCTCCCCCTGGACGCCATCAACGCGGCGTCCGCACGGGAGAAGTCCATCCGCCACGGGCATCCGAGCACGCTGCACCTCTGGTGGGCACGCCGGCCCCTGGCGGCCGCGCGAGCGGTGATCTTTGCCCAAATGGTGGACGACCCGTCCACATACGTGGAAGTGCTGCTCGGGGACTCCAAGCTTCGGCGAAAGGCGGAAAGCGTTCTCCGTGCCCGCCACAAGGTTTGGGAGGAAGCCGTCGCAACCGCTGTGAAAGCAGCAAGCGCCAACATCTCAGCTCCGGCACCAGGTCCGGAGCCGACGATCGAAGAAGTGGCCGCTGAGCTCGAGCGTGAGCGCCTATACGCGATCATCCGGGACCTGGTGCTCTGGGAGAACACCACGAACGAGGAAGTCCTCGAACGGGCACGAGCCGAGATCTTGCAAAGCTGGCGGCGCACGTGCGCCGAGAACGCCGACCATCCGCGCGCCAAGGAGCTGTTCGACCGGCACAAGCTGCCGGCGTTTCACGATCCGTTCGCCGGCGGCGGCGCGTTGCCGCTCGAAGCGCAGCGGCTTGGGCTGGAGAGCTACGCGAGTGATCTGAACCCGGTGGCAATCCTGATCAACAAGGCGATGATCGAGGTCCCACCGAAGTTCGCCGGACGGGCGCCGATCAACCCAGAGTCGAGAAACGATCCCTCGCTGCTGACAGAGAAGTGGCGCGGCGCTCAGGGACTTGCCGAGGATGTCCGTTACTACGGCAAGTGGATGCGCGACGAGGCGGAAAGGCGCATCGGCCACCTTTATCCGAAGGTAGAGATCACGACCGACTTGGTGAAGCAGCGGCCGGACCTCACACCATACGTCGGCCAGAAGCTCACAGTCATCGCATGGCTCTGGGCACGTACGGTGAAGAGCCCGAATCCTGCCTTCGCCACCGTCGATGTGCCGCTAGTGTCGACCTTCATCCTCTCAGGCAAGGCTGGCAAAGAAGCCTATGTAGAACCGGTGGTAGAGAACAACGGCTATCGGTTCACCGTGAAGGTCGGCCCGCCGAAGGATGTAGAGGCCGCCAAGAACGGCACCAAGGCAGTGGGACGTGGGGCGAACTTCCTCTGCGTGATGTCCGGTGCGCCGATCTCAGGCGACTACATCAAGGTCGAAGGCAAGTCCCGTCGAACCGGGACTCGACTGATGGCGATTGTTGCTGAAGGAAACCGTGAGCGATTGTATCTAGCACCAACTTCGGCGCACGAAGCCGCGGCGCAGGAGGCGAAGCCGGACTGGAAGCCAGACGGCGATGTGCCAGCGCGTCTGACTGGTGGTACCTGCGTCCCCTACGGCCTGACGACCTGGGGTGATCTGTTCACCGCAAGGCAGTTGGCAATGCTTACCACGCTCTCGGACCTGGTTAGTGAAGCGCGTGAGCGCGTACGCGTCGATGCAGTGGCCGGCGGCTTTGCTGACGATGGCGTGCCCCTGCGCGACGGAGGAGCGGGAGCCCAGGCGTATGCCGACGCCACAGGGCTATATCTCGGATTGGCTATAAGTCGTTTCGGGGACCGAAACAACTCCCTTTGCACTTGGGATTCTGGGCCGAGCGGAACTCGTTCATCGACTGGTGGCTCTGCTCGCACGGCGAGCTTGCGAAACCTGTTCGCCCGACAGGCGATTCCGATGGCGTGGGACTACGGGGAAGCCAATCCGTTCAGCGACTCCGGTGGCGGATACAACAGCGCTCTGGAGTGGATTGAACCGGCGGTTCGAGCGCTAAGAGGCTCCGTGGCTGGAACGGCCACATCTGCGGATGCGAGTACGCAGACCATCAGCCGTGACAAGTTAGTGTCAACGGACCCACCGTACTTCGACAACATTAGCTACGCTGATCTCTCAGATTTTTTCTACGTGTGGCTCCGGCGCTCCCTGCGGTCAAGCTTTCCTGACGTCTTCACCACGGTTGCGGTGCCAAAGGCGGAGGAACTAGTCGCCACTGCCCACCGTCATGGCGGCCGAGAGAGAGCTGAGTCCTTCTTTCTGGATGGCATGACGAAAGCTATGCATCGCCTCGCGGAACAGGCCCATCCGGCCTTTCCGGTCACGATCTACTATGCGTTCAAACAGTCAGAGACGGAGACGTCCGAGGGAACGGCGAGCACCGGTTGGGAGACTTTTCTCGACGCGGTGATCCGCGCCGGGTTCGCGGTCAGCGGCACGTGGCCAATGCGGACTGAGTTGGGAAATCGGATGATTGGCTCGGGCACCAATGCGCTCGCGTCCAGCATCGTGCTGGTTTGTCGTCAGCGGCCGGACAGCGCCCTCACAATCACGAGGCGTGAGTTCGTTACCGCCCTGAAGTCAGAGTTGCCACGCGCTCTTGCCCATCTCCAGCGAGGCAACATCGCTCCGGTAGATCTGGCACAAGCGGCGATCGGTCCTGGGATGGGCGTCTACACCCGCTACGCCACGGTTCTTGACGCGGGGGGGACGCCGCTGTCCGTGCGTGAGGCGCTGGCCCTCATCAACCAGACACTCGACGAAGCGCTCGCCGAGCAAGAAGGAGACTTCGACGTTGACAGTCGCTGGGCGCTCGCTTGGTTCGATCAGTACGGCTTCAGCGAAGGGCCGTACGGCGAAGCGGAGGTCTTGGCCACCGCCAAGGCCAACAGCGTGGGCGGACTTGTTGAGTCTGGCATCCTGGTCTCGCGAGCTGGCAAGGTGCGTCTCTTGGCGCCGAACGAGCTGCCTTCTGCGTGGACACCTGAAGAGGACAGACGCATCAACGTGTGGGAAATGCTGCACCATCTGATTCGCGTCTTCGAGGACGGAGGCGAGACGACTGCCGCACAACTGCTGTCACAGTACGGCTCTAAGGCCGATGTCGTGAGAGAGCTCGCGTATCGACTCTACACGGCCTGCGAACGCAAGAAGCGGGCGAAGGAAGCGGGCTCGTACAACGCACTCGTTCAGAGCTGGCCGGAGATTGCACGGCTGGCGAAGGAAGGCCCGGCGCCAGCAGCACCGAAGCAGGGTACGGGACTCTTCGACCAGGAATAGCACATGGCCATCAGCAACCATGAACGCGTCGGAAAAGCGCTCGAACTCGTCAAGGACGGCCTCATTCCATTCGTCGAACGCGAGCTCAAGGCACAAGATGCGCAACGCTGGCTCGACATCGCGCGGCAATCGGTAAGCGAGACCCAGGAACGACTCTTCAAGGATGGCGCCGCGCCACAGTGGGACACTGGGTCGTTGCTCGCGGTGCTCTGGAACCAGTGGAACGTCATCTTCAAGAAGACGCTTGGCCAGGCTGACCGCACGCTCGTGAGCGAGTTGCGCGACGTGCGGAATCGCTGGGCGCACCAGAATCCGTTCTCCAGCGACGACGCATACCGCGCGCTCGACTCGGCCGGGCGTCTGCTGGCGGCTGTGTCCGCCGCGCCGCAGGCCGACGAGCTCGAGAAGATGAAGATGGAGCTGCTGCGCGTCAGGTTCGACGAGCAGATGCGCTCCGAGAAAAGGAAGAGCGCGGGCACGGCCATCGAGAGCCAAGGCGCCGCCGGCCTCAGGCCGTGGCGCGAAGTCGCAACGCCGCACAAGGACGTCGCGACTGGTCGCTACCAGCAGGCGGAGTTCGCGGCCGACCTCTGGCAGGTCCACATCGGCGAAGGTTCGGACGAGTACAAGAAGCCGGCCGAGTTCTTCCGCCGGACGTTCCTCACGCAGAGTCTTCAGCAGCTCCTTGTTGGCGCTGTCCAGCGGTTGGCCGGCCAGCAGGGCGATCCGGTCGTGCAGCTCCAGACAAACTTTGGTGGCGGCAAGACGCACTCGATGCTGGCGCTCTACCATCTCTTCTCCGGCGTCGCTCCAGGCGATCTCCTCGGAGTCGATGCCCTGCTCGCGAGTGCGGGGGTCGACAAGCTGCCGACCGCTAAGAGGGTCGTCCTCGTCGGCAACAAGATTTCACCAGGCAACCCCGTCACGAAGCCAGACGGCACCGTGGTTAGAACGCTCTGGGGCGAACTGGCATGGCAGCTTGGCGGCAAGAAGGCGTTCGCGACGATCCAGGCCGATGACGAGCGCGCGACCAGCCCCGGCGACAAGCTGCGGGAGCTGTTCAACGAGTACGGGCCGTGTCTGGTGCTGATTGACGAGTGGGTGGCGTACGCACGCCAACTCCACGACTCCAGCGACCTGCCGGCTGGCAGCTTCGAGACTCACTTCACGTTCGCCCAGGCCCTGACGGAGTCGGCGAAGCTCGCTGACCGCTGCCTCCTGGTGATCAGCCTGCCGGCGTCCGACACGAGCGGGTCGCCACATGCACAGGCGAACGACGTCGAGGTCGGCGGCGAGCGGGGCCGTGCCGCGCTTGACCGCCTGCGAAACGCCGTCGGCCGCGTCGAGGCGTCGTGGCGTCCGGCGAGCGCCGAGGAAGGCTTCGAGATCGTCCGACGGCGCCTGTTCGAGCCCATCGTCGAGAAGGCGCAGTTTGTCGCGCGAGACACGGTGGCCCGAGCGTTCTACGACCTGTACCGGACGCAGCATCAGGAGTTCCCGCCAGAGGCACGCGATCCGGAGTACGAGACGCGCATCAAAGCCGCGTATCCAATTCATCCGGAGGTCTTCGACCGGCTCTACACCGACTGGTCGACGCTTGTGAAGTTCCAGCGCACCCGCGGCGTGCTGCGTCTGATGGCAGCGGTAATTCACAGCCTGTGGGAGAAGGGCGACCGCAACCCGCTGATCCTGCCGGCGAACATCCCGATTGATGATCCCAGGGTCCAGTTCGAGCTGACGCGCTACCTGTCGGACAACTGGGTGCCCGTGATAGAGAAGGACGTGGACGGCCCCTCCGCCCTTCCGCTGCGGCTGGACGGCGAGGTACCGAACCTCGGCAAGTTCGCCGCGTGTCGTCGCGTTGCTCGGACGATCTACCTGGGGTCCGCGCCAACGGCCACGGCCGCCAACCGCGGACTCGAGGATCGCCAGATCAAGCTCGGGTGCGTGATGCCCGGCGAGTCACCCAGCATCTTTGGCGATGCGCTCCGGCGCCTGAGTGCGGCGGCGACGTACCTGTACCAGGACTCGGCGCGCTACTGGTACTCGACGCAACCGACCGTCACGAAAATGGCGGACGACCGCGCCGAACAGCTGAAGCGGGACCCAATCCCCGACTCGGTCGTTCAGGAGATCGACAAGCGCCTGCGCCTCGATCTGCGGAAGGTTGGCGATTTCAGCCGCGTACATCCGCTGCCGCAGTCTGGCCAAGACGTCCCGGACGATACGGACTCCCGGCTTGTCGTGCTCGGGATCGACCACCCGTACGCGAAGGAGCCAGGCACTCCGGCGGAAGTGGCGGCCAAAGCCATTTTCGAGAACCGGGGGACGGCGCCGCGCCTTTACCGGAACACCCTGACGTTCCTCGGGGCGGACAAGTCGAGGCTTCAGGACTTGCTCGACGCGGTTCGGCGCTTTCTCGCGTGGGAATCGATCTTGGCCGAGCGCGAAACCTTGAACCTCACGCTCCAGCAGGTCAAGCAGGCGGAGAACCAGCGTGACGCCGCGGACGGTGCGGTGACGGCTCGCATTCCCGAGACGTATCAGTGGCTTCTGGTCCCCGTCCAGAACTCGCCGCAAGCGCCTGTCGAATGGCAGGCCGTGCGCCTCTCTGGTCAGGACGCTCTCGCCGCCCGCGCCAGCAAGAAGCTCCGTGGCGACGAACTGCTGGTCACCGGCTTCGCACCCTCGCGGCTCCGGATGGAACTGGACCGCATCCCCTTGTGGCGTGGCGACCACGTCGAGGTCAGGCAGCTCGTTGACGACTTCGCTCGCTACCTCTACTTGCCGCGCCTGCGCGATTCGGAAGTGCTCCTGGGCGCGGTGCGCGACGGCCTCGGCCTGCTCGTGTGGACGAAGGATTCCTTCGCCTACGCCGACAGCTTCGACGAAGCGGCGGGCCGCTATCGAGGCCTGCGCTGCGGCCAGTTGGTCAACGTCACGAAGGACAACATGACGGGCCTGCTGGTCCGGCCAGATCGTGCGGTCAAGCAGCAGGAAGAGGACGCAGTCCCCATCCCTGGAGGCGACGGCGGCATCTCGCCCGGCAGCGGGGGCACGGCCGTCACGCCGCCAGGACCGGGCGGCACGGAGCCCCCAGGTCCGGCCGTCGCTGCCAGACCCAAGCGCTACTACGGTACGGTCGTCCTCGATTCGACCCGCGTCGGCCGCGACGCCAGCCGCGTGGCCGACGAGGTGATCTCGCACCTCTCGGGCTTGGTCGGCGCGAGGGTCAAGGTGACGCTGGAGATCGAGGCACAGATGCCGGACGGGGCGTCAGAACAAGTGGTTCGGACGGTGACTGAGAATGGCCGAACACTGAAGTTCACGAACCACGGCTTCGAGGTCGACTGACGCTTGGCCGCCGCGCCAACACTTTGTTGAGACCAGCCTGATGAATGGCCCAACAGCTACCGGCGCACCTGCCGCGACTTCCATGTTGAGAACATCCACGACGGGACGATTACGGTCGCTCTTGCTGGATGCATCAGATCCTGTGTTGCTCCTGGGGGCTGGCGCCTCGATCACATCGGGGATTCCAGCAGCTGCGGCGACCGTCGAAAAGGTGGCTCGTTGGGCATGGTGCAAAGAGCACGGTCGGCATCCTGACGATTTCTCGATTCGCCGTTCAGACTACTGGCCCTGGTTCACGGCGCAGTCGTGGTACCGTCCGGATGTCTCATTGGCCGAACTCTATCCTGATGCGATTGAGAACCTTGTCGCTGTCAAGAGCGACCGCCGCGAGTTCTTCGAGAGGCTCATAAACCCTGGCGTTCCTCCTTCCAAGGGGTATGAGGCCCTCACGCATATTCTCCATCAGGGATGGATCTCGACCGTTCTGACCACCAATTTCGATCAATGCCTTGAACGTGCGGCGATCTTGCACAATCGGCCTCACCGGCTCGTCAGCATCAACACGCCAGACGATTACGTCCTGTTTAGTTCAGTACCTCACGATCCCCAGATTGTGTTTCTGCATGGATCTGTGAAGCACTACACCGACAAGAATCTCACAGCCGAAGTCCAGAACCTGGATCCTGCGCTTGTAGGTCGGCTGACCTCCTTGCTCCGCGATCATCCCATCATTGTCGTCGGCTATCGCGGTGCAGAAGCCTCTGTGATGAACGATCTGTTCATGGCTCAGGCTCGTGCTGAGGGCTTCATTCACGGCGTCTACTGGTGCGTACTGGAGAGCGAGCTCAACGCTGCTTGTTCTCCGTGGATCAGCAATCTCGCTCGGACGATTGGCTCGAACTTCCAACTCGTGCCGATTGCTGGTTTCGACGCGCTCTTCGAGAGAGACGTTCTTGCGGGTCTGCTGGCGGCAGGGGCGCGACCAACGCGCCGCACATCCGGTCACAGTGTCGGCGGCACTCCTGCTGACATGCGGCCGCTGCGCGGCTTCCCTCAGTCGGGCTTCGAGCGCACGCTCCTGTACGCGCGTCTACGGCAGTACGCGGAGCGCACGGACATCTGGCACCCGAGGGATCTCGACGAGGCGTGGCTTGACCAGATGATCGACCGGCTCGACCTTGTACGACCCGAGCAAGGAGAGATAGCCCCTACTGTCGCGGGGTGGCTCTTGTTCTCGCGGAATCCCTCGACAGAGTTCCCCCAAGCAAGGATTGAGTTTCAGGCGACGGGGCCAGCTGGATGGCTTCGCGACCGCTTCGGGCGGGACATCGAGGCCGACCCGACCGATAGCCCCGGACTCTTTTCAGTGCGAAGGACTGTGACCGGGAACCTATGGGCTCAGCTCGACGCCCTGATCGATCTCCTGGCATTGGTGAACTTCCAGTTTCGCCTGAAAGGGGAGGTGTCGAGGACGGTCAGCGCTTACAACCCCATAGCCGTCAAGGAAATGGTCGTCAACGCAATCGTTCATCGGGACTACGAGCGCGGCGAACCGGTCATCGTGACTGTGGAGCCGAAGTGCATCACTGTCACCAGTCCGGGAGGCCTCGTTGACGAGGTTGCTGCCCAAGTTGGTGGTCAGTCCTTCCAAGATGCGATTGCTGATCGGACGAGGCCGATAAAGGGTTATCGGAATCCGGCCATCTCAGACCTGTTCTACGGTGGGGGGCAAATGGACCGTCGAGGGTCTGGGCTCTCTGACATGGTCCGGCTGACGGCGAACAACAACGGCACCGTGTTTTTTGGCCCGCTCGATGGCAACCGACTCTTTTCCGTGACATTGGAGGCGCGTCCGGAAGCCGTCGACGAGATCACGAACACGGCGCTTCCCGCCACAGACGAGACCATCCGCTACTCCTCAAATCTGCTTTCGATCGAGGCCATGCCTACGCGTGTCTGGCACACCGGCACCACAGCAAGTTCAAATCGAAGCCTCTACCGGACGGCCGCTGACAAGACCATTCCCCCTGGCCACGTGAGTGATCATCGGTTCTACTCGTTCTACGACTTGGATCGGATCACTCGGGAAATGGACACACCGTTCGATCCGGGTGACGTCGAGACGATGCCCCTCGCAGAACTCCTAGGCCGCCCCGGCGGTGAGGCGACTGTTCTTAAGCTCATGCACGAACTACTCTTCGAGCACCTGCGCGCGAGGGGTCTCGAACTTGAGTACGCCCGCAGGCGCGCATACTTTCCTCTCGGCGACGAGGCAGAGCTCAAAGTGAGCTACCAAGGGCGCGTGCGCAAGGCCACTCGAACGGTAGTGAAAGCACGGACACGACGCGACACGGGAGCGGTCTCCTACTACGAACACAAGGCCCTGACATTCTCTGTAATGCGCTTCGGCGACGCGTGGGCGTTGGTACTCACGCCAGGCTATGCGTTCACAAAGGACGGAAGTCGGAGGCCGCTCAGTCGGGAGAAGACGAACTCGTTGTCGACGCGTCGCGCTGCTCGCGACTTCAATCCGAACGTGCTCCACGACATCGCGTTCTGGATCGCCTACCTGTCGGCTGAGGCCGATGCACTGTTCCCGTTGGTTCATGAACAGAAGAGTCCCTTTGCGCGATTCGGACCCACGGTCCTCCTGACGCATCGGCCACCGACCGTATCGTTCAACGTCTCAGGCTTCGGAGATCTTCGCGGACAGGAGGCGGAAGTCGACGAGGACCTGCGTCGATTGGAGACGGAGCTCGAAGAACTTGCGCTCGAGCCTGACAATGACGACGACATACGGCCGGACGATGAGGACGGAGAGGGCGGTCAGGGCGATGCCGATTGATCTTGAGATCGCGGAACTGGCCCCGCCGCGGCTCCAGTTTGGTGGCGCTGGCGCGTATCGCGACCCCAAGGCCGGCCTCTCTGCGGCCGGCCCGTTCGATCTCCGATTCGGTTCGGCTCGAAAGGCCCATCTTCACGTCGGGATCATCGGACCGGAGCCGCAGATTGTCGCTGCTAGACGTTGGCTGGAGCGATGCGGTGGCGAGATCCCTGTTCTTGGCGAGCCAACCCTGCTCAGAAGGTCATTTCCAGGATTCAGCGAGGTTTTCCACTCGACGCTTGGTGCGCCGGACAGCTCCACGATCTCGCTGACCAACAGTGATGTGTCACAGGCCCTTCAAGGCGACCGTTATCGCGGCTTCCAGCGGATCGTGGACGTATACAGCGGCGCGCATGAGCGGCTTGCTGCTCGCGAGGTGAATCGTCCCGACGTCGTGTTGATGTGCATTCCGGACGAGGTCATCGCGAGATTGAGTACAGTTGAGCGAAGGACGACGGAGGCCGAACGAAAGCGTGCCAAGGAGCTTGAGCGGGCGCGCACGCGCAGCCAACTCGATCTATTCGATCTCTTGGACGAGGTGGAGGAAACGCCGGAGGACTTCCTGAAGCGTGATCTGCGGTTGGCGCTTAAGGCACGGGCGTTGAAGAACCGATTGCCTATCCAGCTGGCGACCGATGCGCTCTTGATCGACGGCACGCGGAATCAGGACGCCGCCACGCGCGCATGGAATTTCAGCGTCGGTTTGTACTACAAGGCGGGAGGGGTGCCTTGGCGGCTGCCTCCGACGCCGCGGGAGACGTGCTTCGTCGGCGTGAGCTTCCATCACTTCCGCACAACGCAGCGCGCGGTCGTTCGATCCAGCTTGGCGCAGGCGTTCTCAAGCGACGGCGAAGGCTTTGCGATTCGCGGCGAGGCTGTGCCGGTCGAGCCCGAGCAGGGTCGGAACGTTCACCTTTCGGAGGTACAAGCGTTCAACCTAGCTCGAAGCGTGCTGGCGGAGTACGAGCTACGAACCGGGGGGGCACCGTTGCGAGTCGTCTTGCACAAGACGTCGCACTTCGATCCGCCGGAGCAAGCTGGCTTCACTGCAGCACTGCGAGACACGCCCATCGTGTCGATGGTCACGTTGGTACCGAGCCTGATTCGGCTGTTGCGATATGGGACCTATCCACCCACTGTCGGAACGTTGTGCACCGTCAACAACGACCGGACGTTCTTGTTCACTACAGGGTTTATGCCCGAATTGGGAACGTACCCCGGCCCTCACGTGCCGCAGCCGTTTGAGGTGAAATGTATCGGCGAAGATGCCGCCGAGGCCGCCAAGGATGTACTGAACCTGACGCGCATGAACTGGAACACGGCCGACATTCGAGCGAAGTGGCCTGTGTCCCTCTCGTTCGCTCGACGAGTCGGAGGGATCCTAGACGAATACGGAGACGGCCAGCTCGCTGACACGTCGTTCCGCTACTTCCTCTGAAGACTGCCAACTACCTTGAGCCGAGTGGGACGGCTCTCAGGCCGTTTTCAAGATGTCGTGAACATGGCGCCTGGCGTGGCGTGACTCTTACGATGCCCCCTGCTTCCGTTCCGCACGAGCGCGGGCTTCTGCCATGTGCTGAAAGAACTTGGGCTCGAATCTGTCGAGCCTCTTGAATACCTTGATCCGCGCTTCCTCTGACCGCGGGTCTCTCGCGCTCTCCGCGTCGAGGTCAAGCCCGTCATCGCGAAGGTCCTTCACAAGCGCTGCCAAGATCGCGTCGATCTCCTCAACAAGGCCGACCTCGTACTCTCTCAGGACGCGATCAGAGTAGTAGCGACGCACCTTATCGGCAACACTCGCACCTACCGTCCAGAGAGTTCGAGAGAACGCCTCCAGCCCCCTGGTTGAACGGTCCGCCATTCTCGCCAGAAACGCCACCTGCTGTGGAAGCAGCATGTGCCGCACCAGCCCCTTGAGGGTCGTCTCTGACGTCGCGCGAATCAGAGCCCGATCGGCCGTTATCAAGAATGGTCTCGCACCCTTGTCCTTGATAGCGCCTAGGACCTCGAGTTGAGCCGCGTCGTGCCGAATCACTACCTCCTCGCGCCTCCTTCCGCGCTCTCGAAGCGCCGCTTTCACCTCTCCCGCAATGCCGTGATCTCTGAGGGAGTGTTCTTCAACTACGAGCCCTTTTGCGCCAAGATGCGCCCGCAACTGCGTCTCGTTCTCGAACGGCGCCACTCGGGCCAGATACTCACCAACATCAGTGGCCTCACCCCGCTCAAGTGCTCCGGCAAATCCTCCGAGAAACACGTTGATATTGTGCAGCTCGAACAGGCTCGCGTACCGAGCAAAGCGGTCCGTATCGGCTCCCGCGATCTGCTCGAATGCCTCGACAGCCAACTTCCTATGGCTGACCACTTCGTTCAGGTACCCGCTTAACACTCTGACGCGGCCAGGCTCGAAGGCATTCAGGATTGAGATGTACGCCTCTTGAAGTGGGTGCCCGTCCGCCAGCCATGGAAGGAGAACACTGGCATCGATGTAGGCGCCACGCTCGAAGGGGTCTGCGACCTTGTCGGCGAGCATGGGGTCCGCCAACAGTAGGGCCGTGCTGAACACGACCGCGGAAATGTTGCCGAGTATCGCTTCCTCTTCCGCGTCAGGCGAGGTGACGAGTTCCACGATCGATGCTGTGGCTGACTCTGCGTGCTGGCGGGCAATGCCGACTCTGGCAACAGCATCACCGACGACAGCCTCTAAGCGACCGTTGTCGAGCGGGTGTGCCCTGATCAGTGTATGCGCCAAGTGCAGTCCGTCCAGGGCAAGTGCTGCCACCACCGCCTGGCCAAGTTTGTCCCGATGGCGTTCTAGGCCCGTGTCGCGTCGCCTGACCTTCGCTCGCGCGATCACACCATCCACAAGTCGATCTGCGTCCTTTGATAGCTCGTCTGGAGTGCTGACGTCTCCGATCAAGACGGTCGAACCATGGAGGACGATGAGCCCGTCACGCTCAAGAATCGCCAGGGCGTCCATGATGTGGGATCGGTCGAAGGATCGCGGCAACGCGAGGCTCTCTTCAACCCGGCTCAACACATCCTGTAGTTCCACGACCTTGTTTGGGCCGCATTCCGCCAACAACGGCACCAGCAACGCGGACAACATGCGATCGCGATCAGAGCGAAATGCTTTGCCCTTCGCCCTTGCATACGCAGCGGCCAAGTGACTCCGGAGCTGATCTGCTTCGTAGTCTGTTGGCGAGATCACCGGCGGTCCTTCGCGGTAGGCCGCGAGAAGTTGCCACGCTTCGTCGTGCGCGTTGGCCGGACTGTACGGGACGACAACAATCGCCGCCTGTCGAAGCTCCTCGACCAGATCCGGCCTGACCGGCGTAGGCATCAGCGCGTACGCCTCGCGACGAAATACCGAACGCACCGCTTTGGTCATGTCGCCGATCAGTCGCGACACCTCGGGATCGGCGAACGAGAATCCGAAAAACACGAGATTACGATTGAGGAACAGTTCTCGAAAGAACTCCACGTACTGTGCACGACCGCCAAGGTTCCGATAGTGGCGATCCGCGAAGACCACGCCCTCGGGCACCTCAATTCGCCCATGGAGCCGCACGAGAAATGGTCTCGATGCCACCCGAGCGGCGGCGAGATCGGCGTCTGCTTCCCCAAACACATCCCATGACTGTTGGGTCTCAGCTCGCGCGCGCAACAAGGAACCGTCGAAGTTCGTGGTAACAACCCCCTGACATCGTGTCAGGGCGAGAAGCCGCAGTCTCCTTGTGACCGTCGGGTTCTTCCCCAACACCGCCTGCAGAATCGACCAGCGAGTTGCATCAGGCACCGGGGCAAGATAGAACAACTCGGCTGCCTGAAGATATCGCTCGGCTACGGCCTCACTGCGAAGGAGGGGCGCGTACGCAGGACAATGCGGCTCCAGGCCAACCGCGATGTCGAGGAGAGCCTGCTGCCATGCCGGAAGCCCTGCCTCAACGCCCACGCCCGCACCGAGAAACAGGACGAACTCGCCGCTCTCAAGCAGCCGCGTGAGGCCATCGGGAATGGCATCCTGTGCTGCGCCGTCGTGGGCGGTGTTCATCGTCCGACTCTCTTCATCGAGGCCTGCCGCGTCAATGGGAAACGCCCATATTCTCTGCGATCACACCCGTGCGGCACTAGTGCGTAGCCGAGGAGGTGCCTCACGGCGCGGCCGGCGAGGTCGAGAGAGTACGTCCGCCTGCAGTGGTCGTCCGATACGTCACCGAAGTCCACGACCCGCGGATGTAGTCTCCCAGTCCGTGTCTCGCGGATGCCACGTGCCGCCGCAGCGTGCGATGACAGCGGCGCGAGACGGCACTGCAGCGCGCGAAGACCGCTCCTGTATCAGGTCGCTGAACCGCTTACGGAAGCTCAGTGGATGAGCGCCCGACAGCCGCTGTTGTGCGCCGGGGCCGAACGTCGCAGCTGCAGCGTCATCGGACCAGCTGAACGACTCGGCTGGACACATGGCGAAGCCGCCTTCGCGGGAACCTGTTCCCAAAAGGCCCGTCATCTTCGCGGCATAGGCTCCCGACGGCTGAATTTGGACTCGATCACGTCCGAGCATCGCCTTCGCGAGGGCTTCTGGCGTGGGAGCGAGCTGACCTAAGTCGGGTGCAGCCTCGGAGAGTCGTACACGCCTCTGCCGAGCTGGCGAACCGACCTGTCCTGGTCCTCTTGCTGGCGTAGATCCACTGAGCGGGTTTGAGGGGCTCGATGCGCAGAACGAGCCTGAGTCGCGTACGTATCTCGTACGCCGTTCTGGCAAGGAACACCCAAGTCTATTTTTTGGAATAACTTAGAGTTGGCGGAGAGGGTGGGATTCGAACTCTCACAGCACCTTTAGAATCTGTAAG
>VFQN01002551.1_pt1 | contig 27812 bp, 63 predicted proteins | sample 3512371 | NCBI WGS metagenome assembly VFQN01 (sample SAMN10412370, study PRJNA504923) | tailings metagenome | isolation source: Replicate 2 from Balatoc abandoned mine | place: Philippines: Itogon, Benguet | collected 2017-08-28
CCACGCTGGGGGCCGATCCGGGGCCGCCCCCCGGGCCCTAAACACGCCTCAACAGTGTTTTTGGGACATGGACATGTGGCAAGGGTGGGCGGTATTACGCGGGCGGCCTTTTGTCTGCAAAGATATCCTGTCCTCGTGGTGCAGGTCCGTTTTTTGCCGGTTGGTTCCTCGTGGTGGTGCCCCGTGGGCTGTTGCCCTGGTTTCGATGGGTGGTTGGTTGGTGGCCTTTTGGACCAGATACATAAGACATGTGGTTCAGTGTCAATACGCCTGAACGCAGCTACCAAGAACTGTCGTGGCATACAGGCCATTCCCTCTATGAGAACGTTTACAGACTTGAGAGGCGAGGAGAGAGCCGAGGGCCACCAGCCAACCACCCAGGGCACCAGCCCACAGGCTGCCACCATGAGGAACCAACCGGCAAGAAAAAGACCTGCACTCGCAAACTCGCCAACACGGACCGAAATCTACGGGGGCGCCTGCATGCAGCAAAGGCGAAAACCCCTTCCACCATCGCCAAGGAACGACTGCTACAACGAACGGAGACCCAGCTCCAGCGGAGCACAAGCAGAACCGCAAGGAGGGGGTGGGGTTCGCCAAAGACTGAGTTGCACGTCTGACCTCAGAGTTAACTGCATAGTCTGTCTACATAGGCCCAGCCAGTTGACGGGGTGTCTCCACCAGCCCCAAGCACAAGCCGCATAACTACCATGTACCATAGAGCGCCCCCTTCTGCAGCGGCCAGTGCACATGCATGTCCATGCCTAGGCCATTGCACGAATTAGCATACCGTAATGCAGATGCAGACATCAAGACTTCCTCACAGTTCCCGCTAAGCCCCGTTGTCGCAGGGGTACAGCCCCGCTTCCCTCCGTTGCGCAGACACACGCGATCTGGTGCAACGCAGGTGGAGACCACATGGTGACAGTAATAAGACAACTGACGTGGCATGCATGCGTTTGCGCCGTACAAATCGGAAAGCAGTACAAGTTCGGCACCACGCCGCGTGCGTGGGCTAGCACAGGCTGCTCCGGCATCATGAATCTAGGCTGGTCAGCAGGGCTGCGCCTCGGAGAATCCAGTGAGATTCGGGCTGCAGTGTCGGTAGCCCCACATCGCACACAAAGTTGGTGGAGTGCCCTGTTGTCGACAGTGTTCCCCGCCGCTCGCTGGTCTTGTACAGCGGGCACGTGTACAGGGTCATCTTGGGCGCGACCTGCACACCAAGCACATCGGACATAATTTTGTCATGCGGCTGCAGCAACAGGGTCAAGTCTCACGGAGAACAAATGACACCTGCCATCCCAGGTCCCACGCACCTCCTCGTCGGCCTCCCCGTTCTTGAGCGGCCGGAAGTGCACGGGAGGAAGCTGCACGAAGAGCGTGCGCGGCTCGCTTTCGCACAGGTGGCGCCCGATGGGGTCCCACCCCGCTGCCTCCAGGAACATGCCGCCGCACAGCACGCCGTCCTCCGGGGGGCTGGCACCCTCCGACAAGCCGTCCGTCACTGTGTGCCGGAAGTCAATGAGGTCGATGGGGATGCGGTGCTTGCGTGCGTAGTTTTGCTTTGCTCCCGTTAGGAACGCCTGCATGATAAGGGCAGCGCACCACAAGGAAACAGGGTGAGCGCATGGAAAGCGGGAGGCACTGACGACGGCGCCTTGGGGCCTAATGGCTGCCGCCTCCCCACCTGCGTGAAGAAAAATCCGCTGATCCAGTACACGGCTGGTGGTCCCTCCTGCAGCCAGGAGCTGAAGAAAGCTGTCCGCTCCACCAGCTCCTTGACGTAGGCCCCGAGCGGCTTGAGGGACGGAAAGGACTTCACCAGCCACATGTCCGGCACCTTCCCGCTGCTCAGCGCGTGCGCCACACGCTCCAGCTCGCCGCTCATTACCACCTCGCCACGCAGGGCGCGGACCAGCTCCATCAGGCTTGTGCGGATGACCTGTGCATACAAGGAAATGGACACACTATCCGGATCAGCCCACCACCGGTCTTACCTATACTGGGCCCTGTCCAAAGCGCCAGGGCGGCATTGGGTTGCACTCTCCATGCCTTCAACGCAAATGTACGACGCCTGAATGCGCAATGCCATCGGGACAAAGAGCCCTTCGGACCGACAAACGATCTACTCGCAGCGCAACCGTATGGCCGATGCCGTGCGTGGTACGGCACGAGCGCCATGGCGGATGGTAACCCCTTCACCTGAAGCAGGATGTTGACCCTGCCGAGCTCCTGCACCAGCACCGTGTTCATGCTGTCCAGGTACGTCACAGGGTAGCGCTGGGACGCCGCCTCCAGGTCAAAGTCGGCCGGGAGCTTGCCGCTGATCTCCATCGCAATGGCCCGCAGCCCGCTGCCAGGGCCCTCCGATGCAGCACCGCCAGTAGCCGCCGCTGCAGAGGCGGATCCGCCCCGCCCTGCCCCACTGTCGGCAGGCTGCCCGCTCTCCTGACCTCCGCCCGTGCTGCCGTCCGCCACGCCTGCTGTGGCCTGCGTTGCAGCCTCCGCAGCTGCGAGGGTGGAGGTGGTGAGGGCGAGGCTGTCCAGCATCTGCTTCGTCTCGGCCAGGTCGCGGCTGATGGTGGCGTTGGGGTGAAGGCCGAACACCTCGGGAGGGGCCTCGCCAAGCGGAAGCCGCCCTGCAGTCAGAACGGGGCGCAAAGTAGACTCAGTGGCCGTTACATTACCGCCACGGATGCAGAAGCTGCCGCGAGCACCTCACGTGGGGCCACAGCTTGGAGAGCGGGTTGTGATGTGCAAACACCTGCCTGCGGTCCGCCATGTGCCACCGGCCTCTGCGCCTTCTGCAGCCCTATAGCGAGCCCTGAAGCAATGCCGCTAAAGCGGCACTAGCTTACAGCAAGTCGCTGTAACCACCCTGCCGTTGCTTAGCGAAACTCACCTAAGAGGGCAACGTAGTGGGCGTAGTCACCTGTGTGGCAATGGCGCAGGGGCACACACGTCTCGCATACGGCACATGCGCTCAAAATGGCTGCGCAGGACTTCTCCGTGCACCCACCGTGCAACATCTCGTCATGAGCCGCAGCACTCATCATACGCCCATGCGAGGCCCTCCCACAGCAGCGCGCACGAACATGGCGCAGCGTTGCGTGTGCTTGTGCAGGCAAGCAGCCCACACAGGCACCCCATAACACCCACCCAGCTCGGGTATGGCGTAGGAGCCGCTGGGCGTGAGCTGCGCGTCCCCCAGCGCCACCTGCTCGTTGTAGTACACCTGCAGCAGCGTCATGAGCGTGCGCCGGTCCTTGGCGTCCGTCACCTTGCCGCCGTAGTTGCACTCGCCGGCCGTGTACACCAGCATGCGCAGCGGGGGCGCGTCGGACTCGTCCAGGAACAAGCGCAGCTGGCGCAGGGAGATGCGCAGGTCGTTCTCGTTGAAAGCGTAGGGGATGTTCCAGCCGACGGGGCCGTAGTTCCTGATCAGGGTTGAGGAGGTTCAGCAGGAGCAGTGTATGGGCCAGTTGGCAGCGCAGCAGGAAAGGGGACGGTGGCCACGGCTGAAAGGCTACGGAGTGTAGGTATGCGACATCGTCACCCGATCACCGCCTTACCTTCTGCCCACCACCACGCAGTGGAAGAAGGCCAGCGCGTACACGAGGTGCTTGAAGGCCTTGGGCTGGCGGGAGGGGCCCTCGAAAAACGCTGGGTCGGAGATGGGCTCGGACTTGTAAACGCGCTCCATGCCTGCGTTGAACCAGTTGCGGATGACGTCCTTGGCGCTATGGGAGGCTCGCCGTCAGCGTGACTCGCAGAGAGCTTCCAATTCTTGTACACTCCTTGCTGCACCACACTGAGTGTAATGCTTAGCCCCAACAGAGTTGACCAGAAGCCTGGCTACTGTAGCACAAGGCGCTGCTGTAAACCTCCTTGGCCTCTTACCTGCCCGCAGCCCCTTGGGCGGCTCGATGGTGATCTTTAGGCCGTTCTCGAGGATGGATTGCGGGAAGATGTCTGAGGGGTATGACGTGAGCCATAACCGGAACTCGGGGTGCACGGTAGGTGCCGGGAGCTGCTGCTCGCACAGAAGCTCAAGGCGGGGCAGGAAGGACTTGGCCAGGTGGCAATTCTGTGGCGGCGCGACGTGAGAGCAGGACATGGTTGTGTGCGGACCCCCATGTGGACGGCTTCAAGCGACAGTGCGTGTGCTAAGGACAGGAGAGAAAGCATACCGGTACAAGGATAGGAGTCCCCAGGTCAGAAGGTACATTCCGCCAGGTGGACCGAGGGCATCCCTGGCAAACATCCTTTTATGGGTCCGCTTGCTGGCCTCACCTGCAGTACCACCCAGATGCCGTCCTTCATGCCCTGCTCGATGAAGCGCTCCGCAATGGGCCCCTGGCCCTGGCCCAGGCTGACGGCCTCCACCTGCTTCCGCTTGTCCTCCGCGAAGGCCAGCAGGTCGGCCATGGGGTCGGTCCCCGGCGACAGCACGAACACGATGGGCATGGCGCAGGAGCTGTCGGCGAAGATGGCGCTGAGCTTGAAGTCTTGCGGCTCAATGTACCTGCAAGGACGTGCATGCCACGGTGCCACACGGTACGTGTGCCACGTGTAAGGACAAACTGCATGGGCCACGGAGACAACGGTTCGTCCACACCCGCACCGGGACCTTGAAGACGGTACGTGCCGAGGTAATATGCACGGGCACAGGACGGTCATTGCAACCCCGGCGGCCGCCCACCTGGTCCCCATGCAGCCTGCCACGTAGGCTGCCACCGCCGGCACGACTTTGTCGGGCGTCAAGCAGCGCAGCAGCAGCAGCTTATTGAAGGCATCCAGCCGCTCGCTGAAGCCACAAGGCAGCGCCTGTGGCATGGTTATCCCGCGGGAAACCGGTGAGTAATGCACGCGCGACACGGGGTTGCAGCATAACCTCAGAACGCCGTAAAGGCGAAGTTGTAATCCACAGAGCCAGAGTCGTGTCCGCGCCACACTGCGCCGGTAGCAAAGCTGAACTGTTGATGCCATGTGCCGCCCTTGGGCGTACGGGCTGCATGTGTGCCCTGCGCACTAGAACATCTCAGCGCCCTTGCCATATATGTACTGCACTCATGGCCGTTGCACGGTGCGCAGCCCTTCACTTCGCGCTGTGCTGTCCATGACAGTCATGAGCAGGGGCGTGGCGCCATAGATCCCCGCTGCACCCCCGCCATCCACCTGCTCATGCGGTGTCGGGCTGTCGTACAGCGCCCTCCACGCGTCGTTGTGTGTTGCAAGGCTGCCCCTGAGGCCCGCGAAGGCCTCGTGCACGCCCTCCAGCTCGCACAGGTTGGACCACGCCTGGTCGCTTAGCCACGCCGCCGAGGGGTTGGGGTGCGGGTTGTCCATGGAAAGCGCGCCTGCGTCCACACAATGAATCAGGCAGGGTCGCGGGCCGAGCGGAAAGAAGTACTTTGACACGCATTGGTGACATGGAAACCCGCATTGACAGTTCAAGGCAAGGCCCTTCACCATGACCCACCGGTGACCATGAAGCGCAGGAGCGCTGGCTCCAGGGTGCCTGCAGCGATCTGGATGCTGGTGGCCAGCGTGAACGCGAACACCAGCTTGTCCTTCTCGAACAGGGCTCTGCAGAAGGAGTTGCAGAACAAATAAAGGGAGCGTTAGGTGACCTTGGAACGTGATCGACCTGCCTACTCATTACCGGAGCCTACGCTGAAGTGAAAGATCAGCGCAGCAGATACAGCAATATAACATGACGATGGGGGTTTGCCCACGGGGGCTACCGTTGTGTTGTCAAGGTGTTTAGCAGAGGGCGCACCTGCACACGTTCACGTATAGGAAGAACGTGAAGTGCTCCTGCAGTAACGACAGGCGGCGCGGAATCGACGGGTGCCTGGGGCACTCCTCGATGGACCGGAGGAAGAGGGCCACGAAGTAGTTGAGGGAGAAGGCGTACATGGGGTCGATGTTGAGCAGCTCCGAGACCACGAAGTACAGCACGCTGGCGTGCTTGGCGATGGGCTGGTAGGCAGTCCGGGCCTGTAGGCAATGAGGGGTGGAGGTGTCAAGGCTCGTATTGCCGTGCAAGAAGCCATGGAGACACAGGGGCTGCACGTACACTTGTGATTGACGCAGGGCACCAAAAACCTTGTGAAGGGCATGCGCCAGCTCTTTTGGCCGACATCGTAGCACGAGCCCTTTGCCGCACCTTGTCGATGGCCACCTCCGTCTTTGCGGCGTCCTGCTGCTTCACTGCGATCTCGTCGCTGAGCGCCTTGGCGGCCTGCAGCACCGCCACCGCCTCGCCGTCGTCCAGGATGGAGCCCTGGTTGGACGACAGCACCGCCAGGATCTGGTCCTCGATCTCCACCAGCTTCCGCGCGTTCTCGGCCCCTGCACAGCACAGGCAAGCGGACAGCAAGCATTGAGGCAATCGCAAGCTTACACCGGATACGTGCGGACAATCGCAAACCTGATGAAGGGCAGATTGCATAACCAGAGGTCACGGCCTCACCCGACACGATGAGCTTGTTCTTCTCGTCCTCCAGCTCCGGCCGCTCCTTGGCCACAACAATGCCCAGCAGCTGGTCCTCCAGGCCCGCCGGCGTGATGCAGAAGTTGAGCAGCGCCACGCGGGTGCACACCTGGGGGGCAAGCGGAAGCACACGTGAAGCGGTGCCGTACCCCGGGTTTCGAGAACCCCTAGGCTTGCGGAAGGAGAACAAACCGCTCCAACGAATTGAACGCGGGCGCGACACGTGAACCCTGCTGCCAATGCCTTACATTCAAGTCCCGCGCACACTATGCTTCTCACCTCTGGCGGGTAGTGTGGGTTGCGCAGCTTGGTGGTGAGGTAGAGGCGGAAGCCGGGCCCCCACTCCACCACCTGATCGCCCAGCTTGACGCATTGCATGCCCGCCTGCAGGAAACAAGAGTAACGACAAGGCACGGTAGCGATTGGCGACGGCCCGTATCAATAGACCCGAGCACACATGCCGGTGTATGTCGCCGGTCACAACTGGACTGGCAGGACTCACACTCTTGAAGGTCTGCTTGAGCAGCACGGGCTCCAGGGAGGCGTCCAGGCGCTCGCCCAGGCCCTCCAGCAGCACGGGCGTGCCGGCGGGCAGCACGGCCGCCAGCTGGCGCAGGTAGTTGGGGTCCGTGGCGGGCTTGAGCACCAGCAGCTTCCGGGAGGCCTCCATGTTGCGGATCCACAGGTTGGCCTGGCCCTGAGGGAGCAACGGCATGCGACCAAGCCAACACCGTCAGGATTACCGCCTGGCCTGGAAAAGCTTTGGCACACTGAATGCGTGGCCCCTTTGACTTTTATGCTCACAAGCCCTTACCTGCGGGTCGATGCACAGCGGCCAGCGCGAGCTCTCCATGACGATGATGCCGTTGGCGGCGCTCACGTCGTCCTTGGGCAGCCCCCAGATGGCCCACTGCCGCATGGCCACCGGGTCGCCAAGGGAGCCCAGCAGTGTGAAGGGCTCCGAGCAGGGGATGGAGCGGGCGCTGCACTGCGCCGCCCAGCCCAGGACCGCCTGGGAGCGGTACTCGGCGCTGAAGGCTCCAAGGTAGGCGATGACGCCGGAGGACAGAAGCATGTTGCCTGTTGGGTGAACAGCAACGATGAAGCCAGCTTGGTCTCTTGCCTGCTCTACGAGGCCGCTGCCCACGGGCACCACCATCTGTCCTAGTTACCCGTTCCGAAGGCTTCACCCCACTGCGTGACAGCCCATGTAATGCGCTGCGCGACACATGCGTGCCGCAAACCAGCAGGTCACGCATGACGTACCAATGAGCCGAAGGTACAGCTGCCGCAGCTCCTCCACCTTGGAGTTCCAACGCGCCTTCTCCCCGCCCAAGCCAGCCATTAGCTTAGTCGCTCGTTCAAGCTTCTCCTCGCACAGGCGGACCTGGACGTCCACCCAGGCGAAGCTGTTACCAGCAGTCGTGCAAAGTGCTCAGTGCAGGGGTCAGGGCACGCAAAAAAGCAAGACTGCGGACTGGGTACAGGTAGTGGCACTGGTACTCACGTCGGCCTCCAGTTCAGCTTTCCTCCGCTTCGCGCCCTCGAGCTGCGCCTGCAGCCCCGCCAGGCGGTCCGCCACCTCCTGCAGCTGCGCCTGCTTGGTACGCAGCTCGCCCATCACGACGGCCAGCTGCTCCTCAGCGGCCTGGGGGAGGAGCCATGTGGGACCGAACCGTGAAAGGTAACCAGCATGCGTGCTGCTACGGCATAACCTAGGGACCTAGCCCGCCTCGGCCATGCCTCAGCGTGAAGAGCATGCGGTTGCGTACGACACATGAGAACTACTGTACAGCATGCCATTTCCTATGACGACAGGATAAGGGCCCTTAGTGAAATGCGCGGAGAGCCCTCCCGGCCTGAGGGGCCACCGCCCACCTTGAGCGCCCGCCGCTTGGGCGCCACCACCTTGGCCACGCGGTCGTAGGTGTCCATGGCCCGGACCCAGCTGCACAGCCCGAACGCCGCCTGTGACACCTTCTTGATCTTGGCAGGTTGGAAGTTGGGGTCGGACAGCAGCGGCTGCAAGGCCGTGATGACCTCGGGAGGGATGTTGTCCTGCATCGGCACCGGAGCGCCCGGGAAAAGTAAGCGCAGTCCAACATGCGTAATCGACCAATGCACTGCCAGTGCGCCGCAGGACCAGAGCTTTCCGGCACAGCTTGCACTCCGCTCTCAGGTTCCTCTCAACACTGACCCACCTTGTCGTACGTGGTGAGGCTCTCCAGGAAGCCCATGTCAGACAGCATGCGCTTGGACGTCTCCCACCAGTCCATGACGAACTTGCCGGTGTCCTTGTCCTTGACCTTGGTGGGCAGCAGGCCCTTGAGCATGCACACCGCCTGCATCACCATCCGCACTGGCATGGGCGGCGCCTTCATGCCCTTGACCTCGCTGATGTCGTTCTTGGTCAGCGTGTTCAGGGCCTGGGTGCAGCGAGGATGGGGATTGGTGCGTTGTACGCCGAGGTTGCTATGTTAGTGCCAGCAACCCTCGTGTGTGGTGGCAGCTCTGTAACGCGTGCTAAAGCGCAGGAGCAGCACAGCACATATCATGTCAACACGCGGAAGGCGAACCAGTACCTTGATCGCTGCGTTGTAGGCGGGCATGGCCTTGGCGAGGTCGCTCTCACACTCCTGCTTGATGGTCCCGACCTTGTCGGCCTCCTCCTTGGCCTTGGCCTCCTCCGCCTACAGATACCAGTGTTGAGGCATGTTGCCAATGCATCAAGCGCCCCGTCAGTATGCGTACAGTAGTACCGGTACCATAACACCTGCTCAGAAGCCTGGAACTCAGACATCGTAACAGTGCAGTACACATACGGCGTCCAGTTGCGCACCTGCACGAGGGTCTTGACCTTGTCCGCCTCGGCCGTCTGGGCCTCCACCAGCGCAATCAGCTCGGCCGTCTCCTTGCCGCTAGCGATTAGCACGGGCTGCTTCTGCTCCAGCTCGGCCCGCATAACCGTCACCTGCCGTGCACACGCGGCGCAAGACAAAGCATACCGTATCACGTGCTGCCCACCGGCTACCACGAGGTTGACTTGCTCACTTTCGCCAGATGGGTGCAGCGCCAGGTGTAAGCTCTTGCATGCACTGTTCGCTGTTTTCGCCGGGGTGCCATACGTACCTGTTCTTCCGTTCCTGCCAGCTTCTCCAACCCAATCTCATACCGCCGCCGCTGCGCCGTCACGCCCTGCTGCTGCCTCCGCAGAAGCGTCTTGAAGCAGTCGAGGAGCTGCAGGTAGCTGGTGGGCGTGACGTAGTAGTGGCGCTTCGCCTCCATACGGTACCTGCACAAGGAAGGCGGCGCAACAAAAGAGTCAGAAAGGGGTACACGTGTACAGCACGCGACCAAGTAGCTCCCATCATGTACCTGTGATCTTGGCACCCGTCTGCCTGTCAGCACCAGGGCCCCACCTGTCCGTCAGCTCCCTTGCGGTGAGGTGGAAGTGCACGCACTGCGCTGCCAGCTGGTTCCTGAGCCCCTGCTCCACGTCCAGATCCGCCAGGGCCTGCTGCGCCACCGATGCCAGCGCGTCGTTGGGCCACACCGTGAACCAGTCGATGGTGGTACACGTGATGAGGGAGGGGAAGCGACGCAGGCGGTCGCGGAACGCGTCGCCCACAAGGCTGAAGCACATCACCACGCGCAGGTGGTGCCGAACCTGCAACACGCACACAAACGGAAGGGCCGCGAAGGCATGAGTGGCGTTTAGAACTGATTGTTTGCTTGTGGAGCCCTGATACATGTCCCCACACCCACCTGCTGCACCAGGAAGTTGTACAGGTCGGCCCTGCTGCCGTCCATGCGCGCCTGCCGCGCCCGCTGGCGGATGGTCTCTCCCATGGCGATGATCTCCCCGGTGTCGAACAGGTTGGGCACCTCGCCCGTGTTGAGCAGGCTGCTGAGCTCCTCTACCTGAAACACAGGAGAAGGGTGCGCCGTAAGACAGGTTTGCGCATATCAGGTTGGTTACTGCAGCTGCTTCAACAGCCAGTTGAGCGTTGCAACCCCATACACAACTGCATGGCAAGCGGACTGCACGGAGTCACCTATGCCCTCACCATGGTCTCATCCAGGATTTGGCTGTCACTGAACATAAAGACGGCGTTCTTGTACTTCTCGCCCGCGGTGCGGATGGCGGCCTTGAGGTCGTCGTGCCAGTCCGCCATGCCGTACGTACTGCTGATCTCAATGGAGAACAGCTGCACAAACAGGCGCAGGTCGTAGGTTACAGCCAGGGTTAGGGCTTATACTCGACTTCAGCAAACGTTCAAGGGCCGCGGTGTACCCAAACACGCTCTAACGAACATGACACGAGTGACAAGCACTTACCTGGAAGTCCTCGATGAAGGCGGCGAGCTGCGTGACGCTCTGCCGCCCGCTGCCCCCCACGCCCACCAGCAGCGCGTGGCCGCCCGGCTGGCGGATGATGCGGGCCACGCGGCACACGTGCTCCAGGCAGAACTGGAACAGCACCAAGCTCAGGGGCTTCTTGCTGCCTGCGGTAGCACAGCACGACATGGCAATACTCAGGCGCTGCGAGGAGTACCGCTCGTTAGCCCACGACTTTCCCATGAGGCCCTCTTGGCCCAAAGCCCACCTGCGTTCAGATCCGCAAGGTACTCGCCCACCACGGCGGTCAGCCGCTCGAAGCTGGGCACCTCCATGTACTGCCTGGGCTCGGCCCCCGGCACCATGAAGTCCGCGAACAGGAGCTTGCGCAGCTGCGCCGCCCCCACCCCGGCTCCGCCCTCCGCAATGTGGCCCATGAGCTGTCGGAAAAGGCGTGCACAGCGGACCAGGAGGTAAGTACCGAGCCAACAGATGAGGATTCAGCACAAGTAGGGACAAGAGGCTATGTTTGTAGCAGGCAGGTACGCTCAGTCTCAGAAAGGGAGAAGAGGAGAACGTTGTTGTACCTGATTGAATTTGGACCCAAAGTGCCTTTCCACTTCGGTCCGAAGCTGCCCGGCGAACCACTCCCTGTCGCCGTCGTCCACCAGGCGGTCGTGGTACACGCGCAGCGCCTCGTGGCACCACAGCCGCTGCAGCCGGGCGGTGTCGTTGTCCAGCGCCTCGCCCACGAAGGACATCCCCTGCACCACGCAGAAGGGGGGAAGGGCCTCGACGCTATTATGCTTCCATCCAGACCAAAGACCAGAGGCACAGGACAACCAGCACGCTTCCCGAAGACAGGCGCAGTAGGTCATTGAGAAACGGGCAACAGGTACCTGGAACAGCTTGGACAGGTCGCGGAGGTTGAACAGGTAGTGGGTCTTGGCGGGTGTGGGCAGCAGGTGCGCGCTGACGGCGGCGTGCAGCGACAGGCTGGCTGTCACGAGCTTGTCGCGCAGGGCCATAACGGCCTGGTTGTACCTGCATCATTGTACCAGACGTGTTACACAGAAAGCAGCAGCTGCATTACGATTCCGCAGTGTAGTACGAGATAGCATGGCCGCACGCGCCTTCAGCAGCGTGTATGTGCATTCACCGCACGCGTTTCGCTACCCTGCTGCCCTGCGCTACCGGTACTTACTTGCACCTGGAGAACCACCAGTCCGTCAGGGCCCCGAAGATGTGCGTCAGCGAGGCGCTGTCGAACTCGGTGACGTACAGGGCGTGGAAGTGGCGCAGGTAGCGGTTGGTGACGGGGTTGCGGCCGCCGCCAGGTGGGCCCATGGCGGCCAGGAACTGGATGTCCACCAGCTTGCGGAAGCTGCAAAGCGAGGTTTTGAACGGGAACGCGCCATGCATGGGTTTACGGCAACCACCAAAACTGCAAGACGAGGCAGCCCAGGTCGCAACTGCGTCTGCCCTGCTCCTCCGTCACAGGTCTGAGGCCATCCGCACCTGTTATCATGCCTGTCGTACCACCCGCCGTGGTCCATGACCTGCCGCAGCAGCTCGATGGGCGGCTGCGCGCCGTAGCGGTCCAGCTGCGGCATATTGAGGTCGTCCACGAAGATGGCGCAGCGCTTGCCCACGGGTGGGCCGTACACGCCCTTGCGCCGCTTGTCCAGCTTGCCGTCGATGATGTCCTGTAGAAGGTGAACTGAAAAGGTAAGATGCTCGCTTGATCCCGTTCCCAGGGCCTATCTTTACACGTGATTGTAGGCCACTTCTGAACGACAACTTTACCGCGGAAGGCGACTGTATGCAGGGCTGATGGTAAGTCGAGACAACCGATGTGCCCACCTGAGTCATGTTGGCCGACGTCTGGGCGGAGAAGTTGAACACCATGTGGGTCCACTTGGCGCGGTCAAGGCGCTCGCTCAGGAAGGACTTGACGTACACCGACTTGCCCGTCCCCGTGGGCCCAACCTGCACACCAAAAAGCCATGCAGCCAGGTTGGCATCCTTTCTCAGGGACGTACTCATGGCAGCTATGGAGTGCACCCCGCTCCTACACTTCAACCACTTCTTTCAGGCTGGTGCGCCTTACCAGCAGAACCGGCACGAAGTTGTTGACCTGCAGCTCCAAAAGGAAGCTGTAGCGCACAACGTCTGCCGTGGTCACGATGATGGTCGAGTAGTCGGCGTCCGGGGAGATGGACTGCGACTTGCTGCTGTCCATCCAACCTGCGCAGGCCGAAGCACGCAAGAAGCAGCGCCGTAAAACTTACGGTAGGCGTCACAAAAGCGCCACCGCGGACGTTTCTCACACTCCTTAAATCGCCCCTCAACGACGTGGTTGCGGGTGGGACGACGTACGACAACACGACTGCTCACCCTTCCAGGAGTCTGAGGCCGTGTCGTACACCCAGTCGTACACGCTCCCGTTGGCGGGTAGGGGCCGCTTCAAGAGGGACACATTGCTGGTTACGTACGAGCTGTACGCCCCGTACTCGCCCGACAGGAAGCTGCGCAGGTGGCTGCTGAACGCTTCCCGGCCCGCGCCGTCAACCGTCGAGCCCAAGCTCCACACCAGGGCAAAGAGGAACAGGCATTCTACGCCGATGGTCTTGGCCGCCATGTCCACCACAGGTGGGGGCGGGGGCGGCATGCCGAGCCGGGTGGGAGGTGGTGGGGGCGGCTGCAGGTACGGCACGATCAGCGCCTGCAGCAGCCGCGTGAGCGACACGACCAGGTTGATGTCCTGCAGGGCGACCGGCTGCGTGCAGTCCTTGGTGACCAGCCGCAGGCAGGGCGGCAGGAGCCACTCCAGCAGAGTGTTGAGGTGGGTCCTGCGAGACACGCCGGGGAAGCGGGCCGCACTGTAAGCCGCGCATTGCGCGAGTACATCAGTACCGGTTAAACAGCGGCGGGTGTCAGCTGGTCGGGCAGCTACCACTTGCAATGACTGTGAAAGCCCTATGCTGCTCCACTGTCGACCCACCTGATCTCCTGCGGCACCACCTCCGGCAAGGTGTTCATCCACGACGCCACTACCGGCCGCCAGCCCAGCAGCGAGGGCTGCATGTACACCATGCCGCAGCGGGACACGGTGGCGGGGGAGGCAACCGCCAGGTCCTGCACCTCGAAGATCATGTTCATCAGGCCCTGCAAAAGAACCGTGGAAAGGCACAGCGCAACAGTCTCAGCTAGCAGCATGCGAGCTCGTGGGTCAGGCACGAGGTGCAGAAGCCGTCTCCGCTTGCATGTCGCAGGCCAGCAGCCCATCGATCAACGGTTGCGGTCCGTTGTATGATGGGTGTAGCACGGGGCCATTGCGCGTCTGCACCTGCATGGCGATGATCTCGCCGCTGTTGAGGCACAGCTTCTTGTTGTCGTCCAGCACAGTGTTCATGTTCTCGATCCAGATGGCGTCCACGGGTCCGTCCAGGATGACCCACTTGCGGTCCGACGATGTGTCGCGGGCAGCCGTCCTGAAGGCAAGGTGCACGCGCTAGTTCAAAAGGCAGGAGCGGCACGGCGGCATGGCGTGCCGCCGCAATTTAGTGTAACGGTGCCAAAGACGTGCGATACTCACCTGAAGCCAACCGCCAGCACCCCATCGGTCCACTCCTTCGACAGCGGGTCATCCTGGCCGTACAGTTGGCCCATGGTGACAGCCTTGGGGTTGATGGTGAAGGTCTTCACCTTGTGCTCACCCTTGCCTGCGCACACATGGTGCAACAGCGCACGTCAATAAAAGGAGCCGCTCCAGGCACATTGGCCCCCTCGCCTGCACAAGGCGCTGGGTGGCAAAGCCCATGCACTCTCCCCGCTAGCCGCCTGCTGCGTCACGAGGGCACGCACCTGCCGCGCACAAGTCCGCCAGCGCTGCGGCCAGCACCCTGATGGCCGCCGTCTTCATGCTGAAGCTCCTGCCCACCAGCATGAGGCCGTGGCGCACCACGATCATCTCGTACAGCTGGATGGCCTTCTCCAGGAAGGACGGCAGCGGCTGCAGGTTCATGGCCACCGCGTTGGACGACAGCGCGGCGGTGAGGTCGCCGTAGTCGATGGTGGGGAGCACCACGTCTGCGCACCGGTAGGGAGCAGAGGACGAATGGACGGTTCACTGCTTGATTATCATTAGCTGTCGCATCCCACAACCCTTGCTCCATGCCAAGGGAACTCCGGGCGAGTTGGTCCTCGAGGGTTCCCATCCCTCTCATTGTATTGGTGGGAACCGAAGGTATGCAATCCAAAGATGGTGTACAGGTATGCATCTGTCTTGCTAAATTCTAGCGCGGTCTGCGCAATCTAGTGTGGTGGCTGACCTGGGAAAAGGTCGGACAAGATCCCCTTGAACAACGGCACGTCCTCGTCCAGGAACTTAGGCAGGTTCACGTCCGTGATGGCTCGCAGCATGAGCACCGGCTCGCTGTACACGTCGGCGTCCGCCGCGGACGCGCCCGAGTAGCGGCGCTTGAGGTTGCCGGCAGCGCGCAGGACGGCCATCACGGCGCGCATGCCGTAGTCGTAATGGTCCTGCAGTGCGCATGGGGTGAAGTCATGTGATCATGGAGCGAGCCAGGAAATGCGTGTGACAGCGCGGAGTCTGCAACAGCGTTGGACGGAGGGCAATGCACGTGAAAAGACGTCTTCAGCCGGACATAGTGCAGCGTGCAAGCCATGCCTTACCTGTCTGGACAGCTGCTCCGAGCACAGGCGGTAGGTCTGCACCAGCTTCTGCGCCATGGACCGCGCCTCCAGGTAGCCGTAGCTGTACAGGATGATCTCCGAGATTAGCGCGTAGTCGGGCACCATCATGGCCACATCGCGGAACAGGGCCTGCGCATTTGCAAACAAGGCAGCAAGGACTTGGTAACTGGGTCCTCATCGTCCGCGCCATGGGATAAGGCGTGCGAAGCAAATCCCTGACCGTTTATGTGGAGCTCAAGATAGTTGCTGGTTGCTGGCCCGCACCTTGAGGTTGTCCGGCAGCTCGGAGCGCCCCGCATAGCCGGGGTTCATGGTGATGAACACGTTGCAGGTGGGCACCAGCGCCATGTCGCACCCCTCGAACAGGAAGCGCCTCTTGCCCGCAGCCTTGGCGCGCTGGATGGTCAGCACCTGCAGCACAACAAGTCGGGGCTCAGCCGGGGGCCTCTCCACTCAGCACCCTGGCTACTAGCACCTACCTGCCGCCCAGATTGAGGCGCAGACTAACATCATTCACGCCCACCTGCTGCGCCACCACGGACAGCACCTCCAGCTCGATGCGGTTGAACTCGTCGAAGCACGCCCACGCGCCGCTCGCGGCCAGGCCCTTGAAGAAGCGTCCCATGGCCTGAGGGGCAGCGGCAAAGGTTTAGGTACAGCAGACAAGTGCAACGTTACTTGTGTGCTGAAACAGCTGCTATGCCGACGGGCGTACGGAGGTCGTGGCGGGCTGAGAGCCCGACGCCCCAGGCTTACCAGGTAGTCTAGGCCGTCGGAGCAGTTGAAGACGACGCACTGGATAGCGACAGCCTTCGCCAGGTCCTTCGTGGTCTCGGTCTTGCCGGTTCCTGCATAAGCAAACACCAGGTGGTCGGCAAGAGCGTGTACATAAAACGAATTAAACTGTACAACCCGTTGACCTGTACTCCAGAAGCGTTCAGGAATTCCCCTAGTTAAAACGCATGCACTGAATGCATCGGCACTGATGCGGCCCGTACCAAGCACACCTGCAGGCCCTGCTGGCGCCCCTCCCAGGTTGAGGTGGTGCGCCCCCAGCAGCGTGCGGTAGCAGCGGTCCGTGAGCGGCGTGATGACCAGGCGGCTGCTGTTGCCCAGGTACTCGTAGCCGTAGGTGCACTCCGCGTTGAGCATGCGCACCCGCATGGTGCTGTCCTCCCAGTAGTACCGCAGGCGGCTCTGCCAGCTGAAGTCGTCCACGCTGCCAACCTGCACGCGGTGTAGCACACCAGGCCTCTCAGCATCACACAACGCCCTGGCCTCAAGAAACGACATGACTCTACATGACCTAAGGCCCCAGCCATGTGCCGCTTTCAATCTAGGTAGCCCCGTTTCAGACGTACGTCCCCCACAGCCCCGCTTTCCCCAGCCCCACCTTCTCCGCCACCATCTCGTCCACCACGTCCCTGGCGTGCACGTCCAGCACCACCAGCGCCCCGATGGTGGCCCGCTCCAGCGCCCGCAGCTGGCCGCGCACCAGCATCACCTCCTCCATCAGCTCACGGCCGCACTGCTCCGCAAACTGCTCCAGCCCGAACAGCCCCCCGCTGCTGAGCGCGTCCACCACGCCCTTGGTCCAGTACGTCTGCGACACCGCCAGCACCACCTGGCCAGGCCACTCCATGATCCAGCGCGCCCGGGGCACGGCGGGGTAGGCCTGCGCCAGGAGGGGTACAGGGCACGAACGAATCAAACAGTAGCGCAGGACCACCGACTGAGACTGCACCAGGTGTACTGGCATTTAAACTTCTCTACGCAATGTTGTATGTAAGGCCCTTTGTTGGGGGTAATCGTGCGCACCTGGAGGGACTTGTGCATGATGGTGGCAAGGCTCATCCGCATCTGCTCCTCCGTCTTGACCAGCCAGAACTCCACGCCCGGCGTCAGCTCGCTGTTGGTAACCACGGGCCGGTCCAGGGGCACGCGCTCGCCCTCAATGGATATGAGCGCGGCGATCTCCTGAGCGTCGTTGAATTCGAACTCGCTGCGTGACAAGCAGTGGCAATGGGCATGTGTCAATCCATTTGTCCGTACATGGTGCGGCGGGTTTAGTACCGGTGACCCCGGAAGCAACCAAGGGGCGGATGGGTAACGGCAGGGTACGGCACGGGTAACGCTAGCCAAAGGGACTATGCCAGCCGCTTGCTGAGCTGCTTACTTGACGGCCTCGAAGATCTTCTTGGCGAAGGGCTGCACGTTGAGCGGGTCCTTGGCCTCCGACAGCACCTCGATGAGCTCGTCGTTGGACAGGAAGAAGAAGCGCGGGAACAGCATCTTCTTGGACTCCAGGTAGGCGGCCAGCGAGCGCTCGATGAGGCCGAAGGAGTTGTTGCAGCACTGGGGACGAACGTGGGGCACAGGGGTAGGAGCGTCGATTGTGAGAGGGCATGTACGCAATAACGGTGCTCAGTCACTACGGACCATGAGGCGGTCAGCGGCCCCCCGGTGGCAGCACATCCTGCGCACCTCCAGGTCTGCGAGCAGCCCCTGGGTGTCTGTGAAGGTGAGGACCTCCGGGTTGCGCTCCGCCGCCTTCATCACGCCGCGGAAGCGCGTGTCCGCCGCCTGGAACTCGAAGCGCTCCTGCAGGTGCGGTAATGTGGTAGGACGGACGGCAGGTTTAACCTTTCCGATACCATCCTTACCGAGTGCGGCAGAAATGAACGTGGCAAAGCAGAGGCTGCAGATAGACGTAGCCTTGGACGCAACTTTGTATTCTGCCGGTGCCCACAGCAACATGACGAGCGTACCTTGGGCATCTGCTTCGCAATCTCCTCGCTGCCGTACACCGGCCCCAGGAACATCCACTTCTGCTGGGCCAGCATCCACGCGTCGATGATGTCCTGCATGCCCGCCAGCTTCTTGACCCACGACTCGATGCGCTCCAGGAAGGGCGCGGCGGCGGGGCTGGACAGCATGGCCTGCGACTTGATGGTGTGGTCGTCCAGCAGCGTCTGAACCTCCTCCACGCTGCTGCCCTTGAGGATCAGGCCGCCTGCAGGACGAGTTAAGACATTGTATTCAAAGCGGAAGCCACCAAACGTCATACACAGGGACGATGCAACAAAACAGGGCTTGGCCTGCACCTTGCGGCAGCTCAGCAAGACAGTCAAGTGATCAACCCCACCGGTCGAGTATGCCGTAAGGAACCCCACCGGTGTTCTTCCAGGGTACGACCTCGAACTTGACGCCCGCCCACTCGGTCAGCATGCGGTCCAGGCCGCGCTCCAGGGCCATCTCGCGCGACGCAGTGTCGCTCAGGTCCTGTGGTGGGGTCGGGGAGCAAGTGGGGTTTTGTTCTTGGCCCCTACACAGGTGCAATAATGGCATTTGGTCCCGTGGGTAATGAACGGCAAGGGTTACAGCACTGCACAACCATCGGTGCGCCCGTAGTGCTTGTGTGTATGTTGGTGCTTGGATACCGGAGCTTGTGCTAGTGTCAGGCGACCATCCAAGCGCCCCACCTGGAGCAGCTCGGCGTGCTGCGTGATGCCCACGGATAGGAGCTTCTGCAGGTTGGTCTCGCTGTCCGAGCCCGGGTGAACGCGCGTGCCCATGGCGGACGAGAGCCGCTCCCAGTGCCGCCCGCGCATGCCTGCAGGGGCAGACCAAAGCACCCGGGACGTCAGCCGGCAGACATACAGCCAGTATGCCAAACTGTACTGATGCCGACGCACAGTCAGAGTTCTCAATGTCCGCTTGCTGCCCACACCCCGTACCCCCTGCCCCCGACCCACCCGGGTTGCACACGGCCATGATGATGGGCACGTACTCCTTGAACTCGTCCAGCTTGGCCCGCGTGTCCTCCGCCAGGGCGCGCAGCTCGGGCCGCGGCAGCGCCTTGCTCAGCCGCACCATCTGCGGTGCGTGTAGCGAGGTCAGCGTACATTTGCAAACAGGTTGGGTGATTGTACGACAGCCCATTCAGCAACATGGCAGTGAGACAAGCATGCCGCGTTGCTTCCGGATTTGTGGGCTGCCGTGGCTTACCTTCTTGAACCACTCGCCGACGCAGTTCTCCACCTGCTCTGCGTCCAGGTGCTTGATGGATCCGAACAGCCAGTCCTCCCGCCGCATCGCGAACTCGTTGGTCACGATGTACAGCGACGCGAAGGGTTCCAGCTCCACAGACAGCTCGCGGACGGCGGGCCACTCGGACACCTGCGCAACCAGCAAATGCGTACCATATGATTGCATGCAGAAGCAGCAGCAAGTACAGATCGCCTGTAAAGAAACTGATCCGCCGTTGCATATAACTAACGGTCACCCGGCACCCTGAGGCGAAGCACGCGCCTACCTCCCACTCCAGCAGGCCCTCGTCCTCGTTGATGTTGGCTGCCGTCTCGCCGAGCTGCTGGATGCGGTCCAGCAGCGACTGCCCCTGGTGCGCCAGCTCTGTCTGCAGGAAGGGACAAGGCAAAATGGCGACGGCACTCACAATACTTGCTCATTGGCCAGCCCTGCAGCCCTCCCGCCGGCCCTGTGCGCTTCACCGTCAGCACCACACGGTGGCGTCCCAGCACCATCGGCCGCGCGCAAATGTTACAAGGCACACGGCACCCCTGCACCTACCATGTCCTTGAAGTCGATGACCTCCTTGAAGCCCTGCACGGCCAAGTTCAGGTCATACAGGTCCACGGCCAGGTTGTCGCGCGCCGCACGCAGCTTGGTCTGGAAGGAGCGGTCCTCGTCCTCCACCTTGGCCCACGCACTGAGCACAAGCAAGGGGATAAGGGGAATCGATCCGGGCAAATGTGGTGAGCTGCAGGCTGGCGGCGCCAGGGGCAATGCACTAAACACCCGCGAAAAGAAGTCCGCTTGCTAAGCTCGTCACCATTGGGCATGTGCGACAGTCCGTCAGCAGAACGAGGACAGCCTGCACTGCTAAAGGCGGACGGCGCTGGCCCTCCGTACCAAAGCGCGGTGTGTAGATCCCACTCACCGGTGCAGCACCTCGTACATGCGCTTGGGCCACGCCTGGGCCTGTGTGGCCAGCTCCATGTCCGCGTCGGGTGTGGGGTGGCGGTACGCGAAGCGCACAGTGTCGCGCTCCCGGCTGGCGGCCAGCCACGTCATCATGTCTCGCAGTTCCGCCTCCATCGCCAACAGCTGGGCCTGCGGGGGCATGAGGCAAACCAGCTCCAATGGAACCGGCATTGTAGCTCCAACCCACGCACGCCGTGGCTTGGCTACGTTCATAGAGACCGTGACCGCATAGGGCAGAGGTACACATAAGACCGTTACCGTACCAACCTTGCGCTCCAGCACACTGCGGACCCCCGTGCACTCTGCCAGCGCCTGCACCTCCAGCTGCTCGCAGCGCTCGCACACACGCCGCGCGACCTGCACCGTCTTGGACAGCAGCTGGGTCAGCACGGCTGCCTCGCCCTGCGCTGCGCGCGCCGCCAGCGCCGTCTTGAGCGGCGCTGTGTCCACTTGGAACAGGCCTGTGAACACCTGCGTGGGAACGGGGCAGCATACCGGTCGTCAAATGCAGTCCAACTGCACCTTTGGAGCAACCGTTTGCGAGCAAGGTGCCGTAACCATTGCTTTATGAGGATTAAGCATCAAAAGTCACAGTCACAGGAGTGCAAGGTTCACCTGTACCGTCAGCATCTCGCACCTGGGTAGGCGCTGCCGCCACGGCTGCCGCGGCGGCGGACCTAAAGGCGCTGATCCACTTGTGGTACGCCTCCAGCGGCGTGTTGAGCGGCTCCAGCTGGCGCAGGATGGACGGCACGTCCACCGACAGCGCCTTGGCAGCAGCTTCGAACAGAAGAGCCACCTCGTCCGCGCGCTCCAGCGCCAGCGTCGCGGAGGCCTGCGGAGTAGCAGCAGCAGCATAGGTAAACAGGTTATCCTGAGCAAGGCTGCATGGCCACTGATTGATGCTCACTGCCGCAGACTGCTTCTGTTGCCCCTGTCAGCGTACTGCAAGCGTGTCTGTGTTTTTGGATTGGGTGATGCTTGCCCTATCTGTAGTACCTGCACGCGGTTCCGCGCCTCCGTCACCACGCTGTCCCGTGCCAGTTGCGCTGCGTCGCACAGCGGCCGCACGCCTGACTCAGGGTCATCCAGCTCAAAGTCCAGGAAGTCCACAGCGCCGCCGTCCGCTGCCCGCTTGCACACGAAGATGTTGGGAAGCTGCAACGAACAGTAAGTACGGTCGTTATAAGCTGATTCATACCGCTCAATTGCCCCCACAGGTGCACATGATGCAGGGCATACAACTCAGTAGAAAATACGCTGCTCATCAGCAACAGGTGTGCCGGCACGTGCTACCTGGCTGAGGTCCCGGACCATGTCGTCGAAGAGCCCCACGACCACCTCCTGGATGTCCTCAGCTGCTGGGTGCAGCACAATGCTGAAGCTGCCGTGCCGCAGCTCCGGCGCGGGGGCAGGCGCACCCCCGTGGCCCTGCTCCCCCTCCGCGCCGTCCTCGTCGGCCTCGGGCCCTTCCCCAGAGGCCGGGGCGGCGTCCGGCAGCGGGTCGGGGTCGTTGTAGTCCAGCAGGAGCTGCAGCTGCAGGAAGGTGCCCCCGGCGAACATCTCGCGGAGCGCACCGTACGGCACCCCGTTGGCGACGGCGGTTGCGGGGGAGCCCTCGTAGTTCTGCGGGGGGAACGCGACCAGAAACCATTTGTGGATATGGCAGGGGCTTTCCGTAAAATCACTGGTACGCCCTGGGTACGCGCACAACCGCCAACCGTTCTTACCCATAAGCGGCATGCAGACTTGCTGAGCTGCGTTTTGCTGTAGGTTACAACCATCCTTTGACACGCAAGGCGCCCACCTGGTAGCTCTCCAGCGTCTCTGCGTACGCCTGGGCCGAGTCCTGCAGGAGCGTGTGCGCAGCGGAGCCCATCTCCACGCCCAGCCGCACCAGCAGGTTACGGTGCGCGTCGCTCAGGCTCCCGAAACCCTGCATGCACAGCCGACGTCGTGAATTTTAGTGCCATGCTGAAGGGGGCTAAAGCAAACTTCCTCCCAGACGCCGACTGACACGACCATAGCAGGAGGAACACCGCGCCGCTGCGGCAACACAAGCCAGCCCTTCCGCACACGTGCCCTTCACCTCGTAGGGCTTCCCGTCGTTGAGCAGCACCGCCAGGGGGCCGCTCCTGCTAAGCAGCTCCACCGCCGCCACCATCTTGCTCTCCACGAACTTGAGCACACGGCGCAGGTGCGCGTGCTGCAGCGCCTCGAAGGTGCGCAGCGGGAAAGGCAGCACGCCCGCGTCGCTGATGGAGAAGTCGTTGCCGCCCATCGCCTGCACGGAAGCCCGACAATGTCAGGCCGGGCCAGCCCTCAACGACGCCAGTTCATACTGCGCTTGATGCCCACGGTAACGCCGCCGCGGGTAAGTGTTCGGGCTGAGATGCACAACGGTGACAACGCAGCATGCAAGCCGCTAGTCGGCGGCGCACCTTGAACGCGCTGGTGTGCGGCGCCATGCACCACAGCAGCTGGTGTCCCGCGTTGTCGGCCAGGTCCGCCAGCTCCAGCAGCGCGCTGTGCAGCTGCGGCAACGCGCTGTACAGGTGGCCGCGCGACCAGCCCAGCAGGTCACCATAGTCGTGCAGGCGCTCGTTGGGGCAGCCCTCGGGCACCACCGGCAGCAGCGCGGATTGCGGTGCGGGCAGCTTCACGCGGCGGGGAGGTAGCCGCAGCACCATTAGGCGGCCTTCCTCAAGGGGGTCAAGCCTGCATGGATAGTCCAGGCCCAATTTCACGGTACTGCCTAAGCATGCGATCACTGCCTCGTTGCTTCACGGACAGGCCACTGCCCTCAGCACCGAATGAAGGCTGTGTGCATTTGGGCTCCAGCCAGCCTATTGCCTGCCCTCACCTTCGGTATTCCAGCACTGCCTGCTTGACGGCCCGCTCGAAGTAGTCGGCCGCATCGCCCACCAGGTCGTTGGCCAGGCGTGACAGCGTGTCGGCTGTCAAGTTGCGCACCTGAGGAACGGAGCGAGGTAATCCTTGAACTCATATGCATCAACGGTATGCACGCATGATCCGAGCCTATGAAATGTTGCAGCTCCTTACCTGCGCCGCTGCCCGCTGCAGTGCCCCCGCGTAATTGTAGGTGTGGATGACCTCCTGCAGCGTAAGGCTGTCGATGTAGAAGAACAGTCTCAGCTCCGCCTCGGCCTCCTCGCGCACCGCCTTGGCCTCAGCCACACGCCGCTCAAACACCTCGGGGTCTTCCTCCTGCGCAGCCACACAACACGTGTTCCAAGACCAGGAGCTTCACTAACAAGCAGCAACAAGCAGCAAAACATCCATGGCAGCAGGCGGTAGGCATTTTAGGACAGACATAGAAACAGGAAAGCCGTGAAGTAATCGGCCCCATACCGCACGCACCTTGAACCGCAGGTTGAGGCGCTTGACCTTCTTGGTCTTGGGCCCCTCGCTACCGCTGTAATTGACGACAAAGGCGCGGTCCTCCGGCTCCCAGCCCACCACACGGCAGTCAGTCCACACGTAGCTGTCCTTGGCCAAGATGTACATCAGCGTCTCAGCTTCAGTACCCTAGGAAGGTTGCAAAGTGCGTTGGAATCAGTCAGCCGCTGAGGCACCGGTGACTGCGCCCATGGTAATCAGCCCCACGTTACCAGCCCAAGGCGCGATTACAAGGCCAATGACAGCCCAGAGAAAGCATTTAGAGCTGCAGTATAGTGTGGCCCCAGCAGCTCACCCCGTCCTCCTCTCCCAGCTCCACCCACTCCTCCGGGTCATACAGCTCGTAGTCCAGATTGTCAAACAACTCGAGAGGCCTGAGGTGGAGAGGTATTGGCTCAGGCTCAGGCCACTCTGAAGGCAGTTGCACACGACCGCAAGGGCGCAGATCCCCTGTCTCCAACCGTTCGGCAGTAGCAGAGCCGGCAGCTGCATAGTGCGTGCCATGTGTTGCAACAGGAAGCATGCTGAGGACAGGAAGGACTCACATGTAACTCATGTGCTTCTTTGCCGCTGTGTTGATGCCGTCGGCCTCCGGGACACCGTCATGCGTCTCGGGCTCGTCCACCTCCTGTGGAACGGCACAGCGCCTTGTCAGCAAACCACGTGACATGAATGACCAGGATGAGGCACATTACACACTCGGAGGATGTGTAGCTCAGGACAGGAAGGCGTAGGCCAGTGCACCGTGCAGTGGGTAAGCACACCTGCCAAGTTGGGTGCGGGAGCGGCCCCAGGGCGGTTGGGGAAACGCCTCCGGGAGACAGAATCTCCAGCGTGCGCGGCGACAGCCCACGCGCCAAGGGGCTCATGTTGTTGGCAATGCGCTCCGAGGGTGTGGGCGTGTTGATGTCGTTTTTATAGGGAGCGCGCGGCTTGCGAGCATACGTGGTCGCAACACCGCTAATGGCGCTAGGTTTCGGCGGTACAGCGTACTTCCGCAGTGCTGCGGAGGCAGCCCGGAGGTGCTGCATGGCACCAGCTGTGGCCGTTTCGGACACAGTCTCCACCATGCCCGCTTGCTTGCTCGTCCAGGGGCGCAGCGCTGCGGACGCCAGCCCCGCCCGCTGCCCTGGGCCGCTTGGCGGCTTCTTGCTGCTGCCCTGGCCCTGCACCGCCGCGGCACGCCCGGAGCCAGCGGCAGCCCCTTGCGCGGCGCCCTGTGAGGCTGCTTGCGACTTGGTGCGTGGCACCGGGTAGGCGCTGATGGGGCGGCTGAAGGCTGTGCCCTCGTTCGCAAAGCGCTCGTCATCCCCGACCTCCTGTATGAAGTCGCCGAGGTCGTTGTGCAGGGCGCTCATGGGACGTGTGGTGCGCCTTGCAGCCGCCAGGGCAGCGGCAGCCAGCGCCGCGCTCGTCGGAGCCCCGGCGGCCTGCCCCGCTCCGCCAGCCGCCTCGGCAGAGTACGTTCCCGGTGAGGGCATCCGCGGCAGCTTACCGGCTGCTGCTGCTGCGACCGCTGCCCCTACGTGCCCGTTGGTGGCTGCTGCAGCTGCCTCGGCATGTACAGCTGCCCCCGCCACCACCGAGGACAGGGCAGAGACTGTGGCCCCCGCAGTTCTGGCGGCGCTGGCAGCCCTCTTGGCCGCAGGTGACGGGCTCCGACCAAACGCCAGGGTGCCGCTGCCGCCGGCCAGCGCCGCAGCAGCGGACGGCGGCACGTCCAGCATGACTGCAGCAGCCGCGTTTGCGGCGTGCGAGACCGTCACACGCTGCTGCAGCCCCATATCCAAGGCCGAGGTGGGCCTGATCCTGTGGACCGACGAAGGAGGGGACGGTTTGTGGACGCTGGTAAACCGGTAGAGTCACGCCGCGTGCAACACTTGGTACTCGCGGGTGCTTGCTGTCAGGCCACTTCGCTATGCTACCACAGTCCCAACGCAACGGCAAAACGGCAAAAAGAAGCACGCTTACGGCTCAGCTGGGTTGCGAGGCCGCCCCGTGCTGGGAGGTCGGTTCTGGCGTGTCAGGAGCCAGTCCTGACCAGGCGTGTTGAGTCCATGCTGTAGCTGCGGCTGCTGCTGCTTGGACGCTGGAAGCACAGGCCATGGGAGGAGCAAGCAGGTGCTCATCTTAGGGCAAAGCACGGCAACGAGGTGCGGTACAGGCTGGCAATGTGACTGGCGACAGTGCGGCAATGGCAGTCCATTCCCCACTTTCTCCAAACGATGCAACGCACCAGATGTTGCTCTGATGGGAGCACCAGAGGCGGGCCTGCTCAGGGCACCAGGACCCAGGGGCCGCTTTGCGGTTGGGGGGCGTGCCCCCGAAGGCAGGACGTACGAAGGGGCTGGTGCCGCAGCCACGCCTTGCGGAGGCAAGTCCGACGGGTGTGTGGTGCGTAGGACCTGCACAGTGTGAGGTTCAGGTTCACGGCGACTGATGCATGCGTACCGATACTCCAGTGGCCAATGGGTGTTGCAAGCTTGCCGCCTCATTTAGCAGTAACCCCGTGCAGCCCTTGCGGTCAGGATGCATGTCCTACTGTGCGCGTGCACAATGCCACGGGGTATGCGGATATTATTGTCCGCTGTATGTATGGTTTCGCGCTGGTTATGCGCCCCCCTGCACACTCCCCAGCAGTTTCCCCACACGCAGGTGTGGGGTTACGCCCGCAGGCGCCTTCCAACCAAAGCACGGTTGCGCACCTCGGGTATGAAGACGCTCTCCGACGACCGTAACCTTTGCGCCGCGCGAAACTCCTCCTTAAACAGCGACAACGCCCCTGGGTTCTGGCGCACAGCCTACATAACAGCCCGGGGCTTGGGGTCGGCCACCAAGAGATTAGCAATTGTGCGCTCCAGCATACGAGCGTATGATGTCTTACATCTGTAAGGATAGCGTCCGGCACAGGTTCCACCCTGTCCGCAAGGGACGACCTCGGGGCCATGCCTTTACCCGCAGCTACTCCTTACAGTCCCACTATACATGATATCCATTCACCAAGCATGTGTTGTTTTGTTCTTATGTACATCGCTGTAACCGCGACGGTATGAAACTACAAAAGCAGGAAAACCGGGAACCAAGAAAGGTCAAAGTCAAGCTCAACAGAGTCTGGGTGCTTGGATGCAAAATGTTTATAAAGCTATTCGCGCAGTGCTTCATGGTATGTGTAGGCCGTTGGCTGGATGGCGAGTCTGTGGCACGCGTGCCGCGTCCCCAATGCCTCGCGCACGTGGCAGGCCCCTGCAGGCCCCTGGTTGCCGCCCAGCAATGGATCAGAAGTGGCGGTGCTTGTGACATCAAGGACCTGGCCCACGGGTTGCAGCCGCCACCTGCTGGGGCTTCTGTGGGGCCCAAGCGCAAGGGGCTCCCAGGGTCTCCCCTAACCAAGGTGCTTGCCAGGGGAGACCCCAACTCCTGAGGTGAGTAGCTCAACACGGAAAGTTCCATACCGGCACGCGTGCAACAGCGGTTGGAGCGCCACCCGTCAACATGCATGCATACGCTGCATCTAAGGCCAAATGGTGTCAGCGCTGAGTTCTTTAGTGCTGGTCAGACAGCCTCCTCACAGACGCGTGCGCCTGCTGTGCCAGACTGCACGCCTGCGCTTAGTGCGGACAGCTGCGCCAACAGCCTGACGCAACAGCAAGCCCAACGTCGCAATACGGGCTGGATGACAGCGGGAAAAGGGTTGGTAGCTCCAAGGGTACTCATGGTGGCAGGTGGTGGGCTTGTGCCGTGAGGAGGGGCTTGGGTGGGTCCAGGCCCATGGTTCCCCCCAGGACCCCTAAATCTTAGGCATATCTGACGGTTAATGCGTCAATGTGCA
>VFQN01002552.1_pt1 | contig 27811 bp, 27 predicted proteins | sample 3512371 | NCBI WGS metagenome assembly VFQN01 (sample SAMN10412370, study PRJNA504923) | tailings metagenome | isolation source: Replicate 2 from Balatoc abandoned mine | place: Philippines: Itogon, Benguet | collected 2017-08-28
GCAGGGTACACGTTGCCTTACAGTGGGTCAAACCTCCACAATTGTCGGTTCATAAGGCTACCTAAGGGCAGAAGTGCACCTGACTGCACCGGTCCTCGCTCCTCGGCACCTCCTCGGCACCTGCAAGCAAGGCCTACCTACGGCTCTGCGCTTTCCAGCCCCTCGCCGTGCAAGATGCCCACCTCCCAGCACCATGACTCACACACAGATACAATGAAAAGGAGTCCTGATTGCTTCCATGATAGGAACACCGACGCGCCAGTTCCGATCTCGGGGGTCCATTAAAAGAGACCCTTCCAAAGCCAAAGGCCACCAGGGGAGCTCCCTCGCGCCCTGGAGGCCATTCACAGCCAGGAATCAGCCCCCGAGCACTACGGTATGGCAACCGAGGCGGAAAAACGATAGGTTGAGCAGAATCCCCACTCGCAGTGCTGTTAAGAGCATTGGAAAGCTCACGTCCATTTAAGGGGTCACCGTACGTCCGAGCACCAGTGCCAAACAACACCCGCAATGCGGTACGTGCCGTTGCCACTTCCCTTCTACGGCGCAGCCATCCGTACTTGGGTTTGTATGCATGTCAGATGCAAGCGTCTCGTCATGGGCTGATTGCAATGAATGAACACATAACAACGGCAACTCACGCATACACGGCCGCCTGTTCGCTCGCACGCTCTATGGCGTACGTGGCGCCCGTATGCGGCCCTGCGAGCCACCGCCCGTGCGGCTCGCTTACCCAGCGAGGCTACAACGAGACCCTTCCGGCGCCAACACCGCATACCATTCAGCCACGTCAGTTGCTAGGTAGGGTCATCACCCTTGAGACAAAAACGTCCGCTGTGACGTACAAGGGTGGCGCGGCGTCAGTGCCAGGTGGTGCAGGCCATGCACCCCACACGCTAGCCATCGGGCACCAGCCCTTGCAAGCGGCAGGCCAAGCGTCCCGCGCAGGTGCAAACCCCGCTATCCGCTTTGCAACAGTGTCATCCTCATGAAACAACAGTATACTAAAGCTACCTGCGGCGTACAGCACGGTTCTCAAGTGCTACAGAGTCCACCCTGCCGCCTTGCGGCGGTGTCCCTGGGCCCAAACGTCAGGGGCCGGGTGCGGCGGCAAAGCTGAAGGCAAGAAAATTATTGCGATGCAGCAGCTTGCACAGCAGCAACGAAGACCGCTGGGAGGGCTCCGACAGGCGCGTGTTGCTGCCCAATGCTTGAGCGCGTGTCCGCCGCACCTGCACACAGAGCTGCCTGCACCAAGACAGCGCGCTCCTTCACGTCAGCGCCGCTCGCCCGCCAAACTCCAGATAGCATTATGCGCTGAACGCTGCCCGCCTTCCACCCCGATCACACCACTGGTCACCACGTACAGCACAGCCCCCAAGTACAACCCAATGCTGTCCGCAGTCATGCCCCATATCTATTCGCTACCCTTACTCGTACAGCCTCACCTTCACCGCCCTAGCTCGCGCCACAGTACGCGGTACACCCCGACCAACCCGTCCTGACCGCAGCCAGGGCAACCGAACTGCAACAGCTCACGGCGCAGCCGAATGCGCCCTGCTCTTCCAGCCTACGATCTTGCCCTCGTTGGACTCGAAGAAGTACAGGTGCGGCCCGTCCGACATGACCACCTTGTTGCCCTGCACCGCCACCGACCCGGGGGTCACGAACTGTGTGTAGATGGGCAAGATGGGGTTCTCCGCCTCCGAGACCAGCTCCATGAGCCGCGGGACCTCCTCCAGGCTGGACCGTGCGGACATGCACGTCTGCGCCACGTGCCCGCTCATGCTCGTCAACCCCGATGTGGCGCTGGGCTGCGAGCCCATCCCGCCGGAGATGGAATTGTACTCGCCGCTGGTGAGCACGTTGGCGTTGCGGTCCAGGCGCATAGTCATGGAAGGCTGCAGCACATTGAACTGTGGAGTAAAGGAGGCCAGGCGGCCAAAGCCGGCGGCGCCGCCACCGTTCGGGCTGCCCCGCTCCCCGCCGGGGCCGGTGCCACCGCCGCTGGACCGCTCACCGTGGGGGACGGCGCGCGGCTGCAGCGCGATGGCCCGGACGCACGGCGCGTGTCTTGCGAGGGAGAACATGGAGAACGAGCCAGCCCCACACAGCGCTGCGTTGCTGATGAGGCACAGCAGCGCGCCCGACGCGGGGTCCCACACGCGCACGTGGCGCTCCTCCAGGGAGGCGCTGGCGAGCAGCTTGCCCGTGGGGTCAAACTCCACTGCGTTGACTGCGCCCTTGTGGCCCTTGATGAGCAGCTGCTGCTCGCCCAGCTGAGTCTGCCACAGCCGCACCGTGCGGTCCGCGCTGCCGCTGGCCAGCAGCTTGGAGCTGGGCGAGAAGGCCACCGAGTGCACCGGCGCGGTGTGGCCCTGCGAGGGTAAAGCACGGACCGTATGACAGGGAGGCTGTCAGTGCTTCGCAAAGCTGACAGATTCAGGCATGTAAACACCACTATGCAGCAGTTGTCGTTACCCGGTACGTTATCAACTTGGTTGTGCCCACCTTGAGCGTTAGCGTCTGCTCCAGGCTGCCCGCGTCCCACACAGCGATGTTGCCGCCGTGGCACGACGAGGCCAGCAGGCGGTTGTTGGCCGCCCACGCCACGCTCAGCACGCGGTCCTGGTGGCCCTGCAGCAGGCCGCGCTCGGCGCCGCTGACGGCGTCCCACAGCCGCACCGTCCAATCGGAGGAGGCCGAGGCCAGCAGGTGGCCGCTGGGGCTGAACGCAACGCAGCGGACCACGTCCGTGTGGCCCTGGGGGCACAGGGTGCAGGAGAGGCGAGGCAGGAGCAGCACACGGTAGGCGCAGGGTCAGTAGCTGCATGGCGGGCCGGCATGCACAAGGTTGGCAGACGGGTGCCCGCGGCACCGTGTGGTTGCCCATCGGACCATTCGCCATGTCACGCCCTGTGCAGTTCAGGGGACAGGCGCTGTGGGAGAGGCAACCGCATGCAGGGATGCTGGTGCACTACCGGTAAGTTCTAAGCTAAGTTCTATGTCCCTCGCAGCTCACCGAGAGCAGGCAACGGTGGCTGCCGTCCGTGGGGTCCCACAGCCGCACCGTCCAGTCCTGCCCCGCGGACGCCACGGTGTGGCCGCTGGGGCTGAACGCCACGCTGGTGACACAGTCCATGTGCGACACCTGCGCCTCCTCCACGCTGCGCCCCTCGCAAGCGACCCGCGGGTCCCACAGCCGCACCGTGTTGTCACTGGCCGCGGAGGCGATCACCGCCCCGCTGGGCGAGAAGGCCGCCGCCACCACGCTCGACGCGTGGCCCAGGAGGACTCCCTTGACCCGCCGCGCCTCCACGTCCCACAGCCGCACGCACCCGTCCGCGGAGGTGGATACGAGCGTGCTGCCGTCCGGCGAGAAGGCCACGGACAGCACCTTGTCCATGTGGCCCGCGAGCTCGCCCGCCGGTTCCCCCGAGTCACGGCACGTGTCGAGGGGCCACAGGTAGATGAGCTTGTCGTGGGAGCCGGACACGAGCAGGTCCGCATTGGGCGCGAAGGCGACGCACGTGACGGGGAATTTGTGTGCCACAAGCGCCCTGCCAGCCTGGCGGCCCGTAGAAGGGTCCCACAGCCGGATGGACCGGTCCGCGGACCCAGACGCGAGCAGCCTCCCCCCTGGCGACCACGCTATCGAGTACACGACGTCGGTGTGGCCCTGGCACGTGCACTTGAGGGTCGGGGCGGCGCCCGACAGGTCCCACAGCTTGACCGTCTTGTCGTCCCCGCCGGATGCGAGCAGCTTCCCGTCGCACACCGCCGTGCTGTCCGGCGCGAAAGCCACGTCCCGCACCCAGTCCACGTGCCCCGACAGCTCGTACTTCTCCTCCCCCGTGTTTGCATCCCACAGCCGGACCGTGGAGTCCACCGACGCAGAGGCGATGAGCGTCCCCGTGGGCGAGAACGAGACACCCAGCACCTGCCCGCTGTGCCCGAACAGCACCGCCTTCTGCTCCCCCGTCAGGGGGTCCCACAGCCGCACGCTCTTGTCCTCGCTGCCGCTGGCCAGCAGCGTCCCGGTGGGGTTGAACGCGACGCTGTTGACCGCGCGGTGGTGCTGCGCCAGGATGGACAGCTGCGCCGGCCACGACTGCCGCTTGTTGACCAGCGTCACCGGCGCAGCAGAGCTGGGCGCCGGCGCCGCCGCGCCCAGCGCCGCGCCCGCCGCCGCGGACAGCAGCTCTGTGGTGATGGTGCTGCTCCGCCGCGGCCGCTTCAACGCAATCATGAACGCAGACGTGTTGGGCGCCTCGTTCGCGAGCTGGATGACCGCCCCCGGGTGCGCCCACAGCACATGCGAGTTTAACCCCAGCCACCGCACAACGTCCGCCACGGCGCGCGACTTGTCCTCCTCCGCCGCCAGCTCCGCGTGCAGCCTGAACACGTGCCCCACACGGCACACCGCCTCCAGGTGGTCCAGGTCCGTGACCGCCTGGTCCAGCAGCTCCCGCAGGTGCTCCCTGCCCGCTTCCAGCAAGTGCGTCACGAGGTACTTGGCGCCGTACGCGGGCAGCGGGTGCGCGGCGTTGAACAGGTAGCGGCCCAGCGTGGCGTGGCCGACCCGCGGGTCGGCGAAGAACTCCCCCGCCGCCTGCTTGTCCGACAGCCAGTCGTGCAGCGACTTGTGCAGCGTGTACACGCGGTACTCGCGCTCGTACAGCAGCGCGCCCCAGCCGGGCAGCGACTCCAGCGCCTGGTCCAGGCCCAGGCCGGCCAGCAGCGACAGTTGCAGCGGCTCGCGGGCGGCCATGAGCACCTGGGGCGCGTGGGGATGTGGGGAACAGTGTAATGGGGTCCTTGCGGACGCTGCACAGTCGGCCTGGGAGTGCCTCTGGACAAAGGGTAGGTAGGCGTGCGCTGATCGGCAGGTTAAAGGGCAGCACGAGCAGCATGTACCGGTAATAGCGGTTCTACCCTAGCCTGGCCGGCGGCGCGGCGGCCAACACTGCGGCGCCGACGCACCTGGAGCACTTTGATGACCTCTTTCCGCCGCTGCGGCGTGAGCTTGGGCCACGTGGCCGCGAACACCGCCGCGTAGCACTCCGGCAGCGAGGCCGGCACGCGCTCCAGCGGCGGCTCCAGCTGCGTCACCACGCTGTAGTACACCAGGTTGTTCTCGCCCTCGCCGCTCGCCATCACCGTCTCCGCCACGTCCGCCCCGAACCTGCTGGCCAGCCGCCGCTGCACCTGCGCCAGCGTCGTCTCCTTCTTCCTCACCATGGCCGGCGTCAGCTCCAGCGCCCCGTGGAACTTCCTCCGCAGCGGCCCCATGAGGTGCGGCGAGGACCGGGTGGAGGTGATGACGCGCACGTTGCGGGGCAGGCTGGACAGCTGGTGCAGCATCAGCTGCAGCACGCTGTTGTCCAGGGGCAGCTGCGAGGGCGTGTCCGCCTCGTCCATGGCGTCCACCAGCAGCACCACCTGCTCGTCCCGTGGGAGCAGCGTGGTGAGTGGCTTAAGGAGCAGCAGGCGGAAGGCGGTGCTGGCCTGGTGCAGTTGCTGCACCTGGCCCAGGTCCAGGCCCGCGTAGTAGGAGCGCAGCAGGGGCAGCTTCTGTGCGAGCTGGTAGGCGAGCGTCTTGACGATGCGGATGGGGCTTTGCCGCCGCACGTCCGCGTATTTGCAGAAGTGGTAGGCGTGCACCAGGGGCTTGTTGTAGTGGGTGCCCGATATCTGGCGCACCAGGCTGATAGCAGCGCTGTCGCTGAGGCGGGGGGCGGCGTCGGCTCCGGGACGCCCATTGATCGCGCCCTGGGAGCAAGAGCGGAATAACGTACCGGGTATGTGCATCAGGAGGGGACGGACATTTCAAGTATTCCACGTTGGTCCGGTGCAATGCAACTCGTTGCAAGGTAACCACCAATGTTGGTATAACGATGGGAAGCCGCAAGTATGGCTGGCGCAACCGTATCCAGTCAAGCCACCGGCCACACCAGGCGTTGTTGTGCTGGCAAGGTCCCAATGCACATCTGCAGCCTTGAGCCCCACCCCACCTTCTGCAGCGCCTTCTGTCTCCGCTGACGCGCCTCCTCGTCCCAGCACAGTGCCGCCGAGATGGTGGACTTGCCGCTGCCCGCTGGGCCGCTGATGACGCACACCTGGGGCGCGCGCGTCGAGGTGAGCCACATCTGCAGCGGCGAGAAATCGTACTCCTGCGCGCCGCCCGTGCCCTCCAAAAGCGCCTGCAGTAGGTAGGGGAGCCGGGGGCAGAAACAAGCCTCGTGTTGCGAGTGAGGGTCGGGACAGGTACATGAGCGGGTGCACCTAACAACACAGGGTTCACGCGAGGATGGATCGGCGTCAAAGGGGAGCATTGGACATCCTTTGACAGCCTGCCCTCCAAGGTTCAGAAGCGGGGCCGCGTTCCGCACCTCCAGGTCTGCCTGCATGTCCAGGGGCTCCAGCAGGAACAGCAGCTTGAGCTTGTTGTCGAAGGCGGCGGCGCTGCCGTGGTGCCTCACAATGTCCTCCAGGATCTGCGGCGGAACAACACGTTGAAGTGTGCTCGCTTAGGTGTTGTGAGAGGAGATGGCAATGAAGGCACCGCCACACCTGTAGGGGCACAGCTAGGGGGACGGGAGGCCAGCAAGGCGCATGGGTGTACGGGTCACGACGTGCGTGCATGCCAGTATCGTGTGCCAGGTGGCGAGGCAAGGACAGGCGGCTTGCCAGCACGCGCCTCCTGCTTTCCTCGCCGCGCTGCTGCCCCTGCTGCTGCCGCTCACCGCGTCCTTGTCGGACTGCTTGTACGCCCCTGCGTCCACCACGCTAATGGACTTGAACACGCTGGCCATGTCCTGCGGAAACGGCAGGAACGGACAAGAACCTTGTCAGTAGACTTGCTTGCTGCCCTGCAGCTGTAAGCTGCCAGACCGCAGAACGATGATCCAATTCGCATCAAGGTACCGGCATACAAGTAAATCCCAATGCGCAGTACCCGGCGTGTATGCCACTCTGGTACAGCCACGCCCTGCATGGTGACAGCTGCCCTCAAGCGAGACTCTACGGCTAGCCACCCCGTCCCTGCTGCGGCCCCGCGCCCGCACCTTGACGCTGAAGTTGGTCGTGAGCAGCTGCAGGCGGTCCGGGCCGTGGATGGTGATGGTGTTGTCGCACTCGTACAGGCACCACACGCGCTTAAGGGGCGCGCCCGTCACGTCCAGGCACACCAGCGTGGCCTGGCGGACAGCAACAGGGGTGTAGTGTATTAGCTCAGTGGCCTGCGCCTTCCCGCACATGCCCACGGGGTATGTGTCCGATCTGCCCATACGTGTCCTTGCCAGGCGCCACCGCGCTCGTTGCAATGAGAGAAAGGAGCCATAAAGGGCTGAACCCCAACCGGTGCACACAGCCCTCTGTCCGCACCTTGGACATGTGGATAGCATTCCTCAGGTTGGCCAGGTCGTCCTGCTGCTGCTCCGAGGGGTGCTGGTTGACGGCGGCGATGTCGATCCACACCTTGGTGGTGTCCAGCGCGCCGCTGAGGTGGTCGCACACGCACTGCACCAGGTGCGAGAAGGGGTTGCTCCAGGCGTGGCTGATGAAGTAGTCGGGCGCGCCCACGTCCTCCCGCGGCACCACCCCCGGCACGTCCACCAGGCGGCACTGTTCCTCTTTCGTCAGCTGCTTGACGATGTGCTCGTTCACCATGAGCGTGGACACCTGGGGTGTACGATGTGCTTTTTGCGTTGAAGGGATACCATAGAAGTTGTGCGAACGTGGCATGTGCGTTTCACTACAAGGGCTGTGCAGGTTTTGCCGGGCACTCCCCTGGCTGCCACGCTTCATGGCCCAACGCTCGCAACGCTATTATGCACCTAGCGACCACGCCCTCCATGCCCGCCGCAGGGGACGCGCAACCGGCGGTCACTGGCCTGCTGGAGGCTAAAGCATACAGTGTAGCCTACCAGCAGCAGCTGTAGGCACCCCAGTGCTATCGCCTTCCCATTTCGCACCTGTAGGCCTGTCCCTCAAACACACACGGCACGCTGTGCCTGCAGCCGAATCCAACACTCCTGTATCGCTACGCACGCAATGGCACCCCCGCACCTGCGCCAGCGGCAGGTTGAGCTTGTGCGCCAGCGGCACCACGTACTCGGTGAGCAGGCGGCGCAGGAAGCGCAGACTGATGGCGCAGTGCGCCGCCGATTCGAACACGCTCGCTCGCCGCCACCGCGCGCCCTTGGCGTCCCACTCCTTGCCATTCCGCACCTGCACCACCAGCACACACACACACACCGCTTAGAGCTAGCTATCTCCTTGTTGCTGTCCAACCTGTGCGCCTACGCTTCTGACATCCCGCTAAAGGCAGAGCCTTGTAGATCACTAGCTGGGATGCAGCTCGCCGGCCTCACCATGCCTTTGCTCCGCGGCCGCCCATTCCCGTTCCCGCCTTCGTCCGCTGACCCCGGCGGCGACAGCCCGTCCTCCGACACGCCCCGGCTGAGGCGACTGGCGACGCTGGCCCCGCTCGCGCCCCGCCGCGGCCCCCCCGGCCGGCTGGAGTTGCCCGAGTCCACCCCAATGAACTGCTTGGTGGAGTCGAAGCTGGCGTCCGAGCCGGCCGAGTCGCCGCGGGAGGCCTGGTGGGTACGCGTGACATGCAAGGAAACCGTGTTCAGGCGTCAAAATCTCACAGAAGTGCTGGTTGGTGCAGGGCATAGCAGCCGTGACCAGGGACACTGTCAGCATGTGGAGGGAGAGCGTTGCTAGGCAATTCTCCACGGGTGCTTGAGGTACAAAAGGGACTGCGAAAGGCAAGGATCTATGAGCCTCAATGGCCTCCTTCGCCCACCTTGTGCGCGCCGTTGGCCCCTTTGAGCATGGGCGTCGAGCAGTCGCGAGCCGCTAGCGCGAAGCTCACTTCGGAGCGCTGCGAGGCAGGAAGCAGAGGGAGAAGGGTGAGAGTGATGCACGTGGCTGCCGTGCCCAGAGGCGCAAGCAACGACAGCCTTCGGTTTGCCATCCACTGAGGCGGCCGGCTCTTTCAGCGCGCGCGTAGCCGCGTGCCGGCAGCCACGACGCAGCGGCCGTGCTGTTGAGGTCCCTTTGAATGCTAACCCCGCCTAAACTGCGTTGCTGCACCGGCGCTGCGCCTGGGAGGCGGCTGCAGCCCCCGCACCATGTGCTGTGGCCGCCTCTGGGCCCGCCACGCCAGTAACACACAGGCACCGTGTGCCACAGCCCTCGCAATCGGCCCCCGCCATGATATAACCTTCTGTCTCCTGCGTCGACAGCGCGGCCCAACACCTGCGGTGTCCCGACCGCCAGGCACCTCATGTCGGACTGCCAGCGGCTTCTGCTGCACGGCAGCCTTTCCGAAGCGCCGTCAGCTGCCCTGAATGCGCCTGCCCCCTGCCACGGTTAAGCCCCGCGGCGACCTGCCTGCAGCGCAACTGCATGGGCTGGGCTCACGGTACAATGCCTGGGCCGCTGCGCGGCAGAACGCCCTCCACTGGGCAGCCGCAGCGTCTGACGCTGCGTCCAGTTGCCAGCCCCCGGCCTTGAGCAGCTGCTATGCTCGCAAAGGCTGACAACCAGACCACCAGTTCCAGTAGTGGCGGAGCGGGAATGGCAACAGCATTCCGTTGCTGACGCACTTGCTGCCGCCACTGCTCGCTGCTGCTGTTACTGCTGCCGCCACCGCCACTGCCGCTGTCCCCGGGCTGCACATGACGTCATACCCCCGCACCTCACCCGGGGAGGTAAGGCAATGACAGCTTACCCAAGGGTTCCCTCACCCACGCACCTAACGGACTCGTGCTAGCCCTTATTACGGCAGCCCGAAGACCCCGTGCGTGCGGCTCGGGCTAGGCCCCACTGTGCCCGTGCCTTGCCTTCCCCCAGCACTCACCGCGCCCCCCACAGACCGGCTGCCCACGGAGCGGTGCCCGTTGTCCTTGACGGGCGGCAGGCCGTTCGCAACCGTCATGATGGACGCCTGGCTGTCCGAGCTCCGCAACACGGGGGCCAGCATGTTCTGCAGCGCACACGACGTGCAGTGCGGTTGCAAACACGGCAGCCAGTATGGTCAAGCCAAATGCGCAATGCGGCCCACGCACACGGTGCGGGTCCCGTCAGTGTGATAGAGTGGGCAGTGCGAGCAGCGCCTGCTTGACGTGCGACCATGGGCTGCGTGAAGCAAGCGCCCGGCATGCCCTAGCGCCCATGCCATACTGTCCTTGCCCATCTTAACCCTCCAGCACGCATGTGTCCACACCTTTTTGGTTAACAACGCTGCGCTCCCCGCCCGCGAGCTGACACTGACGCCGGAGGCGAGCTCCGGGTGGTCCCCGCTCATGCTCTCCAGCCGCAGCGGGAACCCCGCGCTTATCCGCTTCGAGTGGTGCCCCTCGTCCTCCGACCCATACCCCCCTTCGTGCTCCTCATCCCGGTCGAAGACGAAGGTGGTCTTCTCCGCCTCCCGAAAGGCTATGCTGCGCCCTCCGGGAGGCCGGATGCTGCGCCCGCCGCCCTTCCCAGACTGCATTTTTAGGATGCCGTTAACCGGCCCCCCATTGACGCTGAAGCGCGGTTTGTTGCTGGGGTCTCCGGGGTCCTGGTCACGACCCCGGTGCAGGGCAACGGGGCCGTCCATCTCTCGTAGGTCATTGGCACTCCCGTACTGCCGCCGCTGCTGTGCGGCTTGGTGTGGGTTGAAGTGGAGGGAGCTGCGCCGGGGGTCCACCGGCGGCAGGGCACGCCCCACGTGGGACCCCGCTACAAGGGAGACGGGTGCACCAGGGCCTGCTGCAACAATCGGTGAGGCTGGGCCTTGCAACCCATGGTGGCCCTGCGTTTAACATGGGACCGCATAGAGGGGGTGTCATTGCAGCAAAACCAGCAATACATGTTTTGGCACGGTTGGTTGGCATCGTTGGCCACGTGTGCCACGTGGCGTGCGTGACCAGCTCGGCTGCAGGAACCCCCGCTAGCAGGGGAGGGGGCTCCGTGAGGGCCCCTCCCTCAATAGTGTGTGCTACGCCGTCCTCACCTGGAGAGGCGCGGGATCCTTCCGTGACCGTTTGATGATAGAGTGGGCTGTTTTGAGCTCAAAGGCCTGCACAGTAGTCTGCGTGCAGAGGAAGGGCAACAGGCGCCACAGCACAGGAATACCCGTTGTGAGCACTTTGGCAGCCGCAAACCACGTGCCGCCAGCGTGGCGGGTTGTATATGGACTAATGATATGTGTCTCAACATGTAAGGCGCCAAGCCCTCTCCGCATGCTGTAGCGGGCGCCTGACAGAACCTGACAAAACGCACCACTGAGTCCGCGTCCTCCAGCGACTTGCAAGATGATTCTGACGCTGCTTGCGCTGATTGCTTTAACGGTGTACTAACGCTCCCTTTCCTCTCCGCCTGCGCACCAAAAAGGCGCACCCACAACGAAGCCCGCATGCCCTGTGAACGTCTTTATGCTTTTGTGTGCCCGGACAAAAGCGCGCAGAATATTGTTAGATAGCTGCTGGACAGCTGCGCATTGTATGCGCCTGGCGCACCTTGCTCGGGAAGCTCTCTCCATTGCCGCTATCCTCGGCTGTTCTGCTCTGGGCTGCTGGGTCCGCCGCGACTTGCGCCCTTGAGCTTCCACAACCCATAGCTCAGCATCAGGTGCTTGATTCCTCTGCCATCCCAAGCCTACTTCACTACCAGTAGGCTCCCCGGGTGCGAGCAACAATACCCCTGCAGTCAGTGCTATTGTACTTTAAGACATAGTCTGATAAACTTCAAGGTCATGCTTATGGTTGATACTGCAGGAAGCACTTGCTCAGGGAGGTGGCTTCGAGGTGCGGTAATTGACGTACATGTGCACTTACACAACGCAGCACCAGGCGTACTACTAGCGGGGCTTATGTCAAGTGAACAAGGAAAAGGCAACTTTGAAAGTGCCGAGTTAGGTACTGCTCGCGCTGGACAGTGCTCTAGGGCCCGCAAAACTGCTTGTTTCCCAGCCCATCAACAGCACGGTCATTGCACATCAAACAGTACAGGACCACCGGCAAGGCTAGCAGGGGTCGGAGCCTCGGACCAGCCGTTTGGCGGGAAGACCTTTGTCCCCGTCCGCGACGTGACCGTCCATACCTGCCAGCCTAGTGGTCACCGCTGAGGAGCTCATTGTGCTTCGGAGTCCCTGAAGCTTCCGGCTTTGGGCTTAGCTGTCGCAGCTGCGATGGCCCAACAAGACGGGGCATGGGTTGACGACGACGTTACCATGGATCAGGGGCAAAACGTGAACCGGTAACTCAATAAGCACATGCGCTATGGGTGCAACCAGCATACGTGCTCAGCGGGGGCTCCCCTGCTCACCCAACCCCACGTGCTGCCGCCTGTCCAGCCCTACCAACCAACAGCAAGGTGCCGGTGCAGCGGGCGCACCTGCGGTGGATGCAGTCCCAACAAAAGCTCGAAAGCCCCGCAAGAAGGACCCCAAACTGGACCTAGATTTGCTACAGGTATGCTGCATGTGTCTGTACCGTAGGCCCGCCGTTGGTCTGCGGCAGCACGGAAGCGATACCCGCTCGTTTTGCAAGGGACGCTGGCAGCTGCACATGAATGCCGTCTGCGTGCTCCCTTGGCTTATGCTCCACGCGCTCTTTTGCACCGCGAGACACACCTCAGCGTTGCGGTGCTCCCTGTGGACACCTTGCAGGCCGAGGGAGGATTTGACGACCTGTTCCACAAGTTCGCCCCTGCCTTCAAGGCCTCATTCCAGGGGCCAGGGCATGAGGTGGGACACTGGCAGGCTGGTGTGCCTGGGGGCCCCAAGCTGGGCCTCTGGTGACTGTCACCTCACCTACTCGGTGCTAGGCTTTCGGTACCTCACATGTTGGAAACGGGCACCCATGGGAGCATGGCTGCAACAATTGCTTGATTCGGCCGCAGCGGTTTTTTGCACAATGCGCGGCACACCCGAACCGCTGCCCCCCCTGCACCAGGTGTCGGACCTGCGCCGCCTGCTGGAGCTGTACGAGCGGTGGCAGAAGCGCTTCTACCCCTACTGCGACTTCGACACCTTCGTCACCAAGCTGGAAAAGGCGGGACGCAGCAGGGCCATCAAGGTCAGTGATAGGAGGGCTACGTGCTCACGCTCGCCGTACGGTGCCTTGCTGCGCTACGCACCTAAGATCGTGCAACCACGCTCAGCGAGTTGATCCTGTCAAACGCCGTCACTGCCCGGTGACCTGCAGCATCAAATGAACCGCATGCGGCAAGACCTCCTGGGCATTGTGTTTCCTCCGGAGGAGCCCCTGCCGCCGCCGGAGGAGCAGCAGCAGCAGCAGCAGCAGCCTGCAGGGGGGCAGCAGCAGGTGAGCCAGTGGGTGCACTCCAGGCGTTGGGTGCTAATGAAACATCGTGATCCATTGGCTGACTGTCGACAATGGGGCTGTGTTGCGTGCTGCACACCAGACTGATGCGCTGCTATCGCCATAAACAACCTTGTATGTAGCGACACTGTTGTTGGTGTTCTAGGTGTTCCTTGAGCTCTCAACCCGACCGTTCCATTGGCCTTGTCCAGGGCACGGCCGCTGCTGCACTCCCCGCGGCGGCTCCTGCAGCCGCCCCCGCACCCGCGGATGCTGCTGGCGGCCAGCCCCCCGCGCCTGAGGCCGACTATCTGGACGAAGACGAGGAGCTGGTGGCCCTGCAGCGGGAGGCGGAGATGGTGAGCGGACCACACCCTGGCGTCCGCCTCTGCAGCCTGTCGTTGCTTGCAGCCCGCTGCCTGCCTTTACTGGCGCCCAAACCGGGTAGCCATGCTGTAGTGCCGGTTGGTTTGAGTGGCGTGAGGCGGGCTTGCCATCGCTCGGCCACGCGCGGCTGCGGCGCCATAAATCGTCAGGGTTGTGTCGGCGGGACGCGGTACTGTACACAGCTTAAAAGCTCCTTCGGGCTGCACCTTACCTGCACCCGCAGGAGGCCGCGTACGAGGTCATGGACGAATGGGAGATCGCTGGGCAGCAGCAGCAGCGAGATGGTGCTGCTGGCGGTGCTGCGGCCGGGGTGGAGGGTGCGGCGGGCGGTGCCGCGCTGGACCCCGAGTATGAGGAGCTGATGCGGCTGGCGGAGGAGGACGCACGCACGGCGGCGGAGCAGCCTGCAGAGGTGGGGCACACCGGCGGCAACACTCGTGTATCGTACATACCACACGCTACTCGTACAACAATCTACCGCATGCTTCATGTGGCTCGTGGCTTGAGTGCGCTTTCCCGTGGGATCGGTTTACGGTGCTTAGGGGCACGCGTGTGAGTTCCTGTTGCCGCTGCCCCGGCCCGGACCGATATATACCTTGCATTGCGATGACATCACCGCAGACGGTAACAGATTTCAGTACTGTATCCGCCTCCTCATCTTCACCACCTCTCCTCCAGGCCCGCAACCCCGTGGCGGAGGACGAGGAGCTGGCGGCCCTGCAGCGGGAGGCGGAGATGGTGAGCGAGGCAGCGCTCGGGGCGCGCTACCGTACTGCAGGTGGCACCGGCTGCTGCCGCTCCCTTTCCGGGGGCGCACGTTTTGGCTGGGTGCACGCATCAGCACGCTGCACCGATCCTCTGCATGTCGCACACCCAGCCCCCACGTGTCTGCCGCGGTCTTGCACGGGTAACGGTGCCCACCTCCCCGCTTGCCCTGCTCCGTCCCTTGCCCCTCTCCTCTCCCCTGCAACCCTCCCTTGCACCTCTTCTCACCCACAGCTGCCACGCAAACTCCCCTCACCCGCACCTCCTACGACCTGTACCCCCTGTTCCCTGCACCTCGCCTGCGCAGGAGGCAGCTCGCGACCCCGAATACGAGGAGCTGCTGCGGCTGGCGGAGGAGGACGGGCGACGGGCAGACGACGAGGGCCCGGCCGGCGGGCCCCTGGAGCTGCAGCCGGCAGGGGCCGTGCAAGGCGGAGCGGGGGCGGCGGTGGACGATGCGGGCGGCGACGAGGCGTTGGCGCTGCTGTTGTCCATGGATGGCGCCACGGCAGAGGCGGAGCTGGCACGGAGGCGGGAGGGGGCGGGAGGGCGAGCGGAGGAGGTGGGGGCCAGCGGGAGGGAGGGCGCGGAGGCAGAGGGGGATGTGGGTTTGGCTCCCATGGAGGTGGATGCGGGAGGGGCTGTGGGCCCGAGCGCCACGCAGCTGCTGGATGAGGACCTGATGGCGATGCCCCTAGGAAGCGGTGGTGGGGGTGGGGGTGGGGAGGCGGGAAGTATGCAGGCGGAAGGGGAGGGGGAGGAGGCTGGTCTGCGAACGGGCGGGGCAGAGGGGGCAGGCAGCTGGCAGGGCGGCGGTGGTGAGGTGGAGGCAGGGAGCGGGGTGGCGGGGGTGCAGGTGGTGGCGGGGAGCGAGAGCGTCGCGGGCGGGTTGGGTAGGGATGGGCAGCTGGTGGGCGCGACGCAGATGACCCAGGATGTGGGGGAGATTGCTCGCGGGCTGCTGCTGTCGCTGCCTCCGGACGAGGAGTGAACGAGTGGTGGTTTTAATGAGGTGTGTGGTTGATACAAGGCTGCGGCGTTGACCGTGAACGTTGACTGCACCGCAGGCATGTTCGGTGATAGGCCAGGATAGGACATTGACCTTGTCCGTCCGCTGTGTGCGACACAACATGCGGAGGAGCCACAACTGAGCACGCAGCGTCGCTTACTTGGACATGCCGTACAAGCGCCACAGGCTGTTTGCAAGCCGTATGCATAGCTATGTCTAAATATACCTCGTGGCATTTGTGGGCGCTTGTTGACGACGGGGATGAGCGGCGAACCCCTGAGTGCGGTCGTGTGGCTCAGTGTGGCTATCCGTCACCAGCCCGCCACGTCAACACACCCTTCAACCATGAGCGTGTCCCGTTTCCCCACGTCCTTTACATGCTTCACACGATATCGATTGCTGACCCGTAGTCAGGACTGGTCGGAATGACAGTTCGCAGCAGGCATGCGTGCAGCAGGTGCCACCGACACGTGACGTGACGGTTGACCGGTCGCTGCCGGTCGTGAACTGTGAAGCCGTGCCATGCCTGACAGCCGGACCGGTAGCGCCCAGTTGGGGGCCAGGCGTAACTTCCAAGGATCTCAGTATCTGAAAGGGGCTTTTACCTGGCTCCACACGACAGGGTATGTAGGGGACCCGACTTTCGAAAGAGGGAGGTCAGTGGGGGGCCGAATGGTTTTCACCATCCCCCCGACCCCCCATGCCCCGGCCTCTGCCCGATCGGGCGCTCTCCATGGTGATCTCCTCCATCAAACCATAGCTACTACTTGATATGTATGTGTCCCAAGCTGCCTGCCTGGCAAGCCTGCGTCGTGCGTCCTTGCCCTGGGCGACTGGGGACTTGAGCCCCATGCATGACAGCGTAGGCCTCATGCATGCATTCGCATTCCGTGTTCTGGTGCTCAGGGCCCTCTCCCCAAAGTCCGCAGTGCAGAGGGGTTGACAGATTCTACTTCGTAATAGAGACAAAGTGTCAGGCGACCTTTCAGTCTCCTTGAGGGTGGTCACCTTCACATCGACTTGAGCACGTTGGCCTGCCCGAGCTCCTGCTGCTTCGCACCAGGTCAAATATTGACGACTACAGGTGTTAATAATTGAAACTTACCTTTTAGGGACCAGTAGTCCAGCCTGGAACCGTGGGGCGGGTGCATCCCGCCCCAAAGGGCTGCAGCCCCTCGCCTGCTGCACTACGAGCCCTGCTACACTTAGTCAACTTCTGTAAAAACGCCTAATGGCGTCTCTCCAGGACCTTATCTCGGGTATCAACTCGGGTGCTGTGGATGTCTCGGGAGCTGATAACAACAAGCGTCAGCCCACGCGCAAACCAAAGGCGCAAAGCGACCTCCAGAAGCGCCTCCGCGGGTCCGCAAATGCCGTTAACAACTCCGCGGTCGCGGCGCCTGCGCCGAAGCCCGCTGCGGAGCGGCGGCAAGCCGCACGTCCAACCCCACCCCCAGCTGGTGCTGCCAGCCCCGGGCGCGCTGCTGCCCCATCCGCAGCTGCAGCAGCCGGCGCCGCGGCCGCAGCAGCTGGCCCCGTGTCCATCGAGGGCCTGCCGCGGGGCATGCGTCTGAAGAAGGTGCTGGACACCCTGCGTGCCAACCGCGACCCGCACAGCTTCTCGGACCTTCGCGCCAAGCTGGGCGTCGACCTTAACATCGACACGGAGCTGCTGGAGGACCTGCAGGGCCACACGCAGGTGTCGTACAACTCCCTGGACCAGACCTTCCGCTACCGGCCAAAGCTGCAGGGCATCAACAACGCCAACGACCTGCTCAACTACCTGCGTCGCCACACAACTGTTGAGGGCGCCTCGGCCGCCGTCCCCATGTCGGGCGTGAAGGTGTCCGATGTGGAGGACGCGTACATCACCATCATGGACGACATAAAGCGGCTGGCAGCGGAGGGGAGCATCTACGTGTTCGGGCACACCAACCCGGGGTGCGACACGCTGTATGCTGTACAGCCCATGAACATCGGGCCCGTCAGCGAGTCGGTGGTGGAGCTGTTCCACAAGACGCCGCTGCCCATCGACATCATTGACCTGCAGGTGGGGGCAGTGTAGTGGGCTAGAGTGGGCTGGCACCGTAGGGGCTGGGAGTGGGGAAGCAGCCATGCTGGTGAAGGCTGCGTCAGGTGCAGGAGCTTTATCAGTGGGTTGCTGCCAGGGGTGCTGCCAGGGGCGGGTGGCAGGAGTCTGTGCGCTGTGGTGTTGGGGTCATGGCGCGGCTGGCACACCGCTGCCGTGGCGCATGTGCCGGTTATGGCGAAGGCCAACAAACAACGGCGTGGGCTGGCCAATTAGGGCTGCTGGGATGGTGGCCTGCATTTTGTGCTCTGTGGGGCCATAACAACGGGAGACGTGCCATATTGCCGGTGCAGCGGTTAGCTCCCACACATTGTACAACTGAGCTAAGGCCGCTGTTTGGAGCGGAAATAGATGGACACTGGCATGTGAGTGCGCGCACAGGTAGGATACCTTGCACTGACTGACCTCTCCTCTCCCGCCCCCTCGTCTGCACTATGCAGAACCGCGTGCGGGACCTGGGGCTCAAGTCTGCGCTGGAGCGGCGACCGGTGCGCAAGAAGGCGGACGACGGCGACAAAAAGAAGAAGAAGCGGCGAAAGGTGGAGCGCCGCTGGAACGTGGCCAAGGTCACAAACGCCCACATGGCCGAGCTGTTCGAGGGCAAGCAGCCAGACCAGATCGACGTGAGATAGTTAGGGAGTGCGTAGGCAGGTGGAGTAGAGCGGGGTGAGGGACACACTAGGGAAGCCCATGCGTGGCTGCGCAGGTTGTAGGGAGGTGGCCCAGGTGCAGCGCTGCGCCCGTTTGGCTGAGGGGTGGCGATCCTGCAAGCACTGCGCACATTGCCAAGAGTGCATGGCAGCGTGGGAGTGAGAGGCTGACAGGAGCTGTGAGTTCTGAGGGCGCATTACGGGTAGTGAGGATATGGCTTTCGGAGGTTTATTTGCGGGCAAAAACGGTAATGGGTGGCATCACGAGTGGCATGTCTGCCGTGCAACCGGGTGCTGGTGTGAACAGTGGGTTGGGGCCATGTGCAATGATGCAGGATGGCCCTGCCGCCTGTGGGTACGTGGGGCAGCAGCTGGCCGACCTGTACTGCTGCATGTGATGGCACGAGGCGCCACAAACGTACCAACTGCTGGGTATCGGTGGTATATATGCTGCTAGGCGACTCTGTGGCCAGGTTGCTGCTGCTGTCACACCTGTTGCTGCGGTGGAGACTGCCCCGTAATCACACGCGGTAGCTACTGGCAGGACCAGGTGGCTGCGTATTTTTGCACTGCACTGAAGACGTCCCTGTCGCTCACCGTTACCTGACAGAATGCAGATGGGTACTAGGGGTTCACGCACGAATGGCCATAGGTAGGGTTAAAATAGGTAGGGTTAGTACTTCAGCAACGCTTGATTGGACCGGCTGTTGGCGCTCGGGTAAGAAGTTGCAGCTCCAAACCCTGGTGGAAGGTGTTGGTCAGGTTACGGCGAACCAGCGGTGCCTGATGGTGACCGCCTCCGCTACTGCTTCGTGCCAGATGCTACTGGTACCGAGAGGTGTAAGCGTGTAGCTGCCCTGTAAGGGTGAAAGGTGTCAGTCTTAAGCCTGGCCTAGCACCTAGCAGCACTGAGAGGTGCGTAGTCTCAGCGCCCTCGGATGACCTCTGCGGCTTGTGCTTGTGTGCGGACTGCCGCTCCGTGGTAACATCTTTTGTGGCTTCTGGCAGGACTACCGGTACCTGGGTGACCGGGTGTTTCCTCGATGTTGTGGCCGCCAGAAGGTTTGGTACGCACCACGTGCTGCGGACGTGGGGTTCAGACCAGGTTCAGATGGGTCCTACGTGTTGCAGCCGGCTGTAGCCGCTGCTCTCCACGATGACCAAACGTAGTGAAAGTGGCTTGTTGTCAAAGCAATGGCAGGCCTACACTATATGGCGCTAAACCCAGCTCCTTAGTGCTACATGGGCCCCGGACGAGTACGTCGACTTGTCAACAAAGCAAAAGGCACTATGGACACTTCATATTCAACATACTTGCAAACTGAACCGGCCTAGATATATAAACAACCAGGTCCTGTCCGCAAGAGTTTCTCTGCTTGTCGAAATTTCAGACTTTGCTCCACGCTCTGTTCACCCGCTGCGGTCCCTGCTCGGCTACAGGACACTAGCTAACCGAGCAGGGAGCCGATTTACGCACGGGTGACACCATGCCGAAGCGCACAACACTTACTTTCACCAGTGAGGATGGGCCACGCGTGGAGTCGGCCAAGCTCTTCGTGTACCACTGCAAGTACTCGGGGCGCCATGCCTTCACCATCGGTGAGGATGGGCTTGCAGACGGGCAGGCACAGGGTTGGTGATGTTGGGTGGGAGACTCATGGAAGCACAGCAGGGGGTTCCAACCCTGGTCCAAACCCACGAGGCTCTGTGCGCACAACAAACCGACCCCAGACGATATGGATACGTTCCGCCTGGTACTCTTGCTAGAAGAAAAGGTGTGGGTTGGGTTTGTGCTGCTCAAATCATTACTACTGGTGTCCACGCGTTTCACGCGTACCCCTGTGGCCCATGTCAGCACAGCCCACTGTCAACACATCCCAGAGTTCCCGCCGAAATGGCCACCGACCGTACGGCATCCGGGAGGGCATCGTTGCTTGGGGGAATCAGTAACATTCGTGCACGCACGGCCCTCGTCCCGCAGCAGCACGTGACTACGGTATCTCTAGGTCAGGGAGGCGACTCCACCTGCCACACCTCGCGCCCTACGCGCCTGCTGCTCCTTGCCCCACCACCCCCTTGTGCTCCCGCAGACGCCGACCTGAAGAAGCTGCCTCGCCGGCGCACCGATGGCGCCTACGTGGTCGACACCAACGAGCACACCATAAAGCTGTATGCCACGGATGGGGGCGTCAAGTACATTAAGAGGTAGGGCACCGTGTAGGCCAGGCCACCAGTGCCCTTGCCTCTGCGGGGAGGCCAACTGTTAGCGTACGAGCCGTCTTGCATCCGCATTAGGCAGTAGCACACGCAACAAAACAGAGATGGAAGAGGGGGTCGCTGACGCCACACTTGCCGTCACGTCAGGAGCACATAAGGGCGGCTTCTTCGTACAGGACCTTTCCACCAGGCCCATTGTATACCTGTCTTGTGTCCAACGTTGCCCCTCCGGTCACCGTTTACTCTGTACCTGCGGCCCCCATCGGCCACGCCCGTAGGCAGAACGGCGGCGTGGAGAAGCAGTTCCGACTCAACCTGGGCCCCTTACCCGTGGCGTACAAGTGCGACCTGGACTCCCCCGTCGTGTACATCATGGACGGGGCGGTCACCACCTTCAGCAACCAGAACGCGCGCAGGGCGGTAAGCTGGGGCAGGCGTAGGGACTTAGGGAGGCTCCGAGATACCGCTCACCGCTACCGGGCTGCCCCTGCATTGTGGAGGAGCCGTTTATTCAGGCTAGCTGGTCCCTCGCTCAGCTACTGCCGCAGCATTCAGCAAGTAGGCTTGAGTGTCTGGCACAGAGCTGAAGGGCACCCGGCATTGACCCGTAAGCAGTGCCGGGGTTCTGAGCAAGGAAGCTGACGGAGGTACACCGCTGCAACTGTGTTTCACACATCCACAGCTTGTACGCCACTCGTCCCCTCACCACTGGGTCCACGCGGCCCTCGCACCAGTGCCTCGCATTGAAATCCCCACATCCACTCCCAACCCACACCTCCCCTTCTCGCTCCCTCCCACGCGCAGGGCAAGCTGCTGGTGCCCCCGTGCATCCACCGCAGCGAGCGCAGCGGGCTGGTGGAGGTGCGGCTGGAGCTGGAGGACCGCAGCCACCGCTGCATGCTGTCGCGCGTCACGGCGGACGTGGTGCGCGTGCACGTGACGGGGCTGATGGCCAACGACAGCGTGCACGAGGAGATGTTCGACCTGTTCGCGAGGGTGGGTAGTGCAGGCCGTTGGGATGTTTGGGGTTGGGAGAAAGGCTTTTGCGGGCTGCGTGCAGGCAGTGGCATGTTACGGGGTTGCACGGAGTGAGGCGTGATGTAAATGTCCGCTTGTGGGGCTGATGTATCGGGCCAAGGAAGGTGGAGGCGGGGACAGCGCGCCGCTGAAGGCGTGCCATGCCAATGTATGGGTGGCAAGGCGGAGAGCTTCAGCTGTGGGGCAACGACCTGCGCCCTGTGGGTGGTGGCCCAAGCTGTACGCGCAGCTTACGTGCTACAATGAAGTGCTTTTCTGGTTCTCCCAGGCCTGTGATGTCTTGCATCTTGTGTACTCTGACTCGCTACCCGCAGGTGCTGAACGTGCGCCTGTCCCAGCTGGACATCCGGCGAGCCAAGAGCAGCCGCAACCGCATCATGACGGTGGAGTCCCTCACGCCGGAGCAGGTGAGGCCCTGCGGGTGGCACAGAGTAGCTGACGGAGCAGACACAGTGTTGCGTTGACCTGTGCTGCACCTGACCTGTGCACTTGTGCATGCTCCTTGTTGCGCCACGCCCAACCCCACGCCCCATGCTACCTCGCCCCATGCTGCCATCGCTCCCGGCACATCCGTACCCGCAGATCTTTGAGCGCTTACGAGAGGCCCTCAAGAAGCAGGCTTCAGAGCGAGCGGAGAAGCGCCAGCGCCGGCACCACTGAGGTCGACGGGCACCACAACCCAGGGCTGAGCGAATCCTTTCTTTGTAATGACATTTCGACTTTTGCATCTGTTCAACAGCGCCGCATGCACGGGGATGACGCTGAGGACTTGCTTTGTTTTACGCCTATACAGGGCGCTTGGGCGGACTGTTTCCTCCTGTTCTCTACTCATTGGGTGCCGAACACGGCGAAGCACGTGCCATCGTAGTTTGTCAGAGACCCGAGCGTGCCGGGACTGTCGACCTACTCATCGCATGGCTGCTTGCAGCACCAGCACGGTAGGCTAGTAGGAAAAGCGGTGTCGCCGACCAGGTCTGTAGCCGGGTCCTGCTACCCTACCACAGTTGCAGTCGTGCCTGCGGTCTTCACATGCCCTCTGCTGTTGCGAGTGCTACCAGGTGCCCCATACCCCGAGTGCTCACTGCCGCCGGAAGCCAAGTACTGTACCGACGACACCCCCGAAAGATGGAGCGACATGTCACAACCAGTGTACATTACATGGTCAAGGGAGTCAGTGACAGGAACAGGACCGCATGTTGGTTGTCAATGAACTAACCTGCCACGCCCCAACAACAAACTGAACGTGCCCATCATGCTGTGGCGATGAGCCGGATACACCGTCCTGGTTGACCACCCCATACTATTGTTAGTTGGGCCACAAGAAAGAATGCACTCGTTGCCCATGCTACACCCGCCATCCCCAGAGCGTGGGGAAAGCTACCGTGCCGACCTTTGCCATGCCCCAATAGCAATGGCCTGCCTGATGCGTACAGGGGGCCCCTCATGCTGGCCGCGTTGTGCCCGCATACCCAAAAGCCGCCGGCGTGCCACAGCGCGCCTGCACTCCCCTCTCCTCTGCTGCTGCCTATGCACTGCTGTCGTCACCTCCGCTCGCTGCCGCCCTCCGGATTACGCCTTGCTGCTGATGTTCTGCGACAGCCAGTCCAGGCCCTCGTACAGGCCCTCGCCGGACGTGGCGCAGGTGCTTTGGATGTACCTGCAGGTCGGTGAGTGGGGGTTGGGCTCGCGTCAGTATTGCACTAGTGTGTGCTCGAGCGCCTGGACCTCACAAACGGCATATGCAAACCGTATCAACCAAGCCACTTTCCGCGCGGGAGCTACACAGAGCTCGCCGAAGATGACCGAACAGCGCAGCGAGCCTGAAGGTGGCGCTCTGCTCTGCACAACAGGCATCCCCATATTGCATATCCACGATACCATGATGCTGATGTACGCACCAGTGGCGCTGGCGCAGACCGTGCAGGCCCAGCTTCTCAGTGATCTCCGCGGCGTTCATGGCGTTTGGCAGGTCCTGCTTGTTTGCGAAGACCAGCAGGACCGCATCCCGCAGCTCCTCCTGTGAAGGTATAGAAAAGGTAAGCTTCCTTCCTCAGAGGTGGTCGTGCGCCAGCAACCCTTGCGACAAGAGCCTCACCTCGTTTAGCATCCGGTGCAGCTCGTCCTTGGCCTCCCCAATGCGGTCGCGGTCATTGCTATCCACCACGAAAATGAGGCCCTGGGTGTTCTGGAAGTAGTGCCTCCAGAGGGGGCGAATCTGCGAAGAGAAGAGGTCGAGTCAAGCCCTGCCCGAACGCTCAAGTCCTCCCGCGCCCGCGCCACGCCTTACCTTGTCCTGGCCGCCGACGTCCCAAACGGTGAAGCTGATGTTCTTGTACTCAACAGTCTCCACGTTGAAACCTATGCGGGGAGGTCTCAGGGTTCAGCTGGTGCACTAAGGCCCAGGGAGCCCGAGATCACCCCGTAGCGCGCTCACCGATGGTCGGAATGGTCGTCACAATTTCGCCCAGCTTGAGCTTGTAGAGGATGGTGGTCTTACCAGCAGCGTCCAGGCCCACCTGCGCGCCAAGACCTGCTCAGTCGCCCGCTGAAGACCCAGGGAAGCAGCACTGGCGACCGAACGCACCATCAGGATGCGCATCTCCTTCTTCCCAAACAGCCTGCTAAGGGCCTTCGACACCATAAGACCCATCTTGGCTAGCCTTTGCTACAGAGACGCCTAGTGGCAGGAAGTCTGGTCGTTTGAAGGAAGCTTTAAGAAGGGGCGGTTCAAGTCCGTGTTATTGGGCACCGGCGGTGATTTTAAACTATATGTGTGCAGCTGTTATATGTGCCGGGCCGAAGCAGTGACGTCGCCCAAGAAGTCAGGAAGGCACGCGCTGGGACAGCAGCGTTGCCTTCCGACGCGTCGCATGGGGCGGCCACCCCTGGACCCTTGTGTTGTCCCCTCGCCAAAGTACGTTTCCACTTCCCTTTCTTTGTTATACATGGCATGCGTAATCTACAGGCGGCCCCTGTGGTCCGAGTACGTGCGCGCTGGCGTCCTGTTTGCCCAAAGGCCGTTTGCGCGGGCTTTCAGAGCAGACTTGGGCTTACCCTGGTTTGTGTCGCCACCGGGAAGGACTGGATGTCGCTTGCCACTGCTGAATTTGCGGCACGCCAGCGTGTACATAATGTGGAGCCTGTCGTGCCCAGGGGAGTCCCTTCCAGTTGCGGTTGCTGGGAGTTGGCTCGCAGGAGACATGCCCTGTGGGTTTCAGCGTGGTTTTTGGGGGAAACTGTAGCACTGGGCCCCGGGGTACTAAGGGCGCCGTGTTAAGGTGCAGCGGCGCTCTATTCTTGGCCAGCATGTTGCCAGTACACCCTGCATGCACCTAGACCTAATCCGAGCGTTCACCTTACGGGGCTCCCAATTTACCAGAGCCGGTCGCTCTACCACTAGGAGCCTGCTAGGATACTGGTACATTGAAGGCAGCAACACATGCCGGGCTTCCTATGTATGTATGCATCCCCTATACATGGTTCACGTCGGTACGTACCCTCCCACCTCTGGCATGTTTGGCCGCTGTTTGGCAGTGGGAGAGGCTTTCATGTTGGAAAAGGACGTTTGACTAAGACTTTAGGCGTCCAGGGCATCCTTCAGTTATTCAGACGGTGGCCACCATGGGCAGCCGCAGTCAGGGGATGTCCCTGGGTGTCACTGGCTGTTGTGCGGTGCCTACGCTCAGGAGATACCCTGCCTACCAGGGGAGGCTCCCCTGCTGCCTACGCTGCGGGACCCTGCCCCCAGCGCCCCGGGACCCCGGCGTATGCAAGAAGTAACAGTCCCGGCTATTGGCCACCACGAAAAGTAGCTGCCTTGGGCATTTACCGTATTTAAGTGATGCCATGAACCTGAGTGAACGCAAGCCAACAACTCGTCTCTCCACGTGCTGTGGTTGCAACTAGTTCTGAAGGCATCACTCTTCGCCAAGCAACAAGGCGACCAGAGAAGGAAAGAGGGGATCATACAAACCCACCGCCGCAAATAGCCAGTCCGGATCCCTGCACTACATCCATGTAAAGGGCCTACCTCAATACAGGCTGTGTACTACGCAGGTGGGCGCCCTGCTCAGTCGAAGCACTCACGGCTTACTGTATGCCAGAGAAAGTCGGTGCTCGCGTTGCAAGCCCAGTACATGCGTGCCAGTGCGTGCCCCCCTCCCCTTTTCAGCAACCAGGTTTAGCACCAGCTCGGGTTCTCGGCGGCGCGTTTCCCAACACGACGCAGCTCTCAGCCTCAGCCACCGCAGTGAACCCAGCCGGTACGTATTAGGTGGTAAGTATCCAGTCGTTCCTTGCTTTCTGTTGCAGCCACTAACCTCGCTCTCCGCAGGCCAAATGTTTCCGTTCGCCCCTTTGCCGCTCTGCGGTTACCCCCCTTCAGCAACCAGCAATGCCGCCTCAGTTGACAACCTCAACGCCCTTATCCTGCCCGTCCGTAGCCAGCATAGAGCCCCTCCCCTGCCCCATCGCCCTGCCTCCCCCAGGACGACCCGCTACTCCCACGGACGCGGGTGCTTGGTTCGCAGCACGTGTGCGCGCGCCAGCACCGGCTCCAGCTGCGCCTCCGTCCACTCTGCCGTGGGCAGCTTCTGCAGGAACAGGATCAGCTCCTGGAACTCGGACTCCACGATGCGCTGCTTCCACGACAGCAGGAAGGCAGCGGACAGGTAGATCTGCAAGGGACGGTGTGCGTTCAGGAAAACAGGAAAGTTATGGGCGGATGTGGTTGTACTGGAGGTGGGAAGTACGGAGGGGTGCCAGGCAGGCAGGCAGGCATGGCAGGAGCGCAGCACAGGTTCCAGCGCCATCAGGGGCGGCGGTGAGAACGAAGCGTGCAGCAAGCAGCGGCGTGTACCAACGTCCCGATCACCCACAGGGACGCCCCCGCCCACGTCCATTCTCCGTGGCCCCTACCAGGAACTCGCTGAAGTGCGACCCCTCCGCCAGGTACGTGTCCCACAGGCGTATGGCCAGCGCGAAGGGCAGCTCGCGCACCAGCAGGCAGTTGACCCAGCGCAGCGCGAACTGGATGAAGTCAACGGACTCGGACTCGAGGTGGTTGGCCACCACCTCGTCCTCGCACCTGAGAGTGACGGAGGTGGGAGGGGAACGACGGTGTGGATGCAGTGAAGTGGGTGTGGGGAGCTGTCATTTCTAATACAATGGCAGATACCTGGAAGTCAGGGATGGGGTGAAGCCCATGTTGCAAGCCCTCCGAGCGACGAGCACTAGCGCCAGAACCGTCATCACCAGCAGTGGTTTTCCGATGATGTCCTGTTTTGACATCCTGCACACGCTAGTGCACTTGCGCATGTACAAGCTGTGCGCGAGAGAAGCTGCTTTGTCCGCCCACCTGACTAGCCGCTGCAGCCTGAACACGGCGCGCTGTATCCCGGGCTGCGCGTACGTGTAGTGGTCCTGGATGGCCTCCACCAGCTTGCACAGGCACCAGTAGCAGTCCGCCTCCACCTCCAGCATCATGGCCTGGGGCGGGGGTGTGGAGAGGAAACTGAGCAAGAGAGTACTGCAAGGGGGGTAAGGAGTAAAGGGACTGAAACCCTAGGTGCCCAATGCGGAGCCCGGCACGTACGGACAATGCCCGGTTAGGATGGCGCGAGCTTTGGCGAGCAGGAAGACGGACACCGCCCTGCAACCGTCCCTAAAGCCCCACACGCATGCCGTCGTGCGCTGTGCTGGCCCTGCCGCACCTCGTTGAGCTGGTCTGCGCTCCAGCTCTCCATGGGCCCCGGCAGGTGCTCCGACAAGAACACGGCCAGGAAGGGCGTGACTAGGTCGTTCATGCCCTGGACGTAGCCGCTGGCAGGGTGCCTGGAGGCAGAGGGCGGGCTCCGTTTCCGGGTGAGTTGTCGCGGTGCTTCCAGGTGAGCGCTTCAGGTAGCCAGCGTAAAGTTATCGAGCAGAGACGCCCGCTCCCGGTGCGGTTCGCTTGCGCAAATTATGGACTCGGCAGAGCTCAAGCAAACTGGCTGAGCACCTGACGTACGGGCCTCACGTAACGGTCATCTGCCCGTTGCTGCAAGCAGCTGGTCGCTCGCCGGTTGCTAATACTTGCTGTAGGAGCGCCCAAAGGAGGTTCCGTTGGCTCACCGTATCCCCCAGATGTACAGCAGGCGGTGCAGTGACTCCTGGATGATGGGCTCGTGGAAGAAGGGCACCGCGGGAGCGGTGCGCGGCACGTCCACCGCCACCTGCGGCCGACCGTTCAAGACAGCGCGCGCATGAAAGGTCATCGGCGCAACCTGGCAACTTGGCAGGAGGGCCATATGTGCAACCGGCATGACTGCAAGAGAAAGGGTGGTGACTGCTG
>VFQN01002553.1_pt1 | contig 27810 bp, 31 predicted proteins | sample 3512371 | NCBI WGS metagenome assembly VFQN01 (sample SAMN10412370, study PRJNA504923) | tailings metagenome | isolation source: Replicate 2 from Balatoc abandoned mine | place: Philippines: Itogon, Benguet | collected 2017-08-28
AGAACCTGCTGCTGCTGGAGGATGGCCACTGCCTGCGCGACCAGGCGCTGGCGGCCTGCGAGCTGGAGGGCGCGCGCCGCAATGCCGGCTTCAACGGCACCAGCCTGCACACCCTGGCGCAGATGGTGGCCAATGGATTGGGTGTGACGATGATGCCGGAAATGGCCATCGACGCCGGCATCCTGCGCGGCCTCGACGTGACGGTGCGTCAACTGGCTGGGGCCGTCCCGCATCGCCGCGTCGGCCTCGTCTGGCGGCGCTCGTCTGCGCGCGCCGAAACCTTCCGTGCGCTGGGCGAGGCGCTGAAGGCTGAACTCGCGATGTAATGAAGAAGAAGCAGGTCAGCTCTGCAGTAATGATTCGGCAGCGCCCACAGAGCGGCGTGCTACTTCGGAGCTGCAGAGAATAAAGGCCTGTGCGCCCGACCGCGGATCTCGCGGTCGGGCTCTTTTTTGTCCAGGCGTGCCGTCCTCACGGCTGCTGAGACGGGCCGGGTGTTGCCGGCTCTGCCGGGGTGGTCGGGACCGGCGTCACGCGCGGGATGGTCGGCGTACGCGTCTCATTGGTCCGCGCGTCGATCGACGCCGGGTCGGGATTGCGGGCCTGGTCGTTCTGCTCGATTCGATCGCCCGAGAAGAACATCAGGCCTGCCGCCGCCACGACCGCGGCCACCACGCCCACCACCAGATAGAGTCCTCGGCTCGGCGAGCGCGGCTGGAAAGCCACGTCGTCGGGAGCGGGTTTGTTGAGCCTGGGTTCATGATCGCTCATCGCCCCTTACTCCTGGGGCGCCGCCGGCGTCGTGGCCGGAGCCGGGTTGGCCGGAAGCGGGATGGCGGCCGGGCGGTCGGCATCCGGGGTCGCGGCCGGCCTGTCCGTTACCGTACGCTCGATCGGTGCTGGCGCCTGCGCCTGCTCGGGGCCGATATTGTCGTTCATCGGGTTGCCGAAGTAGAGGAAGCCGCCCACCAGGGCGACGCCCGCCAACGCGGCCAGCAGGATGTAGCCGGGGCGTCCGTTGTCCGGCGCGCGGTACGGGTCGGTGGGATCATAGCCCGGACGGCCCGGACCCAGGTTCGGATCATAATTGCTCATCTGGTCCTCATTTTGCTGTGACTGGGGGACCAACGACTTCTCGCGCCAGATGGTTTCGCCGGAGGGGGGTGCCTGCTACCCTGCCTTGCAAATTCCGGAGGTCTAGGAAATGCCAGATTCACTGCCTTTTTCGGCTGCCCCGACGCAACCGTCGCTGCTCGATGACGAGGGCGCGCGAGCGCTGGTCGCCTCCTATGCGCCGGTCAGCGTCACCGCCGCGGTCAAGGACATCGGCCGCATCGATGCGCATATGGGCCGCTTCATCGGCCTCTCGCCGATCTGCCTGATCTCGACCGCCGATGCCTCGGGCAAGCAGGACGTGACCCCGCGCGGCGATCCGCCGGGCTCGTTCAAGGTGCTCGACGAGAAGACGATCGCGCTGGCCGACCGGCCGGGCAACAACCGGCTCGATACGCTGCGCAACCTGCTGGAGAACCCGGAGGTCGCGCTGATCTTCCTGCTGCCGGGCGTCAACGAGACGGTGCGGGTCGCGGGCACGGCGCGGCTCTCGGTCGATCCGGCGCTGCTCGCCTCGATGGCGGTGCAGGGCAAGGCGCCGAAATGTGCCATCGTCGTTTCGGTGCGCCAGGCCTACCTGCACTGCGCCAAGGCGCTGCTGCGCTCGCGCCTGTGGGCTCCGGACTATGTCCAGCCCAAGGGCACCTTCCCCTCGATCTCGCGCATGGTCGGCGACCAGATCGGCTTGAGCGAGGAGGAGAAGAAGAAGCGCGAGGCGGCCACCGAGCACGCCTACAAGGAAGGCCTATGGGCGCCTATACCGTAACCGGACAGCGCGCCCGCCAGATGCGGGTGGTGCCGGCGGAGGTACTGAAGCGCCTTTATGCCCGCGACGATACCAAGGGCCTGATCCAGACCGGCGCGCATCTCGCGCTGCTGGTGCTGGGCGGCTGGCTGGTGCTCGAGACGCGCGGCACCTGGTGGGTGCTGCCGGCGCTGCTCCTGCAGGGCATCTTCATCAACGCGCTGTTCGGCGCGATGCACGAGTCGGTGCATTACGGGTCGTTCAAGACGCGCTGGATGGCCGACCTGCTGGCCTTCTTCTCGGGCGCGGCGATCCTGAACAATGCCGGCTTCTACCGGCACTACCATCTCGCCCATCACCGCTACACCCAGGATCCCGAGCGCGATCCCGAGCTGATCACCTCTGGCACGCCGCGGACCTGGAAGAACTACCTCTTCCGGATCAGCTCGATCCCGTTCCTGATGATCCGGGTGCGCGACATCTTCCTCTTTCCCTTCGGCTTCAGGGGCGACGTCACCTACATCCACGACCAGGCGTGGCCCGAGGTGCGGCGCTGGGGCCGCTGGCTGCTTGCCCTCTATGCCGTGCTGATCGCGGGCTCGATCCTGCTCAGGACCGATGTCCTGCTCTGGGTCTGGTTCATCCCGCTTCTGGTCGGCCTGCCGCTGCTGCGGCTCTATCTCCTGACCGAGCACACGCTGTGCCCCAACAGCGACGACGGCTTCGCCAACACGCGCACGACGATTTCCAATCCGGTCGTGCGCTTCCTGATGTGGAACCTGCCCTATCACGCCGAGCACCATCTGCTGCCCAACATCCCGTTCCACCACCTGCCCGAGGCGCACCGGCACCTGCGACCTCACCTGAAGTACGTCGCCAGGAGCTATACTCGGACGCATGGAGAGATCATCCGCAGTTTCGGCTGAAAAGGGGGGCGGACATGACGAAGGAAGGGATCTGGTCGGCGGATCACGTCCGGCTGCAGCGCGGCGGCACCCTGAAGCAGGCCCGAATCGTGTGGAAGGCCTACGGCAAGCTGTCGCCCCGGCGCGACAACGTCATCCTCTATCCGACGAGCTACGGTGCCCATCACACCGACATCGACTGGCTGGTCGACGTGCGGCGCTGCCTCGATCCCAGCCGCTACTTCATCGTCGTTCCCAACATGCTGACGAACGGCCTGTCCTCGTCGCCGTCCAACACGCCCGACTTTCCCGAGGTCACGACCTACGACAACGTCATGCTGCAACGGCGGATGCTGGTCGAACTGTTCGGCATCGACCGGCTGAAGCTGGTCTATGGCTGGTCGATGGGCGCCCAGCAGGCCTATCACTGGGGTGCGCTGTTCGGCGAGTCGGTGGAGCGCATCGTGGTCAACTGCGGCTCGGCGAGGACCGCGCCGCACAATTTCGTTTTTCTGGAAGGCATCCGGGCGACCCTGCAGGCCGCGGCGACGCCCCAGCTCGGCCTTCGGGCGATGGGCCGCATCTATGCCGGCTGGGCTCTCAGCCAGACCTTCTATCGCCGCGAGATGTGGCGCGGGCTGGGCTTCACCAGCCTGGAGGATTTCCTGGTGCGCTCATGGGAGGCGAACTTCCTGCGGCGCGACCTGCGCGACCTTCTGGCCCAGCTCTGGACCTGGCAGCACAGCGACATCTCGGCCAACGATCTCTATCGAGGCGATCTGCAGATGGCGCTCGCCGGCATCAAGGCCAGGGTGCTGCTGATGCCGTCGGCGACGGATCTCTATTTCCAGACCGACGACAACCGCGAAGAGTTGCCGTATCTGAAATACGGGAAGCTGGTCGAGATCCCGTCCGTATGGGGTCATCGCGCCGGCAACCCGCGCGACAATCCCGAGGACGCCGCGTTCATCGATGCCCAGGTGGAGGCTCTGCTGAATGATTGAGGTATTGCCCGCGGACGGGCTGGTGATCGTCGCCAAGCGCGAGTGCCACACCTGCGTGCTGGTCGAGCCGGTGATGCAGAGCCTCGACAAGGCCGGCCCGCTCACCGTCATCACCCAGGACGATCCATCCTTTCCCTCCGGCGTCGGCCGCGTGCTCGACGACCAGCAGCTCGAACGGTCGTTTCACCTCAACATCGAGGCGGTGCCTACTCTCATCCGCTTCGAGGGCGGCCGCGAAGTCGGGCGCACCGTGGGCTGGGATCGCGCCGAATGGACCCGGCTCGCCGGCGATGCGGGGGCGGGCGAGGGCTTGCCGGCCTGGCAGCCGGGCTGCGGCTCGCGCAGCGTCGAGCCCGGCGTGCAGGAGGCGCTGATCGCGCGCTACGGCGATCCCGGTCTGAGGTCGCGCGAGATCCCGGTGGGCGAGTGGGACGATCCGATCGAGGCCTGCTTCGAACGCGGCTGGAGCGACGGCCTGCCCGTCGTGCCGCCGACCGACGAGCGCATCCTGCGCATGCTGGGCGGCACCGACCGCAAGCCCGACGAGATCGTCGGCCTGATCCCGCCCAACCTGGCGCCCTGCACGGTCGAGAAGGTGGCGATCAACGCCGTGATGGCCGGCTGCAAGCCGGAATACATGCCGGTCGTGCTGGGCGTGCTGGAGGCCGCACTCGATCCGCTGTTCGTGCTGCACGGGCTGCTCTGCACCACGCATTTTGCAGGGCCGCTGGTCATCATCAATGGACCGGCCGCCAAGGCCGTCGGCATGAATTCGGGCATCAATGCGCTGGGTCAGGGCAATCGGGCCAATGCCACGATCGGCCGGGCGCTGCAGCTCATCGTGCGCAACGTCGGCGGCGGCCTGCCGGGCGGCATGGATCGCGCGACCTTGGGCAATCCCGGCAAGTACACCTTCTGCTTCGCCGAGGACGAGTCGGATCCAGATTGGGAACCGCTGGCGCAGCGCCGTGGCATCGCGCCCGGCAAGAGCGCCGTCACCTTGTTCCATGGCGAGGGTGTGCACGGCTTCATCGACCAGAAGTCGCGCACGCCGGAGGAGCTGACGCGCTCGCTGGCCATGGGCCTGTTCGGGGTCGGCCATCCCAAGCTCTGCGACTCAGGGAACGCGGTGCTGGTGCTCTCGCCCGAGCACTACCGGATCTTCAAGGACGGCGGCTGGAACCGCCGGCGCATCGAGGACGAGCTCTATCAGGCCCTGAAGCGGCCCGGCCGCGATCTGATCCAGGGCGCCCAGGGCGTGCCGGAAGGGCTGCCCGCGTCGATGGCCGACAAGATCGTCGACAAGTTTCCGCCTGACGGTCTGCTGATCGTTCGCGCCGGCGGTCCTGCCGGTCTATTCTCCGCCATCATCGGCGGCTGGCCCGGACAGCGGGTGCGCGAGGAATGCCAGGCCGTCACCCACGAGATCCGCTGAAGGACACACTTCCATGAACTATTCGAGCAGACTGCGCGATCCCACGGCCGAGACCTCGCCGACTCGTCGCGCCCGCCTCGCGCCGCCGCCCTCGCTTGACGGCAAGGTCGTGGCGCTGATGGACATCGGCAAGTCGCGCGGCGCCGAGTTCCTCGACCGTCTCGAAGGCCACTTCAAGGCGGCCGGCGTGGCAACCAGGCGCTATCGCAAGCCCACGAACACGAAGGTGGCGCCGCCTGCGGTGCTGCAGACCATCGCGGCCGAGGCACAGCTCGCGGTGATCGCCTTAAGCGATTGAGGCTCCTGCACATCGTGCAGTCTGCACGACCTTCATAGTCTCGACGGCCGCGGCCTCCCCGGCGTCAACATCGTGACCACCGAGTTCGTCGACGGCGTCACCGCGCAAAGCGATGCGCTGGGCTTCGAGCCGGCGGTCGTCTACGTGCCCCATCCCATCCAGAACCGCACCACGGCCGAGATCGACGAAATCGCCGACCGGGCCTTCGAGCAGGTGATGGCGCTGTTGAAGAGTCTGTAGACAGGAATCCCGTCGTCTCTCCACTCAGCCTCGCTTCGCGAGGCTCCGGTCGAGACGACGGAGGACTTGCTATTCCTTCTCCGGCACGACGGCCGGCTGCACCGTCTCCTCGACGGTCGCCTCCGGCTCGGATTCCACGGGGGCGCTCGACTGCGGTGGCAGCGGGGCGTTGGCGATGAAGGCCGCGACGACGGCGGCGGTCGCACGAGGCGCCTCTTCCATCGGGTTGTGACCGAGATTCTCGAAGATCTCGAGCCGGGCGCCCTTGATGTCCTCCTGGAAGCGGAAGGCGTCGGCGACCGGCACCCAGCGGTCCTTGGCCCCCCAGATGATCAGCGTCGGCACATCCATGCGCCTGAGCGGCGTGGGATCGAGCGGCTCCTGGGTGCGGGCGCGTTGCAGGGTCGCCTCGCGGTTGCCGGGGAAGCGTTGCAGTTCGGCATGGCGCCGGACCCGCTCGGGCGTCGCCATCGCGGGATCGGCGTAGGCTTCGCTGAGCGACCGGCGGACCACGCCCTCCGGCTTGAAGTAGATTCCGAAGTCGCCGACGAAGGGCGTGCGGGCGAGGCGGGTCGGCAGAGGCGCGTCGCCGCCCTTCCGGGGATAGCCCGCGGCATCGACCAGCACGAGCTGGATGACACGGTCCGGCCGGGTGGCCGCAAAGGTCCAGGCGACGGCGGCGCCCAGCGAATGGCCGGCCACCACGACCTTGTCGAGGTGCAGCGTGTCGATCAGCACTTCGATGAAGTCGGCATAGGCTTCGACCGTATATTCGTCGCGTGGCCAGGGGCCGGTCAGGCCATGGCCCGGCAGGTCGACCGAGATGATGCGCGCTTCTCTGCCCAGTTCGCGCGCCCAGCCCTCCCAGACGTGCAGCGAGCCGTTCGAACCGTGGATCAGCACGATGGGCACGCCCTCGGGATTGCCCTGCTCGCGGACATGGGCGTTCACGCCGCCGACATCGACGAAACGAGAGCGGTCGTTGGCATAGCGCGCGATCAGGGTTTCGGGCGGGAGCGACGGTGCGTAGGCCCACGTCGCCACGCCCGCGAACACCGCCGCGCCGAACAGCGCGTAGAGCGGCCAGCGCCGGGGCGGCGCCTCGTCCCTACGACGCCGCGGGGGCATCGCCCGGCCTGTCGTTGGGATTATCCCCGGCCTCCGGCGAAGGATCGGCGCGCAGGGAGAAGTTCACCTTGTCGAGGCCGCTCACCTTGATCTCGGGCACCGCGCTGGGATTGAGGATCTTCTGCCCGATCAGTCTGGCCAGAATGGCGCGGTTGAGATCGTTGGTCACGATCAGCCGGTCCTCGAGGCGCGCGACGAACACGAACAGCTCGAACTGGAGGCCGTCGGAGCCGACCTTGACGAAGCGCACGATCGGCGCGGGGATACGCAGCACGCGCGCATGCGCCAGCGCCGCCTCGCGCAGGATCGCCTCCATCGCGTCGACGTCCGAGCCGACCGGCACGGTCAGCGTGATCTCGATGCGGCTCGACGTGTCGGAATAGGTGCGGTTCACGACCGGGTTCTGCAGGAACAGGCTGTTGGGCACGATGACGTGCGTGCGCTGGAACGTCTCGATCTCGGTGGCCCGGATGTTGATCCGCCGCACGAACCCCTCGTGACCGCTCACCGTCACCCAGTCGCCCGCCTTGATCGGCCGCTCGACCAGCAGGACCACGCCGGAAATCACGTTGTTGGCGATGTTCTGCAGGCCGAGGCCGATGCCGACCGAAAGGGCGCCCAGCACGATCGCCAGGTTGGTGAAGTCGACGCCCAGCGCGGCGATGCCCACCAGCATGGCGATCATCACGCCGGCATAGTTGAGGCCGGCATCGATCGACTGGCGCAGCGGCAGCGGCGCATCGACGGTCGGCATCACGCGATCGCGCACGATGCCGCGCACCAGGCGCGCCAGCAGCATGCACACGAAGAAGGCCACGATCGCCATGCCGACATTGCCGAGCGAGATGGTGACACCGCCGACCTTGACGCCACGCACCAGCTGGGCCGCCCCGTCGAGCATCGCATCGGTGTCGATATTCCAGGCCCCCGGAATGGCGATCGCCAGCAGCAGGACCAGGGCGGCGTCGAACAGCAGGAGCACGAGGTACTGGCCGCGCAACGTGCTGTCTGCGGGCAGTCCGAACGCACGGCGCACGAAGGTCCCGGACGGCGAGCCCGGGGCGGCCGCGGCGTCCAGCAGATCGGCCACCAGCTTGTGAAGCAGGAAGGCGATCGCGATCAGCAGGCAGGTCGTCGAAATCGCGGTATGCAGGTGCGCGCCCAGGGTCGCATAGCCGATCAGCGAACAGACGATCGACGACAGGACGGCGATGATCAGGAGCAGGCGCGTGACCGCCCACCAGGTCCCGCCGATCATCGGGGGCAGGTCGGAGCCCTCGGGCCGGACGGCGTGCCAGGCGCGGTTCGACAGGGTCGGCAGGCTGAGCATGGCCACGACGGCCGTGAGCACGACGGCGCCGACCGATGCGACCGCATCGCGGCCCTCGCCGCGGCTGAGCGCGAGGTAGACGAATTCGAGCGGCAGGCTGATCGAGTATAGACGCCTCAGCGCCCGCGACAGGTATTGGGCGCTGTCGTCGCTGAACGGCAGGACGCGCCACTCGGGGCGTTCCGGCGACAGGGCTGCGGCGGTCATGCCGAACACCAGCAGCAGGAGGATGAGGCGGCCCACGGCTTCCGGGATCAGGGCATCGATCGGCGACGGCGGACCGCTCGCCAGCAGCAGCTTGCCGATCAGCCACACCGCCAGGATGGGGACGAGCACGAGGCCGAGCCCGTCGATGGCGCTGATGATGGCCTGGTCGCGCCGTGCGTCGATGTGCGTGCCGCCCCGACCGAAGCGCCGGCGCAGCGCCCGCCCGACCCACCACAGGATGATCGTGAGCGCGGCCCACAGGCCGAGCGGCACCAGCTCGGGGCTGCCGGCGCTCAGGGTCAGGAAACCGTCGCGGCTCCACTTCGTCATGGCGCCGGTCAGCGTCGAGACGGAGGCCACGAGCTGCGGACCGATCTTGTGCCACACGCCCGGTGAGAGCGGAGACGGGTCGCGGCGGAGCAGGGTCCGCAGGACCAGCTCGCCGCGCAGCTTGGTCAGGCGCTCCAGCAGCTGGTCGGCGCGGGCGATCACCACCTCGCTTTGCTTGACCCGGCTCTCGGCGATCGTGGCCTGTTCGGTCAGCCGCTCGCGATCCGCCTTGACGGCGTCGGTCTCCGGCGGCGCGTCGGCGCCGGGTTTCAGTTCGAGCGGCGCCAGGAGCTTCTTCGTGTCGGCAAGGTCGTTGCGCGCGAAGGCGGCGGCGGCCATCGCGGCGGCGCGCACGTCGGTCGTCTGCTCGCGCAGACCGTCGATCTCCACCGGCAGCAGGTCGGCCTGCTCGGTGCGGGTGGCGATGCGGTCGAGCTGGCGACCCCAGAGTTCGGCGAGCTGGCTGAAGGGCCGCTGCGGCTGCGGCACCGTCTGGGCGGAAGCCGCGACGCTTGCGAAGAGCAGCGCGAACCATGCGAGGCGAGCGAGAGACCGCATTCGGTGCGCAAATCCTGGAAACGACGAACGGCTTTGCATGGTCACTACCACGGGTGGCCCGGAGCAAGCCATGTCCCAGAATCTCCGACTGCGCAGACTGTCTGGCCGGCCAGAAGGGCGAAATCAGGGCGCCGCTTCGGCGTTGACAGCGTCGTGGCGACGCGGAACCTTGCCGCCCGAAATGCAAAGGGGAGACGAGAGATGGCCGAGGGGCAAGGGTCCGTGGGCGAAATCCGCATCGAGCCCGGCCGGCTGCACGCTTTCACCATGGCGATCTGCCGGGCCGACGGCAGTTCGGCTGAAGAGGCGAAGCTCGTCGCCGACCATCTCGTGCTCGCGAACCTGTTCGGCCATGACAGCCACGGCGTCGGCATGATGCCGCATTACATCCAGAACACGACGAACGGCGCCTGCACGCGCAATCACCACGCCACGATCGACCGCGACAACGGCGCGGTGATCGTGGTCGAGGGTGGCGCCGGCTATGGTCAGGTCATCGCCAAGGAGGCGATGGACATCGGCATCGAGCGGGCGAGGAAACACGGCGTCTGCGTCGTCGGCCTGAAGAATTCCCATCACATCGGCCGGATCGGCCACTGGGGCGAGCAGTGCGCGCGCGCCGGCATGGTGAGCACCCATTGGGTGAACGTGCACGGCCACAAGTCCCTGGTCGCGCCGTTCGGCGGCGCCGAGGCGCGCTTCACCACGAATCCGTACTGCACCGCCATCCCGCGCAAGGGGCAGGAGCCGATCGTGCTCGACTTCGCGACCAGCCAGGTGGCGATGGGCAAGGTGAGGGTCGCCAACAACAAGCAGATCCAGATGGAGGAAGGCCTCCTGATCGACGCCAACGGCAATCCGACCACCGAACCCGGCGTGATGTATAATGCCCCCTACGGCGCCATCCTGCCGTTCGGTCTGCACAAGGGCGGCGGCCTGGCGGTGATCTGCGACCTGCTGGCCGGAGCGCTGACCGGCGGCCGCACCCATAGTCCGCGGACGATCAAGAAGGACGGCACCGACATCATCAACAACATGCTGTCGATCATCATCGATCCCGACGCGATGGGCGGCACCGCCTTCTTCGAGGACGAGGTCGACAATTTCATCGGCTGGGTGAAGTCGGCGCGGCCGCAGCCCGGCGTCGACGAAGTGCTGGTACCGGGCGAGCCCGAGCGGGCGCGCCGGCTCGATCGCGAGAAGAACGGCGTGCCGATCGACACCACCACCTGGCAGCAGCTCGTCGACACGGCCCGCAAGGTGCGTTTGAACGATACCGATATCCCGCAGATGGCCGGCGCCTGACGCGACCGGAAGCCGACAGGAGAGACGGACCATGGCCAAGATGAAGCTCTATTACTCGCCGTCGTCGCCCTATGCCCGCAAGGTCAGGGTGCTGGCGATCGAGACCGGCCTCGACAAGAAGATCGACATGGTGAACGTGGCCCTCACGCCGGTCGCGCCCAATGCCGACGTCGACAAGCACAACCCGATCGGCAAGATCCCGGCGCTGTCGACCAAGAACATGGACCTCTTCGACTCGCCCGTGATCTGCGAGTATCTCGACAGCCAGCACAAGGGCCGCAAGCTGTTCCCGCGCAAGGGCCGCGAGCGCTGGATGGCGCTGCGCCAGCAGGCCATGGCCGACGGCCTCCTCGACGCCGCGCTGCTCGCCCGGTACGAGAGCTTCCTCAGGCCCGAGGACAAGCGCTGGCCCGACTGGTCGAAGGGCCAGATGAAGAAGATCGACGGGGTGCTCGACCAGCTCGAGGCCGAGTCCAAGGCGCTCAAGGGCAAGCCCACGATCGGCACCGTCTCGATCGGCTGCGCGCTGGGCTATCTCGATTTCCGCTTCGGGCACCATGACTGGCGCGCGAAGCGGCCGAAGCTCGCAAAATGGTTCGCGGCCTTCGCCAAGATGCCGTCGATGAAGGCCACCGTTCCGCCGCCGGCCTGAAACCACGACCGCCCCCCCCCCAATGACAGCCGACCAGATCATCGCCCGCCTCGGCCTGCAGCCGCATCCCGAGGGCGGCCACTATCGCGAGACCTTCCGCGCGCCGGCCGGAAAGGACGGGCGCGGCGCCAGCACCGCGATCTTCTTCCTCTTGAAGGCGGGCGAGCGCTCGCACTGGCACCGGGTCGATGCCGACGAGGTCTGGCATCACTATGACGGGGCGCCGCTGGAGCTTTCGATGAGCGACGACGGTCGCATGACCCGGCACCAGCGCCTGGGTCGCGACTTCGGTCTGGGCGAGACGCCGCAGATCGTCGTGCCGCGCGGCGTCTGGCAGGCTGCCCGCTCGCTCGGCCACTGGACCCTGGTCGGCTGCACCGTGGCGCCGGCCTTCGACTTCGCGGGCTTCGAGCTGGCGCCGCCTGGTTGGCAGCCGGGCGTCTAGCGCTTCCACAGTTCGCGCGAGGCCAGCACGGCGCCGATCGTGACGAGCAGCGCAGCGGCGATCAGCGTTCCGGTCGGCTCGGCCAGCCCGCAGGCCACCAGGATCGCGGTCGAGAGAATGGGCGTCGCGTAGGAAATCGCGCCCAGGGCGCGGATGTCGCCCCGCTTCACGGCATGGTCCCAGAAATAGAAGGCCGAGCCGGCGGGACCGAGGCCCAGCGCCAGCACCGCGAGCCAGGCGGTGCCGCTGGCGGGCCAGACGGTGCGCTCGAAGGCGAGGTGGCACGCCAGCGACAGCAGAGCCGACGCGGCGCAGAACGCGGCGATGGCGTCGGTCGGCGTTTCCCCGAAGCGGCGCGACAGGACCGAGTAGATCGACCAGGCGAAGGCGCAGCCCAGGGCAAGCAGGTAGCCCAGCGCATGGCTGTCGGCGAAGCTCAGCCCGCGGCCGAAGGCCAGGAGGGCGACGCCCGAGAAGCCCAGCGCGGCGCCCGCCAGATGCGGCCAGTGCAGTCGCTCGCCGGCCAGAGGTGCCGAGAGCAGCACGATGAGGAGGGGCCAGAGGTAGTTGATCAGGTTGGCCTCGGCCGGCGGCGCGAGCTGCAGGGCCGCGAAGTAGAGGGCGTGGTAGCCGAACAGGCCGCCGATCCCGAGCAGCCAGACCCTGGCCGGCCAGCCCACCAGGCCGTCCCAGCCGACCCCGTTGGCACGGGCGCGGACGATGCCGATGGCGGCGCCGATCGCGAACGTCATCGCGACCATCTGGAAGGGCGGGACCGGTCCGGCCGACACCGAAAGGAGCGCGAGCGAGCTCCACAGGCAGATCGAGATCAGGCCCGCCGCCATGGCCCGGCGGCGGACGGTGTCGGCTGTCGTCATCCGGGCCGCATAGAGAACGAGACGGGGATTGTCGAGCAGATGCGCGATCGCCGTTTCAAGGTTACGATACCATTGCAGCGGAGCCTGGATGTTCGTTAGGCCGACCAATCCGATCAGTCATCGACTGGCGCGTATCGCCTTCATCCTGGCGACCGTGGGTTCTCTGATCGTAGCCGCTTCTGGGCCGCTGCACCGCTTTCTCGGCCTCGACATCGAGGCAGCGATCGCGGTGTTCCGCTACGGCTTCTATCTGACCGTTGCCGGCGCCACGCTGGGACTTGCCACCATCCTTCCCGCCCGACCCGGGGACCGGCGCCGCGGCAGCGTCGCCGCGTTCCTCGCCATCGTGATCGGCGGGGCCGGGGCGTGGGTTCCCCTGCACTGGTTCCTGCATGCGCAGCAGCGGCCCGCCATCAACGACATCACGACCGATACGACCACGCCACCGCCGCTGGTGGCGACGGCACAGTTGCGACGCGGCGCCCCCAATCCGCCGGTCTATCCGAAGGGCAACGGCGACCTCCAGCGCGCCGCCTTTCCCGACATCGAGCCCGTCCTGCTGGGCGTGCCGCCGGCCGAGGCCTTCAAGCGCGTCGAGCGCGTCGCCACGGCTCTCGGCTGGGAAATCGTGGCGCGGGTACCGGCGGACGGCCGCCTTGAAGCCGTCGCGACCAGCCCGTGGTTCGGCTTCCGTGACGATGTTGTCGTCCGCGTGCGCGCCCAGGGAACCGGCAGTCGGGTCGACATCCGGTCGAAGAGCCGCATCGGCGAAGCCGATCTCGGCGGCAATGTCGACCGGGTCCGCGCCTTCATCGCGCGGCTGAAGAGCGAGGGTTGATTCTTGAAAAACTTCGTCGTCTCGACCGGAGCGAAGCGAAGTGGAGAGACCTTCTCTCCACCAAATGCCGGCAATTCGTGGAGAAAAGATCTCTCCACTTCGCCTCGCTGCGCTCGGCTACGGTCGAGACGACGGGCTTTCTTTACAACTACGCGACCGGCAGGGTGAAGCCGAAGAGCGTGCCCTGTGCGTTGGATTCGATCAGGGTGATGTCGCCGCCGTGCAGGCGCACCAGGTCGCGGGCGATCGCGAGGCCGAGACCCGTCCCGCCCGGCCGGCCACCCGTCGTGAAGGGCCGGAAGAGTTGTCCGGCCACTGCGGCGGGAATGCCTGGCCCGTTGTCGACAACCTCCACCAGCACGAAACCGCCGCTGCGCCGTGTGCGAATGGTGACGCAGGTCGCCCCGGCCTCGAACGCGTTGCGCCCGAGATTGATGAACACGCGGTAGAGCAGGTCGCGGTCGCAGCGCGCCACGCCACCTGCGCCGATCTGGTTGACCCAGCTGCGCAGGAGGTTGGGGTCCTTTTCCTCCCCCTGCTCCTGCAGCGCGATCCCGACCTCGTCGACGAGGTCGGCGAGGTCGACCTCGGCCAGCCGGGGCGAGGGCTTGTCCCGGACATACTCGATGGCGTCGCTGGCCAGGCGGGCGGCGCGGTCGATCGTATTGAGGATGGTCGGCGCGAGCGCGCGCGTGCGCTCGTCGTCGCTGCGTGCCAGGCGGTCCGACAGGAGGCGCGCGGTCGAAAGCATGTTGCGCAGGTCGTGGTTGATCTTGTTCGTCGCCGCCCCGACTTCGGCGAGGCGCGTCTTCTGGCGCAGCGAGGCGCGCAGCTCGCGCTGCAGCATCTGAAACTCGCGGTCGACCACGCCGATCTCGTCGTTGCGCCGCACAGGAGCGCGGTCGGTGCCGCCCTCTTCCGGTGCGCGGCGAAAGTCGATCATGGCGCGGGAGAGATCCTGCAGCGGCCGGATGACGAGCCAGCGCAGCGCGAGATAGAGCAGCGCGGCGGTGAACAGGGCGATGATGATCGACAGGACGAGGATGCGCTTCGTATAGCCGTACATGGCGGCGCGCATCGGCATTTCGTCGACGACGATCCAGACCATGGCGCCGGGCAGGCGCACGGATTCGCCGCCGACGCGGATGTATTGCGGGCGATTCGGCACCATCGCCTCGAGCGCGTCCCAGATCAGGCCGAGCGCGCCGCGATCCTTCAGGTTGAAGCCCTGCATCTCGGGCCGCGGCTCGACGTTCATCAGCGCACGCTTGGGCTTGTTCGGCTCGACCAGCACGACCGCTTCGACGCGCGCATGCGCCAGCAGCGTGCCCTTCACCTGCTCCGTCACCATGTTGTCGGGCGTGGCGTCGAGGGCGAGCGCCGCCAGGGTGCCGCTCTCGATCAGCTGCTCGAGATAGACCAGCCGGAAGCGCGCGATCGAGGGCAGGAAGATCGCGACCTCGGCCGTCATCACCGCGACGATCACGAGGCCCAGGATGCGCCATGACAGGCCGAAGGTCGCGGTCCGCGGGCGCGCGGGACGGGCGGTGTCTGCCGGCAGGGTGACGTCGGCGCTCATCGAATGCTTCTACCAGACCGGTAATCGCGCGAGAAACCGCACGAGGAAGCGCGTGCGGGGGCCGAACAGGGTTTCGCTGTAGTAGCTGCCTGCCGCCCGCTTGGCGGTTTCGCCGAGCGTGGGATAGGGCGGCACGAAGCTCGCCAGGGTCGAGATCTTCAATCGCCCGGCCAGGGCCAGGCACCAGCTCTGGATCAGCTCGCCGGCCTGCGGCCCGGCAATGCCTGCGCCCAGGATGCGGCCGCGTCCGTCGGTGACCACCTTCAGCAGCCCGTCGGTCTCGCGCTCGGCCTGCGCGCGATCGTTTTCGGCGAACGTCCAGCGCAGCACCTTGATGCCATCGCCGTGGCGGGCGCGTGCATCGCGCTCGTTGAGGCCGACCTGCGCCAGTTCGGGATCGGTATAGGTCGCCCAGGGCACGATGCCCGGATCGAGCTTCGCCGGGGCGCGGAACAGTGCGCCGCGGATGAACAGCGAGGCCTCGTGGCCCGCCATGTGGGTGAAGGCATAGCGGCCGTTGCAGTCGCCGATCGCCCAGACGTTGCGATTGGTGGTGCGCAGCGAGTCGTCGATCGTGATGCCGCGCCTGTCGTGGGCAATACCGGCCTTCGCGAGATCGAGGCCGCCGATCGTCGGCGTGCGGCCGGTCGCGACCAGAAGGTGCGAGCCCTCGATGCGACCGCCGTCCTCGAGCACGGCCGCGATGCCGTCCGCGGTGCGCTCGATGCTGGCCACTTTCGTCTTCTCATGCAGCTGCACGCCTTCGCTGCGCAGGCGCGCGACGACGATCGCGGCGAGTTCGGGATCGTCCTTGGCCAGGGAGGTCGCCGCTTCCAGCACGGTCACCCGTGCGCCGAGGCGCCGGAAGGCCTGCGCCATCTCCAGCCCGATCGGGCCACCGCCCAGCACCACGAGGTGCGATGGAAGCGTGCGATTGGCGAAGATCGTCTCGTTGGTGAAGTGCGGCACCGCGTCGAGGCCCGGCACGGGCGGCAGGGTGGGGCGGGAGCCCGTCGCCAGCACGATGCGCTTGCTGCGGATGCGATGGGGGCCGGCCTGCAGTTCGGTGCGGCCCGTGAAACGTGCTTCCTCCCGCAGGACGCGCACGCCGAGCCTCTCGAACCGCTCGACCGAGTCGTTGGGCGCGATGGACGCGATCACAGCGGCGACGTGATCCATCACCTTGCCGAAATCGACGGCGGGCTCGACGGGCGCGATACCGAAGAGCGCGCCGCCGCGCTGGGCCTGTGCCGCACGGGCGGCGGCGATCAGCGCCTTGGAGGGTACGCAGCCGAAGTTGAGGCAGTCGCCGCCCATCAGGGCGCGCTCGATCAGCACGACGTCGAGACCGAGTTGCGCGGCGCCGGCCGCGGCCACCAGGCCGGCAGAGCCGCCACCGACGACGCAGACGTCGGGGGTGAGAAGGCTCATGTCAGGCCGAAGGCTGCCGGCGCAGTCGGGCGACGACGACCGGCAGAAGCGCCAGCGCAGCCAGCCCGAGGAGCGGCAGCAGGATGTGCCATTCGAAGATGATGCCGAGGTCGGGCTGCTCGCCGCGTTTCAGCACCGCGCCCAGTCCCGCCCCGACGCTCGCATAGACGATCGACGCCGGCACGATGCCCAGCAGCGTTGCCAGCGCGTAGCGCTTGAGCTGCATGCCGAGGAGCGCCGGGACGATGTTGATGAGCCAGAAGGGAAAGACCGGAACCAGCCTGAGAAACAGGAGGTAGCTGAAATCGTTGTGCCGGAAGCCCTGCTCGAGACGTGCCAGCGTCGCGCCGGCGCGTGCCCGGAAGAGGTCGCGAAAGGCATGGCGCGCGGCCAGGAACACGGCGATCGATCCCAGGGTTGCGGCGACCACCGACAGGCAGGCGCCGATCCAGGTGCCGAACAGGAAGCCGCCCACCGGCGTTGCCGCCACGGCGACAGGCAGGGAGAAGGCGACCATGATTGCATAGGCCAGCACGAAGGTCAGGCCCGCGAGCAGACGATGTTCGGCGACCCATGACGTCAGCGTCGCCTTGTTGCGCGCCAGCATCTCGAACGAGAAATAGCGCTCGAGGCCGAGCAGCAGGAAGATCGCCAGTCCCGCCAGCAGGATCGCCACTGGCAGCAGCCGGCGCAGTGTCGACGTGTTCATCTGGCCCTTCGTGTCGTCCCGTCTCGATATTGACGTCGCCGGGCCGATCCTCAAAGCACATGCTGTCACGCCTGAGTGACCATCGGGGATGCGACCGGGAGACCGGGATCCGTTGCGGCAAGGCCCGGTCGCGCGCCGAGCCGTCGCCACCACGCGGTGAGCCGGGGTCGTGCGGCCAGCAGCTCCGCCCCGCGCGGCGACTGCGTGAAGTAGGCGATCATCGCTCCGAGATGAAAGTCCGCGAGCGAGATGCCGGGTCCGATCAGCCAGGGATCGGCCGCGACCAGGGCCTCCAATGCGTCGAGTACCGTCGCGGCGGCCCCCAGTCCCTTCTCCCGTTCCACCGCGTCGCCCGGCATGCCCATGTTGGGTCGAACGACATCGTGAACGAAGACCTGCCGCACCAGCGGCCAGTAGGCGTATGAGTCGACGACGCCCAGGACCTGGTCCATGCGCGCGAGCCGCTTCGGGTCGCCGGGCTGGAGGTCCGGACCGGGAAACGCGCGATCGATGTATCGACTGATGGCGCCTGTCTCGTAGAGGGCGAAGCCGTCATGCACCAGCGTCGGCACCCGGCCGAACGGATGCAGCGCCAGGTATTCGCGCGGAACGTCCGCCGCGAACGGGTTCACCTCCACCCGTTGGTAGGCGGCCCCCTTCTCTGCCAGAACCAGACGGACGATTCGGACATAGACGCTGTAGCGGTATCCGTGAAGAACGAGGCCCATGGGGCATTCTAGCCCTCGTTGACTCCGAAGGGTCACACGCTTATTACCCTCGCCCACGGAATTCGCTCCCGGCGCACCGCGCGGGGGCTTTGTTGTGTTTTAAGGAGTTGCGTCATGAAACGCACCTATCAGCCGAGCAAGCTGGTCCGTGCCCGTCGGCACGGTTTCCGGTCCCGTATGGCGACCGTCGGTGGCCGCAAGGTCATCGCGAACCGCCGCCGGTCCGGCCGCAAGCGCCTGTCGGCCTAGTCCGATTGTCTGCGGCGCGCCTCGGGCGTCTGCCGAATCGTAGCGACTTCCTGCGCGTCCAGGCCGGGCGGCGATGTGCCATGCCCGGTTTCGTGCTGCAGGCGGCGCCCGTTCCTGTCGAGAGCGCCAGTCCCACCATCCGGGTCGGCTTCACCGTCAGCCGCAAGGTCGGCAATGCCGTGGTGCGCAACCGGGTCCGGCGCCGCCTCCGCGAGATCGCCCGCCAGGTCATTCCGCAATCGGCCCGGGCCGATCATGACTATGTGCTGATCGGCCGCCAGGGCGCCCTCGGCCGCGATTTCGTGGCGATGCGGGCCGAGTTGCAGGAGGCCCTGCGGCGCCTCAAGGCGCTCGCCCCGCCCTAGCGACGCCATGACTTGCATTGGCAGCTTGCGCCGGGACGCTTAAATCGCCAGTTTCCGGGCCGCATGATGTCCAAGGTCCTGCGCGGCGCGATTCGCTTCTACCAACTCACGCTCGCCTACTTCTTCGTCGGAGCCTGTCGCTACGAGCCCTCGTGCTCGGCATATGCGGTCGAGGCGCTGGCGAAGCATGGCGCGGCGCGGGGAAGCTGGCTCGCCGCCCGTAGACTTTGTCGCTGCGGCCCGTGGAGCGCCGGCGGCTACGATCCCGTTCCGCCGGCCGCCGCCCACGCGCGCGCGCCGCTTACCTGCCACCCCGCCCGGCGCTCCTGACGCGCCACGAAAGATCGCCGACCAATGGATCAGAAGAATTTTATCGTCGCCATCGTCCTTTCGGTGCTGATCATCGTGGGATGGCAGGTGGCGTTCCCGCCGTCCAAACAGGCGACCACGCCCCCGCAGCAGACGGCGACGCAATCGGGCGCGCCCGCCGCCCCGACAGGACAGCCGGGCGCGCCCGGCACGCAGCCCGGTCCGGGCGTGGCGCCGGTGCAGCAGCCGGTCGTCAGCCGCAGCGCGGCCGTCGCGCTGACCCCGCGCGTCACCTTCAACACGGCCGAGCTCACCGGCTCGATCTCGCTCAAGGGCGCGCGCATCGACGACGTGCAGCTCGTCAAGTATCGCGAGACCATCGATCCCAAGAGCCCGCCGGTGCCCGTCCTGTCGCCGGTCGGCAGCGCGCATCCCTACTATGCCGAGTTCGGCTGGTCGTCGTCCGACGCCGCGATCAAGGTCCCCGGCCCCGAAACAGTCTGGACCTCGGACCAGCCGACGGTGGCGCCGGGCAAGCCGGTCAAGCTGACCTGGGACAATGGCGAAGGGCTGGTGTTCGGACTCACGGTTTCGATCGACGAGTTCTTCTTGTTCGACGTGAAGCAGAGCGTCGAGAACAAGACCGACAAGCCGGTGACCCTTTTCCCGTGGAGCCTCATCGTCCGCTACGGCGAGCCGACCTATGAGGGCATGTACATCCTCCACGAGGGCCCCTATGGCGTCTTCAACGGCACGCTGAAGGAGTTCAGCTACTCCGACTTCAAGGGCAACAAGCAGCAGAAGATCGCCACCACCGGCGGCTGGGTCGGTATCACCGACAAGTACTGGATGTCCGTGCTGGTGCCAGACCAGAAGTCCAAGGTCGACGTCTCGATCAAGCAGACCGGCGCCGGCGCCGACGTGAAATATCAGATCGACTATGTGGCGAACGGCGTTACGGTCGCCCCCGGCGCCAATACCGTGACGGACGCCAAGCTGTTCGCCGGCGCGAAGATCGTGCGGGTGATCTCCGACTATGAGAGCCAGTACGGCATCGAGAAGTTCGACCTCACGATCGACTGGGGCTGGTTCTGGTTCTTCACCAAGCCGCTGTTCTGGCTGCTCGAGTGGCTCTACGTGCATCTGGGCAATTTCGGACTGGCGATCCTGACGCTGACCGTGATCGTGAAGGCCGTGTTCTTCCCGCTGGCCAACAAGTCGTACGCCGCGATGAGCAAGATGAAGCGGCTCCAGCCCGAGATGGAGAAGCTCAAGGAGCGTTACGGCGAGGACCGCCAGCGCATGAACCAGGAGCTGATGCAGCTCTATCGCCGCGAGAAGGTGAATCCGGCGGCGGGCTGCCTGCCGATCCTGGTCCAGATCCCGGTGTTCTTCGCGCTCTACAAGGTGCTCTACACCACCATCGAGATGCGCCATCAGCCGTTCTACGGCTGGATCAAGGACCTGGCGGCGCCCGATCCGCTCACCATCCTGACCGGCTTCGGTCTCTTCTCGTGGCACGTGCCGGACTTCCTGCACTTCTTCAACATCGGCCTGTGGCCCATCATCATGGGCATCACGATGTACCTGCAGCAGAAGCTGAACCCGCAGCCGACCGACCCGGTGCAGGCGCGCGTGTTCCAGTTCCTGCCGATCCTGTTCACCTTCATGCTGGCGCCGTTCTCGGCCGGCCTGGTGATCTACTGGGCGTGGAGCAACATCCTGTCGATTGCCCAGCAGTACATGATCATGCGTCGCCATGGCACGCCGATCGGCGGCGGCAAGGCGCCGGTCGCGGCCACGCCGGCGCCGGTGGCCGATGCCGGCGGCAACAAGAAGAGCGGCAAGGGCTCCGGCAAGAAGAGCTGATGTCCAGGGACAAGCGAGAGGGAGACGCGTCGGAGGGGCGCAGCCCGGAGGAAATCGAGGCGGCGCGCAAGCTTTTCGCGGGCCCCTGCGATTTCATTTCGGGCGCGGCGTCGCTCGAATCGCTGACGCCGACGACCTGGCCGGAGGTGGCCTTTGCCGGCCGCTCCAATGTCGGCAAGTCGAGCCTCGTGAACGCGCTGACCGGCCGGCGCACCCTGGCGCGTGTCTCGGCCAAGCCCGGCCATACGCGGCAGATCAATTTCTTTGATCTCGCGAACCGGCTGGTCCTGGTCGACCTGCCGGGGTACGGCTTCGCCCAGGTCTCCAGGTCGATGAAGGAGACGTGGCAGGATCTCGCCTCGGCCTATCTGCGCGGCCGTCCGACCCTGGTGCGGGTCTGCCTGCTGATCGATTCGCGCCACGGCGTGAAGGAGAGCGACCGCGAGACGATGCGAAACCTCGACAAGGCCGCTGTCTCGTATCAGATCGTGCTGACCAAGGTCGACCAGCTCAAGGCCGCCGACGTGCCGCGGGCCGTCGCGGCCGCCGAGGCGGTCGCCCGCAAGCATGGCGCCGCCCATCCCGTGGTGCTGCCGACCAGCAGCGAAACCGGCTTCGGAATCCCTGAGCTGCGGGCCGAAATCAAGGCGGTCGCCGGCGTCTGACGCTCCTCACGCCGCGTCGTGGAAGATGATGCCCAAGGTAAAGCGCTGACCGTCGCGCACGCTCGACACGCCGTGACGCATGGCGGTGCGGTGCCAGCCGCGCGTTCCTTTCACCGGCCGTTCGTTCACGGCGAAGATGATGGCGTCGCCTTGCGCGAGAGGCACCACCTCGCCGCGGGACTGCATGCGCGGCCGCTGTTCGACCAGCATGAACTCGCCGCCCGAGAAGTCGCGCTCCGGAGCACTCAGCAGGACCGTCGCCTGCAGCGGGAACACCAGCTCGCCGTAGAGGTCGCGGTGCAGACAGTTGTAGTCGCCGGGCCCGTAGCGCAGCAGCAGCGGCGTCGGCCGCTTCTGGCCGCCCTCGTGGCATTGTTGCAACCAGCCTTTCAGGGTCGGCGGGAAACGCTGCGGGCGACCGAGCTGCTCGTTCCATGCATTGGCCACGCGAGCGAGCTCGGGATAGAGCGCCTGCCGCAGGCGCTCGACCGGCTCGGGCAGAGGATAGGTGAAATACTGGTATTCGCCCTGCCCATAGCCATGGCGCTGCATGACGATGTGCTTGCGAAATTGGGCCTGGTCCGGCCAGAGAGCCGCGAGCGTACGGCACTCCGCCGGGCCGATCAGGTTTCGCGCGACGGCAAAGCCGCGCGCCGCCAAAGCGTCATAATCCATCATGCGGACATCCTGCCGCGGACTGGGCACTTCTTCTATCCGCGGCCCGCCTGATATATGATGCCATCTTAGCCCCCTCCCACACCGGGAGGGGGCTTTTGCCAACTTGAGCCGACATTACGGGAAGCGAAGAAATGGCCGAGCCGGTCCAGACCGACAAGGAGCAGAAGCGGCTCATCCGCATGGCGGAGACCATCTCCAAGGCGCTGCCCTTCATGCGCCGGCACAACGACGCCACCTTCGTGGTGAAGTATGGCGGCCACGCCATGACCGATCCCAAGCTCGGCGACCTGGTCGCCCGCGACGTCGTGCTGATGAAGCAGGTCGGCATGAACCCGATCGTGGTCCATGGCGGCGGCCCGCAGATCAACAAGATGCTGGAGCGGGTCGGCATCAAGAGCACGTTCGTGAACGGCCTGCGCGTGACCGACGCGCAGACCATGGAAATTGTCGAAATGGTGCTCGCCGGTTCGATCAACAAGGCGATCGTGGCGGACATCAATGAATGCGGCGGCATCGCCGTCGGCATCTGCGGCAAGGACGGCAACCTGATCCTGGCCAGGAAGGTCACCGAGACGCGTGATCCCAAGACCGGCGAGCTGCTCAAGGTCGACCTGAAACAGGTCGGCGAGCCCGCCCGGATCAATGTCATGGTGCTGGAGCAGCTGCGCCGCGCCGACGTGATCCCGGTGGTCGCCCCGATCGGGTTTGGCGTCGACGACGAACTCACCTACAACATCAACGCCGACACCTCGGCCGGTGCCATCGCCGGCGCCATGAAGGCCAAGCGCCTGCTGTTCCTGACCGACGTGCCGGGCGTCCTCGACAAGGAGGGCAAGGTCATTCCCGACATGACGATCGAGCAGGCGCGCGCCCTGATCGCCGACGGCACCATTTCCGGCGGCATGATCCCCAAGGTCGAGAACTGCATCGATGCCGTGAATTCTGGCGTCGAAGCCGCCGTCATCATGGACGGCCGCGTGCCCCACTGCCTGCTGCTCGAGGTCTTCACCGAGGCGGGCGTCGGCACGATGGTCCGGCGCACCTGAACGGCGCCAGCCTTGAAAAGCCTCATTCTGACGCATATTTAGGCCCGATGGCTCTGCTGCCCATCCTGACCGCGCCCGATCCGCGCCTGAAGAAGAAGTCCCTGCCCGTCGAGACCGTCGATGCCGGCGTCCGCCAGCTCATGGATGACATGCTGGAGACGATGTACGACGCCCCGGGCATCGGTCTCGCCGCGCCGCAGGTCGGCGTGCTGAAGCGCGTCATCGTGCTCGACATCGACCGCGAGGACACCAAGACCGGCCCGCTCTTCATGGCCAATCCCGAGATCGTGGAGGCCTCGGACGAGGACGTCTCCTACGAGGAGGGCTGTCTCTCGGTACCGGAACACTATTCCGACGTGGTCCGCCCGGCCCGGGTCACGGTCCGTTATCTCGACCGCGACGGCAAGCAGCAGGACCTCGCCTGCGACGGCCTGCTGGCGACCTGCGTCCAGCACGAGATCGACCACCTCGACGGCATCCTGTTCATCGACCACATCTCGGCGCTGAAGCGAAACATGATCCTGCGCAAGCTGCTGAAGGCGCGCAAGGAACAGGAACGCGACGCGGCTGCAGGCCGGCCGGTGAAGGCAAAGGCCAAGGATCCCGAGCACGCGATCTGAGCCGACTGACGCGAAGCGTCGAGCACGCCCCCTTTGTCATCCCGAGCGTAGCGAGGGACCTTTGATCGGGCGCCGTTACGTTGAAGGTCTCTCGCTACGCTCGGGATGACAACGGTATTGGAGCAACGCTCCGCGCCATCAATTCAATCGATCAGCTTCCCATCCGCGTCGAAGAACGGATACGGCCCGTCATGGTCGCCGATGACGGCGGCGTGGGTCACCAGCTGCCCGTCGTTCCACCAGTGCAGCATGAAACCCGGCGGTTCCATGCGGAACTGGCTGGGGGCGTCGGGGTGGATGTCGAGCGCCACCTGATGCGCCGGGCTGGGGCAGGTCATTGCCGGACGGCCGCCGACCTGGGCGTGGATCGTGCGATGGAGATGGCCGCACAGGATCAGCTCGACCTGCGCATGCTTCGCCACGATGTCGGCGAAGGCCTCGCGCCCCAGGAGGCCGATCTTGTCCATGTGGCCGATGCCGGTGACGAAGGGCGGATGGTGCATCAGCACGAGCGTGGGCGTGCCGGGTTTGTCGGCCAGCGTCCGGTCGAGCCAGTCCAATCGCTCGCGGCAGAGCTCACCGCCGCCCTGGCCCGGGATCAGCGTGTCGAGGCCGATGAGGCGCAGCGGATAGTCGTTGATCGCGAATTGTAGGAACTTGCCCTCCGCCGGCAGGTAACCACCGTCGCGGAAGGCGTCGCGCATCGCCTCGCGTTCGTCGTGATTCCCGGGAATGGCGATGATGCGCTGCCGGATCGGCGCCAGGATCGACTTCAGGTGCTCGTATTCCTCGGGCCGGCCGAGATCGACCAGGTCGCCGGTCAGCAGGACGATGTCGGGCTGTGGGCTGAGCGCCAGCAGCTCCTGCACGCAGCGCCGCAGCATCGAAGCCGTGTCGACCTTCCTGTAGGCGAGCTTGCCCGGCAGCTTGATGTGGGTGTCGGTGATCTGGGCGATCAGCATGGCAGGCTCCTCACAACACCAGCAGGCCGCGCGGGTCGATGGCGAGCCCGACCGGATCGCCATGGCTGAAGTCGCGCCGCGCCGTGCTCTCGATGACCAGCGGCTGCGCCTCGCCCACATCCACGAACAGGCGCGTGCGGTCGCCCAGGAAGAAGGCGGCCGCGACCGTCCCCTTGAGCCCGGTGGCCTCGCCGCTTTCGACGACGCGGATGTCCTCGGGCCGGAACAGGACCTCGGTCGCTGCGGCCGGTGCTTCGGGCCAGGAGAGGCCACCCGCCTTGCAGGTGAAGGTGCCGTTGCTGACGCTGCCGGTCAGGCGGTTCATCGTGCCGATGAACTCGGCGACAAAGCGCGTGGCCGGGCGCTGGTAGATGTCGCGCGGCTTGCCGATCTGGGCGACGCGGCCATGCTCCATGACGACGATGCGGTCGCCCAGCGCCATCGCCTCGGCCTGATCGTGCGTCACGTAGATCGCGGTGATGCCGAGCGAGCGCAGCAGCGAGTCGATCTCCAGGCGCAGCGTGTCGCGCAGCTTGGCGTCCAGCGCCGTCAGCGGCTCGTCGAGCAGCAGGGCGCGCGGCCGCACGGCGATGGCGCGGGCGAGCGCCACACGCTGGCGCTGGCCGCCCGAGAGCTGGTCGATGCGGCGATCCGCGAGCCGCGTGATCTGCATCATCGCCAGCATCTCGGAGACGCGCGCCTTGATCTGCGCCTCGGGCACCTTCCGGATCCTGAGGCCGTAGCCGACATTGCCGGCGACGGTCATGTTGGGAAAGAGCGCGTAGGACTGGAACACCATGCCGACGTTGCGCTGCTCGATCGGCAGGTGGGTGACGTCGGTTCCGTCGAACAGCACCTTGCCGCCGGCATCGGGTTCCTCGAGGCCGGCGATGATGCGCAAGGTCGTGGTCTTGCCGCAGCCCGAGGGGCCGAGGAAGACGACCGTCTCGCCGGCATCGATGGCGAGGTCGAGCGGCTCCAGCGCCCGGGTGCCGTCGGCGAAGGTCTTGGCGCAGTTCGCGAGGGATATGGATACGGGCTTGGCGGCGTCGGTCATTCGGCATCCTCTGCCGCGAACTTCGCGGGCCGGGGCTTGGCGAAAGCCTGCAGCGCCAGCAGGAGCGGCATGATCATCAGGAAGAAGACGAGGGTGTAGGCGCTGCCGACTTCCAGGCGCAGCGAGGCATAGGCGTCGGCGAGGCCCACCGGCAGGGTCTTGGTGAAGGGCGTGTGCAGCAGCCAGGTCATGTTGAATTCGCCCATCGACAGGGTCACGACCATCAGCGAACCGGCGAGGATGCCCTGACGGCAGTTCGGCAGCACGATGTCGCGGAAGCGCGGCCAGAAGCCGGCGCCCAGCGACGCCGCACCCTCTTCGAGCGTCTTGAGGTCGATGGCGCTCAGCACCGCGAGCACGCTGCGCACCATGAACGGCAGGGTGAACAGCACGTGGCCCACCAGGATGAAGGCCCACGAGGTGCGGAAGCCCGACAGGCTGCCATAGGTGACGATTAGCGCCAGCGCGGTCGCGAGCCCCGGCACCGCGACCGGCAGCACCAGCATCTCCTCGAGCGCCCGCGTGAGCGCGGTCTGGCGCTTGGCCAGCACGTAGGCGGCCGGAACCCCGATGACAAGGGTGACCGCGAGACAGGCGAGCGACAGGCCGATCGAGAGGAAGATCGTGTCGCGATAGCCGTTCCACACTTCCATCACCCAGCGCAGGGTGAGGCCGCTCTCGATGCCGACGAAATAGTTGACCGTGAGGCCGGCCATGATCGAGAGGACCACCGGCACGACCAGGAAGGCGCAGACCAGCAGGGTGAAGCCGAGCTGCAGGTAGAAGAGGCCGCGCCGCTTCATGTCAGCCCGCCGCCGCGACGCTGGAGCCGGCGGCCGTGCGCGCCACCGCCAGCACCAGCCAGGTCACGATGCCCAGCACGAAGCTCAGCGCCGCCGCCATGGCGATGTTCGCCGACAAGGTGAACTCGGTGTAGATCACCATCGGCAGCACGTTGATCTTGGCGGCGAGCGTGAAGGCGGTGCCGAAGGCGCCGACCGCCGTCGCGAAGCAGATCGCGCCCGCGGAGATGAAGGCGGGCTTCAGGCCGGGGATGATGACGTCCAGCAGCACGCGCCACGGCGAGGCGCCGAGCGACCGCGCCGCCTCTTCCAGCTTGGGGTCGAGTTTCTCGGCCGCCGCCATCACGGTGAGGATGGTGCGCGGGATCGAGAAATAAACGTAGCCCATGAACAGGCCGGAGAGCGTGTAGGCGAAGACCAGCTTCTCGCCGGTCAGCGCCTGCGTGACCTGGCCGATCAGCCCCTGGCGGCCGGCCAGCATGATCACCATGAAGCCGATGACGACGCCGGGGAAGGCCAGCGGAAAGGTCAGCATCGAGACGAGGATGGCGTTGCCGGGGAACCTGTGGCGCTGCAGGAACACGCCGGAGATGCCGCTGATCACCAGCGTCGCCGCCGTCGTCGCGGCCGCCACGGCCAGCGTCGAGAGCAGGCTGTCGAGATAGAGCGAGTCGGTGAGGATGGCGGCATAGGCCGCCCAGCCGGTCTTGCCGCTGCCGCCGATGAAGAACAGCCGCGCCATCGGCAGCAGGAAGAAGGCGGCGAAGACGATGCCGGCCGGCAGCAGCAGGAGGATCAGTCGGCGGGTTTCGTGCCGCATGGTTGGCGGTTCCTCAAACGAGCGGAAGCGGGACGGCCTTGCGGCCGTCCCGCTGCGTTGTCGATGACCGCTTGACGGTCAGTTCACTTCCTTGCGGTAGCGTTCGACGATCATCGGCTGCGCCTTGGCGAGGCTCTTGAGGTCGACCGCCTTGGCGCGGGCATATTCCGCGTCGGGCAGGAACTTGGCCTTGGCCTCGCTCGACAGCTTGTCGGCGAAGACCGGGCGCAGATAGGCGTTGCCCCACATCGCCTGGCTCTCGTCGGACAGGACGAAGTCGAGCACCTTCTTGCCGTTGTCGGGGTTCGGGCCCTTGTTCACCAGGCCCATCACGTAGGGGAACACCAAGGTGCCTTCCTTCGGGATCACGAACTGCACCGGCGCCTTGTCGGTGTACTGGCCGCGATAGGCGTTGAAGTCGTAGTCGAGCAGGATCGGGATCTCGCCCGAGATCACGCGGGCGTAGGAGGTCTGCTTCGGCACGATCGGCTGGTTCTTGGCCAGTTCCT